>Ga0081540_1000066_pt1 | contig 115420 bp, 99 predicted proteins | sample TabmetS2T1R1_FD_71024 | JGI IMG/M metagenome (GOLD analysis project Ga0081540, IMG submission 71024) | Tabebuia heterophylla rhizosphere microbial communities from the University of Puerto Rico - S2T1R1 | ecosystem: Host-associated > Plants > Roots > Rhizosphere ... | reverse complement strand
CACAGGACCTCTATCCCCTCGATTGCTATCTGTGCCTCGATTGTGGGCATCTGCAGAACCTTGATGTCGTCGATCCCGACATACTGTTCCGCGACTACACCTACCGCACCTCGGTGTCGCTGGGCCTGGTCGAGCACTTCAAGCGCTATGCGCACACGGTCGTCACCACGCTTTCGATTCCGAAAGGCAGCCTCGTCGCCGAGATGGGCAGCAATGACGGCTCGCTCCTGAAAGCGTTCAGGAACGAGGGAATGCGGGTCCAGGGCATCGATCCTGCGCGCAATATCGCGGCCGCCGCAACCGCGGACGGCATTCCCACGATTCCGGACTTCTTCACCAGCACGCTGGCGGCGCGCATCAAGTCAGATGAGGGCCAAGCCAAGCTGTTTTGCGCCAACAATGTCTTCGCGCATATCGACAACATGTCGGATGTCGTAAAGGGCATCCGCCTGCTGCTGGCCGACGTCGACGGCACGCTGGTGACCCCGGACAAGGTCCTCACCGACCGCGCCGTCCAGGCGGTGCGGCACCTCCACGACGCGGGCGTCCGCTTCACCATCACCAGCGGACGCCCGCCGCGTGGCATGGCCATGCTCGTCGAGCCGCTCGGCCTGCAGTCCCCCATCGCCGCGTTCAACGGCGGCGTGATCGTCGACCCCGACATGCGGGTCATCGAGCAGCGGGTCATCCCCCAGGACCTGGTCGTCCCCATCGCCGACCTGCTGGGATCGTACGGACTGGTCGTGTGGGCCTATCGCGGCGCGGACTGGTACGTCCCCGATCCCGAGGGTCCGCACGTGGCCCGCGAAGCCTGGACGGTCAAGTTCCAGCCCAAGGTCATGGCCCGCATCGGCGACGTCACCGACAACGTCGCCAAGCTCGTCGGGGTCAGCGACGACCACGACGCGGTGTCCAGGGCCTGGTCGGCAGCGGACGACCAGTTCGGCGACCACATCACCGCGGCGGCGTCGCAGCCCTACTACCTCGACGTGACGCACCACGACGCGAACAAGGGTTTCGTTGCCGACTACCTCTCACGGTCTCTCGGCATTCCACAGGCCCAGATCGCAACGATCGGCGACCAGCCCAACGACGTGCTGATGTTCCGGCGCTCGGGGTTCAGCATCGCCATGGGCAATGCGAGCGACGAGGTCAAGCGGCAGGCAAGCGCCGTCACCGAATCCTGCGACGATGAAGGCTTTGCGCATGCCGTCGAGCGCTTCGTCCTAGCTTGAGCCGCGCTCGCCGTCTCGGCGTTAAAACTAGCCCTCATGCGGCAGACACGGCTCAGAGGGATGCAAGCTCCGGGGCTTTCCTCAGTCGATCGAGCTGAGTGCCAAACCGACTGCGCTCGATCATCGACGGATCGCCGCGCAGCACCTCGAATTTGGTATCCTCGCCATCGCGCCAGAACCGGATATCGAACCTGTGCTGGTGGACACGAAGGTCCGAGACCGTGAGATCGGGTAGCCAGGCCGGCAGCTCAGGATCCACGTAGAGCTTGCCGTCGCGCGCGTCCGGCACGAGGCCAAGCATTGCCCTCAGCAAACTGAACACCGAGCCCGCCGCCCAGGCTTGGGGCACATTGGCACCCAGATACTGCACGGGGAAGGCTGCTTCTTGCCGCTCGGTGCTAGTGTAAAGCTCCGGCAGTTGGTTGAACAGGAAATGGCTCCCGGCCTCGCTGATGGCGCGGGCGATGCGTGCCGCCTCGGCGCCGAACCCGTAGCGCTTTAAGCCGAGCGCGATGATGGCATTGTCATGTGGCCAGATGGAGCCAGTCTGGTAGTTATAAGGGTTGAATGCGGGATGCCGGCTAGAAAGGGTGCGAATGCCCCAGGGGGTCCACATGTCGGGTGCCAACAGACGCTCGACGACTTTGGCCGCGCGTTCGGGAGGTACGATACCGGCCCACAGACAATGTCCTGGATTTGAGGCAACCGACAAAACCTTCTCCTTGTCGCCGTCGAGCGCGTAAGCGTAGAAGCCAAGATCGTCGTCCCAGAAGGCGTCGTTAAACCGGCGAAACAGGTCCGCAGCCTTGGCGCGCAGCTCGCGAGCCTGTTTGTGCTTGCCGAGTTCATCGAAGACTTCTGCCATTCCCAGCCAGGCGGCATAGACATAGCCCTGCAGCTCACAAAGGGCCTTGGGCCCCTTCACGAGCGACCCATCCGGATAGACCACGGCATCCCCGGAGTCCTTCCAGCTCATGTTCTCGTAGCCGACCGGCGATCGCGTCTGGTACTCCTGGAACCCGTCGTCATCGCGGTCGCCGTAGTCGTCGATCCAGGCGAGACAGCGCTCCGCCGTACCCAGATGATGTTCGAGCAGCCCACGGTCGCCGGTTGCACGCCAAGTCGCATGCAACGTGATGAGATAGAGCGGGGTGGCATCCGCGGTTCCGTAATAGGGCGTGTGCGGTATCAGCTTGAAGTGTGCCAGCTCGCCGTAGCGCATCTCGTGCAGGATCTTGCCGGGCTCGGCATCGCGATAATCATCACGCTCTGTCGCTTGCAGCGACCCCAAGATCTCGAGGGCACCTCGGGCGAACTCCGGATAGATCAGGATGTTCTGAAGCGACACGATCAAGCTATCACGGCCAAAGGGTGCAACAAACCATGGCAGACCGGCCGCGGGCAGGAACACCATATGGTCGGTGCCGCGGATGGGCAGGCGCAACGCCGCCATGTCTTCCAGCGCCTGACGATAGAGGCGGTAGAACTCCTCGTTGCTGGTGTGGATCTTCAGAACGGTGCGCAACCAGTCAGCCAGGGTCTCGGCGTGCGGCAGCTTGTGGCTGTCGGAGACGCAGTGATCGGGGGCAGAAAAATGCCGATCGCCCTCCGTGAGCGAGTAGAGCAGGCAGCAGTGCCACGCCTCGCCGGGAGCCAGAGATACCTCGAAGCTGATCCGGCCGTTGGCATAGACCGCCTTTGTACCGATGCCAACCGCGGCGACCGTCATCGATCGCTTGAAATCGGCGTTGCGGTAGGCCGTGCGAAGCCGCTGCCTGGAAGCCGACCATTCGGTCGCAATACGGCCTCGGCGCACAATGCTGCCGGATTTGACCTCGAAAATATCCGCAAAATCGGAGCGCAGCACGATCTCCAGCTGGAAGCGCACCCGCTTCAAGCCGTTGTTCGTGACGTCCAGGTCCTCGTGCATCCCACCGGAAATCGACCGGCTCACGACGAGCCCGAGGGTACGTGGCGGAATGGCGCCATCCTCGGTCGGGATGGCGCGGTTGGTGAGGTAGATTTTGGCGGAGTAATAGCTGATGGCGCCGCCGTTCAAGAGTTCCCATGGCACGCCGTTGGCATAAATTGCCCAGCTGCTGAGCACGCGGGTGTCGAAGAAAAACAGCCCGCGATCGCTGGGCCAACCGATCTGGGCATCGAGCTCGGTCACCAGCACCGTCTGACCATGGTGAATGGCAATCTGTGGTGGACCCACCTCTACTTTGAGCGCCATGGCGTGCGTGGTCTCCTCTGCAAGGGGCCGCAATGAACGCTCCGCCCCCCTCGGTCGGCGCGGCGTTCCGACATCGCCACGCCGCAACCACGCGCTCCGCCCGTGCGGCTCCCTTTATGCGAGACCCGCGCCAGACCGGACCGGCACTATGCGCTCGGAGCTCTGCTGGCGCCCGAGGGGGCCACTTGGCTCGCCGTAGGGCCCGGACATCCGCCGACACAATACCCGTCCGGGCTTGCGGTTGCTCAGCTTTTCTTGCGGTTAATCGGGTCGGGATGACAACGCGAAGGAGTTGCGGTGACGCGGAGCGACAGCAATAACAACGCATTTGCGCAAAGCGACAACAAGACCGCGGCGCCTCCGTCTGCAATGCTTGTCAAGCCCGGCTGCCTGCGTGGCTTCGTCCACGCTCGTGCCGTCCGCTATCTGCTGCGTTCGCCCCGAAGGTCCGCTTCATGGCCAGCTCCGAGGCTCGCCTCGAGATCCTTGCAGACCCGGAAGCATTGGCCCGCCACGTCGCCAATTGGCTGGTCGCGATAGCTATGCAAGGCAGCGGCCCATTCGCCGTCGCCCTATCGGGTGGCTCGACCCCACGCCGGCTCTATCAGCTGCTCGCCAGTCCACCGTATCGCGAGGGTTTCCCCTGGGAGCGCACGCATTGGTTCTGGGGAGACGAACGCTTCGTCCCCTACGACAGCCCGCAGAGCAATTACCGCATGGTGCGAGAGGCGCTGCTTGGCGATGCCCCGGTGCCGCCCGCGAATGTCCATCGCGTAGAGACCGAGGGCCTCACACCTGAGGAGGCGGCCCTCTCCTACGAGCGACAGCTCAAGCAGTTCTACGGCGCCTCGACGCTGAGACCCGACCGTCCTCTGTTCGATGTTACCTTCCTTGGCCTTGGCCCGGAAGGGCACATTGCCTCACTGTTCCCAGCCACCGCGATTCTGCAGGAGCGCAGGCGCTGGGTCGGTGCCGTGATCGGCGCCAAGCCCGAGCCTCGCATAACCTTGACCTACCCGGCGCTCGAAAGCAGCCGGGAAGTCGCCTTCCTGGTAGCCGGCGCGGCCAAGCGGACCGTGCTGGAGCAGCTGCTCAAGGGCAACCCGGAGCTGCCGGCAGCGCACCTTCACCCCGTGCACGGCACGCTGCGCCTGTTTGTGGACCGCGCCGCAGCCCCGCGCGAGGCGCGATGACGAAAGGGCGGCGCAGTCGCACGCGGAGGCGCGGTGCGGAGGACCGACGCGACCGGTCCCCTGGTCCCGGCCCGCATACCCTGGCGATCGACATCGGCGGCACGGCGCTCAAGGCGTCCGTTCTGGATAGGGACGGCCGCATGATCGCGGACAGGGTTCGCCTGCCGACGCCCTATCCATGCTCGCCGAAGGTATTGTCGAGCGCGCTTGTAAAGCTCACGGCGCCACTGCCGGGCTTCGACCGGATCTCAATTGGATTTCCAGGTGTCGTGCGCGGTGGCTGCGTTGTGACCGCGCCGCATTTTGGCAAGAAGGCCTGGCGCGGATTCCCGCTGGAAACGAGCCTCGCACGGCGACTGGGGCGCCCGGCGCGCCTACTCAACGACGCCGAGGTGCAGGGTCTCGGCATCATTGCCGGTCGCGGACTGGAGGTCGTCTTGACTTTGGGGACCGGCGTCGGCAGTGCCGTGTTCGCGGACGGATGGCTCGCGCCGCATCTGGAGTTGTCGCAGCATCCACTCCACAATGGGGAGACCTACAACGAGTATGCCGGCAACGAGGCGCTGCGTCGGTGCGGAAAGAAAAAATGGAGCCGGCGCGTCCTCAAGACGATCGGAGTTGTCGATTCGCTCCTGCACTACGATGTGCTGTACCTAGGCGGCGGCAACACCGGGCATCTCACCGTCAAACTCCCGCCGAACGTGAGGATTGCCTCGAACGACAACGGCATCACCGGTGGCATCCACCTGTGGGATGAGGCCGTCTGGCACCGCGTTCGCGGTGGTCAACCTCGGAAAGCCGCGCCAAAGCATCGTCTGACGGACAGAGGCGGTGGCCGCGCCCTCGCGGAAAAACCTGACACCCCGATAAACCGGCGTGCGCCTGGCGAGAAGCACGAAATCACGTTGGCGAGGTGAGCCCCTATGGCCGCCCGTCGAGACGATGCTACTCCAGCGCCCGCGGCCACGAACACGGCGCGGGTGAAACCGATGAACAGACCATTCTCGACCACCACACGGTGGCTGCGGTCGGAGATGGCAGCAAAGCCGCGGTCCAGGATGCGTTGCCGCTGTCGGTGATCAATGGCTCGCCCGCTTGAGAACGCCGCAGACCGGCGCTGGCGCCAGCAGCTTGGCGTCATCGACGATGATGACGCGCCGCCGGCTCTTCTCGTGCCGAGCGCGCCGCCGAACCCCTTGATCAGGCTGAGCCTGCCGAGCCCCCAGCCATGGCATCGTTAACCAACCCACCGGCCGCACGTTTCTGTGCGCGCTCGGCGCCGCACGGACCCCATTGGGTTCATGCCTTGGCCGCCGCTGCCGCGGCACTCGCCCGGATGCTTGCGATCGCTTGCCGGTAGTCCACCGCTCCAAAAATTGCCGAGCCCGCGACGATGGCCGTGGCGCCGGCAGCAGCAGCCTGAGCCGCGGACGTCGCGTTCTCTCCGCCGTCCACCTCAATGATGGGATCGAGATTGCGCTGCGCGCACATCCCCCGCAGGCGCCGGATCTTGGGCAGCACCTCCGGCAGGAAGCACTGGCCGCCGAATCCCGGATTCACGGTCATCACGAGCACCACGTCGCACAGGTGCAGAACGTACTCGACAAGTTCGACCGGGCTTGCCGGGTCGAGCACGACGCCTGCCTTTTTGCCGAGCGCCCGGATCTGCGTCAGCACGCGATGCAGATGGACTGTCGATCCCGGCTCTGCCTGTACCAGCATGTGGTCGGCACCCGCCGCGGCGAAGGTGTTAAGGTAGCGCTCCGGTTCGACAATCATGAGATGCAGATTGAGCGGCTTTGCCGTGGAGCGGCGGATGGCTTGCACGACGACTGGACCAAGCGTGATGTTGGGCACAAAACGACCGTCCATCACGTCGACATGGATCCAATCGGCGCCGGCGGCATCAACGGCACGGACCTCCTCGCCCAGCCGCGTGAAGTCCGCCGACAGCACCGATGGCGCCACGAGGATCGGCCGCATGGCTAGCGCTCTAGCAGCTCCTTGGCGACCGAGATAACCCGCTCGGGCTCGAAGTGGAACTTGCGCTGCAGTTCCTTGAGCGGCGCCGACGCCCCGAAGGTCTTCATGCCGATAACGCGACCCTCGGTTCCTACGTATCGTTCCCATCCCAGCACCGATCCCTGCTCGATGGCGAGACGAGCCTTGACCTTGCTGGGCAGCACCTCCTCGCGATAGGACTGCGCCTGGCTCTCGAAGATGTCCCAAGAAGGCATGGAGACGACACGGGCGCGAACGCCCTGCGATGTGAGCGCTTCGTATGCGTTGACCGCCAGAGCGACCTCGCTGCCCGAGGCGATGAGAATGATCTGCGGCGTACCCCCTGAGGCCTCCGCCATGACATAGGCGCCGCGCGCAAGCCCGCCCGCCGGGGCATATTTACGGCGGTCGAAGGTCGGCAGTGCTTGCCGCGAGAGCGCGAGCGCCGCCGGCCGATGGCGCAACTGCATGACATAGCGATACGCCTCGACGACCTCGTTGGCATCTGCCGGCCTCAGCACCGTAAGGCCCGGGATGGCACGCAGGGAGATGAGATGCTCGACCGGTTGATGTGTGGGCCCATCCTCCCCATCCCCCATGGCGTCGTGGGTGAAGATGAAAATGGTCGGAAGTTCCATCAGCGCCGACAGCCGAATGGCCGGTCGCGCGTAGTCGCTGAAAATGAAGAAAGTTGCGCCGTAGGCGCGAAGCTTGGAAAGAGACAGGCCGTTGACGATCGCTGCCATGGCGTGTTCGCGAATGCCGAAGTGAAGATTGCGGCCGCCCGGCGTCTCGGCCGCAAAATCGCCCGCACCTTCGAACTTTAGGAGGGTCTTGTTGGACGACCCGAGGTCCGCCGAGCCGCCCAGGAACCAGGGAATATTCTGGGCGAGCACGTTCAGCACCTGGCCCGACGCCTCGCGGCCAGCAATGCCCTTCGGGTCTGGCGGGAAGCTCGGCAAGTTACGGTTCCAGCCCGGGGGCAGCTCGCGCCGCTGCATCTGGTCGACCTCGGCAGCGAGTTGCGAATATTTGCCGCGATAGGTGGCAAACAGCGCTTCCCAGCGGCGGCGGGCTTCGCCGCCCCGCATGCCGACGCCCTGCTCGAAGTGTTCCATGACGCCGTCGGGCACGAGAAACTTGGCGTCCTGCGGCCAGCCATAAGCCCGCTTAACCAGCCGGACCTCCTCCTCGCCCAAAGGCTCGCCATGGGCGGCAGACGTGTCGACGAGGTGCGGCGAGCCGTAGCCGATGTGGCTGTCCAGGATGATCAGGGTCGGCCGGCCCTTGGTGTTGCGAAAGACGGCCAGCGCGTCCTCGATGCGTTGAATGTCGTTGGCGTCACCAACCCGCAGGACGTTCCACTGATAGCCGAGGAAGCGCGCCGCCACGTCCTCGGTAAAGGTGATGCGTGTGTTCCCTTCGATGGTGATATGGTTGTTGTCGTAGATCCAGCACAGATCGTCGAGGCCGAGATGGCCGGCGAGCGAAGCGGCTTCCGAGCCGACGCCCTCCATCAGGCAGCCATCGCCGCATACGGCGTAGATGTTGTAGTCGAAGAGGTCGAAGCCGGGCCGGTTGTAGCGGTTGGCCAGCCACTTGCGCGCAATTGCCATGCCGACGCTCGTGGCAATACCCTGCCCCAGCGGGCCGGTGGTTGTTTCGACCCCCGACACCCAGTGATATTCCGGATGTCCCGGTGCCTTGCTGTCGAGCTGGCGGAAGTGACGGATGTCGTCGAGCGTGACCGAGGCCTTACCGAGGCGCTCATACTCCGCGTTGACGGCCCGGGTGCCCGTCAGGTGCAGGATCGACCACAGCAGCATCGAGGCGTGGCCGTTTGACAGGATGAAGCGGTCGCGATTGGGCCAAATGGGGTCTTTTGGATCGAACCGCATGACGCGGTTCCACAGCGCGTAGATGAGCGGAGCCAACGCCATAGGCGTGCCGGGATGGCCCGAGTTCGCCTTCTGAACCGCGTCGATGGAGAGCGTCCGGATGGTGTTGACCGCCAGCTGATCGAGCTCTTGACTGGTCATGCGTTTGACCTCCGTGCCAGCCCCCTTTCGTTCCCACCTTGATCCCACCGCTCTGCCAGGGCGCTATTGCCCTGGGTGCTTCTCGAGGTGTCCGCCGAACTCGTAGCGCATCGCTGATAGTAGCTTGTCTGCGAAGTCCGCCTCTCCCCTGGAGCTGAACCGCTCGTAGAGGGCAGCGGACAGCACGTGAGCGGGAACGCCCTCGTCGATTGCCGCCTTGATGGTCCATCGCCCCTCGCCGGAGTCGGAGACGCGCCCTGCGAATTTCGAGAGCGGGGGGTCTTGCAACAAGGCGGTGCTGGAAAGGTCGAGCAGCCACGATGCGATCACGCTGCCGCGCCGCCAGACCTCGGCGATCTCGGGAAGATCGAAATCGTACTGGTAGTGCTCGGGATCGCGCAAGGGCGTCGTTTCCGCGTCGACGACGTCGGTCTTCTTGCCCACGTTGGCTGCCTTGAGAACTGCGAAGCCCTCGGCGTAAGCCGCCATCACACCGTACTCGATGCCGTTGTGCACCATCTTGACGAAATGACCGGCACCGCTGGGTCCGCAATGCAGATAGCCCTGCTCGGAGGTTCCGCCGGCTTCTTCGCGTCCTGGCGTGCGCGGGATGTTGCCGCGGCCTGGTGCGAGCGTCGTGAAGATGGGGGCAAGGTGTCGAACGGCGTAAGCCTCGCCGCCAATCATCATGCAATAGCCGCGCTCCAGACCCCAGATGCCACCGCTGGTGCCGACGTCGACGTAGTGAATGCCTTTTGGAGCCAGCGCCTTGGCCCGGCGGATGTCGTCGATATAGTAGGAGTTGCCGCCATCGATCAGGATATCGTCGCGGTCGAGATGCGGCAGCAGATCGGCGATAGTCTGGTCCACGGCGCCAACCGGCACCATGAGCCAGACCGCACGTGGCTTCTTAAGCTTGTCGGCAAACTCCGCCAACGAGGCGGCGGCAATGGCCTTATCCTTGACCAGATCTCGCACCGCATTCGCGGACCTGTCGAAGACGACGCATTGGTGGTTATCGCGCAGCAGCCGGCGCACCATGTTGGCGCCCATGCGGCCAAGGCCGATCATTCCCAGTTGCATCGAGGGCCTCCTATCGATTTGGGCCGGACTTGGTACATCACGCCGGGCCTTTGAGCCTGCGATAGCGCCGGATTAGGGCATTGGTGGAGCTGTCGTGATGACGCTCGGGCTCCTTGGTGCTCTCAAGCTCCGGGATGATCCTCTGCGCAAGTGCCTTGCCCAGCTCCACGCCCCATTGATCGAAGGAATCGATGCGCCAGATCGCGCCCTGGGTGAAGACGCTGTGCTCATAGAGCGCGACCAGCTTGCCCAAGGCGGCGGGAGTGAGTGCTTCCAGGAGAAGCGTGTTTGATGGCCGATTGCCCTCGAACAGCCGATGCGGCACAAGCCAGTCCGGCGTACCCTCCGCCTTGACCTCCTCGGCGGTCTTGCCAAATGCCAGCGCCTGCGTCTGCGCAAAGACGTTGGCGAGCAGCATGTCGTGGTGCCGGCCCAGCGGGTTCCGGCTACGCGCAAAGGCGATGAAATCGCAGGGTATGAGCCGCGTCCCTTGATGGATCAGCTGATAGAAGGAGTGCTGGCCGTTGGTTCCGGGTTCGCCCCAATAAATCGGCCCGGTATCGTAGTCCACGCGGGCGCCGTCGAGCGTGACGTGCTTGCCGTTGCTCTCCATCGTCAGCTGCTGGAGATAGGCCGGAAAGCGCTTCAGATACTGTTCGTAGGGCAACACGGCGACGGTCTGCGCGTCAAAGAAGTTGTTGTACCAGAGCCCGAGTAAGCCCATCAGAACCGGCAGGTTGCGCTCGAACGGCGCCGAACGAAAGTGCTCATCAATCGCGTGGAAGCCGTCGAGCATGGCGCGAAAATTGTCTGGGCCAACGGCCAGGATGGTCGAAAGGCCGATGGAGGAGTCCATGGAATAGCGGCCGCCGACCCAGTCCCAGAACGGAAACATGTTGGCGGTATCAATCCCGAACTTCGCCACCTCTTGGGCATTGGTCGAGACGGCGACGAAATGTCGGGCAATGGCTTGCTGGTCGCCCTTCATGCCAGCCAGCAGCCAACTCCGCGCACTTTGCGCGTTGGTCATAGTCTCAAGCGTGGTGAAGGTCTTCGACGAGACGATGAACAGCGTCTCCGCCGGATCAAGATCGCGCACCGCCTCGGCAAAATCCGTAGCGTCCACATTTGACACGAAGCGGAAGGTCTTGGTGCGGTCGCTGTAATCCCGCAACGCCTCGTATGCCATCACCGGCCCGAGGTCCGATCCGCCGATACCGATATTGATGACGTTGCGGATGAGTTTGCCCGTGTGGCCCTGCCAGGCACCGCTGCGCACTTTGTTGGCGAAGCCCGCCATCTTGTCCAGAACGGCGTGGACCTCGGGCACGACATTTTTGCCGTCGTGCATGATCGAGGCGCCGCGCGGCGCGCGCAATGCCACGTGCAACACCGAGCGGTTCTCGGTGAAGTTGATCTTGTCGCCTCGGAACATGGCGTCGATACGATCGCGCAGCCCGGACTGGTGGGCCAGCTGCAACAGCAGGTCGAGGGTTTCGTCGGTGATGCGGTTCTTGGAATAATCGAAATAGATTCCGGCGGCTTCCGCGGCCAGCTTTTCGCCGCGTCCCGGATCCTCGGCAAAGAGATGGCGCAGATGCAGGCTCTTCATGCGCTCGTAATGGCTTTGCAATGCGCCCCAAGCGGGGAGCGTCCGCATTGTCGGGACCGCATTGGATTGCGGCCTGGCAGAGGTTACAGACATGCGTGTCAGCTCGCCTTCCGGATCGCGGTGCTTTTGAGATCGATACAGGACATCAGATCATTCCATGACTTCACGAAGGACGCAGCCCCCTCGTCTTGGAGCCGGGTTGCTAGGGCGTCGACGTGAATCCCAGCCTTGGCGAAGCACGCCAGGACGCTCTCGCCGTCGCCTCCGTCGGGAGCAAGCACCGCGCCGGGCTTGCCGTGATCGGCAGCGGCCTTGAGAGTGCCTTCAGGCATGGTGTTGATCGTGAAGGGAGCCGCGAGAGCGTCGACATAGAGGGTGTCGGACGCCGCCGGGTCCTTGCTGCCGGTGCTGGCCCATAGCAGCCGCTGGACGCGGGCGCCGGCGTTGGCGGCACGCTGCAACCGCTGCGAGGCGAGCAGCTCTCGATAAGCCTTGTAGGTGCGCTGGGCAACCGCGATACCAAGCCTATTGGTGAGCTCGCTCGGGACCTTGCTCTTGACCGCCACATCCCAACGGCTGATGAAGACCGAGGCGACCGAGGCGACCGCCGGGTTCAACCCCGCCTTGATGCGGCGCTCGACGCCACGCAGGTAGGCTGCGGCGGCCGCAAGGTATTGCTCGGCGGAGAAGAGCAGCGTGACGTTGATCGGGATGCCCTCGAAGATCGCAGCCTCGATGGCGGGCAGACCCTCTTTGGTGCCAGGAATCTTGATGAAAAGGTTGCCCGCGCCGGCCCGCCGATGCAGATCGCGCGCGGCCGCCACGGTTTTGGTCGTGTCGTGGGCCAAAAGCGGCGAGACCTCGAGCGAGACCCATCCGTCGATCCGGTCCGTGCGCTCATAGACCGGCCGGAACAGTTCGGCGGCCCGGGCGAGATCCGCCAGCGCCAGGTCGAAGAACAGGTCCTCTCGCGATTTTGCCGAGGAGGCTTTGCCGGCAATGTCTGCATCGTAGTCCGAGCTGTTCTTGATGGCATGGTCGAAGATCGTCGGATTCGACGTGAGCCCCGTTACCGAAAGCTCATCGATGTAGCCCTGCAGCGTGCCGCTGTTCAGCAGGGCGCGGGTCACATTGTCAAGCCACAGGCTCTGGCCAAGATCCTGCAGAATTCGGGTTGGTTTCATCGCCTTGCCTCCACGCTGGATGCCGCCCGTCCCGGCGCCACGCCAAGCCCCAACAAATCGCAATGGAGCAAATCCGCGATGCGCTCGATCGTCACGTCCGCCCGTGGAAAGGCGCCGACGGCCTTTGGATCGTGGGCGTAGCTGCCCTGCCGCACGAACACGGTCGTGACCCGCTCACCCCAGCATTGCTTGACCGCCGCCAATATCCGCACCTTGTCGTCCACGATAATGTAGTGATCGGCGGGATACCTGCGCTCAACATCATCCAGCGCCTTCTCCTTGTGAACATAAATCAGCACCCGTCCATCGACCGCGGCGGACAAGCCACCGCGCTCCACCTTGCGCGGCTGGAAGACGACATCGCCATCCGAGAGAATGACCGTCAGACCGAGGCGGTCGAGCCACTTCAAGACGGCAAGTGCACCAGGTAACAGCCGATCGGCGAAAGGGTAGTCCACGAGAAAGGATGACATCGACAGCAACTCGACCTCGAGCGCATGCTCAACCCGGTAACGCTGAAGGGCGCCGAGGTAGTCCCGATAGCCTAACTCCGCGAACAGTTCGTCCAGCAGCTTCCAGTAGCGCACGCGCGAGGCGCGGCCGTAGACCCGCTCGAGGTGATCCTTGATGTCCTGTTGAATCGCGTCGTTATCGATCAGCGTGTTGTCCACGTCGATAAGAAAGACCGTTGGATGGGGCAGCGTCATTTCGCAATTCCGGCTCGGCAGTCCGCAGGCGTTCGCAGCGGCAGGAACTATTGGGATTTGCCTTTCCGGGCGGGGGTTTTGCAGGGCCGCCCACGCCGATCTTGAGAGCTAAGCTGTGCACGCCAGCAAACGCTCTTCCTCTCTTGCTTAAACTTGCGCGATCTTGCGTCAAACACGGCCGAGCGCCGTTGTCACCTTGCCAGCTGCCGTGTTTGGCGGACATCGATCTATCCGACCCGTTCGCGACTTAGCTGAGGTGACGGTCTAGGAGATGGCTCGCCCCCTGCTTGCCTTTGAGGTGCAGACGACCTCGTCTCTGGCATGAACATCCAGAGTATCGCCACGGCCAGCAATCCAACGGCCGTGAGGCTCAGGAAGCCAGCCGCCTGGCCGTAGCTGACCACGATCAGGCCGGAAACGGAACTACTGAGTGCGGCACCGGCTCCAGAAACGGTTCCGACCAACCCCTGGGCCAAGTTGTAGCGGCCGGTGCCTTTTGTGAGGTCCGCGACAACCAGGGCTGTGAGCACGCCGAGCGTAGCTCCGCTGAGGCCGTCCAGCACCTGCACGACGACGAGCGGGGCTGGGTCGGCGGTCAAGGCAAATAACGCGGACCGAATTGGCAGGACCGCAAGTCCGACGAGCAGCAGCGGTTTGCGGCCCCAGGTGTTTGCCTTTCGTCCAACCCACGGGGCGAGAAGGGCAACGACGATCTGCGGAACCACGACAAACGCTGACAAGATGAGGGCAGACCGATGGCCCTCGGTACGCGCCAAGCTCTGCCCGACTAGCGGCAGGATTGAAGCGTTGGCAAGTTGAAACAGGAAGAGGCAGATGCCAAAGGTCAACAGGCGGTGGTCGCCCACCAGAGCCGCGCGACCGACCCGCTGAGGTCGCGTCGGATGCAGGTCGGCAGCGCCGCAGGACCGTGCGTAGTGAATGTCGGACGCGCGAATGCGACCGAGCACGAGGAGCACCGGCAAGCCCAATGCGGCGATGAGAATAAAGACATCGCTGGTGGGTAGCAGGTAGCCCACGACGCCCATTGCACCGGCGGCCGTAAGCCCGCCGATCGAGGCGAATTGTTGATTGCGGCCGAGGCGACCAGACAGCGCGTCGTGCCCGACGAGCCCAAGACTGATCGCGGCGATCGACGGCCCGATGATACTTCCGGCCATGCCTTGCATGATCACTGCCACGAGGACGGGCGAGAAGTCGGGTCGCAGGCCTAGTGTCAATATTGCCAGCGCTACCGCAGCGACGCCGATACCCACCAGCACGCGCTTGGATTGGACCACGTCGATCAACTCGCCGGCAGGTATCTGGGTTAGCAGCCCGGCTAGCCCGCTCACAGTAAGCACGATCCCGACGCTGGCGGGGGTCCAGCCATGATCGGCAAGATGCAGGCCAACAAACGGCCCAAACCCCATCAGCAACGCGGCGAGCAGAAAGTTCAGCCAATCCAATGCATGCAGGCTCACAAGGGACGGCGGCTTCGCCGCATTTGGCAAGGCAACCCGCTCCGCGCCCTGCGGGTGCGCTCGCCATTCGCCCCCCGCCACCACCGGCTGAGAAGTGCCGTCCGGCATAGGCGTCCCGGAGGTCATTGGGGAGCCGTGCCCGTTCGGGCGGCAACTTGCTGGACCAGGAATTCGAGGACCTCCGCGTCCTCGGCCTTAGTTGGCGGCATGCTGGCATTGCTGGAACGCTGCTCGCACGGCTTGCTCGTAGCCGCGATGTTGTACGCTGTATTCACCAGCGCGATATGGGAGAAGGCCTGGGGGAAATTGCCGACGGCACGCTGCGCGCTGGAGTCGTACTCCTCTGCCAACAGACCCACGTCATTGCACAAGCCGACCAGGCGCTCGAACAGGCGCTGCGCGGCCGCCAGGCGACCGGTAAGGACGTAGGCATCGGCAAGCCAGAAGCTGCAGGGTATGAAGGCGCCCTCGCCTGGCGGCAGGCCGTCGTTCGTTGCGCCTGTGTCGTATCTCAGCACAAAGCCGTCGCGCAGCAACTTCTGCTCGACGGCCGAGATGGTGCCCAGCACGCGCGGATCGTCGGCCGGCAGGAAGCCGACCTGTGGAATTAGCAGCGCACTGGCGTCCATCTGGTCGCTTTCGTACGACTGCGCGAATGCGCCTAGAGCCGGATTGAAGGCCCTTCGGCACACCTCCTCATGAATCTCTGCGCGTATTTGGCGCCACCGTTCCACGGGCCCACGCATCCCGAACATCTCGACGCCTTTGATGCCGCGGTCGAAGGCAACCCACGCCATCACTTTCGAGTAGGTGAAGTGTCGTCGTCCGCCACGCACCTCCCAGATACCCTCGTCGGGATTGCGCCACACTGTCTCCAAGTGCGCCAGCAGTGCACGCCCGAAGTCCCAGGCCGCGCCAAGATGCTGAATGCCGCCGACGCGCGCGTGATGGAGGGCGTCCGCCACCTCGCCGTAGACGTCGAGCTGAAGCTGATCGGCGGCCGCGTTGCCGATGCGCACGGGCTTCGAGCCCTCGTAGCCGGGGAGCCATGGGACCTCGCGTTCGGCTAGCCAGCGCTCGCCCGCCACGCCGTACATGATCTGGATGTCGGCAGGGTTCCCGGCGGCGGCACGCAGCAGCCAGTCGCGCCACTCCCGCGCTTCCTGGTAGTACCCGGCGTTCATCAGTGCGAGCAGCGTGAGCGTGGCATCCCGCAGCCAGCAGAAGCGGTAGTCCCAGTTGCGCTGCCCGCCCAATTGCTCTGGCAGCGATGTGGTCGGTGCGGCTACGATGCCACCCGTGGGCGCATAGGTGAGAGCCTTCAATGTGATCAGCGAGCGCGTCACTATGCCGTCGGGTTGGTCGGCGCTCCGCCGCCTGCTCGCCCATGACTGCCAGAATTCTTTGGTCGAGCGCAGCGCCGCTACGGTGTCCACCGCCTCGGGAATCGCAATGTGGGACTGTCCATAGCTCAGGACGAAGGGCACCTGCTGCCCGGCTGAAACCGCGAAATCGCCGATGGTGGTGAACCCCTCGCCCCGAAGTTCGACCGGCGCGCGCAGCACGATCAGGTCTGGACCTGCAATTGCCAGGAGTTCACCGGCGTTGTTCTGTGTCACCCAAGGCATCCAGCCGCCGTAGCCGAAGCGAACGATCAGCTCCGTGCGCATCGGCACGGTGCCGCGCTTGCCGAGCACGAGGCGAACGAGATGTGACGAGAGGCGACCCTCCCGCAACGGCATGAAGTCGACCAGGATGGCCGCGCTGCCGTCGGCGGTGATGAACTCGGTTTCTAGGATCAGCGTATTCGGCAGGTAGCGGCGCTCAACACGTACGCTGCTGGCGCCCGCCGAGGCTTCGGCCGGCGCGATCTGCCAGCGGCCATTGTTGGCGTCGCCTAGCAGAGCGGCGAAGCACGCTCCGGAGTCGAACCGAGGCCAGCAGAGCCAGTCGATCGAGCCGTCTTTCGACACGAGCGCGGCCGTCTCGCAATCGCCGATGAGTGCATAGTCCTCGATCCGAGCAGCCATCCGTGAGCAAGCCTCCCAATTCGACGCCCCCGACCAACCGCAGCCCGGGCACCGCCCGACGCCGGCAAAGGCGCGTTAGTGAACTGGCACATTCGCGAACAGGGAAGGATCCCTCCGTCATCGTGGCGTGCGCAAGCAACACTTCCAAAAGCATGCCCGCCTGCACCCTGACCACGACCTCACCGGCCTCGGCGCCAGTCATGGTGAAGCGGAGTAGTGGCCGGACGCGCGATGTTGGGACGGGCGCCGCCGATCCATTGACGCTGCCGGCCGGGGGGCCGCCCCGAGCGCGCCAGCAACTTGCCTCCCTGTCCGCTGCCGAGGACCACCGTGTCAAACCGCTCCGCAAGAAGCATGCGCCATACCCGCGCGCCGGCTGCGCGTGGGTCACGCCAAGCAGGCACATCTATTGCGGGATGGCTTTAGCTCTCTTGCTCTGATCCGCATGTTATTGCGGCAAACTAGCCCCGGCCGACTGGGTTTCCGACGGCAACGCCAACGCTCGTGCCCCGTTGCGCCGATGGCTGTGCCTTGGGCGCCGGATCTGCCGGGTGCCTGGAGCCTCGGCAGCTTCGTTAAGTGCCGGCCGGCACCGCCCAACCGAACAGGGGGAATCATCCGGTCGATTGTGGGTGGCCGGGAGGCACCGAAGGAGGGTGTGAGCGCCTCAAGCAAGGTCCCTAACGCGATCGCATCCCGCTTGCGCGTATCGCCCCAAAACAGCCGACCCTCGTTGTGATAGAACTCGACTAGATTGAAAACTCACCCGATGGTCGCCCAGCGATGCGACTTCGTTCTGTCTGCCGCGCTGCGCCAGCAACCTTAACGCCGGCTCGAGCATCGGCCCGCCGATAGTATCGAAGATGGCTTGCGCTTCAGGCGCGGCTGTCGTGGGGCGCGCGATCACCTCGAGCGCTGCACCGTCAAGGCTAAAGAAGTCGTCCAGTGCGGCCGCCGCGGGCGAGCCCGCCGCCAGAGGATGTCGGTCAACCCCGATGAGGCGCGCTGCCGCGCCATTTCCGGATCTGCGCCGCGGCGCCTCCGACCCCGCCGCTCACCAGCAGGGTTTCACCGGGGTCGAGCCGGGCGCATTCCATCAGGCCGAGCCAGGCGTCGAGAAAGGTGACGCCGATCGCCCCTGCCTGTTCAAGCGACACGATTTGGGCTTGCGTCCGAGGCCGGCGCAACCGGCACGGCGATCGCTCGGCGCGGCTGCCATCGATCGAATGCCCGATCTCGCCACCGGTTCCCCAGACCTCCACGCCGATCCACGCCGTCAGACCATGCAAAACGGTGCCGGCATAGTCGCGGCGGGGCACGCGCGCAGCGTCGTGTTTTCCATCATACTTTCGACGTTTTTCACAGCGCTGAGGCTGATCGCGCCGGCTGCGACCTTGACGACAGCTGTTGCGGGATCGGCTAGCTCGATCAAATGCAGGCCGGAAACCGGACCGCGCCGTGAATTGCAACACCTCCCTAGCCTAAGCCTAGTGCCCCGCTGCTCCCGGATGGGCTTGCGCCACGCGCGCCTTCGCACGCTGCTGATTGGGCAGTCCGTTGAACAAGCTCAAGCGTGAGCGAACGACTTGCTGCATCGCCTCTACTGCGAGCGGCAGGATTTTGTAGGGGACAACCTCTTGCGGCTGTTGGGCCAAGCCCTCTTCCAGGCCCCGTCTCCACGCAACGCGGAGCTCGGTGTTGATGTGGACGATATTAATCCCGGCGGCGATGGCTTTGCGAAAATGCTCGTCGTCCGTTCCCGAGCCGCCGTGAAGCGTAAGTGGTACCTGTGCGGCGCTCTTGATTTGAGCGATCCTCGGAATGTCCAAGTGCTTTTTGCTCTCTCCTCTGACCATGCTCTTGAGCATGCCGTGCATGTTGCCGACGGCCGGAGCCAGGACGTCAATTCCCGTGGATTCGACGAACTCTTTCGCTTCCGCGGGCATTGTTAGGCCCTTCGCCAGATCGGGAGCGACGTCATGGATCTCGGAACCCGTTCCGATGTCGCCAACCTCACCCTCTACCAGGATATCCGGGTTGATGGCCTTGAGGACACCAACGGCCTGCTTGGTTTGACGCACGTTCTCCTCGAAAGGTAGCGCGGAAAGATCGAAGACGATTGCATCGAACCCTGCCCTGGCCGCGGCTTCAGCCTTCGCAAGAGAGTGCGTATGATCCGCATTAAGAAAAATGGGAAAATCGAACTCCTCCCGCAGGCTTTGCACAAGCGCCGCAACCTGGGGAACTCCGATAAACTCGCGTTCGCCTTCAGAGACACCAACCAACACCGGGACGTCCAATTCTCGCGCGCAATCGAATACCGCGTTCAACTGAACCGAATCGGCGATGTTGAAGTGACCGATCGCCACGCCGTTTTGTTGCGCCTGCTCCAAGGCGGATCGCAAACTCTGCATGCTCCTTGCTCCTACCTGTGAATATTGCTACGCAGCGGCTGATGTCATTGGCGACTGCAGCGACTCACCCACTGCTTTGGCTGCATAATTCTTTCCGACGCCGATCTCGGCGCTGCGCTGACTTGCCCCCTGGCACTCCAAGCCGCGGTGCATGCAATAAAGTCGTTGATGCTGCCGATATAGCGGCTGGAAGTAACGGTGGTCTCGCCCTCAGCTCGAAGCAATTCTTTGGGCAATGAAGACCATGGCGTCGCGAAACCCTCTTGGCCGCCGTGCCGACCTCGGGATTGTAACGGTCGAGCATAGCGAACCGAGCATTGCGGTGGATCGAGCCGGCAGTCATGTCTGAACCTTATCCTCCGCGCGATGGCCGCGCCTATCGCCTGACGGCTTCGTCGCAGTTCGCCGACGATCTGTGGGCCGCACTCGCTTTCACCGTGCAGCACTGATGCGCACCGTCATCAGCCGCTGCGCGGCCGGAACCACTTGTTCCCCGATCAGCATGCCGAGCAAGCCGATCAGGGGCGACCACCGGGGGCGCCGACGAGCGGACGTCGAGGACGCCGTAGATGATGCCGACAAGCACTCCCGCGGCCAGGGGAGGTCACATATACGCGCATCGCCGGCGCTCCTCTTGGTCGGCACCAAAGGTGGACAGCGTCCCCGAAGGGCGGCTTTAGCGCTCTTGCGCTGATCAGCTTCTTATTGCGGCAATCTCAGCCGCCAGCTGGCCTCGGGGCTGCAAAGGTAAAGGTGTATGGGTCACCGACCGCGCGAATTCTGGCACGGCTTTGGCCAAACCCCGCGTTGAACTTTAAGGCTCGCTCGCCGAATGGCCATGCGCTCGCAAAGGGAGCTGTGCCAGGTCCTCCGACCATCCAAGTCGACGTGGAGTGCAAAGGCCCTCGATCGATCGGCGGACCCTGCTAGCCTTGCCTACAGCATTCTGGGGGCGCGCGACTTCAGCTAACGAACAAGCCAAATGTGCAGCGCCAATGACTCCTCTCCGCGGGCATGGGCGAAACCCCGGCCGGCCTACGGAAGGCACCTTCGACTTTAACTCATTATGTCGGAGCATTGGCGTGCCTGCCTCCCGCAGCCGGGTTGCGTCGGCGAGCACCGGGCTGCGCCATTCTCGGCCTCCAGCCTTTACCAATCCAGGGGGTCACATCCACCCGGCGGTTCGACCGAGCATAAGGTATTTTCCGGAATCAGGTCTCGGTAATTGCCCTGATGGTCACGCAACCGTTACGCGAGCAGCTGTTGGGTAACGATACGATGCCGGGAACTTTAGACGGAAGTATTGATTGGTGAACGGAGTTATTCACCTCGATTAGAGGATAGCAACGTCAACCGACAGGAGCTAGGTTGTGCTGAGGAACACGAGTACTCTCCCGGCGCCGCCCAACGCAGCTTTCGACCACGCTTCGCCGCCTTCGTCAGGGCGGGGTGCTTCGCGCCAGATCGTCGGATCAGATCACTGTCGCCATAGGCAAGCCGCAGCGCACGTCGAAATCTCGCCGTTGGGAGCCGTCGAGCGTCGATCGATGACTGGATGCGCTATAAGGGCGGAGCTTGTGCAGTCGATCAGCCGCAACCGGGTCGAGTTTCGATATTGCGGCACTTCGCACTTGCTCATGGCCCACGAGAAAGGCGTGCGCCGCGAAGGAGAGACATTCGTCGACGGCATGCCGCCGTCGACACTGCGAGATTTCACGCGCAAGCTCACGTTCCTGCCTGCGGGTCATGACTATTTCGAGTGGCACCAGCTGCACACCTCGGCACGTTTCCTGTATGTTTATTTCGATCCGGCGGAGTTTGATGTCCAGTTGGCGCTAACCAACTCTATTGGTCCGCCCAACCCTCGACTGTTCTTCGAGGACGCATCGTTGTGGAGCACGGTGGACAAGCTCAAGGGCTTGATCGTGAGCGGCGGTCATGAGAACCTGCCCTACTTCGAGGCGCTGGGCGCGGTGCTCATGCACGAGCTGCTGCGGCTAGGCGGCGGCGCTGGCCACAGCGACACTCCTGCCAGGGGTGGATTGGCGGCTTGGCAGCGGCGGCTGGTGGCCTCTTATGTCGAGGAGCATCTGTCCGACCGCCTTTCGCTTGCGACTCTAGCTCACCTCGTGCGCTTGAGCCCTTACCACTTCAGTCGCGCCTTCAAGCGATCTTTCGGCGTGCCCCCGCACCGCTACCACACGAATCGCCGCATCGAGCGCGCCAAGATGTTGCTGGAGGCGCACGCACTGTCCGTGACGGAGATCGGCTTCAGTCTGGGCTTTAACGAGACGAGCTCGTTTACGACTACTTTTCGCAAGATCGCCGGGCTTACGCCGAGTCGCTATCAGAGGAGCATCGCGCACCAACCCACGCAAATTTGCGCTGCCACCTAGTCTCCAACACGTGGTGTCATTGGTGCAAGAGGTTGCAGCGGTGCCATAGGGGTATTCTCGTAACGTCCGAGCCCGTGGCTACCATGAAATCGGCTTCCAAGGAGACCGCCGCCATGCAGGCCGCCGCCACCTCGGCCGCCGCCATGCAGGCCGCTGCCGTGCAACCCGCCACCATGGAGACCGCCGCCGCCGCGAGCAAATGCGCCGGTTGAAAGCGCGGGACTGACGAGAACAAGGACGACTGCAAGGAGACCTATCATCTTATGCAACATGATGAACTCCCTTGTGAAGACGCAGCGCTCAAGGCGCCACGATTCCGATGGCCACCATCGTCGAATACCCGAATGCGAGCTTCCGGTCGCGCGCTCCATTGACATAAGCAGAATGCGCCGCCTGGCAACGGAACGACCCCTGCAAAGCCCTCCATTCCCGAGCCATTTACGCAATGCCGAGCCAAGCGCAGCAATCACAGCGAAGTCTTGCCACTCGAGCAGCTGGAATTTGCCGATGGAGTTCGACGAGGAGCTGAACGGGCACAGCCCACTCGGCGCCTGCAGCTATCAGCTCCTTGTGTCGCCGAAACAACCAACAACGCGGACGTTCACCTGCTCCCAGGTTCCAAAGGCAACGCGTGTGGCTCGACAGAAAATAAAGTTCTTGGGCCGGTGCAAGGTTGTCGGGCAGGCGCTCATTGAAACTCTGCCGCTGCGGCGCATAGATTTATCTTGCTCGCCCGAACTTGCAAGTTCACTGCAGCTAGTGCGCACTCGGCGTGGCGGCCCCGAGCTTGACCTTGCGTAGGGCGAGCGCGAGCGGGATAGCTGAGAGCGAGATCAGCATCAGGACCCAGAAAATATCCATATAGGCGAGGAACGAGGCTTGCGCCTGAACTTGCTGTCCAATCCAGGCAATGGCCTGCTGCTGCGCTTGCAGCAGAGAGCTGCCCTGGTGAACAAAATATTGGGTCACTTGCTGGAGCGTCTGCTGGTACTGGACGCCCGACGGAATTGCGTGTTCGGCGAGGCGGCTCTGGTGGAATTGTTCGCGGTGTGCCAGCACATTCGAAGCGAGCGACACACCAACCGAGCCGCCGGTGTTGCGCGCCATGTTCAGCAAGGCTGAGGCCTGATCGGTCTTGTCCGAGGAAATGCCGTCGTAGGAAGCGGTGGTGATCGGAATGAAGATCAGTGGCAGCCCAACGCCAAGCAGCATGCGCGAGTCTGCGAAGAACCAGAAGTCGAGATCTCCGTAGACATTGGTCAAATCGTACATCGAGAGGCCAGCAAACGCTGCACCCGCCGCGATCAGGTACTTGGGTTGGACCTTGCCCGATAGCCGGCCGACGATGAACATCATGAACATGGTGACCAGACCGCCGGGCGAGAGCATGAGGCCAGCCCAAGTTGCGGTGTAACCGAAGAGCTCCTGCACCAGCTGGGGCAGAAACTGCGTTGTTGCGTAGAGGATGGCGCCGGTCGCCAGCATCACGACAAAGCAGGACCCAAACTGGCGCGTGCCCAGCATGCGAAGGTCCACGGCGGGAGTTCGACGGCTTAGCTCCCAGGGAACCATGAGCACGAAGGCAAGGCCGCAGATCACCGCGAAGGTGACAATGAAGCTTGATCCGAACCAGTCGTCGATGAGCCCACGGTCGAGCACGATCTCGAGCGCGCCAAGGAAGCTCGCGACCAGCGCGAAGCCGACGAGATCGAAGCGGAGGCCCTGCTGCTTTGCACGCCGGCGCTCCGCTGCGGCCGCCGCCGGCTCCCGCAGAATGAGGGATATCAGCGCCATTGCGAGAAGCCCCACCGGCCCGTTGATCAGAAAGCACCAGTGCCACGAATAGTTGTCTGACAGCCAGCCGCCGAGCGTCGGCCCAACCACGGGCGCCACAACCACGGCAACCCCGAACAGTGCGAAGGCCTGACCACGCTTCGCCGGCGGGAAAGCATCGGCCAGGATCGACTGTGCCACCGGCACCATGCCGCCACCTGCAAAACCTTGCAGAACGCGAAACAACAGCATCGACTGGAGATTGGGGGCCACCCCGCAGAGGACCGAGCTAAGGGTGAACAAGCCAAGACAGCCAAGGAAGAAGGTCTTGCGGCCGAACATTTTTGCCAGGAAGCTGCTGGCCGTGAGAACGACCGCATTGGCGACGAGATAGGTCGTCACCACCCACGACGCCTCATCCTGGCTCACCCCCATGCCGCCGGCGATGTAGCGCAAGGCGACGTTGGCGATGGTAGTGTCGAGAACCTCCATGAAGGTTGCGACCGCCACCAGAAGGGCAATCAGCCACGGACTGCCGGCGCCGCCCACGCTGCCGCCCGGGGCGCCGGATGCGGCAGTGGCGCTCATAGCAAGGCCCGTAGCCGATCAAGCAGCGATGGCGCCGAACTAACCTGCACGGTGGGCACGACAGACATGCCGGGGCCCAAAGCGACATCGGTCGGTGGATCGTCCATGATGATCTTCACCGGTACGCGCTGCACGATCTTGACGAAGTTGCCGGTCGCATTTTCGGCCGGCAACACTGAGAACGCCGTGCCGGATCCGGGCTGCACACTGGCGACATGACCACGGATGGTGCGCTCCGGATAGGCGTCAATGGTGAGGCTTGCCGGCTGCCCCGGCCGCATCAAATCAAGCTGAGTTTCCTTGAAGTTCGCCGCGACCCAGATCTCGTCGGGAACGAACATCGTCAAGTTCGTGCCCGCCTGTGCGAATTGGCCCACTGCAGCGCTAAGCTGGACGACACGGCCCGGCTGAGCCGCGGTGACGGTCGTGTACGAAAGGTTCAGCTGTGCCTGGTCACGCTGGGCCTTGGCTTGTGCAAGGCTCGCGACGGCACTTTCGCGTTGCGCCTTAAGCGACTCGATCTGCCGCTGCGCCAGCGCGAGATTGGCTTTCGCACTCTGTAGCGCGGCCTCCTGCTGGTGGAGCTGAGAGGTGAACTGCTGGGCGTTCATGACCGTGCCCGCGCCTTTCTTGGCTAGGTCCTGGAAACGCTCCGCCTGCTGCCGCGCGAACACCAGCGCGGCCTGCGCCTGGTCCACCTGCGCCTGGTTGGAGGCGATCTGCGCGCGCTGCACCGTGATCTGGGCGTCAAGGTTTTGGATGCCGGCCTCTGCACTGGACACCTGCGCCTGCGCCTGCTCGAGCGCGACGCGGAAATCGCGCTCATCGATTCGGGCGATCACGTCCCCGGCCGCGACGTGCTGGTTGTCCGTCACCGGCACCGCGGTGAGGTAGCCGGACACCTTTGGGGCGATGGGAAACTGTCGTGCCGCGATGAAGGCGTCGTCGGTCGACTCGAACCGTTTGCCATAGTCCCAGTAGAGGTAGCCCGCAGCCGCCACGAGGACGAGGAAGAGCAGCGCCAGGGACAAGGCAAACGGGTGTCGCCGCAGCAGGCTCAAGCGGGATTCTGCCGCCTCGTTGCGATCCCGTGCCAGGTGGGGAGGAGCCTCGCCCTCGGGAGACAATTCTGCGTGGCGGGCAGGCGAGCGCTCTTCCACCCGCGGCTCTCGGGCACGGACGCGCTTCTTTTCGCCGTCTTCCGAAGCCTGACCATTGCCGCTCGACACCCGGGAAGGGTTGGCGGCTGCCTGCTCCGCCAGCGATCGCTCTCCTCGATCTCGACCCGATGTCTCTAATATCCCAGATGTCTCTAAAGCCATTGTTCACGCTCCTTCCTTTGGGTGAGGATTCAGCGCTCTCGTCAAACCGCGAATAAAATGGAACGACACGGTTTCGTTCTCTTTACTTGGCTCGTCGGCAATACCAGATCAAGGCGGCGGGCGCCGCGGTTCGCGGCGTCGCCTGCGGCATGGTGGAGCAATCGCGAGAACGTGAAGATCGGCGCTGATGGAAATGATCGCGACTAAAAAGCGCCTTAACAAACGCCGAGCCGTCCGTCCCGGCCGGCCCCCGCGCGAGCGCGCCGGAGAGGTAGAGGCCCGGATACTCGATGCCGCCCGTCGTGTATTTCTCGAACGCGGGCTGGCCGGCGCCAGCATGGAAGAGATCGCCGGCCTTGCGCGGTCGGGCAAGCCAACCATCTATGCCCGGTTCGCGAGCAAGGAGGACCTCTTCACGGCCGTCATGCTGCACAACGTTGATGCCAACATCGCGCGGTTTGAGAGCCATGTGCCGACCGGAGCAACCATTGAGGGACGCCTAGCGAGCGTCGGCGTCACCGTCCTCCACTGGGCGTTGGGCCGCGATAGCGTCGGGTTGATGCGCCTTGGCATTGCCGAGGCGCGCCGGTTTCCGGAATTGGCGAGCAGCGTCCACGGCATGGTGCGCGAGCGTGGGACGGGAGCCGTAGCTCGGCTCCTGGGCCAGGTAGCCCAATCCGACGAGCTTGGCACGTTGCCGGCGTTCGCGCCGCGGCGACTGCAAGCAACGACTCGCTTCTTTCTCGATTTAGTCCTTTTACCCCTACTTTTGCGGGCGCTATTCGGAGCCAAGCCCAAGTCGCTGCACACGGAAATCGGCCCACACGTGACCCGCAGCGTTGCTTTCTTTCTCGCCGCGTGCCGGGCGCAGCGACGGCAATTGAGTTCACCGGCCGATTATGCCGGGCAGGGCGGATCGAAAAGCGATCGCCCGATGGGCACGGCGCCAGCCGCGCGTCTCGGCCGGTTGAAAGCGGACGCCGCTTCGGACGATTAGCGGCAAATTTTCAAGCGGATGCTCCTATTCCTGCTCACCGACATCCTCATGAGGCGCAAGGAAGCCGATAGCCTCCCTATTGCGCCGCCAAAGCTTCTGCCCTGAGGCATCGAGCAATGGCGTCTCCACGAACTCCGTGGTGTCATCCACCTCGAACTCGTAGTCATATGGACGGTCGGGTTTGTACTCGTAATCATCGCCGCTAGGAGGGGGACCTCCGCAGCTTTGGCTGGACCATGATAACGACGGGGGCGTCGGGTAGACCGTGTGAAGTAGCGGGGCAAGTCAGCTCCTACGTAGCGAGACACACCCTTCCGACAGGTTGGGTATCCTCAGAAGAACGTCTGAAAGCATCTTAGTCTCCCCACGATGCGGGGTGACGATGTTTAAACCTCCTGCATAATCTCATGATCCGTACCCTAACTTACGGAGTAGCCCGCGTTACGGGCCAACGGGCGGATCACACTCGCCCCAGCCACCACCCCGGTAAGTCTCTGCGTTTTGGATGGGCCTAGCCAGGACGTTGGCGAACGCTCTAGAGTTTCGCGGTCCGGTTCGTTCGACCCCAACCGGGGTCTTCATTGCACGCACAATTGTCAATGACGTCGCGTGGCGAGGGCTGGGCTATGCGCCACCGCCCCCGTCGTCCTAGCCTGACACGCGCCAATGCATGCGTCGGGCGGAAGCTTTCGCTGGTGGCGCTGCAGCCTAATGATAAGTCTCGGCGGGATGAAAGCCGTTGGGCTTTGCGCTTTGCGCGTCTGTCGCTGCATCGTCTGGCGCGCTCTCAGTCGGCCAGAAAAGCGCGCCGATCATGGCCAGCAACAGCACCATCGGGAAATTCCGGCCGAGAACTCGCGCGACTTTAAGCACCGAACTCGCGCCGCCGGGGGCTGAAAATAGCGCACCCAGTAGAGCCAGCGGCGCTTGCGCCATTGCCTGCGCCGTGGCGCCGCTTACCAAGGATCCGGTATCGGCCTCTTCAGCCTGCTGCTCGGCGACCTCTTCTTCGTGCTCTTTCACCGAAACGACGATCGCGGCAATAACACCGATGGCGGCGAGCCCGCCTGCCATCATCCAGTAACCCGCGACGTGGCCGAAGCGCTCGACCAGCATGCCGGCAATCGCAGCCAGGGCGAATCCCAAGGCGATGACGAAGGGCACCGCTACCGAAGCCCGCGCCACGTACTGCAGCACGATGCGGCTTACGGCCGACTTGGCTTGATTGATCACGCCCGCGAACACCGGACTTCTCCGCTCGTGCTAGGATTTCCACAGCGCTCCGAGAACGAAGCCGGCGATAGCTGCGCTAGCAAGCGTCGCCATCGGTTGGTCCTTCACCGACTTGTTGAGTGCGCCCTGAAAGTTGCCCGCCACTTCCTGCATGCGCTCCTTGGCCTGCCGGCTCTGATCCGCCACACGGGTAGCCGCGCGCTCGGCTTGGTCTGCCGCCTTGCCGAACTGATCAGTTACCTTATCCTCGCTATGCGACACCGGGTCGGAACCCGGGCCGCGGAAAGAGCTCTGGGCCATGATAGTCTCCTTGACAGATGCATGCTGAAGCGCAAAACGCTGCGACCCGGCTTTGGTTCATAGCTTAGGTGCGGGCTCGCCAATCTCGTCGGCCGTGCTTGCCCCGCGCGCCGTGCGCTTGTTCGGGCCCTGCGTGGTGTCTCTGGCGGTTTGATGCTCTATCGCGGCATTTATCTCGGCGCCCAGCAACACGACGATGGTGGAAAGCCACAGCCACACCATGAAGCCGATGACCGCACCCAGCGACCCATAGGTGGCGTTGTAGCTACCGAAATTGGCGACGTACCAGGAAAACAGCAGCGATCCTGCCAGCCATATAGCGCCGGCAATAGCGCTGCCCCAACTAACCCACCGCCATTGCGGATGCCTGCGGCTCGCCCCATAGCGGTAAAGGCAGGCAAGCGCAAAGAGGAGCAACAGGTATAGCAGCGGCCAGCGCAGCAGATTGAAGAGGTTGGCACCCCATTGCTCGGAGACGCCGATGAGCTGGAGCGCAACCGGCACCACAACCACCGCTGCCAGGGCGAGCAAGGCAACGGCAATTGCGCCGACCGTGAAAGCCAGCGACCAAAGGGTGAGCTTAACGAAGCCGCGCTTCTCCTCCTCCTTATAAATGATGTTGAGCGCATCGAAGATCGATTTGGTGCCGGCGTTCGCACCCCACAGTGCCAGGCCGAGCGTGCCGAGAAAAGTCAGGCCAAGTGTGCTCTGACCTTGGGCTGTGATGCGTCGGACCTGTTCACCAATGACGTCAAGGCCTCCCTCCGGCAGGAACCCCTGCAACAGCCGGAATTGCGCGTCGATGGTGGTTGGGTCGGCAAAAAGACCGTAAAGCGAAACCAGCGCCGCAGTGGCAGGAAAAAGGGCTAGCAGCCCATAGAACGTCACCCCCGCCGCTACCAGCAGTATGCGGTCGTTCTGGACTCCTACATAGACGCGCCGAGAAATATCCTTCCAACCTTTGGCGGTAATCTCAGCGGGCGTGTCCGCCGGCCTACCTCTAGCGCCACCTTCTGGCAGATTTCGCAGCCGCTGGCGCCCGCGCTGCACCTGGTGCGGTCCGAAGATCGCCCGGCTGATGCCAATCAAAGCCGCTATGACGATAAGATCGCCGGAAATAGGTTTGGGTGGTGGCGAAGGGGGAGCCTTGCGAGCGAGCGACGATGCTTGGCTGTTCAGACGCGTGGGCGCGGCCATGCGGGGGGCTCCGAGGCGATGCGGTCGATGGGGCCCACAACGCGCCGAGGCAAAGCGTTCTGAGGCCTTTGTGATCCGCCCCGAGACATGTGCGGGTAGCAACAACGGCGGTTCAGCACCAGGCCGGAACCTGCGCGGGGGTGATCCAAGGCTGGCGCCAGCGCCACAAGCGCGGATTGCCCAACCACGATGGGGCAATCGGTAGCGAGCCGTCCGAAGGCATGGAAAAACACAGATGCTTGGGCGGCGGGGTTCCAGTCATTGCCGAACGGTCTGTGACCACGTGCACAGCCAGTCCACTCGATTGCCACCGCCCAATATTGTGGCGCCGCTTGGTCTATGATGCCGCTTCTGGGCAGGTTCTCCAGCATGGTGCGGTGCCCGCGCAGGAAGACGATGAGACATCGCGCGGCCCGCTCACCATAGTGCGGCCAAGTTCGACTGGCGCTGGGAAAACGGCGTCGACAATGGCGCTCGGCCGGCCTCGCCTGGCGGTGAGCGAGCACTGCGGCGCCGGCCCGAGCCGTGCCAGCAACGCTGCCGCGTTTGGCGCGCCCTGATGCCAAGGGTTGCGGTCGCGATGCGGAAAAACCGTTACACAAGGAGGAGCTCCCTGGGCCGAGTGCACCGGCTAAACGCGCACGTAGCAAGCGGGTTTCCGTTCGGAATTCATGCGACGCGCCACACCTCCAAGCAATGATCTCGCATGGATGTCACCGTTTCCGGGCGGGAATTGCCTGCCGGTCCGCGCCGATTTCCCGGTCCGTTTCAAACGATGCGCCTGTGGCGTGAGTACCCTCCAATTGCCCGGCATCACCCGCCTCATTGGCTCGCAAGCCCGCTACCTATCGGGTAACAAACCGAACGCCAAATCGACTTTGACAACAGCACCAGGAACCAACCTGCCCAGGCATCGTTCAGATTTTTACGCCTCACGATTTGCGACGATGCCGCACGCCAGCCTTGCGGCTGCAGCGGTTTCCGGCACGCCGCCGGCATTGGCGCCTGGCGTAAGCCGCCGAGCCAAAGCTGAAGCGCATGGCCAAGCGTCAGGTCGCGGGGAGGGGCGCGACCGCGCATCACTGCATCGGTTTTGACAAAGCTCCCCGATAACAACGGCAGGTAAGGAAATTGCGGTACCATTACGTACAAAGCTGGAACTTTGAAGGATATCGGGAGGTTAGCCCAACCCGTGTCATTGCATCCAGAAAGAGTTTCGACGATGCGCGAACTTGAAGACGTGATTGCTCGGTTACGGCTGCGCGCCGAACAGCTTTTGATCCACCTGCAACACCTGCCAACCGGTTCAGCAGACGCTGCCGCGGCCCGAGGGAAGCTGGCCACTATCGTGGAGCGTTTAATCCTCTTAAACGCTGAGCGCCATCGTTTGCTAAGTGAACTTAAGCCGACCGCCTAAATCTCAAGGTTTGCACACTGCATGTCTTACCCTGAGAACGGACAGCGCAATCGAATTCTCGACCGCTTGTCGGATAGTGATATTGCTTTGTTGCAACCCTCGCTACGGTCGGTTTCGCTACGCTTTCGGATGCGGCTGCAGTCCTCCCAATGCGCCATCAACACGATTTATTTTCTGGAGAGTGGTCTTGGCTCGGTCGTCGCCACGTGTGCCGCGGGCGCGCGGGCCGAGGTTGCGCTCATCGGACGTGAAGGCATGACCGGCCTTGCCGCGGTGCATGGGGCAGACCGCTCACCGTTCGAGATCTTCATGCAGATTGAAGGTTCAGGTCAGCAAATCGCCATTCAAGATCTCAGAAGCGCTATGGTGAGAAGCCCCACATTGCGGGACTGCCTCCTCCTCTATGCTCATGCCTTTTCGGTCCAATCCGGCTTCACGGCGCTCGCGAATTCGGAAGGCAAAATTGAGGACCGGTTGGCGCGGTGGCTTTTGATGGCTCAGGATCGCGTAGAGGCCGACGAGCTCCTTCTTACGCATGATCTTCTGTCGTTGATGCTGGGCGTACGCAGGGCGGGAGTGACCACTGCGCTGCATCGCCTCGAACATAGAGGACTGATCGCTACGGCGCGTGGCGCCGTCACCATACTTGACCGACATGGTCTCGAAGAGGCAGCCAACGGCCTATATGGTGCACCAGAAGCCGAGTTCGAGCGAGTGTTCGGGAGCACAGCTGTGCGGTCACCGGGTGAAGTAAAGGCGATTTAACAGATCGTCAGCTGGCTGCGGAATAAAGCTAGGAAGGTTACGACGCGATGTGCTTCCGCGCAGATTGCTGCAAGCAAACTGCCGGAAGAAGCTCGGGAATGCTCCGCAGTAAAAGGAGCCCGTTGAGCCGTCGCGCACGCCTGGCTATCTACGGGTCAGCGCTGAGGCCGCGCCCACACAAAGCAGGTCTGCCAATCTTAGAAGCAGCCCAGACTCAAGGGTGCTTGCTCCGCTTTCGACGGATCTTTGCCTCTAGCGCTCGTCGCATCGATCAGAGAGCTCGCTAACTCCGATCGGCTTATACAGAAAGACGAGCCAATGGCATGGTGGCGCCCGCAAGCACCCCGCCATCCGAGCCTAGACCAAGACTAGCTGTGAACGATTGCGTACGTACCGAGGGGCGAAATGAATATTCCCGGTGCGGGGAACTGAAGCAATGGCTGCTGGTTACCATGCTGCTGCCATGCCCCCTCCCCTTCCCTCCTCCCGCATGGCAGCCGCAAACCGTGATTGCGCCCTGGTCGCCCAACCAGGGCGCTTTTCCGCCTAGCACTGACACGGCAGCGCAGCCGATCAGCCCGGGCGATTTTTGCGTCCAGGTCCACAATCTGCTTTCCGGGGAAACTCGCAGCCAGGCGCTCGCCTCTGATATTCTTGCGCGGATCTTGTTGAAGCCTCGTCTCATCCCCGCCACGTCGTGGTAGTTGCTCTCGGCTTGCGTGCTTGGGCAGGTCTCTCAGCCGATCGCGCCTTGAGTGCCCGGCGCGAGGCGCCTAGTGCCGTTCCCGCTGCCACGCAAGCCGTCCAAGGCGGTCCGTTGCATGGAAAAGAAGGCGTCGGCGAACCCGAAAAAAACGAGCCAGAAGTTCCAGAGCGCGAGGCGCTCGCTGGTGGCGTGCCAGCAGAAGATCTGGAGGCCGCATGGATCTAAAATCAACATGCCGGAGGCCGGGAAGAAGCTCACCCCTAGCTGCGGCAGGCCTGTCGCAAACACGTGGTCCACCCACAGGCCGATTGAAAGAAAACCACGTGGCAATTAGCGCCGACACGATCGGCAAATAGCCGAACACGGTGCGCCGCGCGAACGTCACAATGATCGCGCACACCATGCCGGTTGCCGGAAGGACAAGATCTAGACCTCGGGATGTCCGCAGACACAACGCGTGTTGCCATAAAGCTCGCCGCCTTCGGCCGGGTTTGAACGTCTGCGTGCCGACCAGCCGGTTGAAAATTGGCATGGTCTGCCGTCATACACGGGTCCGCAGAGCTGATCCGACGCTGGCGCCTGGCGAGAGTCCTAGCCCTGGACGCACCCCTGTTTTCGCCACATCAGCACCGGCGGAGCCGTCGTCACTGGTGGGCCGCGCATGATACGGCAAGCGCTAGTGCCTTCCTTTGTACGAACCCGGACCAACTTTTAACTTTCCCTCCGCTTCAGCTTGGTCTTAGGCTTCCTATCAACAAATGCTCAGGCCTTTCCGCCAGGGAGCCGCTAACGCGCTCTCCCCAATGGATTGCAAAGGAGACCGGCCATGCTCGATCGTGTGTGCGACGGCGCTGACACGTCGCAAGCATCAAGGCATATGGAATCGATGCACATGACCATTGCGACGCCACAGTACCGGCGCAGAGCTGAAGAAACGCACTCGACCATCGCCCCAACAACAACATCCATTGGCTCCTTAGGCGTGCCCCTCCAAGGGCCCATGATGCAATTTCGATTAATCGGGCCTCCTCATCGCCGGCTATCTTGCCCTGACTGGCTATGAGGATGCACATGCCGTTATTTTTTCTGCACGTTAGGGATGGTGACGGATTGATTCGCGACCCGGAGGGCTCTCGGCTCCATGATCTCGAAGCTGCTCGAACGCAGGCTATCGAGAGTGCGCGCGAACTGATGGTCCACAGCATTGTGGGCGAAGGGCGGATCGGCATCGAGCGAAGTATGGAAATTTGCGATGCGGGCGGCGCGACGTTGCTCATTTTGCCGTTCCGCGAGGTCATCGCCCCCTAAGCTATTCGCTGTTGCGGCGATGATGGACACGTTGCACGAACGGCTGCTTCAGTCCAGCGAGATTCAATCGATTATGACTTGGCTCCGGCGGCGCCGGCCTGACCTTTGTCGTCCAACTTCGGCAACGTCCAACGCATGAATTGGGAGGCTGGTTACCTGGAGGATCAGGGTGCAACAGGACTTTGGATGCGTTCTTGAATGCGCCGGCGCCCATCGCGGACCGATCATCGTCGAAGAGGTGATGTTCGACCAGCAGTTAGCTCCTTGCCGCGTAATAGTGTGCCGCGCGGGGATCAGGGTGGTTCAATCGATCCCTCTGGTATCGACCAGCGCTGCTCTTTTCCGCGTCCTATCGACACATTTTCCAGCGCGTCACAGACTGGACACCGTCAAATGGACGCAGTGAAGAGTGTCGCGCAAGCCGCGGCCAATGCCATCATCGGATTTCGCGCCGGCGCTGACGGCGCGGACTGCTTGCGAACTTCGCTCAATCTCTTGTGAGCTGGGGGCAATAGAGCGTGCCGATAAATTGCTCGAGCGAGGCAAAGATTTTGGAGCGACACATCGAATAAGCGCCGCATCCGCAGACCACCGCCCAATCCGCCAATTATTTTAAACTCACCCGGCGCGGCACTGGCCACATGGACATCAGGCGGCCCGGCGGCTGCAGTTCCGCCAGTTAGAGATCAGCTTCAACCAAGGCGCCGAATGGAAAGCGCTCATCAGCGCGTACATTACGACCATTCCGTCAAGCGGCGAGCCTTGGTGCGAGGCCGAGCAGAGCATATCTGCCGGACCGCGAGCGCCCGTTAATACCGCCATGCTCGCGAATGTTGGAGAGGCCGCAAGGGATAGAAGCTGGACCGCGGCCGCGTTGCCTCGTTCACCAACCATCAAGATCGTCTTCATGGCTTTGGCTCATCTAGATTTCTGTGGCCAATTGTTGAACCGCGGCATCGCAACGGCTCGTCTTCAAGGCCCGTGACCAGCGACGGTCGATCAGGCAATGCGCACCCACGGCAGCGCTCGCCGCTCGCGGGCGATCCAGTCACACCAGGCGTCAGCTCCTATGCTGCCACGGTAGGGCCTTGCGCGCGCCAACCCCTTCGTCGCCGAAGGAGAAGCGAACGCTTGCGCCGCGCAGCTGGGAGGCGCCGGTAGCGCCGGCCTTGCGTGTTTTCATCGCCTTGGCTCCTTCCTTCGGCTATCCATTCGATCGTTGCTAATGACGGTCCGACAGGAGCAACAGTTAGCGCCAGGCAGCGAAACGGCGGGAGTGACAAGTGTGACGGGATTCTGATGGACTCGCTGATCACAGCTGCGGCGCGAGCCCTCGCTGCCGGTGACCTGCTCGGCGTATTGAAGCGGGTTGCCTTACGAAATGACCCGCCAGCCCTTGCGCTTCGCGGTATTGCGATGGCACAACTCGGCGATTTGCTGCGCGCGAAGGCGCTGCTACAGAGTGCGGCGCGCGGCTTCGGTCCGAGAGAAGCTGTGGCGCGCGCTAGGTGTATTGTAGCCGAGGCCGAGATTGCGCTCGTGTCGCGCGACCTGAGCTGGCCGGCGAAGATGCTCGCCGCGGCGCGGGTGACGCTCGAAAAGCAGGGCGACAGGCTGAATGCGGCGCACGCGCGGCATCTCGAGGTTCGACGTCTTCTGCTGATCGGGCAACTCGATGAGGCGGAGCGTGCGCTTGCCGAGCTCGATCCGGCACCATTCCCGCCCGCGGCGAGGGCCGCCTACGAACTAGTCGTTGTGGGAATTGCAATGCGACGCCTTCGCACGAAGGTGGCACGCGAGGCGCTGGCGCGGGCCGCACGGGCCGCGCGGCAGGCAGGTATCCCTGCACTGATTGCGGAGGTAGAGGGCGCGTCCCTTGCCCTGGGCACGCCGGCGGCGCGTCGCATTTCACATGGCAAGGAGCGGCTCCTTCTGCTCGAGGAGGTTGAGGCGGTAGTGAAATCCGGGGCGCTCATCGTGGATGCCTGCCGTCATGTCGTGCGTGGTGCACACATTTCGGTATCGCTCGCACGGCGTCCGGTTTTGTTCGCGCTCGCGCGTTCGCTCGGAGAAGCGTGGCCCGGAGACCTGTCGAGGGACGCACTCGTCAAGCGGGTATTCCGTGCAAAGCACGCCGACGAATCGCATCGTGCACGCCTGCGAGTGGAAATTGGGCGGCTTCGCGCCGAGCTTCGGTCGCTCGCAAGCGTGAGCGCGACGACGCAAGGGTTTGCCATCGCGCCGCGCCGCGCCGCCGAAGTCGTGGTGCTGGGGCCGCCCGTCGAAGACCGGCATGCGGCGGTGATCGCTTTCCTCGCCGATGGCGAGTCGTGGTCAAGCTCCGCCCTGGCGCTCGCGCTGGGAGCTAGCGCACGCACCGTGCAGCGGGCGCTCGATTCGCTGGCGACAGCCGGCAAGGTACAGTTCTATGGTCGCGGGCGAGCACGCCGTTGGATGACCGCGGCGGCGCCGGGATTCACGACAACCTTGTTACTCCCCGGGCCACTGCCAAGCGATTAAGGTCGAGACATGAAGACGACTGCAGCCGAAATCCTCCGCGAGTATGGCGACTTTCCCGACGCCAACCACGTGCATGGCGTGACCTTTGATGGTCAGTACGTCTGGTTTGCATCAGGAGACAAGCTCAACGCCTTCGATCCGGAGACTGGACAGATGATGCGCTCGATCAATGTCGCCGCGCATGCAGGAACTGCCTTCGACGGTAAGCACCTGTTTCAGATCGCCGAGGATCGCATCCAAAAGATTGATCCAAAGACAGGTCGTGTGCTCTCGACGATTCCCGCACCCGGCGGCGGTGGTGACTCGGGACTTGCGTGGGCCGAAGGGACGCTCTGGGTGGGACAGCACCGAGGCCGCAAGATCCATCAGATCGACCCCGAGACGGGAGTCATTCTTCGCACCATCGAATCCAACCGTGTCGTTACCGGGGTGACCTGGATCGACGGCGAGCTCTGGCACGGCACTTGGGAAGGCAACGAGAGCGACGTGCGCCGCGTCGACCCTGGCACGGGAAAGGTCTTGGAGAAGCTCGAGATGCCGCCTGGAGTGGGCGTGTCGGGGCTCGAGTCCGATGGCGGCGATCGGCTCTTCTGCGGTGGCGGAGGCAGCGGCAAGGTAAGAGCCGTTCGCCGACCGAGCCGAGGCTCCGCGGACAAGCCGAAAAGTTAAGAGAACAGGCTACACCCGCTAAGCGGAGGCTGTTGACTCGACCCAAATTGTCTTTCAGCATCGGCCAGGCGCTTTTTAGCTTCGGACCAAACACGCACCATGGGCCCGTCGGAAGCTGCGTGGCAACAGTTGATCTCCAACTTGCATGCGTCCGGCCGCAAGGCCGCACTTGCGATTACCGGCGGCGGCAGTGGCGCAGTCAGCGAGTTGCTTCGTGTTCCCGGGGGGTCCCGACTGCTGATCGAAGCGCAGGTTCCCTACGATGCCCTGGCGCTTGCAAGCTTGCTCGGCTTTGTGCCGGCACAGGCATGCAGCGTTGACACTGCCGTCGCAATGGCGCGGACGGCGCGGGCACGCGCGGCCAGGCTGCTGCCTGGAGGCACCGATGTGATCGGCCTCGGCGCGACGGCGGCACTGGTGAGTGATCGCCCGCGTAAAGGCGAGCATCGGTTTCATATCGCATTCGACAGCTCTACCCGCAGCGCGCACTGCACGGGCGTAATGGCCAAGGGCCAACGTGATCGCGCGGCTGAAGAGGACCTAGTTGCGCGCGCGATCGTTCTGTGGCTAGCCCGCGCGTGCGGGATCGCGGCGCCGTCCCCACGCAGTCTGCTCGCTGCGGATGAACATTTTGCGGAGACGGCCGCTACAACGGTGGATACGCTCGATCAGCTCTTGGCGGGTGAGCTCAATCGCGTCACCGCCCAGCCAGATGGCCAAATGACACTTTCGGCACCGTCGCCCGGTGTGCTGTTGCCAGGTTCCTTCAACCCAGTGCACGCTGGACACCTGTTGCTGGCGCGGGTCGCGGCAGAACTCAGGCAGCAACCCTTGGCGTTCGAAATCTCTATCACTAATGTCGACAAACCACCGCTGGAGGTCCCCACGCTGCGACACCGGCTGGCGCAATTCGCCTGGAAGTCGCCGGTCGAACTCACGAGAGCGCCGACTTTTCTCGAGAAGTCGCGCTTGTTTCCGAGGACCACGTTTGTGATCGGGGCGGATACAGCGGAGCGGTTAGTGGCGCCGAAATATTACGGCGACGACGAGGTTCGAATGCACGTCGCGCTCGAGGAAATCGCTAGTTCCGGCGCTAGCTTTTTGATGGCCGTGCGCCGGGACGCGGCAGGGCGCATACGCGCCTTGAGTGACATCCCCGTGCCGCGGCGCTATGCCGATCTCTTCACCGAAATCCCTGAGCACCGTTTCCGCCTCGACGCCTCCTCGTCTGAGATTCGGGCGCGCAGGCACGCCTAGCTAAGCTAGCAATTCATGACCAGCCAAACAACACGCCAACTTACTTCCTCACAATCCAAGCGGGCTTCCCGAGAATAAAGGTCTTTGCCGCGGCGGCGACGGGACGGGGCGTGCTGCCGAAGGTTGCCGAGAGCAGTCGGAAGCGATCTTGGCAAAAACCGCGGCTCTCGCACACGCTGGCGCCAACCTCATGTCACATTGCCCGTGCGTCACTTTGCCCGCGCCACAGGAATTGCTCGCCGCTATCGCCATTCCAGCGCTGAACGTCTTTTCAGGCTTTGCGCGGGCGACGAGAGCGTGCTCCCTCCCAGGCCGGCTGATTGATCGGAAACGCCGGCATTGTGCCGCCTAGAGCGGCTAGAATTTGCTGGGCAGCGGAACGGGCAAGCAGCAGGGATGCCTCGACCGTCGCGCCGGCAACGTGCGGCGAAAGCGTGACCTTCGGGTTCTGCAGCAAAGGATGATCGCACGGCAGCGGCTCGGGGTAGAAGGCGTCGATACCCGCAGCGAAGAGATGCCCGCCAACGAGCGCGGCATTCAAGGCCGAAAAGTCGAGAACCTGGCCGCGCCCAGTATTGATGACGATAGCCCCCTTCGGAAGTGCCGCCAACTCACGCTCACCGATCATGCCACGGGTCTCAGGCGTCAACTCCGGCACGAGTACGAGGATTTGGCTTTCAGCGAGCATTGCGTGGAGATCCGGCATCATTTCGATGCCCACTAGGCGCGCGAGACGTGGGTTGACGTATGGGTCATAGCCTAGAACGCGGCAATTAAAGCCGTACTTCAACTTGCGCGCCACCTCGGAGCCAATATATCCGACCCCGACGATACCCACGGTGCTTCCGTCGAGCTCAGTGATGTGCAAACCCGACCGCATGCTCCAAGCCGATCCGTCCCGAACGCCTCTATCACCCCAAACCAGCTGTTTGGCCGTCGCCAGGATCATCATGATCGTATGCTCAGAGACCGGCACGCGCCCGAAGCCCTGATGATTGACCACCAGGATGCCGCGCTCGGTCGCGGCCGGAATATCGATATTGTCGGTGCCGAACCCGGAGGTCGACACGACCACGAGGTCTTTACCGGCATCAAGCACGTCCGCAGTCACGCGCTCCGGAGTGCGAACCCAAAGTGCGCGCGCGCCATGCAGGACCTGCTTTAGCTCGTCCGTGTTGGTACTATCGACGATGACAACGTCCGTCCCAGCATCGGCCAGCATTTTATGACCTGCGGGATGATACATGGGCCGCCACAGAACCACTTTCCCCTTCGACACGGTGTGACCTCCCAACAGAACTGCGCTAGGCCGAGCGATGTGGGCGGGCATGCCCGCAACGGCGCTACGTCATTAAGCCTATCAACGTGGGCTGCAAAGGGGAATTGCGTGGACCCCCTGCAGCGAACGCAGCCAGCTTGTGTCGGATTTTTTGCTCTGACTGGCACCGGTGACGCGGGGCATCGGCCCGTGCCGCCACGAATGGAGAGTTGCCTGATGCGGCGCCGTCTCGCGGCCGAACGTCACGCCTGGTATCCGTCGCCCCGGGGAAATGCCGCACCCAATACTATCGCGACGGCGGATGACGTTGGCGAGCTCCAAGTCGGCATGCCCGTGCAGATTGTTTGCTGCCGTCTACTATGGGATGTCATCGCTGCGGTGCATTGGCGTCGCGCCCGGACAGGCACGCTGATTTTGCTTCGCTCCTGAGTTTTGCCTCAATGATCTCCCGAAGCGTGCGGCGCATGACCTTGCCCGCGCCCGACACCGGTAGTTCGGGCAGGAGTTCCAGCCGCTCGGGCAATTTGAATTTCGCGATGTTTTGCGCCAACAGGAACTCGGTCAGCGCTGCGAAGCTGAGCGCGGCACCGGGTTTGAGAACCACAAAGGCGCAGCCGCGTTCGCCGTAGGTGGGGTCCGGCATGGCGACGAGCGCTACCGAATGTACCGCGCGATGCTTTAGAATCAGGTTTTCGACCTCGTCGATGTTAATTTTCTCGCCGCCGCGATTGATGAGGTCTCCCTTGCGGCCCTCCGCATAGAGATGGCGACCACGCTTGGTGACGATGTCGCCCATTCGGTAGAAGCCGTCCGGCGTAAAGGCCCGGGCATTGACATCGGGCGCGTTGTAGTAGCCGCGGATGGTGTATGGGCCGCGGGTTACCAGTTCTCCCTTTTCCCCATCGGGAACTTGGTTGCCTGCTTCGTCGATGACCCTGATTTCGTCGTCGGGACACATTGGTGCGCCGGAGCTCATCAGGATTTTTTCGTCGTCGTCATCGAGGGAGGTGAGGTTGAGCAAGCCCTCGGCTGTGCCGTAGACCTCCTGGTATTGGCAAGTAAGCGTCTTGCGCACGCGGTCTCTGAGTTCCGGCGACAAGCGTGCGCCGCCGTTTTGCACGGTCTTCAGCGAGCTGACGTCGAACTTGGCCAGGGCGGGGTCGTTCAGCCAATTGACGAATAGCGGCACCGCCGCTGGAATTGTGGTCACGCGCTCTTTTTCGACAAGTGCAAAGACGGTCGAAGTGTCCGCCTTTGGGGCGATGACGACTCGCCCGCCGCTGGCGATGGCACCGAGCATCCCGGGCGAACCGAGATTGTAGTTGTGCGCCATGGGCAGGACAATCACTTGAACGGTCTCGGTATTAAAACCCGCAACGCCGGCACTCTGTTCGAAGTTATAGACGTAGTCGTTGTGGGTACGAGGAATTAGCTTAGGAAGCGCGGTAGTGCCACCCGACAACAGCATCAATGCGACGTCGGATGGATCTGGCATGTCGGCGTCAATGGCCGCAATCGACGTCGCTGGAGGCTCCGAATCGATCAGGACCGACAGTGACACCTCGTCAGCTGTGCTCGCGCCGAGAACGAACACGTTGCGCAAGCAAGGTGACGTCTCACGCACGGTCCTGGCCATGGCGCTGAAATCGAAGTCTCGCACACGATCGGGGATGAACAGGGCAGATGCTCCCGAGGCGCGGACATAGTGCGAAATTTCGGTTTGCCGGTGCGACGGCAGCGCCAGCACTGGAATAACGCCAAGTCGCGTCAAGGCGAGAAAAGTGATGAGGAACTCTGCGCTATTCGGGAGCTGGAAGACTACGATTTGGCGGGAGCGTAGACCGACGCCGTGCAGATTGGCGGCGAGCCGCAACGATCGGTTCCAGATGTCGTCGAGGGTAAACCGCCGCTCGCCATCGATTATTGCCAGCCGATCGGGCGTCGCCGTGACCAGGTTTGCGAAGTAGTGCGACAAGGACAGGTCGCGCCAATACCCTTTCGCACGATAGCTGCGGGCAAGGTCTTCCGGCCAAGGTACACATCCAGGAAGCATGGAGGCTCTCGCGGGGCTCAAGTGTGGGACGGCGCGAGCGCAAAGGCGTCGTTGGCCGGTTGCGTGGTTCGGTAAGTGCCAGGGTCGGTGGCAACATCTGCGCCAGCTGCTCGTGCTGGCTCGATCCAGACCGTGGCGGCCGTTCCCGACGCGGCGGCGACAACGTCATGGGAGCAAGACCGCCGACGGCAAGCGACGCGCGCTCCGCGAGGCAGTCTTGATCGACGCGCTCTTCGACCATCCCGCATCGGTGCGCCTGCTGCTCGGTGAGCATTTGCCCTCGATAATGTTGCCATCGCAAAGCTGGAAAAAAAGGCCCGTTCACCGCGGGAGCAATCAAAGGTATCGCATCAAGTCATGCACATTGTCGATAAACTGCGAAAGGTGATTTGCCGAGCATACTGCGAGCCCACCTGTGGTTCGGTTTTCCCCCGGGGTGGGCGCGCCAGCCCTTCCGGAAGGAAGAAAAGCCCGGTCGCCAGGTTAAGAACGGTTTGGCACGGTCGGCTCGGTGGCTTTGGGCCGGCGGCCATTCGAGCAAACCAAGGCCGCCGCAGGCCGGAAAGCATGTGCAAAAGGGATCAACCACCAGGCTGGCTAAACCGACCCGTTTGCGAACATTTGCAGAGCCTGCGTCTGGTGCCGAGGCGAACGCCGAGGCAGCGCACCCACTGCGATCCTGGAACGGGGAGCCGATCACCAACGCTTGTCTTTGTGGCAATCCGACCTTCCACTCACGATCGATCATTCCGTCGCGGAACAACTATGGCTCGCCATTAGCGTATGCAGGAGCCGGAGCCTTCCCCTGCCTGGTCGGAATTGGCGCCCGGACTGGGGGACGTCGAGGGCGAGACAGCGACGGCTTCAAACCTTGGCGCTCGGCGGCGGCGTGACCATTCGCCGATACACGTGCCATATTTCGGCGGTCCCCTAACTCGGCCCTGGACGGGGCCTGCGCAAGAGCGAAACCATTGAAAAAGATTCAGGGAGATCCCCATGCGGATAGGCTTCCTTGGCGTTGGCAACATGGGTCAACCCATGGCCCAAAAACTGCTCGATGCGGGGCATTCGCTTTGGGTCTGCGATGTGCGCGAAGCTGCGATGCAACCGCTCTTGGAACGCCAGGCACGGCGCGCCATCTCGCCGAAGCAGCTGGCAGATGCCTGTGACACGGTCGTGGTCTCGCTGCCGACGCTCGAGATATTTCGCCAAGCCACAACCGGATCGGAAGGACTGCTCGGTGGAAGTGCGCTCAAAACCCTGATCAACACCTGTACGGTCGGCGGCCCATTCATCGGTGAAATCGAGCAAGCCTGCACTGCCGCGGGCGTAGTGCTGATTGATGCGCCCATCAGCGGCGGCCGGGCGGGAGCGCAAGCCGCCACACTGGCAGTAATGGTTTCAGGCAATTCGGCAAAAATTGCGGAACTGATGCCAATCTTCCATCTTTGGGGGCCGACTGTGGTGATCGCGGGTGACAAGCCCGGCGCTGCTCAGATCATGAAGCTGACAAACAATATCCTGTTCGCCGTGTCGCTGATCGCGACATCGGAGGCGATGACAATGGCCAGCAAGGGCGGCATTCCGACCGATGCCATGTTGCAGGTTCTCAACAATGGGACTGGCCGAAACTTCGCAACAATGAGTTTGTTTCCAAAGGCCGTGATCCCGCGCACTTTCGAATTTGGTGCCACGTTCGAAATTCTCATGAAGGACGTGGATCTCGCCATCGAGCAGGGCGAGGCGCTCGGTGTGCCCATGTGGGTGTGCCAAGCCGCGCGCTTGGTCTTGCTGCACGGCGTTTTTCAGGGCCGCGGCGGGCAGGATTTGTCCCGCGTCGTGCAAATGATCGAGGAGGGCGTTCAAAGCCGGTAGTGCAAACGACAAGGCTTGGGGCGGAGAATGCAACGTGGGAGGAGGATTCTGCCATCCGGACGCGACGTGAGAAGTCATCAACGTGGCGTCCGCGCGGCGGCGCATTGATCCAGTCCCCGATGCCGCCTTATTTCCGTCAGGCGAGTCGGCCATGTCGATAGGGAGGCGCGAGTTGGGAGACAGCGTCGCTCCCGAAGCCCGAGTTGTATCTCCGGGGCGCCTCACCACAGCAAACTCGACAGCACCTGGCATGGATGAGGCGGAGATTGATGATCGGCTGATCGAGGACATCCTTGATCTCCTGAATGATGCTCTCGGCGGGTAAGGTCCCTCGAGGCACACATATTCGACCAGTAGGCATGCAAACGCCTCATGGTTTCGCCTGCAAGCGAACCTGGTCGTCTGCATCGGCGCACGGGGGTTACGGGAGGGAACGAGTGTTCAAACGAGGGTTCTTGGCTGTCGCCGTGCTCGGGATGGTGGGAACGCCCGCCGCTGCCCAATGGCGCCTGCCATGCATTATCTCTCCTGGTTGTTCCATCACCTTCGTGTCGCCGGAGTATGCCGCGCGCCCCGTGCAGCCGCTCAACCCCGCAGCTGCGTTGGCCGCGGTCAACGCATTCCGTACCAAGAACGGACGAAGCTCTGTGGTCCTCGACGCGCGTCTGACCAAGGCCGCCGCCATGCAGTCAGACGCGCAGGCGAAGCGAAGCAGGATTGGCCACGACGGGCCTGGCGGGTCACTACCAAAGGACCGCGCCGCACGCGCCGGTTACAGCGCCAAGATCGCCTCGGAGAATGCCGCCGCCGGACAGAAATCGTTCAGCGACGCGATGCAAAGCTGGGAGGGAAGCGCTGGTCACCGCGAGAATCTGCTGCGCGCCGAGGTAACGGCGATCGGCGTCGCCATGGCCAAGGACGCCGGCGGTCGCCCTTATTGGACCCTCGTGCTCGGCGCCGAACGGAAATAGTCCCGAGGTGGCCACCGTTCCCCGGCATGCCGAAGTGTATCGGCACGAACGCCATGAAAGGGGGGTGGGCCCGGAGCTCACGCCCGGTGGCTAAACCGTTTGGGTCATCAACAAGGATCGGCCGGCGTGGACGGCGCTCAAGCCTACGCGGGGGGCGCGCGCTAACTCGCAGGCAGGCTGACCCACGTCCGCTCACCGCGAAGCTGAAGCCCGGGCTCGCATCAGCAGCACGCTGGCGTTGGGTCGGTGCATCCCCGGATCGCAACGCCCGGGCCGGCTGGTAAAGCGTTTTGCCGCCGGGTTTCAGCACCTGTCCAAGTCGAGGGTCAGGCTGAGCCGAGGGCCCGGAGGGCGTCCTTTGCCATATCGACAGCGAAGCGGCGATGTCAGCCACCAGCCGAGGATTTGGGTGTAGACTTTCCCCCGCGCCGCCACGATGCCAACGACCATCGAGACGGCAATCTTTCTCACCCACGAGCACCTATGACCGCAGCCATTCCTCACCGTCTTCGGTTCGCAAGCCTTCTGCTGCTGTCGCTGTCGGCTGCGCTCGTGGCACCGCACGCGGCCATGGGGCAGGGCGACTGCGAAGCAATGCCTGCCGGCCGCAACCGAACCGATTGCTTTATCGGCCGCGCCCGCATCCTCAACCAGCAATCCAATGTCGCGCGGGACAAGGCGCGGTTGGAAAGCAATAGCGCTCGGCTACAAGCGGTGACGGCCACGTCTGCTCAATCGACCGCCGCACTCTGCAAGGGAAAGGGAGCGGGCACCCGAGCCTGCTACGACTGCTGTCGCGCGCACGGCTTGGCCGCATCAAGGTGCCTGCGCAATTGCAGACGGCATTAGCGCCATCTGCGGGTACCAATGGCGCACAAGAGAATGCGTTGGATAAGCCGTATCGGCTCCGGGCCGCGATCGGCCACACACGGCTGGGCCCGAGGGGATGAAAAACTCGGGCCGACGTCTCAGAACTTGTATCTTAAACCCACGGCGACAAGGTCAGCGGAGTTATCGGCACTGCCACGCAGCAAGACGGCCCCGGCAGGTGTGCCGGCGTTACAATGCGAGGTGCCACCGTTCAGGGCAGGGCTGGCAATGCAAAATGGCGCATCCTGGAAAAACAGGTGCGAGTAACCGAAATCAAAGCTTATCTGCTCCGAATATTTGTAGGAGGCGCCAGCACTGACAAAGACGCGATTGCTGTCGGGAATCAAGATATCCCGCGTGTGATCCTGGATCGGCGATGTCTCGTAACCTATGCCTGCGCGCAAGAGCACGGTTGGACTATAGGCATATTCGGCACCGAGGGAGTAAAACCAGCCGTCACGATAGTTGAGATTGAGCACCTCACAGACGCCTGTGGGGCCGCAACCCGAACCGACAGCGGCAACATTTTGCAGCCGACTCCAATTTTGCCATTCAACGGTGCCCATAATGGCCAGTCGCGGTCCGATGATCTGGCGCGCGCTGAGCGTCAGCTCATCGGGCAGCGTCACGCTAGCCGTCGCATCGGCGGATACGGGAGGCGTGAGGAGACCTGCGGACCGCACATACGACCCATTGACATCGACACCCACCGCCGACCGATAGCCCAAACCAATCGAGGTCGCGGGCCCTGGCTGCCAAATCACGCCGACGGTTGCCCCGACCCCCCAATCCGTGGCCTCGAAGGCGCGGGTACCGACTAAGCCATCGAAGGATCCATGAGTGAGCCGCAGCTTGAAGTATTCGATCTGCGCGCCAACGCCGATCGTCAATTCCGGCGTGAGCCTGTAGGCGAGAGTTGGATTGATATCGACCGAGAAGACCCTTGAGGTGATGGCGATCGGAGATCCGGCCCAGGCCGAATTATCGGGCTTGGTAAGCAAGCCAAAGGGCGCGTTTAAACCCAGGCCCACGTAGAGTTGTTGAGAAAGCTGGCAGGTCACAAACGAAGCTGGCGCAATGCCATCCCTACCGATGTCGGTGGAGGTAGGCGTACGCCCCGGCGCGACCGCCGGAACGCCAGTCACAAACAAGCCGGCCTGCGCAACTTCATCACCGCTGGCGAATACGCCGGAATAGCTTGATGAGGTGTTGCAGCCGGGTAGGGCCGCCGTCGCCGCCGAATTCCAGAAGATGGAGCTGATGTCGCCGCCCGCCGCAGAGCCTGCAAATGCCGAACCAAGGAAATAGGCGGACTGTTCGCGGACCCCAAAGCCGCCGGCCTGCGCCTTCCCGGTGGCAGCCAGCTGGCACAGGGCAACGCCGGTCACCCCCAACAGTATGCCATGCAAAGGCAGTCGCAAATAATCAAAGATTTCGCGCACGCGACCCTCCCTATGGGGGATCGCCCCCGGTCAGAAATACGGCACCGACGGCCGGTCACCCGCCAATCGCCACTCGCCACTCGTGCCCCGAGAGCATGCGAGATCAACGCGTCTATCGGACTACGCAGCGTCTATTACGCGGTGTCGCTCAGGCTGGACGCGCTGCCACATTACAACGATTCGCGCTTGCTGAATGTGGCTTCTCGGTTGCGATCCGAAGCCTGCGAGGTCCCCAACGCGGGACAGGCTGAAGCCGCCGGATCGTGTGCACGGCACTACCATGGTCGCCTTCGGCTGGCGCGCGTCGATGCGTTTCTTTGCGGCTGGCGCAGCAAAGCCCGTTGCCTGCCACGCAATGGCAATGCAACAGTCTTCGCGGCGGCCGGGAAGGGCGCCACAAGGACGCGGCCGACGGGCTCATTGGACAAGAAGGTAGCGCGATGAAGGCCATAATCATGGATCGCCACGGCGGTCTCGAGGTTCTACGCTATGGCGACCTGCCCGACCCGGTGGCGGAGCCGGGCCAGGTGGTTGTCGATATCCACGCGGCCAGCGTCAATGGCGCTGATGCCAAGGTGCGCCAGGGCGGCGCGTACACGACCATCTCGACCTTTCCCTACGTGCTAGGTCGTGACTTTTCCGGCGTCGTGGCATCGCGCGGCGCCGGCGTCACGGACGTCGCCGTCGGCGACGCCGTATTTGGCGTGCTTGCCGCCGGCCGCGATGGCACCTACGCGGAGAAGGTCGCTGAGAAAGCCGCCCTTGTCTGCCGTAAGCCCGATCAGGTCTCCCACGTCGAAGCGGCCGCCCTCGCGCTCGTCGGGCTGACCGCGTTGGTCTCGATCGAAGACACCATCGAGCTGCAGCGCGGTGAGACCGTCCTCATTCAAGGCGGCGCCGGCGGCGTCGCGGGCTATGCGATCCAACTTGCCAAACACATCGGCGCCCGCGTCATCACCACGGCCAGTGCCGCCAACCACGGCTACGTCAAGAGCCTCGGCGCCGACCAGGTGATCGACTATAACAAGGAAGATTTCAGCAAAGTGATAAAAAATGTCGACGCGGTATTCGATACGGTCGGCGGCGATGTCGCCATGCGCTCATTTGCGGTCCTCAAGTCTGGGGGCCGCGCCGCATTTATTGCCTCCGGCGCTACGGCACCCCCTTCGCCGCGCCCCGACGTGCGCGCGCTGCGTCCCGCCGTTGGTCGCGATCGTGCACACCTTGAGCGCATCTTGGAGCTGCACGCCATAAAGGCCGTGCGCGTGCCGGAGCTGCGCACCTTTCCCTTGCGCGATGCCGCCGAGGCCCAGCGCATCAGCGAGGGTCGGCACTTCCGTGGCAAGCTGGTGTTGCAGGTCAGATAGGGGAAAGCCCGGCCGCCGGCCCCAACGCATCAAAACCAATTGTGGGGGCGTACAGGACCCTACTCCACGGCCGCCGGCGCGGCGGGTGCGGTGCCGCCTGGCTTGCCAGTAAAACGGCTGCTTGCCGACCTGCCAGCGCGCCGGTGAAGGCAGAAAGGCTGCGCGAACCGAGGCCGTTGGCTGCTCAAGGGCCTGACCGCCCTCATCGGTAGGCTTCCCCCAACTCACCTCTAGCGTCTTTCCGCCTTAGATCGAAGGATATCCACTGTTTCTGAAGTAATTGGCACATTTGGTCGGTGTGAAGGCATCGAGGATGTGGCCGATACGTGAAGAGACGCGTTCGATGTTGCGCTCATCGGCCTTACGCAGCAGGGCCTTGAGCTTGGCGAAGGCTTGCTCGATCGGGTTGAGATCGGGTGAGTATTGAGGCAGGAAAAAGAGACGCGCTCCAGCCGCACGGATGAGGCGGCGAATGGCGTTGGCCTTGTGCGAGCCGAGATTGTCCATATCACGATATCACCTGGCCCCAGTGTCGGTAGCAGGAACTGCTCAATGTAGGCCCTGAAGCTCTCGCCATTAATCGGACCATCAACGACACAGGGCGCAGTGATGCGATCGCAACGCAGGGCGACCAGCAAGGTCATTGTTCGCCAATGCCCATGTGGAACGTGTGCGCGCAGCGGCTGACCGCGCCTATACCAGCCATGGCTGCGCGTCATATTGGTCTTAACCCAGGTCTCGTCGATGAAGACCAGACGGCCGGGATCGATGCGTCCTTGGTACAGTTTCCACCAGCGGCGGTGGCGAGCGACGTCGGGTCGTTCCTGCTCGCTGGCGAACACGGTTTTTTTTTAAGGCTAATGCCCTCGCGGCGCAGCGACCTCCACAACGTGTCGCAAGCCACGATGATCTCGCGCTGGCGCAGCTCGCTCAGCAAGGCGTGCAGCTGCCCACCAGGATGAGCCGGATGAAAAGGCGGCACACCCGCATGTCGACGCGCCGGCGATGTCGCGCCAAGGCCTAAGGTGGCAGCGGCGCGGCCGGCTTTGGATCAGCGGAAAAAGCTGAGGTCGACAGCATCGCCGGCGCTTGGCGCAGATTGCCACGCCAGGCAGCGCCCCGGGGCAGCCAGCGCCCCTGGGGCGTTGGGATTATTGGTCGGCTGCAAGCCGTTCTTCATCGGGAAGTTGGCGCAAACAGCGCAGGGCGTCTTCGCTGAGCTGCACCAGCGGCCAGCCGTAGTCGATGCCGCCCCAGTCAATGACCGAGCCATCGAGGGCTTCCAGGTACAACTTCAAGACCGAGACCTGGTCGGCGCACGCCTGCGGATTGCCGGGCCCTTCGAAATAAAGCACCGTCTTGCAGCGCTCAAGACGGCGTTCAATCTCAGGCGTCATGCTTCCGTCCCGGCGCGCTTGCCGAACATAAAGGGCCGGCGCTTCCGGCCAAGGCTGCACAAACGTGTTCTCCCGATCCGGATAGTCGTCGACGAAGCGCGCGATGCGTTCGCCGATTTGCGCGCAGATCGCGGCAACCTCCTCCTGCCCTCGATCGGTGAGAATGGCGATGTAGATCATCGCCATCCACTCTAGCAAACCATGCGCAGCAGTTGCAGCATCGCCGGCACCGCGCAAAAGCCGCTTTAAGCCCAGCGCCAAAAAAGATGAGATTGCGCGCCACGCCAGGCTCAGCCCCGGGAAGGCGGCTCCAACGGGGCCTGTTGCCCCCCATTGTCGGCAAGAAAGGCGTGATTGGCCGCACGGATCTTGGCCGCCTCGTCATCGTAGATAAACGGCAAAAAGGCATAGCGGGCGCCCCGCGTCACCTTCGAAACCGAATGGAGAAGCGAGCACGAGAACACGACCGCCCCGCCCGGTGCCGGCTTGAAGCCGCGTGGCCCGTACTCGGGAAAGCTGACCTCACCGCCGTCGAAGTCGGCATTCAAGTTCACCGAAGCGGCAAAGCGCCTGTGCGCGGTGCCCTTGGTGGTATTGTCGCGATGCGGCGCGAAATGGCCGCTGTCCTCCGCCCGATAGCAGCCGACGAGAAACCGCTCCATTTGCGAGGCTGTGTACTGATAGGCCTTGTGGAGTTCCGGTATGACGGTGCGGTTGAAGCGCCGCAGCACCTGCCGGATGACCTCACCGTCCTCAATAATGTGGTCCCGCCGCCGCTTATGACCGTGGTCGTGCAACTGCACGGTCTTGCCACCGACATCGCGCATGAACCCTGTTTCTTGCCCGCCACTCGTCTCATACAGCGCGATCAATCTCGCGCAGAACTCCGGTTCGAACACGTTTGGCAACACCAGAATGGGCGCTTGCACTTCAAAGCCGGCGAAGCGCCCCGGTGGCGGCAGTGACGCGATGTAGTGCATGAGCTCTGTGGCCTCGCCACCATCCGGCCTGAATGGGGCCACGCGCAAGATGCGCAAGGTTGGATCGAGCACCACCCAAAGGCGGCGCAGGGGCACGTTGCCCTTTGCGGGTTCGGCATCGTGTGGGATGGCGCCATAGCGCCGGCTGATGGCGCCGCTGAAGTCCCAAAAAAAGCGATAGCCGGGCAGGCGACCGACGACGCGTCTCTTGGCTTCGTCGGCAGGATCGATACTGACCCCGAAGAAGGTGGCGTGCTCGTCATCAAACAAGTCCGCACGCGCAAGCGCGACATCGACGGCGGCCTTACCCTTGGGGTCGGCCGAGCCAAAGAAACACAAAACGATATAGCGCCCGCCAACGCTGTCGAGGGCAAACCCATCACGCGTGCTCGCCCTCGCTTCAAACCACGGCGCGTGTTCGCCGACCCCGAGATTGCGGTACTTGGCCACTCAAATGTCCTTGGCGACGTGGAGCCTTCCCTTTCGCTGCCAATAGCAAACAAATCTTAAAGTGATCCTGCGCCGAGACCAAGCCATCGCCAGGGGTTGGCCTTCACCGAGTGATGGGGCCGCCGCACCGCTGCTGAAAAACAGATCGACGGCGTGGTTAGCAGGACCTTCGCGGGTGCTTTGTCGGCCGAGCCGGCCCTTCGGCCGACCCCCGGCCCGCATCCCCGGTGGGTGGTGGGGAGCTTTGAGCCGAGCTGCGGTCCGGCGAAGCCTGGCGGCGGCCTCAGCCCGGCGCGGGCCCATGCTTGCCGTGCCAGCCGCCTCGGCGGGCTTGGCCACAGGTCCGGAAGCGCGCGCGGCAAGGCGCAGCGGCACGGCGGTCGGCGCGGGCGACTGCCATTGGACTAGCGAACCAGGAATAGCGGGCACTCGAGCGCTGCCAGGAGCGGGCGCAGGTCGCCCTCGTCGGGCACCAGCCGACCACCGTATTGCCCGATCACAAAGCCGCCGCGCAGCCGGCGCAGCGTCTCGGCCATGACGGCGGCCTCGCCCCGATCAATCTCGGCCAGTTCGATGCGCACGTCTTCCCGGCCAGCGACCAGAAGGCGTGCTTGGCCCTCCATGTGCGCCAGTTGCTCCTCGTGCGTGGCCAGCAGCAGCAGGACGATGGTTCCCGTATCGAGGGCCGCCATCCGCTCGGCCGTCATCAGCATTGCCGGCAGGCCCTCCGTATCCTCCACGGCAACGATGGCCGACCCGCTGCAGCGCTCAGCCTTGGGGCCGACGACCCCGAGCCCGGTCGCGCCATCGATTTCGAGCATCACCTGCTTTAGGAAACCGCCATCGCCCGGCGATAGCGGTTCCGCCAACACGACCACGTTCCATGGTCCCGTCTCGGCGCAGGCGACCGAAATCGCCCGTAGGGGCTCGTCGCGCACCACGCGCGAACGCAACGGCACATCCGCCTGCCGCGCCAATTTTTCCACCTGCCGACGCGCGTCATTGGCGGCCAACCGCAAGCCGAATGCCATTTCCTCTCTGGAAACGGTTCGTGACCAACGACCGCTGAGAGACACCTCGCGCACAAAGCTAAATGAGGTGCAATCGAGCAACTGTTGGTTCTCGACGAAAAGGCTTTCGATTTCCGATTGGAAGGCTTGCGCAATTCTGATCGCGGCATTCAAGGCGACCGCACTTGGCGCGCGCGTGCCGAGCTGCAGGACGACCCGGCCGCTGTCCTCGCCGCTCGAGGCGACATGCGCGATCATTGCGTTGCCTTTCCGTCCTCCGCACCGCCCCCATCAGCCTTGGAGAAGCTGCGGCCGCGCTCCGCGAAGGACCGCAGTTTGTCCTCGACCAGGCGATTGATGGTGCCGGCGGGGAAGCGGCCGTCGCCGTCGCGGTCGCCGGATTTGACGCCGGTCAGGATCTCGATGCCCTCGTCGATGCTGGCGACCGGATAGACGGAGAACTGCCCGTTCCGGACCGCCTCCACCACATCTTCGCGCAACATCAGGTGCTGCACGTTGGCACGCGGAATGAGCACGCCGTGCTGGTCGGTCAGGCCGCGTGCCCGACAAACGTCGAAAAACCCCTCGATCTTCTCGTTCACCCCGCCGATAGCCTGCACTTCGCCCCATTGGTTGACCGAACCGGTAACGGCCAACGATTGCCGGATCGGCACCTCTGAAAGGGCGGACAAGAGCGCATAAAGCTCGGCGCAAGAGGCACTGTCGCCGTCGACCCCACCATAGGATTGCTCGAAAACCAAGGTCGCCGCCAGGGCGAGCGGCGTATCGAGCGCGTAGCGGCCGGCGAGGAACCCCCACAAAATCATGACACCCTTGGTGTGCAGCGGCCCGCCCAGCTTGGCCTCGCGCTCGATGTCGGTGACCCGGCCGGAACCGAGGCGAGTGCGCGCCGTGATGCGACTTGGCCGACCGAAGGAAAAGGAGCCAAGCTGCAGCACCGACAGCCCGTTAACTTGCCCGACTTGGGCGCCGTCGGTGTCCACCAGCACCACGCCGCGACTGATGACCTCTTGGGCACGATCACGCAATCGATCTGCGCGCTGGGTTTGCTCGTCGATGGCCCGCGCCATGTCCTGCTTGGTCGTCACTTTGCGCTTGGCCTGATCCGACCAATAGTCCGCCTCGCGCACGATATCGGCGATGCGCCCGATCTCGATCGACAGTTTTTCACGGTCATCGGCAAGCCGCGAGCCTTCGTCCATCAGCCGCGCCACGCCGGCGGCGTCGACCGGCTTCAAGCCGTGCTGCTTGACGATCGACGCAATCAGACGGGCATAGGCCTGATCGTTCTCGCTCGAACGGGCGATGCTGTCGTCGAAATCGGCCTGCACCTTGAATAGGCGCGAAAAGTCCGGATCGTGCGCGGCCAGTAAATAGTAAAGCTCGCGATCGCCGAACAGAACCACCCTGAGATCGAGCGGAATGGGCTCGGGACTGAGCGACTGGGTCGAAATCAGGCCCGAGGCCTCCATCGGTTGCTCAATGCGAAGCTCGCGTGCCTTGATAGCGCGCTTCAAGGCCTCCCAGGCAAACGCTGACAGCAGAAGCTTGCGGGCGTCCAACAGCAAATAGCCACCGTTCGCCCGGTGCAACGCGCCGGGCTTGATTAACAGGAAATCCGTAATCAAGGTCCCCATTTGCGCGATATGTTCTACCCTGCCGATCAGGTTACTGAAGGTGGGATTGAGTTCCTCGATGACCGGAACGCCGCCATCGGCGCCGTTCTCGCTCGAGACCATCACATTGACCTGATAGCGCCGGAAACGCGCATCGCGCGCCACGTCGACGGGCTGCTTGACGATGGCATTGTCCTCTTCCGCCGACGCCAAGAAGAGCCCAACGTTGCGGATCAGATCCCGCCCCGCCGCCTCGAGGAAGTCGATGGCCTCGTTTACATCGCCGAAGGCCGCGGCGAGGTCATCGAGCGCCTCGCGCACGGCATTCTTGGCAACTTCCTCATTGAGTTCGCTCAGTTGCGCCCTGCGTGTCTTATCGGCTTTGGGCATCCGCTCCAGGACGGCCTGCAGCTCCTTCTGCAAGACTTCGATCTTGACCTCGATATCCTTACGCATGCCCTCGGGCAGGACGCCGAACACTTCCGGCTTAACCACCTTGCCTTCGTGCATCGGCGCCAAGGTGAAGCCGGTCGGCGTGCGCAGGAGGGCGATGTTTTGTGCCTGCGCCTTGGCACTGAGGGCTTCGAACGCCTCCTCTTGGCCCGACCTGAACTGTTCGTCGATGGCGCGGCGCCGCACCTGGTAGTCCTCGCCTTCAAACAGGGCGGGTAGCACGACGCGCAACTCGTCTAGGGCGGCGAGCATGCCTTTGGCAAAGGCGCGGGCCCGGCCGGGCGGCAGTTGCAGCGCTTTGGGACTATTGGGGTTGTCGAAGTTGTAGACGTAGGCCCAGTCGGCGGGCGTCGCGGACTTGGCGGCCTTGGGCCCCAGATGCGATTTGACCGCGGTGGTTTTGCCCGAAGCTGGCGGACCGAGCACGAAAATGTTGAAGTCGTGGCTTTTGATGCTGGTGCCAAACTGGATGGCCTTGAGCGCCCGATCCTGGCCGATCAATCCGCTGATGGGGTTGAGCTCATCGGTGGTCTTGAAGCCGAGTTTGCTGGGATCGACCACCCGTCGCAGCTCGGAGGCCTGCAGCGGCTGTGGCCGCGCCGCCGCGGTCGTAACGCCGCCGGTGCGCTTGGCCCCCGAAGTGTCCTGCTGCGGACGCTTGAAAAACATGCGATGACTCACCGCTACACGACGCCGGGCGGCACCATAGGCGCCGGTGGGCCACAAGAAAAGATCGCTGATGTGGTCGCCGCGCGCGGGCGAGGTGGTTTGGCCGGCCGCCGCGCCGTCGGCTAGCTTGGTGCAGAGATGAAAACCCTTGCGGTCCATTGGGATGAAGCCGGCCGCACCGCCCAATCCCCGGCGGCGCGCGATATCTGCCGGGGTGTCGGGCGCCTTTTCAAGGCCTACGGCTTTGCCCCGCTGAGCGAAGTCACCTTGGCCAGCGGCCGACGGGCCGACGTCATTGGCCTGTCGCAGGCCGCAGAGATTTGGCTGGTTGAAATCAAGTCGTGCCTTGATGATTTTCGCGTTGATCAAAAGTGGCCACAGTACCGCGAATTCTGCGACCGGTTTTTCTTTGCCGTCGGCCCGACGTTTCCGCGCGAGGTGTTGCCCGCCGACACCGGCCTGATCGTTGCCGATCGCTACGGTGGGGAGATATTGCGCCCCGCGCCCGACCACAAGCTCACCGCGCCGCGGCGGCGGGCGCTCACCCTGCGCCTGGCGAGGACCGCGGCCCTGCGCTTGCAGGCGGTGCTCGATCCCGACCAGGACCTTGACGCTTTGCCGCAAAGCTGAGGCCGGCGCGCCGCCGCCCCGCTGGCGGCTGCCTTAGCCGAGGCGCCCGCCGGCGGCGATTGCCGAAGCCTCGGTTTCGATGCTCTAACCCAGGGTCGCTAGGCCATTGTTAAGCACGATTGCGTCGCGCTCGACCACGCGCGCGCGGAACGCGACGTTTTCGCCCTCCGGCCACATCTCCGTGCGGATGGTCTCGCCCGGAAAGACGGGAGAGGAGAAGCGCACCTTGAGCCCCTTAAGGCGCTTGGGATCATCGCCACAACAGGCCTTGATGATGGCCCGACCGGCCACGCCATAGGTACACAGTCCGTGCAGGATCGGCAGCCGGAAGCCGCCCTTGGCGGCGGCGGCCGGATCGGCGTGCAGCGGGTTTCGGTCGCCGGACAGCCGATAGATCAAGGCGGCGTTGGGCGCCACTTTGAGGTCAAGGCAGACGCTGGCCGGGCGCTCGGGGAGCGCGTGGGGCATTGGCTGCGGCCCGGGCTTGCCGCCGAAGCCGCCGTCGCCGCGCAGCATTGCCGCCGATAGCATGGTGGCGATCGGTTCGCCGTCGGCCTTGTCGAGGATCTGCCGCTCGACGTAGAGCACGGCCCCCTTCTCCTTGCCCTTGTCCAGGAGATCCTTGACCCGCCCGCGGCCGATCACGGTACCCGCCGAGGGGATCGGCCGATGGATGGTGAGATACTGCTCGCCGTGCAGCACTTTGCTGTAGTCGGCGGTCGACTCCTTGCTCTCGAGCCAGTTGCCCGGATAAGCGAGCACGACCGCCATGGTCGGCAACGCGACCAAGCCGCGTTCATACACGTACTTGAGATCGTCGGCCTCGGTGGGGTCTGAACCGCAGCCGAGACCGAGCGCGTAGAGCATGGTGTCCTTTTCGCTGTAGGCGTGCTCGATCTCGGGGAATTTCCAATTGAGGATCTTCTGCGGGTCGAGAGGCATAGCGTCGCTTTCCTGGCTTGGCTGATCGAGATGTCGGGCTAGATGACCTTGTCGCGGGCAAGCTTCTCGACGTCGGCAGCCCCATAGCCCAGCAGGTGCGTCAGTACTTCGCGGGTGTGCTGCCCGAGCGTCGGTGGCGCCTCGTAGCCATCGAGCGGTGTCGCGCTCAAGTGCATGGCATTCTTGATCGCCTTGACGGTGCCGGCGTTGGAATGGGGCATGGCCGCGATCATGCCGCGCGCCCGTAGCAGTTCACCGTCACAGACCTCGCCCACGGTGCGGATGGCACCGCTCGGCACGCCGGCTTTGTCCATGCGCCCCATCCAATCGTCGCGACTCTTCTGCTTGATGAGCGCCCTGACCAGGGGCACCAGCGCGTCGCGGTTGCGCACGCGGTCGGAAGCTTTGGCAAAGCGCGGATCCTCGGCCAAATCAGGCCGTTCCGCGCCCTTGCAGAAACGTTGCCACAGATCATCGTTGGCCACCCCCAGGTTGATCCAACCGTCGCTGGCCTCGAAGGTTTCGTAAGGTACGATGGTGGGGTGCTCGTTGCCGCGACGGCGTGGCGATTGGCCGGTGGCGAAGTAGATACTGGCATTGAAGGTTAGCAGGGCCGCCACGACCTCATACATCGAGACGCTGACATGCTGGCCCTTACCGGTGGCCTTGGCCGCATAGAGGGCGGCCAAGATGCCCTGCGAGGCGGTGAGCCCCGACACCAGATCGCCGATGGCGGTGCCGACTTTATACGGCGCCCCGTCGCTCGGTCCGGTCAGGTCCATCACCCCGGCCTCGCCCTGCACGATCACGTCGTAGCCGGGCCGGTCTTGCTGCGGTCCCGTGGCGCCAAAGCCGGAAATCGAGCAGTAGACCAGCCCTGGGCGGCGGGCGTGCACCGCAGCAAAACCGAAACCGAGCCGATCCATGGCTCCGGGTCGGAAGTTCTCCACCAGCACGTCGGAAACGTCGATCAGCCGCCCAAGCACCTCCTTGCCTGCCCTGCTCTTCATGTCGAGGGTGATGCTTTTCTTGTTGCGATTGACGGACAGGAAATAGGCCGCCTCGTCGCCTTGGTAGGGAGGGGCGAAGGCGCGCGTGTCATCGCCCTTGCCGGGCTGCTCGACCTTGATCACCTCGGCGCCGAGGTCGCCCAGCTGCATCGTGCAATAGGGTCCGGACAGGACGCGCGTGAGATCGACGACACGAAGCCCTTCGAGGGGACGCATTTAATACCTCGTCTGCATGGGCAAACCCTGGCTCCACGCTTCGGCCGCCCGATGGGGTAGCCGTGGCCTGAGGCGGCGGTAGCCGATGTCGGATGCTGGTTCGATGGGAAGCTTGCCGCTAACACGAGCGCATCGGATGGTCTTCCTACACCCCCCGTTGGCAGACACCCGAGTACTTACCTTCTATTGGCGGCGCGCAGGGCCCGGAAGCGCTCGAAGGATATTTCGGCGTTGGCGTAGGCTTCCTGCAGCTCCACACTCCAGTAGCGCAAGTCCGGCAGCATAATGGGCTCGCCGGTCACCGCGCAGCGCACGAAGTCGCCGGGGCTCAGGACCTGGAATTCGCCGTCAAGGTAGCGCAGCTTGGCTTCGCCTTTCAGTCCGAGCAGTTTTTCGAATCGATTCATCGCTGTGGAGTCACCGCTGTGGGAAATCTCCCAGACATTCAGGAGCATATAAGGGATGCGAGCATACAGGCCGCGCCTGCTATAGGCCAGCGTGATAGCACGGGTGGGGGCAATTCCCGCACTGGCTTGCAGGTGTTTGCCCTAAGGGTCAAGGCGCGAATCGGGCCGGCTAGAACAGCGAACCTTGGCCCTCCCCGCCGCGAGCCTTGGTCCTGGCCTTTGCTTTGATGGGGGGCCTCGGCACGACCTGAGCCTCCCACGCCCCCCGAGCCTCCGGCGCCGCCTGGGCGTCCCGCGCCGCCTGCGCGTCCTTGGCCGCGCTCGTTTCCGCCCTGGCCGCGACGTGGCCGTCGGCAAGCTCGATATCGAGGCGCTGGCCGACGGCAACGGCAGCCGCCGAGCGAACGCTGCGCCCCTCACTGTCGCGCAGCAGGGCATAGCCGCGCTGCAAGCTGCCATGGTAGCTGAGCGACCTCAAGAGCTTGGCTGAGCCCTCGAGCCGGTGGCGCCGGCCGTCGAGGCCGGCAAACGTGGCACGTTGCAAGCGCCCGGCGAGCACCTCCAGCCGCTCTGCCGAGCGCCCCAGCCGCGCCAGCAACGGGCTCGGCGACAGACGCCCGAGCACGCGCTCGAGCCGGGCACGTTTGGGCCCGGTGCTGCGCACCAAGGCCGAGAGCGTGCGCCGCCCCAGCGCGTCGAGCCGGTCGCGCGCGCGCGTTTGGCCGGTTTCGAGGAGCCGCGGCCGCAATCTGGCGGCGGTGCGCGTCAAGTGCATGGCGTGCGCGCGCGTGTTGGCCAACAAGGCGCGCGCCAGGCGCGCTTCCACACCATCGAAGCGCTGGCGCGGCAAGGCCAGCAGCTCCTGGCGGCGGGGCAGGCCGCGTCCTGCGGCACGCAGGTGCGTGCGCATCGCCTCCAACACGCGATAGGTGCCGGTGTGCAAGCGTCGCGTCAGGCCGCTCAACTGTTGCACGAGCTCCAAATAGCGAGGCACCGCCCATTCCGCAGCCTTGGTCGGCGTCGGTGCCCGTGCGTCGGCGGCAAGATCGATGAGCGTGGTGTCGGTCTCGTGCCCGACCGCGGCGATCAGCGGGATCTGGCTGTCGGCGGCCGCACGGACCACGATTTCCTCATTGAAGCTCCATAAGTCTTCGAGGCTGCCGCCGCCGCGCGCCACGATCAAGAGATCGGGCCGGGGCACCGCGCCGCCGGCCTCGAGCGCGTTGAAGCCGCGAATCGCGGCCGCAACCTCGAGCGCGCTCAGCTGGCCTTGCACGCGCACCGGCCAAAGCAGCACGCACACGGGAAAGCGTTCGGCAAACCCATGCAGCATGTCGCGGATCACGGCGCCCGTCGGCGAGGTGACGATGCCGATGACGCGCGGCAGGAAGGGGAGCGGCCTCTTGCGCGCGGGATCGAACAGGCCCGCGGCCGCCAGTTTCTTCTTGCGCTCCTCAAGCAGGGCCATCAAGGCGCCGACGCCGGCCGGTTCCAGCGTGTCGATGACGATCTGGTAGGTCGACTTGCCCGGGTAGGAGGTGACGCGGCCGACGGCGATGACCTCGAGCCCTTCGGCCGGCCGAATGCGTAAACTATTCAAGGTATTGCGCCAGATCACGGCGTCGATTCGCGCCTTGTCGTCTTTCAGCGTGAAATAGCAGTGTCCGGAGCCATGCACGCCGCGAAAACCGGAGATCTCCCCGCGCAGGCGCACATAAGCGTAGGTACCCTCCAGCGTCCGCTTGATGGCGTTGGAGAGCTCGGAGACCGTGAACTCGGCAATGTTGCCGCCCTGACGGGCGCTGCGTCCTAGCTCGGCCACGCAGGCCCCCCGGCTTTGTCGAGCAAGGCTGCAAATGTTACATGGGTTCGTCGGTTCGAGAGGCCGTCGCTTGACGGGCCTCTGGGAGCGTTCGTGGGATCTTGGCTGATGAATGTTCTCCTGATTGGCTCGGGTGGCCGCGAGCATGCGCTGGCCTGGGCCCTCTCGGCAAGTCCGCTGCTGAGCAAGCTTTATTGTGCGCCGGGCAACGCCGGCATCGCGACCGTGGCGGAGTGCCCTAGCCTCGACATCTCAGATCACGGCGCCATCGCGCGTTTTTGCAAGGAGAAGCATATTTTCCTGGTGGTGGTCGGGCCGGAGGCTCCTTTGGTCGCCGGGCTTGCCGACGATCTGACGAGCGCGGGGATCAAGGTGTTCGGGCCGTCGAAAGCGGCGGCGCAGCTCGAAGGCTCGAAGGGCTTTACCAAGGATCTTTGCTGCGAGTTCGGCATTCCGACCGCCGCCTACCGCCGCTTCGCGGAGCGCGAGGCGGCGCTCGCCTACGTCGATCGCCATGCCCTTCCCGTTGTCGTCAAGGTCGATGGACTGGCCGCAGGCAAAGGCGTCAGCGTAGCCGAAACGCGGGCGCAAGCCCGCGCTGCGGTCGAGGCCGCATTCGCCGCCGGCGACGAGGTGGTGATCGAGGAATGCCTGGTCGGCGAGGAGGCAAGCTTCTTTGCCCTGGTCGACGGCGACAACGTGCTGCCGCTCGCCACGGCACAAGATCACAAGCGCGCCTTTGACGGCGATACGGGTCCCAATACGGGGGGTATGGGGGCCTACTCGCCGGCGTCCGTGATGACCCCGCAGCTGATCGGCCGCACCATGGACGCGATCATTCGGCCGACGGTCGGCGCCATGGCTAAACGTGGCACCCCCTTCAGGGGCGTGCTGTTTGCCGGTCTGATGCTCACCACAGAAGGACCCAAGCTTATCGAGTACAACGTGCGCTTCGGGGATCCCGAGTGCCAGGTGCTGATGCTGCGGCTGAAATCGGACCTGTTGGCGGCGCTGCTGGCCACCGTCGACGGTGTGCTCAATACCTTCGACCTGCGCTGGCACGAGGATGCAGCGCTGACGGTGGTGCTAGCCTCCCGCGGCTATCCCGGCGAGCATGCCAAAGGCACGGAAATCCGTGGGCTCGAAGCCGCGGCGGCCGTCGAGGGCGTGGAGATATTCCATGCCGGGACCGCGCGCGAGGGCGGGCGGCTGATCGCCACCGGCGGTCGCGTGTTGGCCGTGACGGCTCGCGCCAAGACGGTGGGCGAAGCGCACAGGCGAGCCTACGCAGCGGTTGGGAGGATCGACTGGCCCGGAGGCTTCTACCGCACCGACATCGGTTGGCGGGCGATCGAACGGGAAGGGCGCGCATGACGGCAGCAATCGATCTGTTCCCCGGCTGGGCCGAGCGGCGCATAACGACCGAGGGTGCCGAAATCGCCGTGCGCACCGGTGGGTCGGGGCCGCCGTTGCTGCTACTGCACGGCTATCCGCAAACGCACGCCTGCTGGCACAAGCTCGCCGCCGAGCTGGCGCGTTACTGCACGCTGGTGGTTGCCGATCTGCGCGGCTATGGGGCGAGCTCCATCGCCGCCGACACCCCCGGACACACCAGTTATGCGAAGCGAACCATGGCGCTCGATTGCCTGACGGTGATGCGCGCGCTCGGTCATGCGCGCTTCATGGTTGGCGGGCATGATCGTGGTGGCCGCGTCGCCTACCGGCTGGCACTCGATCACCCGGAAGCCATTATGGCCTTGCTGCCAATCGATATCCTGCCCACCGCCGAAGTTTGGCGGCGCGTCAGCGCCGAAAGCGCCGTGGCCTCCTACCATTGGGGGTTCTTGGCACAGCCTTGGCCGGTGCCGGAGCGGTTGATCGGCGCCGACCCCCTGTTCTACCTCGAGCACACGCTGAAGAGCTGGACAAAATCGGGCGACCTGTCGCCGTTTTCGGCTGCGGCGCTGGCTCAGTACCGGGCCCTGGTCAAGGACCCACGCCGCCTGCACGCGGTCTGCGAGGACTACCGCGCCGGTGCCGGCATCGATCGGCAGCTCGACGAAGCCGATCTGACGTCCGGGCGGAAAATTACCTGTCCGACCTTCGTTGTCTGGGGTCGTCACTACCTGGGCAGGCGCGGCGCTCAACCCTTGCAGGTCTGGCGTACCTGGTGCAACGACCTATCGGGAGCCGAGATCGACTCGGGCCATTTCCTGGCGGAGGAGAACCCGGACGCCACGCTCGCCGCCGTGCTGCCGTTCCTTGCCGCGCAAGGGGCCGCACCCGGGACCGCGCAGCGGGCCGGACCGGGGGCCGCACACGGGGTGAAGCGATGACCGAGCCGGCCAGCAAGGCGCTTGCCGTGCGCAAGGCTGGTCCGGTCGTGCTGCGGCCGAGCATTGCCTTGGCGCTCGGGGGCGGGGGTGCGCGCGGCCTCGCTCATATTCTGATGCTGGAGGTATTTGACGAATTGGGCCTCAAGCCCAAGATCATCGCCGGCACCTCGATCGGCGCGCTGTTCGGCGCCGTCTATGCTTCCGGGCTGCCGGCGGCATTGATAAGGGCCCACGCCGAGCAGATCTTGAGCCAACGGCTCGATATCGCCCGGCTGCTGTTTGCGGCCCGCGCCGAGCCAATCATCAAGCTGCTTAACGTGCTGCCCGTGCGCTTTGCCCTGTTGAAGCCGGAGCAGCTGCTCGAATCGCTGTTGCCGTCTCGCGTGGCGCGAGATTTCGCAGGCTTGCAAATTCCCCTGCGAGTGGTGGCAACCGACTTTTACGCGCAAGAACAGCTGGTGCTCAGCGCCGGGCCGTTGCGCACCGCCATCGCCGCCAGCATGGCGCTCCCCGCCATCTTCGCCCCGGTTGTGAGCCAGGGACGCACGCTGATGGACGGCGGGCTCGTCAATCCGCTGCCCTTCGATGTCATTCGCGAGGAGGCCGACATCACGGTTGCCATCGATGTCAGCGGCGCCTCGACCGGTCCCGGCAAGCACCCGCAACCGTCGGCGTTTTCGGCCCTGATGGCCTCTTCGCAAATCCTGCAGCGCTCAATCGTGCGCGAAAAGCTCAAGGCGCAGCAGCCGGACATCTACATCGACGTCGAGGTCGACGAATTTCATGTGCTGCAGTTTCATCGCTTCAAGGCCGTCCTGGAGGCCGCCATGCCGGCGAAGGAAAAGCTGCGGCGCCAACTGCTGCGCGTGCTCGCCAGTCAAACCGCCGAAACGTTGCCAGCCAATCCCGCCCCGGAGCCCGAGCCGGCGCCCGGCAAACGGCGCCTGCCGCGCCTGAAACGCCTGGCGCCGGGGCGGCGACCCTGAGCGCGAGAATGTTACCGAAAATCGAGATCTTTCTGAACCTTGCCCGCTGACGCTCAGTTGCGAACTGCACAATTGCCACAGCCCCACAGCTTTTTTGCCTCGGTTTGGTCGATTTGCCCCGCTTACACGGCCGAGCGGCGCTAGCCTCGTCGCCAGATCTTGGGGAGGTCTCGAGCATTGCGCCGCGCGCGGCAAAGGGAAGATTTTCGCATCGACGTCGACCTCGAGCACGCGCAAAGGGAAGGCGAACGCGTGCGCACGCTGCTGGAGGCCTTGCGGCGGCGCCATGATCTTGCCCGCTATGAGTACACGCGCCTCGTGCGGATCGTGCCGGGCAGCGACACCTTCGCGCATCCAATCTTGACGCTCGGCAATCGCTTTGCCGACAGCGAGGATTTGCTGCTTTCGACCTACCTGCACGAGCAGATGCACTGGTATCTGTGGCTGCTGGGCACACCCGAACGCGATCCCGTGGCGCCGTTTTTCGACGAGTTGGTGCGACGCTACCCCGAGGCACCGATTGGCCTGCCCGACGGGGCGCGCAATTACGAATCGACCTATTTGCACCTGGTCGTGAATTGGCTCGAAATTGCCGCCACTGCCACGCTGGTCGGCCGGGCCCGCGCGTTTGCCTGCGCCGACGCTCAACCGACCTACCGCTGGATCTACAAGACGGTGCTAAGGGACTGGGACATGCTGGCTGAGCTCTACGAGCGCCACGGCCTGTTGCCGATCCGGCGGGCCGACGAGCTACGCCAATCCAGCCTGCGCGCGCCCCGAGGCACGCTCAACGGCGGGCAGCGAAAAAATCCCGCAAGAGCGCCGCGGCCCGCACCTCCTCGATCCCGCCGTACACTTCCGGCGCGTGGTGACAGGACGGCGAACTGAAAAAGCGCGTGCCGTGCTCGACGGCGCCGCCCTTCGGGTCGGCGGCAGCGAAATATAGTCGCCTGATGCGGGCAAAGGATATGGCTGCCGCACACATGGCACAGGGCTCAAGCGTCACGTAGAGATCGGCGTGGTCGAGGCGATCCGAGCCGACGCTGGCGCAGGCCTGGCGGATCACCAGCAGCTCGGCATGGGCGGTGGGATCGGCCAAGGCCCGGGTGCGATTGCCCGCGCGCGCCAACGCGCGGCCGCCGACCACCAACACAGCGCCGACCGGCACTTCGCCACGCGCGGCCGCCGCCTCGGCCTCGGCCAGCGCCGCCAGCATATGGCTCTCCCCAGCACGAGCTGTCATAAGGATACATCCTCGATCGCAACCCAGCGCGAGCATTGCATGCGTAAATCCTCGCCAGGTCAACGCCGCGCCGCAGCCGAGGCGGCCAGCAGCTGGCCGATGCGCGTTGCCAAAGCGATGGCCCGGGCGGGACTGTGCTCGCGGCGAGAGGCGGAACGCTGGATCGACCAGGGGCGGGTCAGGGTCAATGGCACCGTGTTGCAGAGCCCTGCACGCGACGTGTCCGAGCGGGATCATATTACCGTCGATGACAGCCCGCTGCCGGCGCTCGAGCCGCCGCGCCTGTGGCGCTACCACAAGCCGAAAGGACTGGTGACGACCCACCGCGATCCCGACGGGCGGCCCACCGTGTTTGAGGCACTGCCCCAACATTTGCCACGCGTCATTTCCATCGGCCGGCTCGACGTCAATACGGAAGGCCTGTTGCTGCTGACCAACGACGGAGCGTTGGCGCGTCATCTGGAGCTGCCAGCCACGGGCTGGCTCAGGCGTTACCGTGTGCGCGCACACGGCACGGTCACGCCGGCAGCACTCGAAGCTTTAAAGGAGGGAACAGAGATCGCCGGCCAACGCTATGGCCCGATTGCGGCGAGCCTCGACAAGGTGCAGGGGGCCAACGTCTGGCTTAGCCTAGCCCTGCGCGAGGGCAAGAACCGGGAAGTGCGCACGGTCCTGGAAAGCCTCGGCCTGGCGGTCAATCGGCTGATCCGCGTCTCCTTCGGCCCCTTTCAGTTGCTCGAACTCGAAGCGGGCGAGGTCGAAGCCGTGCGTCGCCGGGTGCTGATCGATCAGCTGGGGCCACAGGTCGCGCGCCAGCTCGGAGTGCACGAGGCAGAAACGGCGCCAGCCACCGCCAAAGCCCGGCATTGGCGGTCCACCGCTACGAAGCGGCGGCGATGAGAATTGTCGGCGGAAGGTTCGGCGGCCGCCCCCTTGCAGCACCGGTGGGCGCGGCCGTGCGCCCAACCTCGGACCGGGTGCGCGAGGCCATCTTCAATATCCTGGCCCATGGCATCGCCGACTTTGCGCTCCAAGACGCTCGGGTGCTCGACCTTTTCGCCGGCAGCGGCGCGCTCGGCCTTGAGGCGCTGTCGCGCGGGGCCGCCTTCTGCCTGTTCGTCGAACAGGCAGCCCCGGCGCGCGCCAGCATCCGGCGCAACGTGGAGGCGCTAGGGCTAACCGGCGTGACCAAGATCTTCCGGCGCGATGCCACCGATTTGGGCCCGGCGCCACGTCACGGCGCCGCCCGGCTGGCGTTTTTGGACCCGCCCTACGGCAAGGGTCTGGCCGAGCCCACGCTGCGCTCGCTCAGCGAGGGAGCTTGGCTGGCGGCCGGGGCAGTGATCGTCATCGAGGAGGCCAAGACCACCCGCCTTGCCCTGCCGCCACCCTACCGGGCAATCGATCAGCGCATCTGGGGCGACACGCAGGTGGTGTTTGCGAGCCTGTGAGCGGGTCGGCCTTGACGCGGGGCGCGCCAGCAGCGCACCAATGGCGCCATGCCAATGCCACCCGACGCGCCGGGCCCCACCCTCGACCCGATCGAGCGCGACCGCTTCGCGGCGTTGGCAAGCGAGTGGTGGAACCCCCGCGGCAAATTCCGTCCACTGCATCAGATCGGTCCGGCCCGCCTGACCTTCCTGCGCGACGAGCTGGTGGGCCATTTCGGCAGACCGGCCGGGGGCTTGCGGCCACTGCAAGGCTTGCGGCTGCTCGACGTGGGCTGCGGCGGCGGCTTGATCTCGGAGCCGTTGGCACGGCTGGCGGCCGCGGTCACCGGCCTTGATCCCGCCCTCGAAAACATCGAGGCGGCCCGCCAGCACGCCTCCGCGCAAGGACTGGTGATCGACTACCGGGCCGGTCGCGTCGAGGACCTGGCGACCGAGGGCCTCCTGTTCGACGCGGTCATCTGTCTTGAGGTCGTCGAGCATGTGCCGGACGTCGGCGCATTTCTCGCCACCTGTGCCCGACTGATCCGGCCGGGCGGGTTGATGCTGCTATCCACCATCAATCGCACGCTCAAGGCCTATGCGCTTGCCATTGTCGGCGCCGAGTACGTCTTGCGCTGGCTGCCGGTCGGAACGCATCGCTGGGATCGGTTCGTCACCCCGCAAGAGTTGCGGCGGCATCTTGCGGCCGCGGGGCTTTGCGACCCCACCTTCAAAGGCCTTCTCTACAACCCGCTTAAGGACGCATGGTCGCTCGACACCGATACCGACGTGAACTATTTGGCCTCTGCCGGCAAGCCGGGGTGAGGACACTTCTTTACCCAACGGGCGCTAGGCGCTCGCCACGGCCGAGATTTTCTGATCTGTGGGCCGCATGGCAGACAAGGCAATCGGCAAGGTTGTAATCGTGACCGGCGCCGGGCACGGCATCGGTGCCGGCATCGCCCGGACGCTCGCGGCTCAAGGCTGGCAGGTCGCCTGTGCCGACCTCGACCGCGAGAGCGCCCTTGCCGTGGCGGCGAGCATGGCGGACGCCGCCGCCATCCAGTGCGACGTGGGCAGCGAGGTTGAGGTCGAACGCCTAGTGGCGCTGGCGCGTAGCCGGTTTGGGCGCATCGACGCCATCGTCTCGAACGCCGGTATCGGCAAGTTTGCGCCGCTGTCTGCCACTAGCCTTGAGGACTGGAACCGGGTGCTCGCCACCAATTTGACGGCGACCTTCCTTCTGGCCAGGACCGCCGCGGTCGACTTGCGCCGCAGCAGAGGCAGCATCCTCGTCATCGCCTCGACGCGCGCGCACATGTCCGAGGCGGGCACGCTCGCCTATTCCGCCAGCAAGGGCGGCCTTGTGGCGCTCACGCATGCACTGGCGATCACGCTGGCACCCGAGGTGCGGGTAAATTGCGTGTCGCCTGGTTGGATCGACACGGGCCGCCATGGCTCCCTCACGCCCGGCGACCACGCGCAGCATCCCGCCGGGCGCGTTGGCCGGCCCGAGGACGTGGCCGCGGCCGCCGCCTATTTGCTGTCGGATGCGGCGGGCTTCGTGACCGGCGCCGAATTGATCGTCGACGGCGGCATGACGCGCAAGATGATCTACGCCTGAGGCCTCGGTCCGGCCCGATCTCTCGACATTGCCGCCAAGAAGCGTCATAGGTCCAAGCCAAGAGCTAGGCTCGCGTGGGGACGGATCATGGCGCGCAAGGCGGTTTCGCAGCAAAAGGCCAAGGCGGATCGGGCACGACGACCCGCCGGGCTCGAATCGGCTGCGGCGCGCCCAACGCGGCACCCGCTTAAGGCCTCGGATCGCGCCAAGAATCCGTTGCTCGAGCCCTGGACCGCGCCCTTCGAGCTGCCGCCCTTCGATCGTCTTGCGAGCCGCCACTTCCTGCCGGCGTTCGAGCGCGCGCTTGCCGACAACCTGACGGAGATTATGGCGATCTCGCGCCAGCGCAACGCACCGACGTTTCAGAACACCATCGAAGCGCTCGAGCGCAGCGGCCGTGCCTTGGATCGGGTTGCGTCCGTGTTCTTTAATTTGTCGGGCACCGACACGTCGCCCGAAATCCAGGAGATCGAACGCAAGATTGCGCCTCGGCTTGCCAAGCACAACATGCACATCTACCAGGACGCCGGGCTATTCAAGCGCGTTGCCGCCCTGATTGAGCGGCAAACGAGCCTTCGACTGAGCGAGGAGCAGGTGCGCGTGCTCGAGCGCTACCACCGCGCCTTCGTCAGGGCGGGCGCCGCGCTACAGCCCAGTGCCAGGCGGCGGCTCGCCGCCATTGCCGAGCGCCTCGCCAAACTCGCCACCAAATTCAACCAGAACGTGCTCGCCGACGAGCAGGCGTTTCTACTGGTGCTGGACGTCGGCGACCTGGCGGGTCTGCCCGACGCGCTGCGCGCCGCGGCGGCCGAGAGCGCCAACGCGCGCGGTCTGCCGGGCAAGTATGCAATTTCGCTATCGCGCTCCAGCATCGAGCCGTTCCTCCAGTTTTCCGCCCGGCGCGACCTGCGCGAGAAAGCCTTCCAGGCCTGGATCAGCCGCGGCGCCAACGGTGGCAAGACCGACAATCGCCGGCTCGTTGCACAAATCTTGGGTCTGCGCACCGAGCGGGCGCGGTTATTGGGTTTCGGCACGGCGGCCGCGGCAAGCCTCGAGTTTTCAATGGCGAAAACGCCCGAGGCCGTGCGCCGTTTGCTGATGGAGGTGTGGCAACCGGCACGCGAGCGCGCCCTCAAAGAGCGCGATGCCTTGCAGGAGAGCGTCACGGAGGCCGGTGGCAATTTCCGCCTGGCGGCATGGGATTGGCGCTACTATGCGGAAAAGGTGCGCAAGGCCAAATTCGATATCGACGAGGCCTTGATTAAACCCTACTTGCAGCTCGAGAATGTGATCGCCGCAGCCTTCGATGTGGCGCATCGGCTGTTCGGCATCGTCGCCAGCGAACGCAAGGATCTGAGCCTTTATCATCCGGACGCGCGCGCCTTCGAGATCAAGGACGCGGCGGGTCGCCACCTCGGTCTGTTCGTCGGCGACTACTTCGCCCGGCCCTCGAAGCGGTCGGGTGCCTGGATGTCAAGTTGGCGCGACCAGCACGGCCTGGACGGCGAGGTGCGCCCGTTGGTGGTCAACGTCATGAACTTCGCCAAGGGGGCGCGTGGGGAACCGACGCTGCTCAGCAGCGACGATGCGCGCACGCTGTTCCACGAGTTCGGCCACGCCTTGCACGGATTGTTGTCGAACGTTACTTATCCCAGCGTGTCAGGCACCAGCGTGGAGCGCGATTTCGTCGAGCTGCCCTCGCAGCTTTACGAACACTGGTTGCTGCAGCCGGAGGTGCTGCGCCGCTACGGGCGACACTATAAGACCGGCAAGCCGCTGCCGGCCGCGTTGATCAAGCGCCTGCAAGCGGCCCGCACTTTCAACCAAGGCTTCCAGACCGTCGAATACCTGGCTTCGGCAATCGTCGACCTCGACCTGCATGTCCTGAAGGACACCAAGGGGCTCGACGTCGATGATTTCGAGCGCCGGACACTGGGCAGCCTCGGCATGCCCGACGAGATCGTCATGCGCCATCGCATTCCGCATTTCCAACACATCATCGGCGGCTACGCGGCCGGCTACTACAGCTACTTGTGGTCCGAGGTGATGGATGCCGACGCCTTCGAAGCCTTCGAGGCAGCGGGCGACGTGTTCGACGCCAAAGTTGCCCGCCGGCTGTACGAGACTATCTATTCTGCCGGCGGTCGGCGTGACCCGGCGGCGGCCTATCAAGCCTTTCGCGGCCGGCCACCCACCACCAAGGCGCTGCTCGCCAAGCGTGGCCTGGCCAGCGATGGGCAGCGGAGACATTAAGGCTCAGGCGACGATTGGTTGCGACATAGGCAAAAGCCCGCGAAGGACTCCCGCCACCATGCCCGAGCGCTTCCGCCAGCTGCTGGAAAAGACCCTCGAGGGCACGTTGTTTGCGAGCCGCTGGCTGCTGGCCCCGTTCTATCTCGGCATCGTGCTCGGCGTCATCATTCTGCTCATCAAATTCATGCAGGAGCTGTGGCATCTGGCACTGATCGCCTTCAGCGGCACGGAGGCCGATGTCATTCTCGGCGTGCTGTCGTTGGTCGACCTGGCGCTTACGGGCTCGTTGTTGCTGATTGTAATTTTTTCGGGTTATGAGAATTTCGTCTCCAAGATCGACCACTCAACGCACCAAGATTGGCCGGAATGGATGGGGACGATCGATTTCACCGCCCTCAAGTTGAAATTGCTGAGTTCGATCGTGGCGATTTCCGCCATCCACCTCCTCAAGCAATTCATGTCCATTCGCATCGGTCAGCAGGGCATGACGCCGGCCACTGATCGCGAGCTGTTCTGGTACGTCGTCATCCACGTCGTGTTCGTGGTTTCAAGCGTGCTGCTGGCCTTATCCGACCGCATTTCCGAAGGCACTGCGCAACCCTCCGCCTCCAAGGCCGTCGCATCCCAGGGCCACAAGGGCAAACAATGACGAGCGCAAGACTGAGCCCCGAGGATCTGGAAGCGCTGATTGGCCGGGCCATGCGCGCCGCACGCACGGCACCGGCCAATGCCGCCTCGGTAGCGCGCGCCCTCACCCAAGCCGAGATCGATGGCCAGAAGGGCCATGGACTGAGCCGGGTGCCGAGCTATGCAGCGCAGGCAAAGGCGGGAAAAGTCGACGGCTTTGCCACTCCTGCCGCTGCGCAGCCGCGGCTTGGCACGCTGATGATCGATGTGAAGCATGGCTTCGTCTTTCCCGCCGTCGATCTGGCCATTGAATTGCTGCCCGGACTGGCGCTGCAAACGGGCATTGCCGCGGCAGGCTTCGTGCGCTCGCACCACTTTGGCGTGGTCGGCAGGCACGTCGAGCGGCTGGCCGAGACCGGCTTGGTGGCGCTGGCCTTCGCCAATACGCCCAAGGCCATCGCGCCCTGGGGCGGCCGCCGCCAACTCTACGGCACCAACCCCATCGGCTTTGCGGCGCCGCGCCACGGCCATCCGCCGATCGTCATCGACCTGGCCTTGAGCCAAGTGGCGCGGGGAAAAATCCTGACCGCGGCGCAGAGGGGCGAGCCCGTGCCCACCTCCTGGGCCACGGACGCGGACGGCAGACCGACCAGCGACGCCAATGCGGCGCTGCGGGGAGCCCTGCAGCCCATCGGTGCCGCCAAAGGCGCGGCGCTGGCGCTGATGGTCGAGATTTTGGCGGTCGGCTTGACGGGTGCAACACTATCGGCAACCGCCAGCTCGTTTTTCGATACGGACGGACCGCCGCCGGCCGTTGGCCAGCTGCTCATCGCCGTCGATCCGGGGGCGCTCGGCGGCGTGGAGGCCTTGGCGCACCGCGTTGCCGCCCTGGCCCAGGCGGTCGAGGCCGACGGGGATGCCCGCCTGCCTGGATCTCGTCGCATCGGCCTGCGTCGACAGGCGGCACAGGAGGGGGTTTTGGTCGACGCCAAGCTCTGGCGCGAGGTCACCGCGATTGCCGACGGCGGGGGCTGAGCGCGCTCAGGATGCTTCCCCTCCCAACCGTCCGATCTCGGCGAGGGCGTTGGCCAAGGTGTGGGCACGAAGACACGGGGACGACGCGCCCGAGGCCCGAGACGTTGAAGGCTCGAGCCCGGGATAGCTACGGCCAGCGCAGCTCAAAGGGCGACAGGCGCACGGTAGCATCCTTGGGCACGATAGCGGCGGCATCATCGCCGCCGTAGAAGACCTCCGCCGCCACGCCCGTCACCGCGACCGAGGCCTGCGTGCGAAACACCACATCGCTGCGCTCGCCAACGATGCTACCGTCGATCCAGACGACGAGCTTGCCATTGGCTTGCTTGGGCGTGTTCAGCACCACTTCCTGTTCGATTTTGAACCACTGGCCGCGCGGAAAGGCAAAGCCCTCCAAGCCTAGCGTCGGCTGTCGCGCTTCACCGGAGCTGAGCGTGCGCAAGGATGCTGCGCCAGCGCCGCCGGGCCGCCAGAGGATGCGCGCGGCAAAGCTTTCCTGGCCAGTGGGGTCTGCGCCGATGAGACCGGGCAAGCGACCGGCGCGAGCAACATCGAAATCGGCGGGCAGGAAGACGTCGTAGCTGACGCAGGCGGCCGAGGCCCCGGCCAGCGATCTCGGCTCCCAGGGAAAGCTCATGCCTCCTTTTCGGTCCGCGGTGGACAGGGGCGATGCGGCCCCCTTGGGCAGTCTCACGCTCATGCTGACGGGTACGGGGCCATTGCTCTCCGCCGCGGGCGAGCTGGAAGGTCATGGAGTGCTGATAACGCTGGCTGCAGGGTGGGGGCGTCGGCGTGATGACGAGCGGCCGCACCAGGCCAACCAACACGCTGAGGCCAATGACGCCGCCGGCCGCATTGAAAACAATCATTCTGGTACTTGGCAGCTTCATGCCCCACCCCGCGAACTGACCCGGCCATGGCCTCGGCTGCCGAGCATTGGCACATAACCCAATCGGCCAAGCATGGGCGTCTAAAGGAACGCTTAAGGCGGCGTTAATCGGATCAGAGGGGGATGATCTTGCCGGGATTGAGAATGTCTCGCGGGTCGAGTGCCGCCTTGATCGAGCGCATCACTTGAAGCCCATCGCCGAGCTCAGCCTTGAGGTATTTGGCTTTGCCCTGCCCGACGCCGTGTTCGCCCGTACAGGTCCCTTCCATGGCGATGGCGCGCTCGACCAGACGTTGCAGAAAGCCCTCGACGGCGGCGCGCTCGGCGGCGTTGTTGCGATCGAAAACCGGCGTGGTGTGAAAGTTGCCGTCGCCGACATGGCCGACGATCGGGGCGATCAACCCCGAGGCGTCGATGTCTTTTTGCGTTGCCACGACGCACTCGGCCAGCCGCGAGATCGGCACGCACACGTCCGTGGCCAAGGCGTCACGACCGGGGAAGACGGTCTTGATGGCCCAGTAAACATCGTGCCGTGCCTTCCAGAGCCGGCGCCGATCTTCTTCCTTTTCGGCCCAATCGAACCGAATGGCGCCCTCACTCTCGGCGATCTCCTTGAATGTGGCGACCTGATCGTGGGCCCCGACATCGGTGCCGTGAAACTCGAGAAACAGGGTTGGCTTCTCATCCAGACCGAGTTTGGCATAGCTGTTGACCGCACGAATCTGCGGCGGATCGAGCAGCTCCATGCGGGCGACACCGAGACCGAGCTGGATCGATTGGATCACCGCGTTGCAGGCGCCTTCCAGGGTCGCAAAGGGACAGACCGCAGCAAGGATGCGTTCAGGGATGCCATAAAGGCGCACGGTGAGTTCCGTGATCACCCCCAAGGTGCCCTCCGCGCCGACGAGCAGGCGTGTCAAATCGTAGCCCGCCGCCGACTTGCGCGCACGCTGCGCCGTCTTGACGATCGAACCGTCGGCCATCACGGCGGTGAGGTTGAGCACGTTCTCACGCATGGTGCCATAGCGCACGGCAGTGGTGCCCGAAGCACGCGTCGATGCCATGCCGCCGATGGTGGCTTCCTCGGCGCCGGGATCGACGGGAAAGAACAGACCCAAATCGCGCAAATGGTCATTGAGCTGCTTGCGCGAAACGCCCGCTTCAACCACGCAATCAAGGTCGCGCTCATTGACCGCCAGGATGCGGTTCATGCGCGAAAAGTCGAGCGATAGGCCACCGCGGGGGGCGTTGATGTGACCCTCCAGCGACGTTCCGGCGCCAAAGGGGATGATGGGGGTGCCATGCGTGGCAGCGACGCGCACGACCTCGCGCACCTCCTCGGTGGTCTCGACCCAGATCACCGCATCGGGCGGTTGGTTGGGAATCCAGGTTAACGTGTTGGCGTGCTGACGGCGCAGGGCCTCGCCGGTCTGCAGGCGGTCGCCAAAGCGCTGGCGCAACACGGCGATCGCCGTAGCGCTAGCCTGCGTGCTTGTCACCTTTGCGTCCGGCTCTGCCATCGCCATCAGCATACTCCCTGGCATTCCCTTAGCATTCGCCTAGTGGCGTGTGCCCTCACCGCCCGGGCGCGCGCACGAGAACGATGTTCACACAGTCGTGTAGCAATGTGAAGGCTCCGCTCATTGCCTTTGTTCGTATCTGTTTCGATCTCTCCATCGAGCGAACGGCCGGCGGACAACAAGCGGCCGAAGGAGACTACAACGATGATCAGCAAAATCCTAAGCTTCGGGCGCGCGAGGGCCCACAACGAGAACGCCACAGCCATCTGCGGTGGGCGCAGCGATACGGTTTCACCGGAAAACGTACGTGCCCTCGCAACCGGCGCGGCCTTGGCCGTATCGCTGGATACCTCCCCGGCGGTGCTGGTCAGCATTTACGATTATGCCCACCGTTTTCGCGATCACCCACATCGGCGCATCGCCTGCTAAGCAATGGCTCTGATTGCTCAGGCGGTGACCTGGGCCGCTCAGGTGGTGACCTCAGTTCACGTGTCAGCGCTCACGCGGTGATTTGGGTCTACGTGTCACCGCTGTGGCCCTTCGCCACCCGCCTCGGTACCGCAGCGCCCGGCTGGACGGGTGCGTCAAGAACGATGGCGCCTACGCGGTAGTGCGACCGCCTTGGCGGTCTGGGTCGCGCATCACCATCGCCGTGCGCGGCGCCGCGGGGCGGGCCTTGGCGCCTGACCTTTCCAGGGGTGACGGCGAGGCCGCGCGGGCGCTGGCGAGCTGTGGCTAGCGGGCATCAGGAGGCATTCGTGCCTCCGGAGCGAGCGAAGCGGATTGGGATCGACGCGCCCCGGCTCGCGCGCCAACGGTGATGGCGACCGCGCTTGCCGGCACGGGGATGGTTGGCCGAGGCCGCGGCGGTGCTGGCCTGGTGAGCTGCCATCGGGAGTGGGCCCAGACCTTAACAGGTCGTTAACCGTTGCCGATCAATGCTCCGATCAGTTCGAAACCGGATTTTGAGCATGCGAGCGAGCCTTGATGAGGGTCACGGTGGCGACGACGCGCCGCCGCTTGCCCCCGATTTGCGCCGGACGCTTGCGGCCTGGGTTGCGCATTTGGCCGGCGAGCGCCAAAGCTCCCCGCACACGCTGGCCGCCTACGAGCGCGACCTGCGGCAGTTTCTACATTGGTTGAAGCTAGAGCAGGCGCGCCCGCCCTCGACGGCCGACCTGGTCAATCTCGATGCCAAACGCTTGCGCGCCTTTATGGCGGCGCGACGCCGGGCAGGTTTGTCGAGCCGGTCGCTGGCACGGACCATGTCGGCCTTGCGCGCGTATTTTCGCTGGCTGGAGGCGGAGGACGTCGGCCACAATCGGGCCATCCTGCAGGTTGCCCTGCCCAAGGTGGCCCACGGCATCCCGAGGCCTCTCACCATCGCCAAGGCGGCTGCCGTGGTCGACGGCGCCGCGACAAGCAAGCTTAGTTGGCTGGCGGCGCGCGACACGGCCGTGCTGCTGTTACTTTATTGCTGCGGCTTGCGCATTTCCGAAGCACTCGGCATGCGCCGGGACGAGGCACCGCTGCGTGGGCGCGACGTCGTACGCATTAGGGGCAAAGGCGGCAAGGAGCGGATGGTCCCGGTTCTCCCAATCGCCCAGCACGCCGTCGGCGATTATCTCGACTTGTGCCCGTATTCGCTTGCCGCCGATGCGCCGTTGTTCGTTGGTGCCAAAGGCGGCCCGCTCCGGGCCCGCATCGTGCAACTGCTGATGCAGCAGTTGCGCATCGGGCTTGGCCTGCCGCCGACGGCGACGCCGCACGCGCTGCGCCATTCCTTCGCCACGCACCTGTTGTCGGCGGGGGCCGACCTGCGCCAAATCCAAGAGCTGCTCGGCCACGCCAGCCTCTCGACCACGCAGGTTTACACCGAGGTCGACCGCGACCGCCTGCTGGCTGTCTACGCCAAGGCCCACCCGCGCGCCTGAAGCAGGCGCGGTTGCCCTATGGCGGCGAGCGGCTCGAGCGCTGCGGCCATATCGGCTAGCATATGGCTGTCGCCAAACCTGCTGCGAGGACGAAAAATGGCCAAGACCGCTCTCATCGTCGGCGCCGGATCGGGCATCAGTGCCGCATTTGCCCGCGTGCTCCATGCCGACGGCTACCACCTAAGCCTCGCCGCGCGCGATATCGACAAGCTCGCCCAACTGGCGCAGCAGACCGCGGCCCAGCTGGTGCAAGTCGATGCCGCCGATGCCGGCTCTGTCGCAGCTCTGTTCGCCGAGCTCGACCGCCGCTTTGGGCAGCTGGATGTGGTGCTCTACAACGCCAGCTACCGCACGCGCGGGGCGCTGTTGGATCTCGACCCCGCCGAGGTGAAAAAATCGATCGAAGTGTCCGCCTACGGCGGCTTCCTGGTGGCTCAGCAAGCGGCCCGACGCATGCTGGCCCAAGGCGAGGGGGCGATTTTCTTCACCGGTGCCTCGGCAAGCGTCAAGGGCTACGCCCAATCCGCACCCTTCGCGATGGGCAAGTTTGCCCTGCGGGGGTTGGCGCAGGCGATGGCTCGTGAACTGCAGCCGCTGGGCGTCCATGTCGCCCACTTTGTGATCGACGGCGGCGTTCGCAATGCCGAGCGCGGTCGCCCCGACGATCCGGTTCACCCCGACGCTTTGCTCGACCCCGAGGCCATCGCCCACACCTATATGGCTGTGCTCAAGCAGCCGCGCAGCGCCTGGAGCCTTGAGGTCGAACTGCGCCCTTGGCTGGAGCGCTTCTAGGGCCGGCAATTGGTTTGGTACCCAATCGATTTGGTGGTAAGTTGAGGCTTGCGAGCGTCGCCGGCGCGCCGACTGCCACCGGGCGGGGTGCGCCAGTAACCGGCCAGGAGGCGAGCCATGACACGACTAATCGAGCTCACGCTCAATGGCCGCCGCCGCATTGATGCGGTGCCCGACAACCTGCTGCTGCTCGATTATGTTCGCGAACAGGCGGGCCTGACGGGAACCAAAACCGGCTGCGATGGCGGCGAATGCGGGGCCTGCACCGTCCTGATCGACGATTTGCCCCGCCTTTCCTGTCTGACCTTGGCAGCGGCGGTCTCCGGCCGACGGGTCGACACCATCGAAGCGCTGGGGGACGCCGGCGCTTTGTCTGCCGTTCAGCGCGGCTTCCACGAGAAGCTCGGGTCGCAGTGCGGTTATTGCACGCCGGGCTTTGTCATGGCCTGTGCCGGCCTTTTGCGCCGCAATCCACGGCCGAGCGCCGATGAGATCCGCGCCGCGCTCGGCAGCAACATCTGTCGGTGCACCGGCTATGTGAAAATCATCGAGGCCGTTGAGTTCGCCTCGGACCTGCTTGCGCAAACTGGGGGCGCCCCATGAACACCATTGCGCCCCCGCACCCGATTGGCGGCTACGTGCCGTTGCTGGACGGACCCGAGAAGGTTTCCGGGCGCGCCAAATACACCGCCGATGTGATCGAGCCCGATGCGCTGGTTGGACGCATCTACCGCAGTCCCTACGCGCATGCCGAAATCCTCGACGTCGACATCTCGCAAGCGGAAAAGCTGCCCGGAGTGAAGGCGGTGCTGACGGGCGCCCACTGCGCGCGAAGTTTCGGCGTGCTACCGATCGCGCGCACCGAGTATCCATTGGCGCGGGGCAAGGTGCGCTACAAGGGCGAGCCCGTGGCGGCGGTGGCCGCCGTCGATGCGGCCACCGCTGAACGCGCCATTCGTCTGATCCGCATGCGTGTGCGCGAGCTGCCGGCCTATTTCACCGCCCGCGCGGCGCTAGCCGCCGACGCCATTGCCCTGCACGATAAGAAGCCGGGCAATATCGAACGCGACGTCAATTTCGAGCTCGGCAACGTCGAGGCCGGATTCGCCGAAGCCGATCTGGTTCGCGCCGCCACCTACAATTGCGCTGAGGTGTGCCAGAACCAGATGGAAATGCACGCCGCGGTCGCCCGCTACGATGTGGTGCGCGACCGCATTAGCGTGCACGCTAGTACGCAAGTGCCCTACTATGTGCATCTGATGCTGGCGCAGATCCTCGAAATGGACATGTCGAAGATCCGCGTGGTCAAGCCCTTCGTCGGCGGTGGTTTCGGCTGTCGCACCGAGTGTCTCAACGTCGAGCTGATCACCGCGCTCTTGGCCCGCAAGGTAGGCGGCGCGGTACGTACCGTCATTAGCCGCGAAGAAACCTTCATCACCCACCGCGGACGACCGGAGACGGATATTCACCTGAAGATCGGCCTGCGCAAGGACGGTCGCATCACGGCGGTCGATTGCGAGTGCGTGCAGCGCGGCGGCGCCCACTCGGGCTACGGTGTCGTCACCATCCTTTACGCCGGTTCGATGTTGTATGCCATCTACGACCTCGACAACGTCCGCTACGCCGGCCGGCGCGTTTTGACCAATACGCCGCCGTGCGGGGCATTCCGCGGCCACGGTACGGTCGACGTGCGCTTCGCCTTCGAAAGCCTGCTCGACCAAATGGCGGGCGAACTGGGTCTCGATCCGATGACGGTGCGGCGTGCCAACTATCTCATGGCGCCGACGTTCACCGCCAACGACTTGATGGTGAACAGCTATGGCCTACCCGAATGTGTCGATTGGGTTGAACGCGAGAGCGGCTGGCGCACGCGTAGGGGCCGGCTGGCGAAAGGTAAGGGCCTTGGCTTTGCCTGCTCCCATTACATTTCCGGAGCCTCCAAGCCGGTGAACTGGACCGGCGAACCGCACGCCACCGTCAAGCTGAAGCTGGACTTCGACGGCTCGATCGTGGTGCTGACCGGCGCCGCCGACATCGGCCAGGGCTCCTCGACCGTGCTCGTGCAGGCGGTGGCCGAAGTGCTTGGTCTCGACCTTGGCCGCGTGCGCATCCTCACCGGCGACAGCGAGGTGGTGCCGAAGGACAACGGCTCCTACTCCTCGCGCGTCACGTTCCTCGTCGGCAATGCGGCCATCGACGCCGCCAACAAATTGAAGGCACTATTGCTGGCCGCAGCGGCCCGCCGGCTCGAAGCCGAGCCCGGCGACATTGAATGCCTGGGCGAGCTTTACCGCGCCGGAGCGCAGGACCAGGGGCTTTCTTTCGAGGAAGTGGTCGGCGAGGCGCTGAAGGACAGCGGCACGATCACCGTCACCGGCACCTATTCCACCATTCCCGAATCGCACGGCGGCAAGAAATACCGCGGCGCGGCGATCGGCGGCACCATGGGCTACAGCTACTCCGCCCAGGTGGTCGAGGTGAGCGTCGATGAGGAGACCGGGCAGGTCACGGTCGACAAGGTGTGGGTCGCGCACGACTGCGGCAGGGCGCTCAACCGGCTCAGCGTCGAAGGCCAGGTGCAGGGCTCCGTTTGGATGGGCATGGGACAGGCGATGAGCGAAGAGGCGCGTTATCACGACGGCCTCTTGCTGATGGCCAACATGCTCGACTACCGGATCCCAACCATCCGCGATTCACCGCCGATCGCGGTCGGCATCGTCGAGAGCAATGATCCGCATGGTCCGTTCGGCGCCAAGGAGGCGGGCGAAGGCTCATTGGCGGCCTTCCTGCCGGCCCTGACCAATGCCATCGCCGATGCCGCGCGCGTGCGCTTCAACGATCTGCCCGTGACGCCCGATCGCGTGTTCGCGGCCCTGGAGCGCCGCGCCAGGCCAGCGGAGCCGGGCGGCCAACGCCGCGCCGGGGGGTCCTAATGGAGGCCCTGCCGGCATTCGCCCTGATCACGCCGGCGACGCTTGCCGATGTCCTCGCCGCGCGGCGCGCTTATCCCGGCGCCCGGCTTCTGGGCGGTGGCACCGATCTTCTTGTCAACATCCGGCGCGGCATCGAGGCCCCAACCGTTTTAATCGACGTCAATGGCGTGGCGGAATTGCACAAACTGAGCGCCGACGGCGACAATCTTGCGCTCGGGGCCGCCGTTACGCTGCAGCAAATCGAGCACCATCCCGGGGTGGGGGAACACTATCCTGCGCTGGCGGAGGCTGCGGCGTCGGTGGCCGGACCAACCCAGCGCAACATGGGCACCCTTGGCGGCAATCTTTGCCTCGACACCCGCTGCATCTTCTACAACCAAAGCGAATGGTGGCGCTCGGCCAACAATCACTGTCTCAAGACCACGGGCGAGATTTGCCACGTGGCGCCCAAGAGCCGCGGTGTGTGCTTTGCCACCTTCAGCGGGGACCTGGCCCCCGCCCTGGCCGTGCTCGAAGCGAAGGTGGATCTCCTGGCCCCTGATGGCACGGTCCGCACGCTGCCGCTAGCGGGGCTATACGTCGGCCATGCGCGTCACGACGACTTAACCGCCGGCGACGGCAAGCACTACCTGGCGCTGCGGGCGGGCGAGATGGTGACCGGCGTGCACGTGCGCAAGGTGCCGGGCCTGCGCTCCGGCTACGACAAGCTTCGCGTTCGCCGCTCGATCGAATATCCGCTCGCCGGCGTTGCCGTCGCCTTGCGCCGGGAGGGCGATAAGCTCGCCGACTTGCGGGTGGCGATCACCGGTACCAATCCGCGGCCCGTACTGCTCGAAGGTACCGAACGCCTATGCGGCAGTCCGCTCGATGCGCGCCTCTACCATGGCCTGGAGCAACTCGTGCGCGACCAGGTGATGTCCATGAAGACCACCTTCACGCCCGGACACTATCGCCGCCGCATCGCCGGTGTTTTGGCGAGGCGGCTCGTGACCCGACTCTTCAACGGCGATTGAGCCGGCCGTCACCAGCTTTGCGGCCGGCGGCAAGCAACCTGAGCGGGGGCTCATAAAGACGCCGCGGCCGCTGCCGGCTCGCCCAGTCTCCCCGAGATCCAGCGGCTGAGAAAGCCGTCGAGCCAGGCTTGCACCATGGGGCCATGCGTGACGTGGCCGTCAATGTGTTGCTGCCGCGAACACGCGCCCTTCATGGCGAGACGCCGGGGATTGTGGCCGGTCCAGCGATGCACCTGGGCGTAGGTAATCTCCGGATGAAATTGGACCCCTACCGCTGCCGGGCCATAAAGAAAGGCCTGGTTGGGGAAGGCCCCGGAGGCGGTGGCGATCAGGTGCGCACCGCTCGGCAGCTCGAAACCTTCCTTGTGCCACTCATAGACATGATCGGGAAACGGCCCGAGCACCTTGCCGTGCTCGGTGGCCAGGAGCGGGTAGTAGCCGATTTCGACGAACTCCTCGGGATGGAACCCGACTTTCGCCCCGAGATTGACGGTCAGCATCTGGGCGCCGAGGCAGATCCCCAAAAATGGCTTGCGTTCCCGCAACGGCACCCCAATCCAATCGATTTCGGTGCGCACGAAGTCGTCCTTGTCATTGGCGCTCATCGGGCCGCCGAAGACGACGCAGCCGCAGTGATGCTCCAAGGTCGCTGGCAACGGATCGCCGAAGCGCGGCTTGCGGATATCGAGGCGGTACCCGTTACGTACGAACCACTGGCCAACATGGCCAGGATTGGAATTCTCCTGGTGCAGAATGATGCAGACGGGGGGCTTGGCGGGAAGCTTCGGGTCCTGGGTCGGGATCTGACCGATGGCGCGGTCTTGCGAGCGCTCGGGAGAGGTGGCGTCAAGCATTGGTCAGGTTCTGGCCTCGTGGTTGCAGCAACCATCCGATGATGGGAATCACTAGTCTATGCGGCACGACACGCATCGCCAGTGCCAAAAAAGGGTTGACCAGCCCGGGGATCGTCACCCGCCAGCCGAGCACAAAACCAAGATAGCCCGCGCGCGCAACCGCCTCCGCCGAGGCGGGCGGCAGCAGGGCCAGGTAGAGCGCACCTTGCGCGCCCATATGGGCATGGAAGCGGGTGTCGACCGGCCCCGGCGCCAAGGCGCAGACGCGAACCCCTTCCCCCGCCGTCTCGGCGGCCACGGCCTCAGACAACGACAGCACATAGGCCTTGCTGGCATAGTAGGCAGCCTGGTTGGGACCTGGGGCGTAGCCGCCGAGGGAGGCCAAATTGAGAATGCCGCCGCGTCCGCGCACGCGCATGCCGGTGAGAAAATGCCGGCTGAGTGCCGTCAGTGCGCGTACGTTGACATCGACCAGCCGGTCGAGCGCCTCCGGGGACTGCTCGCCGAACCGGCCGGCCAGCCCAATCCCGGCACTGTTGACGAGAACGTCGGCGTAGCCGCCGCGGGCGGCCAAGGCCGCTTCCAAGGCGGCGATGGCGCCCGGCGCGGTGATATCGATTGCCGCGGTGACAACCTCGACGCGGCTTTCGGCGCGAATGCGCTCGGCCGCCGCCAGCAGCGGCTCCGGCCGACGCGCCACCAGCAGCACGTCGTTGCCTGCGCCGGCAAAGCGTCGCGCCAAGGCCAGGCCGATGCCTTCCGATCCGCCGGTGACGACGGTGAACGGTCGCAGCCCGGCGTAGGCGGCAAGGGCGACCGGGTCGGCCCGCCAGCGCCGGCGCCTCCAGGGCCCCATGAGCTTGGCGAACAAAGCCATGCCGGCACCCCGCCGCCTCAACTCGCCAGGGCCGCGACCGGCATCGGTTTGCGCCGCTCAGGGGCCAGCGCACGGCGAAAGCGCAAGTCGAACTCGGCGCGAATATGGCGGGCAAGTTCGACGGCGATCTCGCTCTGACGCGCCGGCGGCAGATACATGTTGATCAGAAATCTGGGCAGCCGCGGCAGGCGGGGATCGTCCACCAGGCGCAGATAGTCGGGGATGGTGCGGCGCAGGAACGGCCCGACGGCGACGTCGGCGTCGAGGGAGGCCTTGAGCGCGTCCATGCCGCTCTCGCACACGGGCCGCCACTCGCGCTTGCCGTCACGCAAGGCCTTCAGCACCGATGGGCGAAACTCACAGGTTTCCCGCCCCAGCGAGATCGGCAAGGGATCGCGACGATGCGCGACGCCGTTGATGGCACCCGCCCAGACCAAATCGTCCTCCAGCAACGTCTCGCCGTGGGGTCGGCAGGCCTGTTCGGTGGTCAAGGTGAGGTCGATCTCGCCCTTACGCAGGGCCTCGAGCAGCTGCGGCGTGGTGCTGCACTTGAGCGAAACCCGCACCCGCGCCCAGGCCTTGTCGAAGCGCTTGAGAATGGGCGGAATGAAAACGCCGACGATGTCGGTCGGCACGCCGAGCGTGACTTCACCTTCGTAGGCGGGCGCGCTCATGGCACCCCAAACCTCGTCATTGTGGGCGATGAGACGGTGCGCGTGCACGATCAGCCGCTCGCCGTCGGGACGCAGGCTCAAGCGCTTGTGGTGGCGCTCGAACAGCTGCGTGCCGAACAGCTCCTCGAGCCGCTTCAATTGCTGGCTGACGGCGGCTTGCGTGAGGTTGAGCAGCGCGGCGGCGCCCGTGACGCTGCCGGTCTCCACCACGGCCACGAAGGCACGCAGCAGGGCTATGTCGATATCGCGGCGCATGGGCCACCCTTTAAATAAAGGAACCTGATGCAGGATATAAATAACATTCGATTTATTTATGCAAGCACAAAGCATAGGTTGAGCTTCAACGCCGCTTTGCGGTGGCCAGGATGGAGCAGAACCATGGCACACCTTGCATTTCCCCTGTCGGCCTCGGGCAAGGCAACCGCCGGTTTCGCGGGCTGGATCTCCCGGGCCTTTCTCACGCTCGAGTTGGTCATGCAAATCCGCAAGGAGCGGCGTGCATTGCAAGAGCTCGGCGAGGCGGGTCTCAAGGACATCGGCCTCAGCAGGGCCGACGTCGGCGCCGAACTCAATCGCTCCTTCTGGGATGTGCCGGTCGATCGTCTGCGTTAAGGCTGCCCCGCCGGGCGCCGGGGAGAGCCCGGCCCCTTCGACCCTTGACGCACACGACCTGTCTTCAGGTGTGGACGACCTCCACCAGATCCGTGTGCGCAGCCATGACGGCATCGATGTCCTTGTAAGCCATCGGCGTTTCATCGATCGCGCCTGTATCCTTGCGGCACGCGATGCCGCTCGTTGCCGCCGCATGAGCCTGCAGCGAAAAGCGCCGCTTGGCCTCCCCACGCGACATGCGGCGGCCGGCGCCGTGCGCGCGGGACTGAAAGCTATCCTGATTGCCTTGCCGCGCACGCTTTAGGATTTTGCCCCCATCGAACCGGGAATGATGCCCAGTTCGCCGCGACCCAGCCATGGCCGGCGACCTCAGCAAATGACCCGCTCAATCGGCCCGCGCCAGCTTGGGGTTCGCTCGCGCCGCCAGCGTGACCCCGGCAAGGATCAGCGCAAACCCGACGACGTGAAAGGAATAAAGCCTCTCCCCGAGGAGGCTGGTGGCGAACACGGCGGCAAACAGCGGGATCGTGTGCAGGAAGGCGCTGGCGCGTGGTGCGCCGACCAGCTCGATACCGCGATTCCAGGCGACATAGGCCAAAAGCGAGGTGACGAGCGCCGCATAAACGACGGCAAACAGCGTGAGCGGCTCAAAGAACAGGCGCCAGCCGATGGCGAACTCCCAGACCGCGAACGGCAGCACGAACAGGGCGGAAGCCAGGGCGAACACGAACAGGAAGCTCATCGCGTGCACGTTGGGGCGCAACCTGAGACAGGCGCAGTAGATGGCCCAGAACACCATATTAACGATGATCAGCAGATCGCCGAAATTGAAACTCAAATCCAACAGACGCTGCAGCGAGAGCTGCGACATGATGGCCAACACACCCAGCAGCGACACGAACACGCCAAACAATTGCAGGCTAGCCAGCCGATCGCCGAACAAAAGCCAGCTCGCGGCAACGATGAAGACCGGGGAAATCGATCCCACCACGCCCATGTTGAGGGCCGTCGTATACTGCAGCGTCACGTACTGCATCGTGCCAAAGATGCTGCCGCCCATCAGCGCCAGGAACAGCATCAGGGGCAACCGTGCCTTGAGCACCGACCAGTCCCGGATCACATGGCGTCCTGCGCACAGGCCGATCACGAAGGCAACGAGGACCCAGCGCACCAGCGAGAGGCTCGCCGCCGGCACGTAGCCACCGATCGCACGCGCGACGATATGGTTGCCGGCCCAGCACGCGGCCGCGACGGGCAGCAGGACGTAGGCTGCCGTTACTGAGCGCAGGAATGCAATGAGGTTTTGCAAAAAAGGATCGCCCGGCGAGGTCGCCGCTGGCCGGCGACGCGCCCTCCCTTGCACAGCCCTCAGGTGCCGACAAGTCCGGAAGTTATGCATCCGGGCGCGGGCAGCCGCGCTCGCTTAGCGACCTTTCCAGGCGGGCTTGCGCTTTTCCGCGAACGCCTTTGGCCCCTCGATCGTATCCTCGCTGTTGCCCATTGCCACATAGGCTGGATAGTGGGCGTTGCGCATGGCGAGTTCGATTGCGCCAACGTCGAGCGAGCGCTGCACCACCTGTTTTGTAGCGCGGATGCTCATGGGCGAACATTCGAGGATCAGGCCAGCCCAGCGGCGCGCCTCCTGCATGAGCTCCGCATGGGGCACAACGGCGGTGACAAAGCCAAGCTCATAGCCCTCCTGTGCCGAGACGTGGCGGCCGGTCAGCATCATTCCCATGGCTTTCTTGAGCGGAATCTGCCGCGACAGCCGCTGCATGCCGCCGGCCCCGGCGGCGAGCCCGACGCGCGGCTCAGGCAGTGCGAACTTGGCACGGTCCGAGGCAATGATGATGTCGCAGGCAAGGGCGATCTCAAAGCCGCCTCCCATGGCAACGCCGTTGACGGCGGCAATCACCGGCTTGTCCAGATCGTGCCGGTTGGTGAGGCCGCCGAAGCCCTTGGCCGGTGACTGGGGCCGGCCGCCAGTCTTGGCCCTCAGTTCGGCGTGATACTTGAGATCATTGCCGGCCGAGAACGCCTTGTCACCTGCACCGGTAATGATCGCAACCCACAGCTCCGGGTTGGCGGCAAACTCATCGAAGGCGGCCGACAACTCCTCGTTCGCCATCGGATGCAGCGCGTTATAGACCTCGGGTCGATTGATGGTGACGAGATAGAGATGCCCGTCGGTCTCGTGGTTGCTGTACTGGCCCATGCCCTATTTCCCTCGCGCGCTCAAACGCCGCCGAGCTTAGCCCGCCGGCGCCGCCGAGCAAGGCCTCCCCGAGGGTTATTGGCGAGGCTCAACCGGGACGGGCTTCGGCAAGAAGAGAGCCGCCCGAGCGCGGGCGGGCGAAGCGGGCGGGGTCAGGCTGCGACCGCGGGCGCCAAAAGCCTGGCAAGGCACGCGAAGGTTGACGCCAAAAAGGGGCCAAGGTCGGCAAACTTTCCAGCTCCATGGCACTGGCCGGGGGTAGGCGGCCCGATGCGCCAACCCTTGCCCCAGCCCTGCCCAAGCCCTTGTCCAGCCCTTGCTACTTGGCCCGACCGGTTCGCGTTCCTATCTCGAAGGGGCCTTTTCGGGTCGGCGGCGTAGCGACGGTCGGCGCGCAGGCGGCAGAGGGCGCAGGCCAGGCTTCTTTTTCGGGAATTGTTGCCATGACCGACATCTGCGCGGCGCTTGGGCTTGCGGCGGGAACGCGCATCATCACGTTGCACGTGGACGACGTCGGCATGTGCCATGGCGCCAATCAAGCCTATTTGGATTTGTACCGCGCCGGCGCCGTCGACTGTGGCTCGGTCATGGTTCCCTGCCCCTGGTTCCCCGAAATTGCCGAGGCGGCCCGCCGCGACCGTACGCTCGATCTTGGCGTGCATCTCACGCTGACGTCGGAATGGGACGGCTACCGATGGCGCGCGCTTTCGACGACGAGCCCGGCCTCGGGCCTGGTCGACGACGACGGCTATCTGCCGCGCAATTGCCTGAAGCTGCGCGCGCGCCTCGAACCGGAAGCGGCCGAGGCGGAAATGCGTGCGCAGATCGAACGCGCGCTGGCGACCGGCATCGACATGACACACCTCGACACGCATATGGGCGCCGCACTGGTGCCCGAGCTGCTCGCCATCCTGCTCCGGCTCGGTCGGGCTTATCGCGTGCCGGTGTTGCTGCCGCGCAATCTGGCAAGTTACCTCGACGTGCTGCGCCTCGGTGCCGTCGACCCGGGGCCCTACGCGACAGCCATCGCGGCACTCGAGGCTGCGGGCACACCGATCGTGGATCAATTCCGCATGACGCCGGGCGTGCCGAGCAACGAGGCCCAAGCCGCCTATCGTCAACTGCTGACGACGGTGCCGGCCGGCTTGACGTTCGTTGCCCTGCATTGCAACGCTCCCGGTGAGATCGAAAACATCGTGCCCGCGCGGGCGCATTGGCGGACCGACGAGTATCGCCTGTTCGGCAGCGGCGAGCCGCGGCGCTGGCTCGACCAGGCCGGCATCGCCCGCGTCGGCTACCGCAGGTTGCGTGAGCTCTACCGCCGGGCGATGGCGGCATAAGGTGGCGCCCAAGGTGCGGGTCGCCGGCTTAAGCCTGTGGCGTCCCCTGCGGGCGCCTTTCCGGTGCCGCCAAACCTCGCTCGGCAATGCCGGCCTTCAAGTCTTCGATGCCCTTGCGCACGGCCGCCTGCAGGGCCCAGACGTCGCCCTGCCAGGCAAGGAAATCAAAACCTCGCGCCGCGCAGTCGAGCCCCGAATCCAGCTCGGTCACCAGCCGACCCAGCGCCTTGCCGTGGCGGTTCGCGGCCGCCGTCACGCGATCGACCGCGGCCGTGAATTTCGGGTGCGTGAAGGCGCCCGGGATGCCGAGCGAGCAGGAGAGATCGAAGTGGCCAATCCATAGGCAGTCGACGCCGGCCACGGCCGCGATCGCATCGGCATTTTCGGCGCCGGCGGCGGTTTCGATCTGAACGAACAGGCAATTGCGCGCATTCAGACGTTGCAACTTCTCCGCGACCGCGCCCCCCGTATAGTTGTCGTGCGCCAAACCGACGCCAACGCCGCGTTTGCCGTCGGGATAATATTTCACGTACGACACGCATTCCTGCGCCTCACGGGCATCGTCGACGAGCGGCACCATAATGCCCTGTGTACCCATATCGGCATATCGCGCCAGGTGATCGTAGGATTTCGAGGGTACACGGAAAATTGCCGGCAGCTCGGCCGCCTCGAAGTAGCGCACGCAGGTCTTCACGACGTCGGTGGAGAAGCCCGAATGCTCGGTATCAAACAGCACGAAATCGCAGCCCGCACCCTTGAGAATGTGGCCGATGCCGGGCGTGGCAAATTCGACGACGAAATGGCCGAACTTGTAGCCCTTGTGCTGACACAGGCTTCTCAGCGTCGGCGCCGTCATCGCTGCCTCATTGGCAAGTTGGTCGATGCGAGGGCTCTCTTCTAACCCGGCGCTGCCGACTTTGACAGCCACCCGGCAGCTCTTGGCCAGGGCCTCGCACCGTCGCAGCCCCCCTTTTGTCGGCAAGGCCGGGGCGCGCGGGGAGTTCGGGCTTGGCGGCGGCGGGCGAGCCCTGCCGGGTCGGCGTGCCAGGCCATGGCTGAGCGCTCGCGTGCTCGTGAGCCTCAGGCGGCGGCCGGGGCGGCTTTCGGCAACCGGGCCAGCATGCACAGCGGCAACCAGGCCGCGGCCGCCAGCGTATAGAGCAGCCAGGCATTGGTGTAGCCGATCAAGATCGACTGGCGCGCAATCTCGCTCGACAGCTTGGCAAGGCCCGCCGTGCTGTCGACGCTCCAGGCCCCCATCACCCACGGCAGCTCGAGGACGCGATTATAAGGCGAGATGGCTTCCACCATGCGCGCATAGTTCGCCGACTGGGAACGGACGATCTCGGCCACCGCGACGGAAATGAACAAGCTCGAGCCGAAATTGCGCAGCAGGTGAAACATCGACATCGCCTCGGCCCGATACTTTGGCGACAGCGTCCAAAAGGTGATGACCGTCAGCGGCACCCAGGACACTCCGATCGACATGCCCTGCAGTGTGTTGCACAGCAACAGCGCGGTCATGCCCACGTTGAGGTCGAAGCTCATCAGCCACAATCCCGTCGACATCTGCAACAAAGCGCCGATCGAAAGGCTGACGCGGGGATCGAGACGGCCCATCGGCATGGCAAGCAGGAAGCCGACGGCCGAGCCGAGGCCGCGCCAGCCGATGATTTCGCCGATTGCCGATTCGGGATAGCCGGCATGCTGTTGCAGCAGCGGCGGCAGCAAAACGATGATCGCAAAGTTAAGCATGCCAAACAGGGTGACCAGCCCCAAGCCCAGCGCATAGTTGCGGTCGGCGAGCAAACGCAGGCGCACGAAGGGTCGATCGCTGGTCAGGCTGTGCACGCAGAAAAAGTAAAGCATGAGGCCGGCGCCGATGCTGGCCAGCACGATCTCGATACTGTCGAACCAGTCGAGCCGCTGGCCGCGCGAGAACACCAGCTGAGCGGCCGCAATTCCGGAGGAAAGGCTGATGAAGCCGAGCCAATCCAGATGCGCTTGCGCCTTGCGTTCTTCCCGCGGTAGCGCCGACCAGCAGCCGACGATGGCGGCAACGCCGACGGGCAAAATCATCCAGAACCCCCAGCGCCATCCGAACGTCTCGGCGATTTGGCCGGCGAACATGGGTCCGAGCGAGGGCCCGACCATGTTGGCCATCCCATAAACGGAGATCACCGTGCTGTGCTGCCGGCGTGGGAAGCTGTCGAACAGCACGGTTTGCCCGAGAGGCACGAGTGGGGCGCCGGCCGCGCCCTGGGCAATGCGCCAAAAGATCAACTCCTCGAGCGAGTTGGAGGCGCCACACAGGAAGGTGGCGGTGGTAAAGAGGAGCGCACTCGAGATCATGACGCGGCGTTGCCCGAACCGATCGGCAAGCCAACCCGTGGCTGGGGTCGCCACCGCCGTGGCGACGATATTGAACGTCATTACCCAAGAGATCTCGTCCTGGGTTGCCGACAGCGCCCCTTGCAACTGCGGCAGCAAGGCGGAAGAAATGAGCACCGATCCCGAGTAGATCGTGTTGCTCAACATCACCGTGACGAGGATCAATATTCGCTGCGCCAGCGTCAGCGGATAGACGGCATCCTCGTTCATCCGCGAGCCGATCGTCGTCTTGACAAATGCACCGGCTGATATAGTAACCTAGGTTACTAATTTGCGCCAGGCCCCGCATGACGTCGGACGATCCGCAGTTCATCGGCTACACGATCACCGATGTGGGGCGCTTGTTGCGCACCGTATTCGAGCGGCGCGTGCGCGGCTTCGGATTGACGCGGGCGCAGTGGCTGATCATTGCGCGCCTGCATCGGCGCCCGGGGCTGAGCCAAAGCGAAATCGCCGATCTGCTCGAGATCGAGAAGGCGCCGGCGGGGCGGCTGATCGAGCGCATGGAAGCCAAGAACTGGCTGCAGCGCCGCAGCGATGCCAAGGACAAACGCGTCAATCGGCTCTACTTGACGAGCAAGGCCAATCGTCTGCACGCGGCGATTTGGCCGATCGCGGAGGCGACCGTCGAGGACGCCTTGGGCGGCCTGTCGCCGGAAGAGCGCCGGCGACTATCGGCATTGATGGCGCGCGTCAAGATGACCCTGCAGGCGCTGGCCGAACGCGATCCGGCGCGCGGCGAGGCGGCGGCAGACGACGCCGAAAGAGGGGAGCTGCGGGCGCTGTGAGCCGGCATTTGCATCGCCGATATGTGCGGCCCATGTTGCTCGGCGTGGTGCCCGCTCTGGTGATCCTGGCCGCCCTCGTCGCGTGGCTCTGGGGTGGGCGCTACGTCAGCACCGAGAATGCCTACGTCAAAGCCGATATCGCGCAGATCTCCGCCGAAGTCAGTGGTCGTGTGCTCGAGGTGCATGTGGAGGGTCATGCCGAAGTCAAGGTCGGCGATTTGCTGCTGACGCTGGACGCCGAGCCCTTCCACGTCGCCTTGAGCAAGGCCGACGCCGAGCTCGATAGCATGCGTGAACAGGTACGCACGCTAATGGCGTCCTGGCACGAAGCGCAAAGCGAACTGCGCGAGGCGGAGAGCAAGGTCGCCTACTGGACTGCCCAACTCGCACGGCAAAAGACCTTGAGCGAGAGGGGCATCGTCGCCTCGAGCAAGTTCGAGGAGGTCGAGAGCAACGCCACGTCGGCCGAGGATCGCGTGGCCATCATGCGTCGAAGGCTTGACCGCGTCGCCGCGCAGCTGGGCGGCGACCCAACGCGTGCCGAGGACGACCATCCGATGGTGCGGCAAAAACGGGCCGAGCGGGAACGGGCGGCGTTGGATTTGGCACACACCATCATCCGTGCGCCCTTGGGCGGCACCGCGGTCAACGTGCGGTTGCAGAAGGGTGAGCAGATCAAGGCGGCCACGCCGCTCTTCGCCCTGGTCGCCGATACACGGCCGTGGGTGGAAGCCAACTTCAAGGAAACCGAGTTGACGCACGTGCGCAAGGGACAGGCCGCACAAGTCGTGCTCGACATCTATCCCGACGTGGTTTGGCAGGCCGAGATCGAAAGCATCAGCCCGGCCACCGGCGCCGAATTTGCCGTGTTGCCACCGCAGAACGCCTCGGGCAATTGGGTAAAGGTGGTGCAGCGGCTGCCGGTGCGGCTGCGATTGCTGCCGCAACCCGGCGAGCCGCCGCTGCGCGCCGGCATGACCGCGAGCGTGCGGGTCGATACCGAGCGCCAGAGCCGGCTCAGCCGACTGATCGGGGGCTGGTCCGCCTTCGCGACCAACAGCAACTAGGGAACCGCGCCCCGCGCCCGGTCAGTTCCGGCTGAAGCCCTCCAGCTCGGCGACGGCCCAATCGAGGGTTTTCGCCATCGGCTCGCCCTTCATCATGCGCACCACCATCTTCGAGGCCAGCGCCTGCGTATAGATTTGCTGGGCAACGCCGGGCGGCGCCGGCGCGAATGGGACGATCGAGACCTGATCGCCCTTGTTGGGGTAATGCGACAGGGTCCCTTTGGGCGGGACCTGCTCGTCCCAGGTTTTGAAATCGTTGAATTTGACAAACGGCGGCAGATCATAGCCCTGGCCGCCGTCGACCAGCTTGGCCGCGGCCTCGCGGGTCGAGACGTGCTGCAGTAGCGCCTTGGCCGCCGACTTGTTCTTGGAAAAGTTCCAGATGCCCTGGAAGCGCGGCAACACCGAAACGAACCTGCCTTTGGGTCCCTTCGGCATGGCGTGGGTCCAGAGTTTTTCGGCCACCTGCGGGGCATCGCGCCGGGCCACCGCCCAGGCGCTGGGCGGGTTGAAGATCAATGCGCCCTTGCCCGCGACCAGCCATTTGTTGTTGGAGGCATTGTCCCAGGCGCTGACATCGGGGGGCAGGAAGGCCGAGAGGCGATTGAGGTATTCGAGCGCTTGACGCATAGCGTCCGACTTCGCGGTGATTTCGCCCTTTTCGTTGACGAGTTCAGCGCCAAAGGCGCGCAAGAAGGCGCCGAGCCAGTCGACGCTGTCGGTCGTCACACCGAGCGGCAGCCCGAACGGATATCCCGCCTTGTGACACCTTTCGGCGGCGAGCAGGAAGTTGTCCCAGGTCCAATCCTCCGCCGCCTTGCTGGGTTCGCCGCCGGCAGGAAACATCGATAACAGGTCGATGCCCGCGTGCTCCTTCATCAGGTCAATGCGGCTGCAGGCCGTCAAGCACAAGGTGCCGCGGATCCCTGGCACCACCAGCCACTTTCCCTTGGGCTTGGCAAGGTATTCGATGGCCGGGCTGACGGGCCCGTTGCGGCTCAGCACCTCTTGCATGATGTCGTCGACGGGCTCGAGCGAGGTCTCGTAGTGGGGCGGCTCCCAGGCCGAGAAGTCCATGATGTCGTGGCCCGACTTTGCCAGCGCCTCCGCCGCAATCGTCAGGTAGAGCTTGTTGCCCTGGGTCGAGAGGTAGTCGATCTGTAGGTTGACCTTCTCCTTGTCCGCCCAGGCTTGGCAAATCTCCGTCATCGCCGTGTTGCCACCCGGCACCCAGTGATCCCATAGGGCGAGACTGAGGCTGCCGGCGGCGCCAGCCGTGCGCACGAAGGGGGCGGCAACCAGCGACGTCGCCGCCGCCGCCGTACCCACGAATTGACGACGTGAAAGTTGGCGCTTGGCCATCAGCTACCTCCCAAACAAAATGACGTCGGGCCTGCACGAGGCCCATCGGCAGCCCGCTCGGCGCCGCATTTTTTAGGCGCGGCATGCTAATCGAGCGGCCTGCCCGGCGCCAGGCCCATCGCCGTAGGTCGCTCAGCCGGCGGCCCGCAGGTCCCAAGCGCTTGCCGCACGGCCCGAGAGCCCGCCGCTTGACGCGGAGGCTCTGCCACCGGTTGAGGGCCTGTTGGGGTCGAAGCTTGGAAGGGCTGGAAAAGCCGCGGCATCGGCCGTTCGGTCTCGATTGGGCGGATTGGGCCCGTGGCCGCCCTGGACGGGCGGCCGTGCCGACGAGGACGGTTGGGGCGGGCGCGGGATCGGGACGGCCGGCTGGGCCCCAGGCGAGGCGCACCCGAGGCGTTGGCCCGGCAGGCAGGTTTCCTCTCGCCCGCCCTTTGCAGCGCGCTTGCCCGGGCGCCGCCCGCCGACCTCGGGCTGGTCGCGTTGGGGCATCGCCTCCGCCGGCACGCGGCGCGCCTCGATGATGGCGCGCGCAGCGTTTTGGCGGGGCTCGCCACGATCAGGCGCGGGCCTAAGCCAAGCCGGCAGCGGCCAGCTTGGTTCGGATCGCCTCGCGCTCGAAGGGCTTCAGGATATAGTCGTCGGCCCCGCTGCTCAGCGCCAGGGCGATGTCGCGCGCATTGTTCTCGGTGGCGCAGTAGATGACGAACGGCTTGGCACCGTTGGGCATGCCGCGCAAGCTCGACAGGAATTCGACGCTGGCCATGGCCGGCAGGTGCCAATCGAGCAGAATCGCGTCGGGCATGGCGGCCTGGCAGGCATCGAGGGCGGCCTGGCCGGTGTCGGCCTCGCGGCTGTCGAACTTGAAACTTTGGAAGATATGCCGGGCGACTTTTCTGACGACGTCGGAATCATCGACCACGAGGCAGGTCTTCATGGGGCGCCAACCGGGTTTTTGCCGTCGACCGCGAGCGGCTCGCGGCGGTGCCGCAGTTCGCGCAAACCTGCAGGCAAGAGATTAACTTTGCGTTGCCGACCGGTCGCGTCAGCCGATCGGTTTGGCCGCCAACAGGATGTCGCCGCCCTCTCGGCTGATATCGAGCCGCATGCGCGTGGAGGCCGCCAGTCGCCAGGTGAAGTAGGCCTGGATCGACATGGCATCGAGCGGCGGCGACTGGCCGCCGCCGACATAGTCCACGAGATATTGTGGCGGCCGGGCGCTCGTGCCGCGACAGCGCAGCTGGAAGCTCGGATGCTCCATGCTGCCCTGGATCAGGACCTCGATATCGCCGCCGCGCGGCAATGCCGTAATGGCGCTGGCAAGTAGATTGAGTAAGAGCTTCACCCTGTCCTTGGCCATCTGTCCAGGTCTGGCGCGCCAGGTCAGCTTGTGCTTGCCCTTGCCCAGCAGGCCACGCGAGATCTGCTCAGCGGTCGCAAGATCGATCTGCGCCCCGGCCGAGCCGGCCGCACCGAAGGCAAAGCGGGCGAATTGCAAGCGGGCCGACGCCTGCTCCGTGACATTGCGGATGACGTCCATGGCATAGGTTTTCGCCTCGGCATCATCATCCTCGTCCAAGATCTCCAAGCCGTTGTATATGGCGCCGACCGGACCGATCACGTCGTGGCAAATCTTGCTGGAAATTAAGGCGGCCAGCTCAAGATCAGTCGGTTCGGCGCCCTGGGCCATTGCGAAACCTCGGTCTCGTTGCAGATGAGGCGGCCCAGCAGCAGACTAAACGCGCACTGCTACGCTGGCCCTGGGGAACCGCTTGCGCATAGGCGTTGCTGTGATACATGCTTTGCGGCCTACCTGCCAGGGCGGTCACACGTAGGCGGCTCCGGTATTGTTTTTTCGTCACTACCTGCGTGACGGCTCGCGCGGAGGACGCTACCCATCTTGGCGCGCTGCGATGGCGCCCCCTTTTTGATCGAGACGGCGCATGGATGCCAAGGACGCGAAATCGCTCGCGGAAGGCCTGCTCGGCGTCGTGCTTGGCGCCGCCCGTGTTGAGATGTCCCACTTCGGGGTCGCCCTCGCGGTCGAAACCAAAGCCGATCGAAGCCCCGTGACGATTGCAGATCGTGCGGCGGAAGAAATTATTGTGCGAGGCTTGCAGCGCCTGGCCCCCGGCGTGCCCATCGTCGCCGAAGAATCGGTTGCGCACGGCAGCCTGCCTGCCAGCCTCGAGCGCTTCTTTCTCGTCGATCCCCTCGACGGCACCAAGGGGTTCATCAAGGGCCGACCCGAGTTCACGATCAACGTTGCCCTGATCGAAGCGGCGCAGCCGACCTTTGGCCTCCTTTACGCGCCGGCGCTGGCCGATTTCTACCTGACGTTGGGGCCAAACCAAGCGGTCAATGCCAGGCTTGACCCGCAGGCAAGCGTGCGCTCGCTGGCGCAGGCCGAGCTAACGCCGATCCGCGCCCGCCTCGCCAACCCGCAGGCGCTGGTTGCCCTCACCAGTCAATCCCATCTCACTCGGGCGACCGAGGACTTTCTCAAGCGCTACCAGGTAAGCCGGCGAACGGCGCTCGCCTCGTCCTTGAAGTTCGGTTGGCTGGCCAAGGGTGAGGCCGACCTTTATCCCCGGACGGGCGAAACCAGCGAATGGGATACGGCTGCCGGTCACGCCTTGCTGCGGGCGGCCGGGGGCTCGGTGACGACCCTCGAGGGAGGCCCGCTGCTCTATGGCAAGGCCAACGCCAAGTTCATCAATGCAAACTTCGTCGCCTGGGGACGTACGCCGCCGGCGCCCGCGGGCTGACGCCCAAGGGCTCAAGCCCTCGCGCCTCGGGCCGCAAAAGATCCATGGATAACCGGTTATTGGCCATACTTTCGTAACACTTTGCGACAATTCTTAAGCTAGCGCCGGTTTTGCGTTGCACCCTGCGGCTGTTTGGACTTTCGCAATAGGCACCCCATGCGATCATTGCTGCGCAGACGTGGCGCCCTGGCGCTCACGGCCGGCCTACTGGCGGGATTGCCCGTGCTGTTGTCGGCGACGCGCGGTCCGGCGCAAGAGGCCCTGCCCTGGGCGCGCAGCACCGATCCGCGGGCGCAACCACGCTATGAGGAGCCCGGCGGCGCGCCAGCGCCAACAACGCGTCCCAACGACGCCTATTCTCCTTCTCCACGCTATGTCGCCCCGCGAGGCGCCGCCGGCGAGGGGGAGGCCTATCGGCCCCCGCGCGCGGACAGCTACCAAAGCGGCGGCGCCTACCCACCGCCCCCAGCCTATGGTCCGCCGCCAGCCTACGGGCAGCCGAACTATACCCCTCCCCCCGGCCAAGGCTACGGCCAGTCCTACGCGGGCGCGCCCCCACAAGGCTATGGACAACCCTACACGCCCGCCCCTGGTGGCTATGAGGATCCTTCCGGCAATGGTCCGCCGCCGCCCTATGACCGGCGGTACGGTGGCTACGACGATGGCCCGCCGGATACCTACTCCTCGCGTGAAATCATGCAAACCGGCCATACTTTCTTCGGCTCGGTCAGCAAGGGAATGGCGGGCGTGGTCGAATACGCCTTCAAGAACCAGGGCCGGCCCAACGGCTACATCCTGGGCCAGGAGGCGAGCGGCGCCTTCGTCGCCGGCCTGCGCTATGGGGAGGGCGTTCTTTATACGCGCGACGCCGGCACCCACCGCGTTTACTGGCAGGGGCCGTCGATTGGCTACGACGCAGGGGCGGAAGGCTCCAAGGTCATGATGCTGGTTTACAATTTGCGCGATCCGGGGGACATGTACCAGCGCTTCGCCGGGGTCGATGGATCGGCCTATTTCGTGGGCGGCGTCGGCATCACCTTCCAAAAAAGCGGCGATATCGTCGTGGCTCCTATCCGCTCTGGCGTCGGCTTGAGGCTGGGTGCCAACGTCGGCTATCTGAAATACACGCCGAGGCCGACCTGGAACCCGTTCTAGCAAAGGGGTAGCCCCCGGCCTGTGGCCCTGAGGGCGGGCGTGACGGCTGAGCGCGGGGCGCCTAGTATTGGGCGCACGCCTCCCGTCAACCTCCGGGAACCCACAGACGTTGGATCCAGGTGCGGGGGTTGCGCGTAGTCTAGTTGTTGTCGCCGCACCTCGGCCGACCGAAGGATAAGGGCTTGATTTCCATCCAATCCGCTATGCTCGTGGCTTTGGGCTTCCTGGCGGCCAGCCTGCTTGGACTGCTTCTGGCATCGGCCTTCTGGGGTCGTGCCGTGCGTCTGACGACGGCGCGCATCAAGCAGTCCCTGCCCGTGAGCGAACAGGAAATTCAGGCCGATCGCGACCGGCTGCGGGCCGAGTATGCGATCAAGGTCCACAAGCTCGAGACCCACCTCGAGCAGGCCAAGCTCGCCCGCGCGCGCCAGCTCGTCGAACTCAATCGGCGCGATGCCAGCATTTCGACGCTGGAGACCAACGTCGACGAGCTCAAAGCCGAATTGGAAGAGCACCAAAATGCCAGGCACGTGTTGGAGCAAACCATTGCCGACCGGCTACCCAAGGTGGAGGCACGGCTCGGCGAGGCCAAGCGTCTCATCATCAGTCGCGAGCGCGAAATCGCCGAGCTGTTGGAAAATGCCAAGCGCCACAAGCTCGCCCTGGAGGAGGCCGCCTCCATCAACGCCCAGCAGACCTCGCAGATCGAACGTCTAACGAGCGCGGTCGCCGCCCGCAGCGCTCGCAGCAAGCAAGCGGGCGATGCGGGCGGCGGTGAAGCCGAGGTCGCGCTCCGCAGCGAGCTTGAGGCGTTGCGCGCGAAGGCCCGCGACCAGGCCAACGTGATCGATCGCCTGCAACGCAGTGCCAGCGAGCCGCAGGTCGTGGCCTCCGCCGGCGCAGCAGCCGTCGAGGCCGCCGCAGGCCGCTCGCAAGAGGTGCTGGCCCAGGCGGAAGCCGCGCTCGCCTCGGCGCGCTCCGGCGCGGCGGAGCCGGACACTGGCACGCCGCTCGAAGCGGAGCTGCGCGTCCTCAAGACCAAAGCCGACGATCAGGCCGGCGAGATCACCCGCCTCCGGGCGGCGCTGGCAACCTTCGAGGGGGAGAACGGGACCCAGGGAGCTTCGAAGGAGAGTCGCGCCGCGCTCAAGGCACGTTTAAGCTCGGCACAGGCGCAGGCCGATCACCAGTCGGCCATGGTCGGCAGGCTGCGGGCCGAGCTCGCCGCCGTCAACGAGCGGCTCGCCCGCCAAGCGGCCCACTTCATGGACGAGATGCGCCGGCTTGGGGCCGGCACCCTCCCCGTCGCCACGCAGCCCCGCGCCGATCGCCGGCCATTGGCCGAGCGCGTGGCGCAAGTGAGATCCACCAGCCCGGGCCCGCGCAGCAGCGCCCAAGAGGCCAGTGCGCCCGAGCCTGAAAAGCTCGAGGGCACGCCTGCCCCCGCCCGCAACGGCGTCGACGTGGAGGGCCCAAGCCAAAGACCGGCGGTCTCTGCCGCAGAAATGCCTAAAGGGGGCGACATACCTGAGGAGCCTCGCCGGCTGAGATTGCTTGATCGCATTACCAGCCTGGCCAAGGAGTAGGCGAGGCGGTGGGCGATGGTCCCCGTGCCGGCAAAGGGGGGCGTGCAAACCGAACCAGGGCGAGGTCCGGCCGGCGGAAGGGGGCATCCAGGCCAAACGGACCGGGACTAGGCAAGACCGTTGCAGCGTAGAGGCTTAAGAATGTCGAGTTTACCTGCGTTGGCCATTGACAATACGGCTCCCCAGCTGCCCCCGCAGCCTCGTTCCATGCGGCTCAGCGATGCGGAAAAAATTGCCGCCGATCGCCTCGATACCACCCCGATCAGCTCGCTAAAGGCGGCCCTGGCGGGCGTCACGGCCGCCGCGCTGCCGACCGCACCGCGCCTGGTTGAGCGCATTGATGCGGCTGCCAAACTTGCCGCGGACGCCACGGCCGCCGCCGAGGCGGTTGAGACCCTGAAGCGGCTGTTGCAGGCGCAGCTCGCCAGCAACCGTCCGCTCGCCGAGAGCACGGCCGTTGTCCCGTTGAGCGTTGGCCCGAGAGCGGTGCCGGCGAGGGCCGCCGAGGCCTTGCCTTCAGCGCCGCTGGGCGCCGAGCAGCGGCGCCCCGACGTGCGCGGTTTCCTCGCGGGCTTCGTCATCTCGGGCGCGATCGGCGCCGTCCTCTATTTGTATATGATGGCTGGTTGAGGCGAGCGCGGGAAGCCTGACGGGCGTTCCTCGTGCGCCCGCTGCCAGGCCAGAGCCTAGGCCGGATCCAAGGTTGAGCGCCGCAGCGGTCGCCTCGCGCCAGCCATGGTCGCGCGCCATGTGCGCCATGGCGCGTTCGGCGAGGGCCGTAATGGTCAGGAGTGGATTGGCCCCGAGCGAGCGCGGCACGATCGATCCATCCATGACGTAGAGCCCGTCGTAGACGTCGCCGCCAGCGCCACCGGGTGCGAACACCTGACCCTTGTGGTTGACGACGCCGTCGCGATGATCGTGTCCGATGCTGCAGCCCCCGAGCGGGTGTGCCGTGGCGGGGTGATGTCCCATGATCGTGCCGGCCAGTGGGTTTTTCACGTAGCTGCCGCCCGCCCCACGAACCAGTGCCTCCAGCGCGGAATCGAGGCGGCGATAGACGGGTTCAGCGCTGGCGCCCGGCCAACTCAGCACGACACGGTCGGCCTCGAGACGGAGTTGGCCTGCCGCGCTGTCGTGGGAAACCGCAAAAAAGGTCTGCAGCCGGGCAAACGGGCCCTTGTAGACGCCGCTGATCAGGCTCTGCAGGGCGCCGAGCAATCGCCCATTGGGCAGAAAGAGAACCGGCAGGATCGGCGCCATGGCGGACGGCAGGGCGCCTTCTTGGATGGTTAGGCTATTGGCGAGGTCGCCGGCATCGACGATTTCGATCTGGCCGGACACGGCGGCGCCGACCACGCTGTCCTTTAGCTTGGCGGGGTGGCCGACGCCGATGGCACCCACCGGCAGCCTGCCCCCCCAACCGAAGGCGATGATGTCGCCATTGGCCGAAAAGCGGTGACCCAGTCGATCGGACAGGGCAAGCCCGCGTTCGCGCGAGCGCAGAAGAATCTCGGTCGATCCCAAGGTACCGGCGGCCAGCACCACGAGGTCCGCCGAGACGGCGCCTATGGCCTCGAGCGGGGCCCGATCGGCCCCTGGCTGGACCTGGAAGTGGACGCGCCAGCGCCCGTCGCCATCCGGCGCCAGCTCGCGGACCTTGGCGTGCGTGAAGATCTCTGCCCCGTGCCGCACGGCATCCGCCAGGTAGGTCAGCGCAACGGTATTTTTGGCGCCCACATTGCACCCCCCGCAACAATCGCCACACAGCGTGCAGGCAGGTTGCGCGATGCCGGCCGGGTTGAGGCATTCGGCGAAGCTCACCGTTACCGGGGCCGCGACGGGCTTCACGCCGAGCGCGACGCTGGCCCCGCCCAGCGCCTTGAGTTTGCTGCGCTCATGCGCGCCGGGGTCGCGCGCCGGCCGCAGCCAGCGGCGCGCCTCGAGGTAGCCCTGTTCCAAAAGCGGATCGCGGGCCAGCTCGCTGGGCCAAGCCGGGTCCTCAAAGACGCGCGCGTCGGGTCGCAGCGCCACGCCGGCGTTGATCAGCGAGCCGCCGCCCAGCCCGCAGCCAACGAGGACGTGGATGTCCTCGCCGAGCCTCACGTCGTAAAGCCCCGTCGGCGAGCCCAGCTGCGTCTGTCGACCAGAAAGCTGCAGATCGTTGCGCAGATCGGAGAACCGGCGTGGAAATTCGCCAACGGGGATTTCGCGCCCACGCTCCAGAACGGCAACGCGTTTGCCGGCCCGCGCCAGCCGCGCGGCCGCCACTCCCCCGCCATAGCCAGAGCCGACCACGACGGCATGGTAGTGAGACCTGATCAGGGGCAAGCCAGAGGCAAGTCGCTGCATAGGCGTCCGGGACCGATCAAAGCAAGCACGACGCCTATGCCGGTGCGTCGCCCCGCAAGGCAAGCAGCGACCCGCACGGGCGGCGCACTTACGCACAACTTCGCGGCGACCCTGCCGCGATCGAAGCGAGAACGCAGCCGTTTGTTGCCGGTTCCCCCCACAGCCTGCCGGGCGCGCATTTTTGCGCTGCACAATGACCAAAGCGCATCGGCGTGCTAGATGCGCGACAACGTCCCGTCGTCGGTTGAAAAATCGCGTTTGATCCTATCATAGCTGTTGGGACAACGCGGCCTGATCTTGTAGAAGAGGCGGTTGGGGCGAAGGCGAAACAAGGGGCAGGAACGCAAATGCAGGCGGGCGAGGTCGCTCAGGCAAGCATGGGTCGAATGGCCCCAACCAACACCTCCAATCCGAAGTATTTTCACAAGGTCGTCGATTGTCAGTGGGCTTGCCCTACGCACACACCGGTACCCGAATACATTCGCCTCATCGCCCAAAAACGCTATGCGGCGGCCTACATGCTGAACTGGGAGAGCAACGTCTTTCCCGGCATCCTTGGTCGGGTTTGTGATCGACCCTGTGAGCCGGCCTGCCGGCGCGGGCGCGTGGAGGAAAAGCCCGTCGCCATTTGCCGTCTAAAGCGCGTAGCCGCCGATTACAAGGGCGAGATCGATGCCTTCCTGCCGGACGTGCCGCGCGAGAAGAACGGCAAGCGCATCGCCCTGGTCGGCGCCGGACCGGCCTCCTTGACCGTGGCGCGCGATCTGATGCCGCTCGGCTACACTTGCGTTCTATTCGAAAAGGATACCCGCGGCGGCGGCCTGATGCGCACCAACATTCCCTCCTTCCGCCTACCGGAAACGGTCCTGGACGAGGAGATCGACCGCATCCTTGGGTTCGGGGTCGAGGCGCACTTCGACAGCGAGATCGAGAGCCTGGAAGCCTTGCTGGGCCAAGGTTTCGATGCCGTCTTCATCGGCACCGGCGCACCCAAGGGCAAGGACCTCGAAGTCCCCGGCCGCAGGCAAGTTGCGGCCAACATCCACATCGGCATCGATTGGCTTACCTCGGTCGCCTTTGAGCACGTGAGCCGGATCGGCAAGCGCGTGGTGGTGATCGGCGGCGGCAATACCGCCATGGATTGCTGCCGCACCGCGCTCCGTCTCGGCGGTGAGGACGTCAAAGTGACCGTGCGCTCGCCGCGGCGGGTGATGAAAGCGTCGCCGTGGGAGATCGAGGATGCCGAGCACGAGGGCATTCCGATTTTCGACAATCACGCGCCCAAGGAATTTGTGATCGAGCACGGCAAGCTCGCCGGCGTCCGCTTCCAGTTGATGCGCGAAGTCGGTATCGACACGCGCGGACGGCCGCGGCTGGAAGCCTCCGGAGACGAGGTGGTATTTGCCTGCGATGACGTCTTGATGGCCATCGGCCAAGAGAACAGCTTCCCCTGGATTGAGCGCAACATCGGCATCGAGTTCGACGACTGGGGCATGCCGAAGGTCGACAAGGCGACGATGATGTCGACCCGGGCCGGCGTCTTCTTCGGCGGCGATGCCGCGTGGGGGCCGGAGAATATCATCTGGGCCGTCGCGCACGGACACCAGGCGGCCGTGTCGATCGATCTTTTTTGTCGCAGCAAGTCGCTCAACGAGCGCCCGGCCCCGGGCAGCAATCTGTTCAGCCAAAAGATGGGCATCCACGAGTGGTCCTATAAGAATGACTACGCCGCGCAACGGCGCGTGGGCATGCCCCACGTCGACAAGGCGCAGGCCTTGCGCAACCTGAAAGTCGAAGTTGAACTGGGCTTCGACGACCAGCTGGCGTTCAGGGAGGCCGAACGGTGCCTCAACTGCGATGTGCAGACGGTATTCTCGGCGCCGTTGTGCATCGAATGCGACGCTTGCATGGACATCTGTCCGGTCGACTGTATCAATTTCACGGCCAACGCCGAGGAAAGCAGTTTGCGCGGGAAACTACGGGTGCCGGCGCGCAACAAGACGCAAGATCTATATGTCTCGAGCCCGCTCAAGACCGGTCGCATCATGGCAAAAGACGAGGACGTCTGCCTGCACTGCGGGCTGTGCGCGGAGCGTTGCCCGACCGGCGCCTGGGACATGCAGAAGTTCATGTACGTCGAAGCGCAGGCGGCACCGGCTTGTCTGACCCACCACAACGCCTATCTGCGCTGATGGAGCGATCGATCTCAAAATGAGCGGCATCAACGACTTTGTGGTGAAGTTCGCCACCGTCAACGGTTCGGGATCGGCGAGCGCCAATACCATCTTTGCCAAGACGTTGTTCCGCATGGGGCTGGCGGTGAGCCCCAAGAACATCTTTCCCTCCAATATCCAGGGGCTGCCCACCTGGTATGAGGTGCGGGTGTCCGATGCGGGCTACATCGCCCGTCGCGACGGCGTCGACCTGATGGTGGCCATGAACCCGCAGACCTTCAAGGAGGACCTGGCGGAGATCGTGGCCGGCGGCTGGCTGCTCTATGATTCGACCCTGCCTCGCGTCTGGCCGCGCGACGACATTAGCGTGCTCGGCATCCCCATCGCCCAGTTATGCGCGCAGAAGTGGAGCGACCCGCGCCAACGCCAGCTCTTCAAGAACATGGTCTACGTCGGAGCCCTGACGGCGCTGTTGGATCTCGACATCGACGTGCTCAAGACCGCCATCGTCGATCAGCTCAAGGGCAAGGAGAAGCTGGTGGCGGCCAACATGGAGGCGGTCAGTCTCGGCCGCGATTTCGCCCTTGCAAACTTTCACTGCCCGCTCCCTGTTCGCGTGCGCACCGCCGCGTGCTCCAAGGGCAAGATCATGGTGTCGGGCAACGACGCGGCGGGGCTAGGCGCCGTCTACGCCGGTGCCACGGTGTGCGCCTGGTACCCGATTACACCGTCGACATCGTTGGCCGAGGCCTTCGAAAGGTACGCCCGACGCCTGCGCGTGACCAAGGAAGGCAAGCGCCTCTACGGCATCGTGCAGGCCGAGGATGAGTTGGCCGCCATTGGCATCGCCATCGGCGGCGGTTGGAACGGCGCGCGGGCCTTCACCGCGACATCGGGACCTGGCATCTCCCTGATGAGCGAATTCCTGGGCTTGGCCTATTTCGCCGAAGTGCCGGTGGTCCTGTTCAATATTCAGCGTGGAGGCCCTTCCACCGGCATGCCCACGCGTACGCAACAGTCCGATATCGTTTCCTGTGCTTATGCCTCGCACGGGGATACAAAACAGGTCCTGCTGTTCCCCGCCAATCCCAACGAATGCTTCTCGATGGGGGCGCAGGCTTTCGACCTCGCCGAGCGCCTGCAGACCCCGGTCATCGTCATGTCGGATCTCGATATCGGCATGAACGAGTGGGTGACCGAGCCGCTGGCGTGGGACGACGCACACGTGCACGACCGCGGCAAGGTGTTGGACGCCGCCGCGCTCGAGGGCTTCAAGGACCTCAAGGGGCGCGACTGGGGCCGCTACCTGGACGTCGACGGCGATGCCATCCCCTACCGCACCCTGCCCGGTACACATCCCAGCAAGGGTGCCTTTTTCACGCGCGGCACCTCACACGACGAGAATGCACGCTATACGGAAGACGGGCGCGTGCATGCTCGCATCCTGGATCGGATTCGCCGCAAATTTGATACTGCGGCAACGCTGGTGCCGAAACCGGAAGTGAGCATTCGCGACAAGAACGCCAAGATGGGCATTATTTACTTTGGTGCCAATGCGCCGGCCGTGCTGGAGGCGCTCGACCTGCTCGAGCGCGATGGCATCAAGATCAACGCCCTGCGCATCAAGGCATTTCCCTTTAGCAAGGAGATCGTCGCCTTCTGTGAGGATCATGACGCGTTGGTTGTCGTCGAGCAGAACCGCGATGCCCAGATGCGCTCGCTGCTGATGACCGAAATCGACGTGCCCGGTGGCAAACTGATCCGCGCACTCAATTACGACGGCATGCCGATGACGGCCGCCTTCGTGCGCGGGGCCGTGCTCAAGGAGTTGCGGCCCGCCCAAGCGGCAGCGGAGTAAGAACGAGCATGAGCTACATTGCCAAACCCTCTGCGCACCATCCCGCCCTGCCGAAGAACGCGTCAGGTCTCACCCGACGCGATTACGAGGGCACCATGTCCACGCTCTGCGCGGGCTGCGGACACGACTCCATTACGGCCGCCTTGATCGAGGCCTGCTTCGAGATGGATCTGCCCGCGCATCGGATTGCGAAGGTGTCGGGGATTGGCTGCTCATCGAAGGCTCCGACCTATTTCTTGTCTCGCAGCCACGGTTTCAATTCCGTGCACGGGCGCATGCCATCGATCACGACGGGCGCGGCAATTGCCAATCGGGACCTCGTCTACATCGGCGTCTCGGGCGACGGTGATACCGCCTCGATCGGCCTTGGCCAATTCTGTCACGCCATCCGGCGTCGCCTGAACATGACCTACATCGTCATGAACAATGGCTGCTACGGGCTCACCAAGGGTCAGTTCTCCGCGACCAATGACAAGACCTCGCCGTCCAAGAAGGGTGAAGCCAACCCCTTCGAGGCGATTGACCTTTGTCAGCTTGCGATCCAACTTGGCGCCGGCTTCGTGGCGCGTTCCTTTTCCGGCGACAAGAACCAGCTGATCCCATTGATCAAGGCCGCCATCGGCTACAAGGGCTTTGCCTTCCTCGATGTCGTCAGTCCATGCGTAACCTTCAACAATCACCCGACCTCGACCAAAAGCTTCGATTACGTGCGCGCGCACAACATGGCCTCGGAAAACCCGCTCGACTACGTCGAGCCCAGGGATGAAATCACGGTAGACTATGCCGAGGGCAGTTCGGCCGCGATTGCACTGCACGACGGTTCGCGGCTGGTGTTGCACAAGCTCGATGCCGGCCACGATCCTCGCGATGCCGACGCCGCCATCATGGTCATTCGCCGCAACGACAAGCAAGGACGCATCGCCACCGGCCTGCTCTACATCGACGAGAGCCAACAGGATATGCACGACATGCTGATCTCGACCGATCAGCCCCTCAACCAAATCGCAATGTCGCAGCTTTGCCCGGGGGCAGCGGCGCTCGATGCCATCAATCAACGGCTGCGGTGAACGCGAACGCCTTACCGTTTAGCGCGCGCCTCCCGACCCGAGCTTTCGGTGATGGGCTCAATGCTCGAGTTCGAGATGAACGCGCTGCCCTGGGGGACATTTCGTCCGGGCCTGACGGTGCGCGCGCTGATAGGACTTTCGCGCCATACCCTGTTGGGGCGTGGCAAGCTGCGCAAACAACTGGCGCAGCTCTTGTTTCTGCTGCACGCGGGTCCGGTCGATTGCTGGCTGTGGGGGCACAGGATCCGTCTCTTTCCCGATCACAATGTATGCGAACGCAAGGCGCTATTGCGCCCCGACCGCATGGATCGCCAGGAGTATGGCTTCCTGCGCACCCAGCTCGCGCGGGCGCGGCCGGTTTTCGTCGACGTCGGCGCCAACGCCGGCCTCTATAGCCTCTACGCAGCGCTGAACGCAGGCGCGGGCGCGCGCATCTTGGCAATCGAGCCCGACGCGGCGCTGCTGGCACGCTTTAGCTTCAATCTACGGCTCGCCCGCCTGGCGCGTTACGCCGCGCCTGAGATCGAGGTCACCACCGTCCCCGTCGCCGTCGGCGAGCGTGACGGCGAGGCTTTGCTTTCGACAAGCGGCGACGAGGGCTCTCGATCGCTCCGGGGTAGCGGCGTGGGTCGTCCCGTGCAGGTGAGGCGCCTCGCCGCCCTCCTCGCCGACCACGCCGTTGGCAAAATCACCGTCCTGAAAATCGACGTCGAAGGTTATGAGGATCGCGTACTGCCTCCCTACTTGGCCGAGGTTGCCCAGGAGCACTGGCCCGACGCCATTATTATCGAGCACGTCTATCGCCCCAGCTGGAGCGTCGACTGCATCAAACTGTGCCAGGGGCACGGCTATCGCATCAGCGGCATCACCAACAACAACACCCTGCTTGCGCGCGGGGCCTGAGGCAGGGCGGGGAATTTTCTCCTGCAAGCATTTTCCGGAGTGTTAGGGTCCCGCCCCCCACTCGGTTGCAGACCGAGCCTTTACCACTTTAGATCTTCTCCAGCGAGGCAGCTTTGGCAGGCATCACACGGCGCACGTTTGCGCAGTGTTTGGCAGCCGTTGCCGTTTCGGCGCCAACGCGGGCGGCGGCACAGCCGGGCTATCCGGCGGGGTTGACGGTCAAGTTTGTAGCGGGATTTCCGGCGGGAGACGCCCAGGATATCGTCGGCCGCGTGATCGCCGACCGGCTGGGTGCGCTGTGGAAGGTACCCACCGTGGTCGAAAATGTTGCCGGCGCCGGTGGCAATCTCGGCATGGATCGGGTCGCCAAGGGTCCGAGCGATGGTAGTCATATCTGCATCGTGCCGCCCGGCATCGCCACCAACCAGTATCTTTACGCCCGGGTGCCATTCGATCCCGAGAAGGACTTTGTGTTGCTCGGGCACGTCGCCAGCGTCCCGAACCTGCTGTGCGTGCGCAAGGATTTGCCGGTCGATACCGTGGCCGAGCTTATCGCCCATGCCAAGGCCAATCCCGGCAAGCTCAACTATGCCTCCTCCGGCATCGGCACCACGGTCCACCTCTCGGCCGAACTGTTCAAGCGCATGACAGGGGTCGACATGGTGCACGTTGCCTACCGCGGCAGCGCGCCGGCCCTCAATGATCTGGTGGGGCAAAACGTCGATCTGATGTTCGACAACATCACCTCGATCATCGGCCCGTGCCGGCGCGGTGAAGCCGCTCGGCATTACGTTGACGCAGCGATCGACGCTGGCCCCGGAATTTCCCCCCAATCGCCGAAACGGTCCCGGGCTATGACACCGCGTCGTGGACCGGCGTGGCGGTGCGCGCTGGAACGCCCAAGGCGATCTGCGACAAAATCGAAGCGGACACCAAGGTCATTTGCCAAGATGCCATGCTCAAGGAGCGCCTGGCCGGCCTGGTGGCTGAAACGGTCGGCACCGGTGCTGCCGAGTTCACCGCTTAGGTTGGCGCCGAGCGGGCCAAATGGGGCACATTAATCACGGACCTCAGGCTGCGCGTCGAATAAGCCGGTCCGACGGTGGCGCGACGGCGACTACCACTTAATGCCGGGAAACTCCGCCATCGAGCGTTTGCAGGCGGCGCGCCACTCGGGTTTTGTCATGTGGGTGGCCGCATCCCAAAAGCCCATGCAGTCCTCGAGCGATTTACCACCGCCGCCCGGCGTGCTCGGCGCCGTTTCGCTCGGGCTGGAGGCGGACGTGGCCGGCGACAGCGCGAGGTTTGGTGAAGATCCGCCCCCCGTGGCGAACTGGGTCGGCAATGGGTCCGACATGGGGGACAGGGCGGGCAGCGCCGGCGCCGGCGTTGCCGGCGCCGCCGGCCCGGTGATGGGCGTAGTCGCCGGCGCGCTCGGTATGGGCACCGCCGCGCTGGCGGCCGCGGCCGCCGAATTGTCGGTGGCGGCGGCGCGACCGCCGCCACTTGCGGAAGCGCCCGGCAGCGTCGCCGCACTTGCCGGCGTTGACCCGGCCAGGGGCGTTGCGGCCGTGTTGGCTATGGCGTCGGCGCGAGCGCTGCCGGTTGCGCCCGCGCCCGGCGCCGTACGCTCGAGCATTGGCGCCGTCACGCTGGCGGCTGCGGAGCGGCCGAGGGACCGCATGCCGGAGCCGTGCCCACCCCCGTGAGCCTCCGCGGTCGCGGCCAGGCACGGCAGCAAGAGGGCGACGGCAGGCAAGAGTTGCAGGCGCGGCGGTGCGGGCATGTTGACACCCGTAAAGCTGCTAAAGTGAGGACCAACGTTGTCGGCAGCGCCCTATGAACAAGAACGACAGCGTCGCGCTTTTCCGCTCATCACAACTTGGCGAGCGCGGCTTAGCCGTCGGCTTTCGCGAAGGGACGGTTCGCCATGTCGGCCTCCATCTCCCGGTATCTGCGCTGCAGGTCGGTGACGTAGTCGCGCACGATCGGCACCGCATCGCGCTTATGGGCAAGCTGCATGTGAAAGACCAGCTGGCTGCCCGTGCGGAACATCATTTCCGCGCTGATCAGATAAAACTCCCACATGCGGCAAAAGCGCTCGTCGTACATCTGGGCGATCCTGGCGCGGTTGGCTTCGAAGCGCCGACACCAATGATTGAGGGTCTTGGCGTAATGGAGCCGAAGAAACTCCAGGTCTGTCACCCACAGGCTCTCCTGCTCGACGGCGGTGAACACCTCGGAGAGGGCCGGCGAATAGGCGCCGGGAAAAATGTATTTCCTGAGCCAAGGGCTGGCGGTGCCGGGAGGGGACATGTGCCCGATGGAATGCAGGAGCATGAGCCCGTCGGGATCCAGGAGCGCTCTCACCTTGGCGAAGAATTCGCGATAGTGGCGGACGCCAACGTGCTCGAACATACCGACCGAGACGATGCGGTCGAATGGCTCCGTCACCTGGCGATAGTCGCGCAACTCAAAGCGCACTCGATCGCCAAGGCCGGCAGCCCGTGCCTTTTCGTTGGCGAGAGCGTACTGCTCGCGCGACAGGGTGACGCCGGTGACGTCGACGTCTGCTAGGCGCGCAAGATAGAGCGCCAGATCGCCCCAACCGCTACCGATGTCGAGGACCCTCAGTCCTGGCCGGAGGTTGAGCTTGGCGGCCAACAGCCGCAACTTGTTCTGTTGCGCCTCCTCGAGGCTATCGCTGTCGGAGAGAAAGTAGGCGCAGGAGTACTGCATGCCCTGGTCGAGGAACAGACGATAAAAGTCGTTGCCCAGGTCGTAGTGGTGGGCAACGTTCTGCTCGGCCTTGCCGATCGGATTGGCCTGCTGGAAGCGCTTGAGCCCGCGCGAGACGCGGCGCAGAAGGTTTTGCAGCGGGTAGGCACCGAGCGCCAGCCGATTGACGGAAAAGAGGGTGAGAAAATCGCGCAGCGTTGAGCCTTCGAAGCTGAGGCGGCCGTCCATATAGGCCTCCCCCGCATGCAGTTCGGGATTGAAAAAGAGCTTGCGGTAAAGGCTTCGATCGCTGAGGCGCATGGTTACGCTCGGGCCGGGCCCACCGGCAAAGACGTGTGCGGTGCCATCGGCATCGATGACCTTAAGGGTGCCCTTGCGCACGAATGACTTCAACATGTGCGATAGTGGAAACATGCTCCCTCCTCGCTCATCTCGCAGCGCAGCAGCCAAGCCGGGCGCGCCGCGGCCAGCGCCGCAGCCAAGGACCGGTTGGGGCTTGTCCCGCGGCCAGTTTGTGGCGGACACCCGCTTGCGCGCGGAGGCAGCATGCCCTACCAACGCCCGCGAACCTTGCCCCGAAAGCGGTACGCTATCATGACCTACGCCTTCCCACCCACTGCCCTACCGACGCTGCCCATTCGTGGCTCGGACAAACTCTTTCCTATCCACCGAATTTATTGTGTGGGGCGCAACTATGCGGACCATGCCGTCGAAATGGGGCATGATCCCAACAAGGAACCACCCTTCTTTTTTCAGAAGAACGCCGACAACGTCGCGACCGACGGTATCTTTCCCTATCCCGCGGCCAGCACGGACGTCCACTTCGAGATCGAGTTGGTGGTGGCACTAAAATCCGGCGGGGTCGACATCAGGCCGGCCGACGCCATGAAGCACGTGTTCGGTTATGCCGTCGGCATCGACATGACGCGGCGCGATTTGCAAGCCGAAGCCAAGCGGTTGCAGCGTCCATGGGAGGTGGGCAAGGCCTTCGAGCATTCCGCGCCCTGCTCGTGGCTGGTGCTGGCCCAGCACGTAGAGAACCCGAGCCAGGGCGCAATCTGGCTCGAGGTCAACGGTGAGCGCAAGCAAAGCGGTAATCTCAACCAGATGATCTGGGACATTCCGCACCAGATCGCCTTTCTGTCGGGACTGTTCGCCCTTAAAGGCGGGGACCTGATCTTCACCGGAACGCCCGCCGGCGTTGGCGCCACCAAGCGGGGTGATCGCCTGCAGGGCCACATCGATGGCATCGGCGACTTGCAGGTGAGCGTCATCTAGCCCCGCAGCCGCCGGAGCCAGGAGCGCGCCGGCAAGGCCCGCCCGCAAGCCCCCCGTACGGGGCCACGCCCAGGCGATGCACCGAGTTTCCGCGCCGGGCAGCCCCACCCGCGTGCTTTATGGCACCAGGCTCGACCGTCACGTCAGGAGCAAGACCTGCCCAGGGCGGGCGGCGAGGAAGCGGCCCGCCGCGACCCCCGCGCGCGCCAGCGCCGCCGACAGGCGTTGCGGCGGCTCGTCGACGGCCTCGTTGGTGAGCCGAAAGGTCCCCCAGTGATGGCCCAGCGCGCGTTCAGCCCCACACAGTTCCAATGCCTCGAGCGCCTCCTCGGGATTCATGTGATTGTTGCGCATGATCCAGCGTGGCTCGTAGGCGCCGATCGGCAGCAACGCCAGCGTCAGACCAGGATGGCGCTGACGCACGCGGCGGAAGCTGGCTCCGTCACCATAAGCGCTGTCGCCAACGCAGTAGATCCGTTGCGTCCCGGCTGCCAAAACGAAACTTGCCCACAGAGCGTGCCGACGGTCGCTGGTGCCGCGCGCCGACCAGTGCAAGGTCGGCTCGACGTGCACCCCAATGCCGCCGTCCAGATCGGCGCGCGCGTCCCAGTCCAAGGCTTGGGCCTCGAGCCCAGGGACGCTGTTGCGCAAGATGGTGTCGTTGCCGAGCGGGGTCACCATGCGAGGACGGAAGCGCTGCCAGAGCGCGCCCAGCGTCGCCACATCCATGTGATCGTAGTGATTGTGGGTAATAAGGACGATGTCGATGTGCGGCAGCGCCTCGAAGGCGATGCCAGGCGCATTTACCCGGCGCGGTCCGAGGAAGCTCAGCGGGCTGGCGCGTTCGGCCCAGACGGGATCAAGCAGAATATTGCGGCCGAGCGTCTGGATCAGGAATGAGGCGTGACCGACGTGGGTAATACGCGCGCCCGCCCCGTCGAAGCGGGGCGGGGGCCGATCCGGCTGAAACGGGCTTGGGAAGGCATCCGGCCAGGCAACGCCCCGATCGGTGAGCTGCCATTTGAGGATGGCCAACTGGTTCTTTGGTTTGACACCGCCGGGATTGAAGAACACCGTGCCATCGAAATGGTCCGACACGGGGCCGCGGTAATAGGCGTTGCTGCGGCTCGGCGCCAGCACGGCCCAACCGCCCGCGGCCGCCGCCGAGGCGACACCCAGCAACTGCATCATCCGCCGCCGGCTCGGCATGCCAACCTTCCATCAGGTGGTGCCCACCCCCGTGCCTTGAATAGTGACAGATATGGGCCGGGGCAAGGGGCGATGGAACGCCTGGCGCGCGGCAAGACGCCGGCGCGGGCCGCCTGCCACAGGCTCGATCTGCAGGCCTGGCCCGTCGCAGGGGCCAAGCTTGCGAACCGAGCGTGCGCCGAAAGAAACGGCCGCCCGCGCCGAAGCGCGGGCGGCCCGATTGCAGACCTAAGCGGCGGGCAGCCTTACATGTCCATGCCGCCCATGCCGCCGTGTGCGTGCCCGGCGTGCGCGTCCTTTTTCTTCGGTGCCTCGGCCACGCCGGCCTCGGTGGTGATGAGCAGGCCGGCAATCGAGGCTGCATCCTGCAGAGCCGTGCGCACAACCTTGGCCGGATCGATGATGCCTTTCTCGAACATGTCGCCGTACTCGGCATTCTGCGCGTCGTAGCCGAAGGCGGCGCCGCGACCGTCCAGAACCTTGCCGACCACGATCGATCCCTCGACGCCGGCATTCTCGGCGATCTGACGGATCGGGGACTGCAGCGCGCGTTTGACGATGTTGATGCCGGCGTCCTGATCCTCGTTCTCGCCCTTGACGGTAATGGCCTGCGCCGCCTTCAAGAGCGCCACGCCACCGCCGACCACGACGCCCTCCTCGACCGCGGCGCGGGTCGCATTGAGCGCGTCGTCAACGCGGTCCTTGCGCTCCTTCACTTCGACTTCGGTGGCACCGCCGACCTTGATGACCGCCACGCCGCCGGCCAACTTGGCCAGGCGCTCCTGGAGTTTCTCACGATCGTAGTCGGACGTGGTCTCCTCGATCTGTGCCTTGATTTGGGCCACGCGACCCTCGATTTCCTTTTTCTTGCCGGCGCCGTCGATGACGGTGGTGTTCTCCTTCTCGACGCGTACGCGCTTGGCCTTGCCGAGCATGTCGAGAGAGACATTCTCAAGCTTGATGCCGAGGTCCTCGCTGATGACCTGACCGTTGGTCAAGATGGCGATGTCCTCAAGCATGGCCTTGCGCCGGTCGCCGAAACCGGGGGCCTTCACGGCGGCGACCTTGAGCCCGCCGCGCAGCTTGTTGACGACCAGCGTCGCCAAGGCCTCACCCTCGACTTCCTCGGCGATAATAAGAAGCGGTTTGCCGGTTTGCACCACCGCCTCGAGCACCGGCAGCAGCGGCTGCAGGGTCGCGAGCTTCTTCTCGTGGATGAGCAGGTAGGGCTCCTCGAGTTCGGCGATCATCTTGTCGGCGTTGGTTATGAAATAGGGCGACAGATAGCCGCGATCGAACTGCATACCCTCGACCACGTCGAGCTCGCTCTCGAGGCTCTTGGCTTCCTCGACCGTGATGACGCCCTCGTTGCCGACTTTTTGCATGGCATCGGCGATCATGTCCCCGATCGCCTTCTCGCCGTTGGCCGAAATGGTGCCAACCTGGGCGACTTCTTGGCTATTCTTGACCTTCTTGGCGCGCTTTTCGATGTCTTCGACGACTTGCGCGACCGCCTTGTCGATGCCGCGGCGCAAATCCATCGGGTTCATCCCGGCAGCCACCGCCTTCATGCCCTCGCGCACGATGGCTTGCGCCAACACGCAGGCAGTCGTGGTCCCATCGCCGGCAATGTCATTGGTCTTCTGGGCAGCCTCGCGCACCATCTGCGCGCCCATGTTCTCGAACTTGTCCTCAAGCTCGATTTCCTTGGCAACGGTTACGCCGTCCTTGGTGGTGCGCGGTGCGCCGAACGACTTCTCAAGCACGACGTTGCGACCCTTGGGGCCCAACGTGACCTTGACGGCATTGGCGAGGATATCGACGCCGCGCAACATGCGCTCGCGGGCATCGGCAGAAAATTTGACGTCTTTCGCAGCCATAGTGAGCTAAACTCCTGAAAAGGTGGATCTTCGACTGTTTCAGATCGCGGGATTGAAGGCGGCGGCGCTTGGGGAACCCGCGGCGCCCCCGCGCCATCGCTCCGTCTTGCGGACTACTTCTCGAGCACCCCCATGATGTCGCTCTCTTTCATGATCAGAAGTTCCTGGCCGTCGATCTTGACCTCGGTGCCCGACCACTTGCCGAACAGCACCTTGTCCTTCGGCTTGAGATCGATCGGGACGATCTTGCCGCTCTCGTCGCGGGCCCCTGGGCCGACGGCGATCACCTCGCCCTGTTGAGGCTTCTCGGCGGCGGTATCCGGAATGATGATCCCGCCGGCCGTCTTGGTTTCGCTGTCGACACGGCGCACGACGACGCGGTCGTGCAGAGGACGAAACTTCATCGAAAAACTCTCTCCGTTTCAGTGGGTTATACGACTTGAGGGGTCACGCGCTGGGACCACTTGGGTGCTGTTAGCACTTTGCCACAACGAGTGCCAACTAGCCGCTGGGAGATAGCCAAGATGCCTTGCTCTGTCAAGGGCTACGGCCTGCCTCGCCGGGGGGCGGGCCGGCGCCAAGGCGGGCAGGACAGCGGGAAGGGCTGGGCCGATCGGAGGGGTGATTTTTGTGCGCCGCCGGTTGGCTGCATTTGCAAGCGGGCGTGCGGCGGCAAGTTGGCGGCGGCGCGTGGCTTTGCGCGCCGCCAAGCCCGCCGCTGCCAGCGTCGGGCGGCCTTCCAAAGCTTGGGCGCCTTGCGCTAGTTTGCGGCCGGCGCGCTGTCGCGCCCCTGTCATGCAGGAAAGCTAGCCACCACTCCCGCCATGACGAAAAAAAGGCGTGAAGGTCGCATCAGGAGGAGCAGGAATGAAAAGGCATTTTGGCTGGAGCTGGTTGAGCGCGGGCCTACTTTGCGTTGCCGCGGGTAGCGCCTCGGCGCAGACCGAGATTCAGTGGTGGCACGCCATGACGGGGGCCAACAACGATCTCATCGTCAAATTGGCAAACGACTTCAACGGCACGCAGAAGGATTACAAGGTCGTTCCGAGCTACAAGGGCAGCTATCCCGACACCATGAACGCCGGCATCGCCGCGTTCCGTGCCGGCCAGGCGCCGCACATCATGCAGGTGTTCGAGGTCGGCACCGCCACCATGATGGCGGCGACCGGCGCGGTCAAACCGGTGCACGTCCTGATGAAGGAGGCAGGCGAGGCGTTCGATCCCAAGGCCTATTTGCCGGCCATCACCGGATACTATTCCACCAGCAAAGGCGAAATGCTGTCGTTTCCATTCAATTCATCCAGCACCGTGATGTGGTACAACAAAGATGCCTTCAAAAAAGCCGGCATCGATGCGGAAAAACCGCCCAAGACCTGGCCCGAGGTGTTCGACGCGGCCAAGAAGCTCAAGGCGGCCGGCTATGCCAACTGCGGCTTCGGCAACGCCTGGGTGACTTGGGTCAACCTCGAACAGCTCTCGGCCTGGCACAACATTCCCCTCGCCAGTAAAGCCAACGGCATGGACGGCTGGGACACGGAAATGAAGTTCAATTCTCCGCTGCACATCAAACATCTGGAGAACTTGGTCGAGCTGCAGAAAGACAAGACCTACGACTATTCGGGGCGCACCAATACCGGCGAGGGTCGCTTCACCTCGGGCGAGTGCCCGATCTTCCTGACTTCGTCGGCATTTTTTGGCAATGTGCGCGCCAATGCCAAGTTCGACTTCGCCAGTGCGCCGATGCCCTACTATGCCGATGTTGCCGGGGCACCGCAGAACTCCATCATCGGCGGGGCCTCTTTATGGGTGATGGGCGGCAAGAGCGCGGCCGAGTACAAGGGTGTGGCGAAGTTCTTCAGCTTCCTTTCCGACACGGACCGACAGGTCGAGCTGCACACCAAATCGGGCTATCTGCCGATCACCAAGGCGGCTTACGAAAAGACCAAGGCGTCGGGCTTCTACAAGGAGCACCCCTACCTTGAAACGCCGCTGCTTGAGCTCACCAACAAGGAGCCGACGGAGAATTCGCGCGGCTTGCGGCTCGGCAACATGGTGCAGCTGCGCGATGTCTGGGCCGAGGAGATCGAGGCGGCGCTGGCGGGCAAGAAGTCGGCCAAGGCCGCCCTCGACGAAGCCGTCGCGCGCAGCAACGCCATGCTGCGCCAGTTCGAGCGCACGGCGGCACGCTGAAGCGCAGCGGCCGGTGCTTTTGCCGCGACCGCGTCGGTGGCGCGCAGCTTCAGCCCCTCGATGGGCGACCAGATGCCGCCGAACTTCCAGCTCGTGCTGTCGCCCGCGGTGTTGTAGTGCGACTGACGCACCGCACCTTCGATCGAAAGCTCCTTGGCGAAAGGCCTGTCCTCGAGCACCGGCAGCGAGGCCTCTGCGAAAGCCTCCGAGACGCTGAACCCGCCCTTCACCGGCGCCGCTCCGCCGATCCACACCAGAGCCGCCTGCATCAGCGCGTCGGGCGTGGCCGAGCTGTCCTCGCGGCGATACTCGCCGCCCACGACGAG
>Ga0081540_1000065_pt1 | contig 116905 bp, 125 predicted proteins | sample TabmetS2T1R1_FD_71024 | JGI IMG/M metagenome (GOLD analysis project Ga0081540, IMG submission 71024) | Tabebuia heterophylla rhizosphere microbial communities from the University of Puerto Rico - S2T1R1 | ecosystem: Host-associated > Plants > Roots > Rhizosphere ... | reverse complement strand
CTGGATAGCCTTGAAGATTTTTCCCCCTCGGCTGGGCCCCGCGGGTCAGAGCGAGCCCCGGCGAGGTGGGGAGCCACGCGTCACGCAGGCCGGCGGCGAGGTTGAGCGCACCGATCACCTGCGCCGCGCAGATGCCGGGCTTGCCGGAGGCGCGCGCATAGCCGTCGGCCATGTAGGCCGCGGACTTCTCGCCGTGGACGTGCAGCCGCTTGATGTCGGTGCGGCTCTCCATCACGGCGAACGTCTTCCGCAGCACCGCCGGCACGTGGAACACGTGGGTGACGCCATACCCCTTGAGCATGTCGGCGAGGCATTCGGCCCCGCTCATTTTCCGGTTATGTCCGAGCATTCTTTACTCCGCTGATCCTCCCGGCTTGAGCGCCCACCGCGGTGGGCAGCCGAAGCCGCTTCAGACATATCGGCTCTGCGTGGCTGAGTCAGCCGCCTTCCGCCGTCGTCCGGATGGACTACGATCAGACCATCGCCGGGAGCATGCCTCATGAAGACCAGCACCGACCGTATCCTCACCACGCATACCGGGAGCCTGCCGCGGCCCGGGCCGCTGATGGACTTGATCCTCGGCCGCGAGCGCGGCGAGCCGGTCGATGCCGCGGTGTTCGAGACCGCGACGGCCGCCGCGGTCGTCGAGACGGTCGCGGCGCAGGTCGCGGCCGGCGTCGACGTGGTCAGCGACGGCGAGATGAGCAAGCCGTCCTACACGACCTACATCCGCCATCGCGTCGCCGGCATCGCGCCCGACCCGCGTGCCGCCGAGAGAGGCCGCGATATCATGATCGGCCGCGATCTCATCGCGCATCCGGACTTCGCCAACCGCCGGCGCAACTTCAGCGACTCGCCATTCCCGGGCTGCGTCGGGGAGCTGCGCTACAAGGACCGCAGCGCCCTCGACCGCGATCTCGCGCATCTCAAGACGGCAGCCGACAAGGCGAAGCCGGTCGACGTGTTCATGACCGCGCCGTCGCCGGGCATCCTGACGCGCTTCATCATCAATCTGCATTACCCGAGTGAGGATGCCTACGTCGCCGCGCTCGCCGATGTGATGAAGACCGAGTACCGGGCGATCGTCGAGGCGGGCTTCGTGCTTCAGATCGACTGTCCCGACCTCGGCTCGTGCCGCAACAACCAGTATCGCGACCTGACCGACGATGAATTCCGCAGGATCGCCGCGCGCAACATCGAGGCGCTCAACGCCGCGACCGAGGGTCTGCCGGCCGACCGCATGCGGCTGCACATCTGCTGGGGCAACTACGAAGGCCCGCACAATTTCGATCTGCCGCTCCTGAAGATCATCGACATCGCCTTCAAGGGCCGGCCGCAGGCCATCAGCATCGAGGCCGCCAACCCGCGCCACGACCACGAGTGGGAGGACCTGAAGGACATCGCCATCCCCGACGACAAGATCCTGATCCCGGGCGTGATCGACTCGACCACCAATTTCGTCGAGCATCCGCGGCTGGTGGCGCAGCGCATCGGCCGCTACGCCGACATCGTCGGCCGCGAGCGCGTCATCGCCGGCGTCGATTGCGGGTTCGGCACTGCAGTGCGCACCGACCCGATCGTCGCCGACTCGATCGTGTGGGCGAAGCTCGAGGCGCTCGGCGAGGGCGCGGCGATCGCCAGCAAGCGCTTGTGGGGAGCCAAGGCGGCGTGACACCGAAGCCGCGCGGCGCTCACGCCAGCAGCGTGTACAGCGCGGTGCGTGCTGTCGCGGAATCCTTGTCGCCGCCTTCGTAGATCTGCCAGTTGACGCCGGCACGCGCGAGCTGCTCGCGCGTGCACCAGTCGAACAGCGTCTGCCACGCGCCGGGGATGCCCTCGTAGGAGCCGACCACGAGCAGATGCGCCGCCCGTCCGGCCGGCAGCTCCGACGGCACGACGTCGCCGACGGGCGCAAAGTCACGCGACACCAGAACGCCCGGCTCCATGTAAAGCCTTCCGTCGGTTGGCGGGCGCCATAACGTGAAGGCGTCGCCGAGCAGACCGGCGTCGAGCGACGGCAGTGTGTTCGCGAGCGTCGCGCGTGCCGCACGCTCCGCCTGCGGGATTTCCGACATCGCCGGCTGCGTCCGGACGACAGCGGTGAGCCGCCGCTCGACTGTGACGATCTCCGGCACGGCCGCGGCCATGACCGCTACTTGATAGCCAGCGGATTGACCGGCGAGCCGACCGCGCCGGTGATCGGGATCGCCGGCGCCACGAACAGGAACTCGTAGACCTTGTCCGCCGCGCAGTCGTCGGCGAGCTCCTTGAGCTGGAAGATCTCGCCCATGGTCATGCCCATGATCGGGATGGTGATCCAGTGCCAGGGCTGGTTGATGCCTTCCTCCGACTCGTTCGGCCGCACCTCGCAGCCCCAGGTATCGCTCGCCAGCGCGGCGAGCTGCGTCCGCTGCACCCATTCGAGCGTCTCGAACGCGAAGCCCGGCGCGTCGCCGCCCGGATAGCCGTCCCAGCTGCCGGCCTTCTGGCAGCGCTCCATCTGGCCGGTGCGCACGATGACATAATCGCCGCGCTTGACCTCGACGCCCTGCTTCTTCGCCGTGTCGTCGAGATCCTTGCAGGTGATACCGTAGCCGTCGTCGAGCGACTCAACGCCCTTGAAGCGCGCCACGTCGAGCAGCACGCCGCGGCCGACCATCTTGTTCTTGGTCTTCTCGATGCCGCACTTCTGCGCGCCGGCGCTGGTCACCTCGCGGCAGTCATAGCCGTTCCACATGTAGTTCTCGTAGAAGACGTGGCCGAGCCCGTCCCATTGCGTGCCGCATTGGAGCGGCATGGTCACCATGTCGTCGGCGGCGCGGATGCCGCGCTTGTCGAGCACGCCGGAATAGGCGTCGGTGCCGGTGCGCAGCATGGTGTGGATCGGGTTGGTGCGGCCCATCGCCGGATACTTGCTCTTCGCGCCCTGCGGTCCGGTGTAGTCGAAGTTGAGCGCGAGCGAGATCACCTTGCCTTTCTTGACGAGGCGCGTGGCCGCGATGATGTCCTCGGCGCTCGTGAAGTTGAGCGTGCCGATCTCGTCGTTCGGTCCCCACTTGCCCCAGTTCTTGTATTTCTCCGCCGCGTCGCGGAGGTCCTGGCGCGTGTATTTCTTCGCTGGCATGGGGTTTCCTTCTTCTTTGTGATCTTGCGGGGCGTTTCGAGGCGGGAACGTGCCGCAGGCAGTAACGGTTTTTGCCGGTTTACTGCGCTGCGACCGGGCGCGATGATACCACCAACAAGAGATGAGAGCATGATCGCGAAAAGTGGTCACCGGTTTTCGGACAAGATCATGCTCAAATCAACAAGGGAGACCGCGATGAGGGCCTGCATGCGCATTGTCGCGAGCATAGCTGCGTTGCTGTTGACGCTCATGTCGATCGACGGCGCGTCGGCGCAAAGCTATCCGAGCCGGCCGGTCCGTATCATCGTGCCGTTCGCGCCGGGCGGCGTCACCGACATCATGGCGCGGCTCCTCGGCGGGAAACTGTCAGAAAAATTCGGCCAGCAGTTCTTCGTCGAGAACCATCCCGGCGCCGGCGGCAATATCGGCATGGGCATCGCCGCGCGCGCCGAGGGTGACGGCCACACCATCCTGTTCGTGTCGTCGAGCTTCGTCGCCAATCCGAGCCTCTACAACAATCCGCCGTATGACCCGAAGGACTTCACCCCGGTGATCAAGGCGGCGGCGACGCCGAACCTGTGGTTCGTGAATCCGAGCCTGCCGGTGAAGTCGATGAAGGAGCTGATCGACCTGATCAAGGCCAGTCCCGGCAAGTACAACGTCGCGTCACCCGGCCTCGGCACCACGCCGCATCTCGGCATCGAGCTGATGCGCCTCTCGCTCGATCTCGACTACGTGATGATCCAGTACGGCGGCGGCGGCCCGGCGGTGCAATCGACGCTCGCCGGTACGACGCTGATCCAATGTTCGGCGCTCGCCAATTCGACCGCGCTCCTCCAGGACGGGAAGCTGCGCGGGCTCGGCGTTGCCGCCAGGAAGCGCTCTGCCGCGCTGCCCGACGTCCCGACGTTGGAAGAGCAGGGCATCACCGGCCAGAACGCCGAGACCATGCAGGGCATCCTCGTTCCGGCCAGCACGCCGAAGGCCATCGTCGAGCTGCTGCAGAACGAAATCGACCGCATCATCAAGCTGCCCGAGATCAGCGAGCGCATGGTACAGCTCGGCTTCGATCCCGAAGGCGGCAGCTCGGCCGACTTCGACGCTTACCTGAAATCCGAAATCGCGCGCTGGAAAAAGGTCATCGAAGACGCGAAGATCAAAAAGATCTGATCAAACAGCTGCGCAAACAAAGTAGCAGCTCAGGGAGGCCGCCATGACACGCCTGCGCGTTCTCGTCTGCCTTGCCGCGTTCGCGTTGTTGATGGCGCCGATGGCGCGATCGTCAGCCGAGACCTATCCGAGCAAGTCGGTGCGCATGGTGGTGGGCTTCGCCGCCGGCGGGCCGACCGACGTGATTGCCCGCATCGTCGCGCAAAAACTGTCGGAGAGCCTCGGCCAGCAGTTCTACGTCGAGAACGTCGCCGGCGCCGGCGGCAATGTCGCCAACGGCCAGGTCGCGCGGGCGGCGCCGGACGGCACCACGATCGCCGTGGTGTCGACCGGCTTCATCGTCAACCCGAGCCTCTACGCCAAGGTGCCGTACGATCCCGTCAAGGATTTTTCGCCGGTCTCGTTGGTCGCCGCGTCGCCGAACGTGATCGTGGTCAATCCGGAGGTGCCGGCGAAGTCGGTCAAGGAGCTGATCGCGCTGATCAAGGCCAGTCCGGGCAAGTACAGCTTCGCGCAGCCCGGCATCGGCTCGACGCCGCATCTGTCCGGCGAGCTGTTCAAGCTCACCTTCGGGCTCGATCTCGCCGTCGTGCCGTTCACCGGCGCGGCGCCGGCGATCACCTCGACGGTCGCGGGCCACACGCCGATCGCGTTCACCGCGCTGCCGCCGGCGATCAGCAACATCAAGGAGGGCAAGCTGCGCGCGCTCGCGATCCTCGCCGACAAGCGCGTCGACGGGCTTCCCGACGTGCCGACCATGGCGGAGGCGGGCGTGCCCGACCAGGAGGCCGACACGCTGACCGGCATCCTGGTCCCGGCCGGCACGCCCAAGGAGGTGATCGACACGCTCTACCGCGAGATCAGGAAGCTCGTCGCGCTTCCCGACGTGGACGAGAAGCTCCGCACGCTCGGTTTCGTGCCGATCGCCAACACGCCCGAGCAGTTCGCCGCCCGCATCAATGTCGAGATCCCGAAATGGGCCAAGGTGGTCCAGGGCGCGAGCCTGAAGATCAACTAGTGCATGCCTCGATCGAATAGACCAGTGGCTGGCTTGCGATACTTCTCCTCCGTCATTGCCGGGCTTGACCCGGCAATCCATCAACTTCGCAAAACACTTGTTGCGAAGCGATGGACCCGCGGGTCAAGCCCGCGGGTGACGCCTGAGATGGGAGAAACGCTGCGCCAATATGATCGGAATGCCGGTCTAGTGTCGTCGAATATGTCCCACAACAGAAGGTCGCCATCGTGCAGATGATCGTTCGTTGCCTTGTTTCGCTCGTTGTCTTGTTCACCGCAGGTACGGCGTTTGCACAAACGACCGCAGGTGACTATCCCAACCGGCCGGTCAAGATCGTGGTGCCGTTTGCGCCGGCCGGTCCAACCGACGTGGTCGCGCGCATCATCGCGTTGAAGCTCACCGATCGGCTCGGCAAGCAGTTCTACGTCGAGAACATGGCCGGCGCCGGCGGCAACCTCGGCATGGGCAACGTCGCCCGCGCGACGCCGGACGGCTACACCATCCTGTTCGCGTCCTCGAGCATCGTCGTCAATCCGAGCCTCTATCCGAAAATTCCGTACGATCCCTACAAGGACTTCCAGCCGGTCTCGGTCCCGGCGACGGCGCCGAACATCCTTATCGTCAATCCGTCCGTGCCGGCGAAGGACCTCAAGGAGCTGGTCGCCTACGTCAAAGCCAATCCGGGCAAGATCAGCTACGCCTCGGCCGGCACCGGTACGACGCCGCACCTCTCGTCGGAGCTGCTCAAGCTGACGATGAAGCTCGACATCGTCCACGTGCCGTTCGGCGGCGCGGGACCCGCGATCCAGTCGCTGGTCGCCGGCCACACGCCGATGGGTTTCACCTCGATGCCGCCAGCGGTGCCGCAGATCAAGGAGGGCAAGCTGCGCGCGATCGCCATCGCCGCGCCGAAGCGCAGCGCCGCGTTGCCGGATGTGCCGACGCTCGACGAGCTTGGCCTCAAGGACCAGGAGGCCGACACGTTCCAGGGCGTGCTGGTTCCCGCCGGCACGCCGAAGCCGATCGTCGATCTCCTCTACAAGGAGATCGTCGCGATCGTCGCACTGCCCGACGTGAAGGAGCGGTTCGGCCAGCTCGGCCTCGAGATCATCGCCAACACGCCCGACGAATTCACCGCCCAGATCAAGCGCGAGATCGAGAAGTGGGGGCGGGTGATCCGCGAAGCCAACATCAAGGCCGAGTAGGGGGCCGCTGGTGAACCTCGTCATTCGTTGTCTCTTCGCCGCCGTGCTGGTCACTGCGGCCGGCGCCGCCTCCGCGCAAGCACCGCGCTATCCCGACCGGCCCGTGAAAGTGATCGTGCCATTCCCGCCTGGCGGGCCGTCCGATGTGATCGCCCGCATCGTCGCGCAGAAACTGTCGGAAAGCCTCGGCCAGCAGTTCTACGTCGAGAACCACGGCGGCGCCGGCGGCAATATCGGCACCGGCATCGCCGCGCGGGCGGCGCCGGACGGCTATACGATTCTGGTGGCAAGCTCGGCCTTCATGATCAATCCCGGGCTCTATACCAAGTTGCCCTACGATCCCTACAACGACTTCGACGCGGTGACCGAGCTCGCCGACACGCCGAACGTGCTGGTGGTGCATCCGTCCGTACCGGTGAAGACCGCGAAGGAGCTGGTCGACCTCGTACAGGCGAGCCCCGGCAAATACAGCTACGCCATGCCGGGCGTCGGCACGCCGTCGCATCTGTCCGGCGAGCTGTTCAAGCTCGCACTCAAGCTCGACATGGTCGCGGTGCCGTTCCAGGGCGGCGGCCCGATGATCCAGTCGGTGATCGCCGCGCATACCCCGATCGCCTTCTCGTCGATGCCGCCCGCCGCGCCGCAGATCGCCCAGGGCAACCTGCGCGCGCTTGCGGTGACCAGCGCCAGGCGCAATGTCGCCGTGCCCGACGTGCCGACCATGGCGGAGGCGGGCTTTCCCGATCAGGAGGCCGGCACGCCGCAGGGCGTACTGCTGCCGAAGGGCACGCCGAAGGAAATCATCGAGCTGATCCATCGCGAGACGGTGCGCATCGTGGCGCTGCCCGACGTGAAGCAGAAGCTCGCCGCCGCCGGGTTCGAGCCGATCGGCAGCACGCCGGCCGAGTTCACGGCGCGCATCGACACCGAGATCAAGAAGTGGGGGCGGGTCATCAAGGAGGCCAACATCAAGCTGCAGCAGTGATTGCCGGTTTGTTCCCGACATTCACATGTTGCACGGCGGTGTCGGCTTGCGCTCGCCCTCGGCGCGAAGCACCAAGACATACAAGCGCCGTTCACCCGGCGGGCGGAGCATGCGCAAAGTGTCGGATCAAACGAGCGCACTGTAGCCGGATGAGCGAAGCGACATCCGGGTGAGCCTGAGCGCATTTCGCTGCTGTAACAGATGTTACATTGCCCGTTTGTGCCTCGAATGCGGCAACGACATGAGATCAAAGGGAAAGTCCGCAAACGGGCGATCGCGGCCGGCAATTTTCTCTGGGCGGCGTCAACAAATGTTAACCGGATGTAGCATCGGCACTGCGTGCGGACCGGTCGCCGGTGGGCCTCGGAGGTCCAAAATTCCATCAAAACTAAGCAAAACTAATCATCCGCCTGACGGCGGCTTCTCCCGTAAGCCCGCGCGCTCGAGCCGCGGCAGCACCTCGCCGCACAGGAACGGCAGCTCGTCGGCGTAATTGACGAGCGACACGGCGATGCCGGTCAGCCCGGCCTCGGCGAGCTCGATCAGCTTGCCGGCCACGTGGTCGGGATCGCCGACGATCGGCAGGCCGCTGTTGCCGTGCGCGAACTCCGCGCGCCGCGCCATGAATTCGTCCTTCGATACCGTCTGCGGCGTGATGTTGCGCATGGCGAGCAGGCGATCGACCGCCGACCAGTCGGCCTGCTCGAACACGCAGTGATGGTGATAGTCCTCGGCGTCCTTCATGCTCGGCCGGCAGGTGATGACGCCGACCGTGTAGACGCCGATCTCGCGACCGTGCTCCCTGGCGCGTGCCTTGACCTGCGCGACGCGGCCGGCGGTCTCGGCGACCGACACGCGTGAGGCCTGCATGAAGAATGCGTCGCAGTTCCTGACCGCGAAGGCCTGGCCGGTTGGCGACGCGCCGGCATTCATGATGATCGGCTGGCTGCCACCGAACGGCTTTGGATGGGCCTGCACGCCCTTGAGGTGAACGTACTGCCCGTCGAAGTCGAAGTCGTCGCGATCGGACCAGATCAGCTTGATGGCGTCGATCCATTCCTGGGCGTAGTCATAGCGCGCCTCGTGATCGCGCTGCTTGACGCCAAACATCTCGAACTCGTCCTCGTTCCAGCCGACCACGATGTTCAGCCCGAACCGGCCTTCGCCGACGTGATCGGCGGTCACCATCTCCTTCGCCGCGATGATCGGATGGAACAGCGGCGCGTGCACGGTGCCGAAACAGGTGATGCGTTTCGTCGAGGCGAGCAGGGCGGTCGCCCAGGTGATGGTCTCCAGCGTCGCCTTCTGGTAGCCGGTCTCGCCGCCATAGCCTTTCCAGCGGCCGATCGGCAGCATGAAGTCGATGCCGGCGTCGTCGGCCATGCGGGCGAGGCGCAGATTGTCGGGCCAGGTGCCGGACCAGCGTTCCAGCACCTTGGTGACGGCGCGCCCGGACGAGCAGTTCGCGCCGAACAGGCCGAGCTTGAGCCTGTTGCCGGCGCCAAGCGACATCCGCTCGCGCAGCGATGACGAGGTCCTGGACATGACGGCTGACAGTCCTTGCACGCGGGGCGGGTTTCAATTCCATCATAGGCGGACGATCATGGCTGAGGGAATGTCGCAGGCTCGGCGGGAGGTCGTGAAACTGGCATGTCTGGTCGCGCTTGCCGCGGCCGCAATGGTCAACGCCGCTCAGGCGCAGAGCGGACCGAATGGATATCCCGAGCGGCCGGTGCGGATCATCGTGCCGTTCGCGCCGGCCGGGCCGACCGACATATTTGCTCGGCTGATCGCCCAGAAGCTCACCGAGCGGCTCGGCAAGCAGTTCTACGTCGAGAACCAGCCCGGCGCCGGCGGCAACATCGGCATGGGCAACGCCGCGCGCGCGGCGGCCGACGGCCACACCTTCGCGATCGTGTCATCGAGCTTCATGGTCAATCCTGGCCTCTATCCGAAGGTGCCGTACGACGCCGAGAAGGATTTCATCCCGGTCACGCTCGCGGCCTACGCGCCCAACCTGCTGGTGGTGAACCCGTCGCTGCCGGTCGTCAGCGTCACGGAGCTCGCGGCGCACATCAAGGCGAGCCCCGGCAAGTACAGCTTCGCGCATGCCGGGATCGGTACGACGCCGCATCTCACTGGCGAGATGTTCAAGCTGGCGCAGGGGCTCGATCTCGTCGCCGTGCCGTTCAACGGATCGGGGCCGGCGATCCAGTCGACCATGGGCGGCCACACGCCGATTGCGTTCGTGGTCCTGTCGCCGGCCGTGCCCCAGGTGAGGGAAGGCAAGCTCCGCGCGCTCGCCGTGCTGAGCAAGACGCGGTCGTCCGCGCTGCCCGACGTGCCCACCATGGCCGAGGCCGGGTTCCCGGGGATCGAGGCCGACACCTGGCAATGCGTGATCATCCCGGCCGGCGTGCCGAAGCCGATCGTCGATCTCATCCAGCGCGAGTTCGCCGCGATCGTCGCCCTGCCGGAGGTCAAGGAGAAGCTCGAGGCGCTCGGCTTCGTGGCGGTCGCCAATACGCCGGACGAGTTCGCCGGCCAGGTCAAAGCGGAGCTCGCGCGCTGGAAACAGGTCGTCGCTGCGGGCAATATCAAGGCGGAGTGAGCGGCGGCAACAGGAACAGGGATGGGAACGATGGGACGCCTGGCAGCGCTCGCCTTGCTGGTCATCGCCGCATGCGCGGCATCTGCGCCCCTGCTGGCGCAGCCGGCGGCATGGCCGGCGCGGCAGCCGGTGCGTCTCGTCGTGCCGTTCAGCGCCGGCAGTGCCGTCGACGTGATGGCGCGGCTGGTGTTCGGGCCGGTGGCGAAGGAGCTCGGACAGAGCTTCGTCGTCGAGAACCGCGTCGGCGCCGGCGGCACCATCGGCATGGCCGCGGTCGCCAAGGCGGAGCCCGACGGCTACACGTTTCTGGTCAATTCCTCGGTCCACACCATCACGCCCTCGACCTACGCCAACCTGCCCTACGACACGGTGCGCGACTTCGCGGCGGTGATCCCGCTCGGCAATTCGCCGAATGTGCTGATCGTCGCCCCCGACCGCTACCGCTCGATCGACGACCTGGTCGCGGCCGGCAAGGCGAGGCCCGGCGCACTCACCTACGGCTCAGGCGGCGTCGGCGGCGCAGCCCACCTCAATGCCGGGCGGTTCCTCGCCAGCGCTGGTTTCGAAGCACTGCATGTGCCGTTCAAGGGCGCGCCGGAAGCGCTGACCGAGATCATGACGGGGCGGGTCGACTTCTATTTTGCGCCGTTATCGGCGGCGCTGCCGCTGATCCGCGACGGCCAGGTGCGCGCACTCGCGGTCAGCACGTCGAAGCGCTCCGCGGCCCTGCCGGATGTGCACACCACGCTCGAAGCGGGGTACGCGAATTCGGACTATAATTTCTGGGGCGGCGTGTTCGCGCCGGCGGCGACACCGCGAGAGATCGTCAAGCGGCTGCACGACGAGACGGCCAAGGCGCTCGCGCTGCCGGAGATCAGGGAGCGGCTGAAGGCGCTCGGCGCCGATCCGATGGAGATGACGCCCGAGCAGTTCGATGCCTATGTCAGGGATGAGATCCAGGCACTTGCCGTCGTGGTCAAGGCAGCCGGCATCAAGCCGAACTGACCGGCGTATTCATTTCGAGCAGGACGCAGGAGAAACAAAGTACGCGTGCAAGGCTGAAGTCAACCAAGAGGGGACTGCCATGATGCGATACCTCGTCGCCGCGATTGCCGCGGCCGTGACCCTCAGCGGACCTGCGATGGCGCAGGACTACCCGTCGCGCTCCATCACCATGGTGGCGCCGTTCCCGGCCGGCGGACCGACCGATACGGTGGCGCGCATCATGGCCGAGCGCATGAGGGTGACGCTCGGCCAGAGCATCGTCGTCGAGAACATCACCGGCGCCGGGGGCACGATCGGCATGGGCCGTGTCGCGCGCGGAACGCCGGATGGCTACACCCTGGCTGTCGGCAACTGGACCAACCAGGTCGGCGGCGCCGCGCTCTATGCGTTGCCGTTCGACGTCCTCAGCGATCTGGAGCCGGTTGCCTTGCTGACTGCGTCGCAGCTTCTGATCCTCGGCAAGAACGATCTGCCGGCGAGCGACCTCAGGGAGCTGATGGCGTGGCTCAAGGCCAATCCCGGCAAGGTGACCGCCGGTACCGTCGGCACCGGCAGCGCAGCGCACATCTGCCAAGTCTATCTGCAGACGCACATCGGCACGACCTTCCAGTTCGTGCCGTATCGCGGCGGCGCTCCGGCGCTCCAGGACCTGGTCGCCGGACAGATCGATTTGTCGTGTCTCGAGGCGGCGACGGTGCTGCCGCAGGTTCGCGCCGGCAGGATCAAGGCCTTTGCCGTGATGGCGAAGAGCCGTTGGTTCGGCGCACCCGAGATCCCGACCGCCGACGAAGCCGGGGCGACGGGCGTCAACATGCCGTTCTGGCACGGTCTGTGGGCGCCGAAGGGCACGCCGAAGGAGATCGTCGCCAAGGTCAACGCCGCGGTGGTGGAGGCGTTCGCCGATCCGGGCGTGCGGGCGCAGTTCGCCAAGATCGGCCACGAGATCCCGCCGCGCGCCGAGCAGACGCCGGAGGCGCTGTTCGCGTATCATAAGGCGGAGACCGAGAAATGGTGGCCGATCATCCGCGCCGCCAACATCAAGATGGAAGGAAACTAAACTGCGTATCGTCGACATTCGCGAGGCCGCGATCCCGCTCAAATCGAACTTGAGGAACTCGGGCTTCGATTTCTCGGAAATGACGACGTCGGTGGTCGCAGTGATCACCGACGTGGTGCGCGAAGGCAGGCCGGTCGTCGGCTTCGCTTTCAACTCGACCGGCCGTTACGCCTGCGGTGCGCAGATGCGGGCGCGCTTCATTCCGCGTATTCTCAAGGCCGATCCGAGATCGCTGCTCGACGCGCGCGAGGACAATCTCGATCCGGCGAAGATTCTCGCCGTGATGATGCAGCGCGAGAAGTCGGGCGGGCACACCGAGCGTTCGATCGCCATCGGTACGATCGAGGTCGCGGTCTGGGATGCGGTCGCCAAGATCGCCGGCAAGCCGCTGCACCGGCTGCTGGCCGAGCGTTACAACGGCGGCAAGGTCGCCGACAAAGTGTTCTGCTATGTCGGCGGCGGCTGGTATCTGCCCGGCGAGACGTTCAAGGATGTGCAGGACGAGATGCGCCGGCATCTCGACGCCGGCTACACGATGGTCAAGATGAAGGTCGGCGGTCTGCCGCTCGCGGATGACGTGCGACGCATCGAGGCGGTGAAGCAGGTGCTGCCGTCGGGCACGCAGCTCGCCGTCGACGCCAACTCGAAATTCCATCGCGAGGACGCGCTCGCCTATGCCAAGGCGCTGGCGCCGTTCGGGCTGCGCTGGTTCGAGGAGCCGTGCGATCCGCTCGACTTCGCGCTGCTCGCCGAGATCGCAGCACACTACGCGCCGCCGCTCGCGACCGGCGAGAATCTGTTCTCGACACAGGACATCGCCAACCTGGTGCGGTTCGGCGGTCTCAAGCCCGAGCGCAATGACGTGATCCAGGTCGACCCGCCGCAGGCCTACGGCATCGTGCAATATGCGCGCACCGTTGCCTTGCTCGACGCCGCAGGCTGGCCGCGCCGCGCGCTGTTTCCGCACGGCGGCAACCAGATGTCGCTCGCCATTGCCGGCGGTTTCGGTCTCGGCGGCGCGGAGTCCTATCCCGGCGTGTTCGGCGCATTCGGCGGCTTTGCCGACGACGCCCGGGTCGAGCAGGGTTATCTCAAATTATCGGATCGTCCAGGCATCGGCTTCGAAGGCCAGGCGGCGCTCTACAAGATCATGCGGGAGCTTGCTGAATAGCGCCCCCAATGGACTCGAACGAGCTACAACCTGGAAGCGTTCCAAGCTTTTGGAAACAAAATTTCTCTAGTCCCCGACATGACTTCGCCATGGTGATCGGGCAGTATTCAACCTCAGCGGGGGGCACCTTGCTACGTAGCAAAGGAGTGCCTGCGATGTGCGACTATAGTCTGGAAGCCATCGCGTCCCGACCGGCCAAGGTCGGCGACCGACTGGTAACATCCAAATTCCCGAACTCAATCACCGGTGCATTCACCGCGGTTGGAGAACCCAACGTCGCGGTGTGCTTGCGTCCGGGCACGGAGATCGCCTTCGACAGAGATGTCGAATGCGACGGCGCGTTCCGCTTCTTCCCGCACAAGAAGCTCGGCGCGACGGTGGCGCGCTTCCGGCAAGTCAATGTCGACTGGCCGAGCGCGCACCATGATGCGCTCGAATTTCCGGACGGGCAGATCGTTCTGGTGACGAGCCTGTGCGAAGGGCAGACGGCGACAGTGCTGCAGCTGCCCGCGACCGAACGTACCGGACACGAGACCGGCCACGCCGAGCATGCGGCGCAGCCGGACAAGATCACGGCCTAAACGCTCGCAGGCGACGGCGTTGCAACGGCGTGGCGAAGGGACTGCCGGGCCCGGCAGTCCCTTCGTTCGTTAATTTCCTGTATTAATCTTTGCCGTCACTTTGGCTTGCCGCATGGGTTGCGAGCCTGGATACTCGCCGTCGCGCTGCGGACGTGACGGAATGTCGCAGAAAACGAGAAAATTTTGCGGCCTTGAACCTGTTTCGTCACGATCCCAAGAGATATAGCCGCTCAAGCTGGCGAACGCTCCTCGCGATCCCGCCGGCGGGGGCGGCTCCAGGTGAAAAGTTTGTTGTACTGCTCAAGGAGATCTCCCCAATGCGAGCCCGTTATCTCGCTGTTGCTCCCCTGATCCTCTCTCTGGCGTCCGCGACATCGTTCGCGGCGGAAACGCCGAAGGACGTGAAGGGTCTTTACCTGCTGACCGATTATCCCGCCGTGTCGGTGCGCCCGGGCACCACCGCGAACGTTTCGCTGAAACTGCAGAACTACGGTCTCGCGCCGGAGCGCTACCAGCTGTCGCTCGATGGCGTTCCGAACGGATGGACGGCGACGTTGCTCGGCGGCGGACAGCCGGTGGGCGCGGCGATGCCGGCGACCGACTCCAGCGTCAGCCTGCAGCTGCGCATCGACGTTCCGGCCAACGCGCCGATCGGCACCCAGACCGTGACGGTCAAGGCTGAAGGGCAGGGCAACCAGGTGAGCCTGCCGGTCGCCGTGACGCTCGCCAAGGAGCTGCCGGCGAAGCTCAAGGTCGAGCCGACGCTGCCGGCGCTGCGCGGCACCCCGAAGTCGACGTTCGACTATCAGATCAGCATCAAGAACGACAGCGGCCGCAATCTCACGGTGAGCCTTGCCGCCGACGCGCCGCGCAATTTCGAGGCGAACTTCACCGAGAACTACGGCAGCCAGCAGCTCAGCTCGATCCCCGTCGACGCCGGTGCGTCGAAGGACGTCAAGCTGCACGTGCGTCCGCCGTCGACCATCGGCGCGGGCAAGTATCCGATTGCCGTGACCGTGTCGGCCGAGGACGCGAACGCCAAGAGCGAGCTGTCGCTCGAGGTCGTCGGCCAGCCGCGCCTCAACATCGCCGGCCGGGATGGCCTCTTGAGCGCCACCGCCCAGCGCGGTGAGCAGAAGTCCGTGCCGATCCTCATCACCAACGACGGCAGCGCCCCGGCGGACAACATCGAGCTGTCGGGCTCGGCGCCGACCGGCTGGAAGATCGAGTTCAATCCGAAGACGGTCGAGGCGATCCAGGCCGGCAAGGACGTCGAGGTGCAGGCCCTGATCACGCCGACCGAGAAGTCGCTCGCCGGTGACTATCAGGCGACGATCCGCGCCTCCTCGCGCGGTGAGACGGCCTCGACCAACTACCGTGTCACCGTGCAGACCTCCTCGTTGTGGGGCATGGTCGGTGTCGGCTTCATCGGCGCAGCGCTGCTGCTGGTGGTCGGCGCGGTCGCGAGGTTCGGACGGCGATGAGCGAACCGGTCATCACGGCGCGCGGTCTCACCAAGCGCTACGGCGACGTCGCGGCGGTCGACAAGATCGACTTCGGCGTCGCCAAGGGTGAGATCTTCGGGCTCCTCGGCCCGAACGGCGCCGGCAAAACCACGACCATCCTGATGATGCTCGGCCTGACCGAGGTCTCGGATGGCGAGGTGCGCGTGCTCGGCAACGACCCGATGCGCAACCCGCTGGCGGTCAAGCGCCGCGTCGGCTATATGCCGGATTCCGTCGGCTTCTACGACAACCTGACGGCCACCGAGAACCTGATCTATACCGCGCGGCTGATCGGTATTCCGGCAGCCGAGCGCGAGCAACGCATCAAGGCCGGGCTCGCCCGCGTGCGCTTGCTCGACGTCGCCGACAGACGCGTCGGCAAGTTCTCGCACGGCATGAAGCGGCGGCTCGGCCTCGCCGAGATCGTGATGAAGCGTGCGGAGATCGCGATCCTCGACGAGCCGACCTCGGGCCTCGACCCGCAGTCGACGGCCGAGTTCCTCGACATGATCGAGGAGCTCAAGCGGGAAGGCGTGACGGTGCTTCTGTCGTCGCATCTGCTCGACCAGGTGCAGCGCGTGTGCGATCGCGTGGCGCTGTTCCAGGCCGGCCGTATCGTGCTGATGGGCTCCGTGTCTGAGCTGGCGCGGCAGGTGATCGGCGGCGGCTTCGTCGTCGAGGTCGAGGCCAAGGCGGCGGCCGGCACCGAGCTCGATGCGCGGTTCGGCGCCATTCCGGGTGTCCTCTCGGTTGCCCGGGTCAGCGAGGACCGCTACCGGCTCACCGCCGACCGCGACGTCCGCGCCGAAGCGGCACGCGCGGTGGTGGCCGCCAACGGCTCGCTTTATCACCTCCAGGTTGAGGAGCCGAGCCTCGATGTGATCTACCGCCGGTTCTTCGAGAACCAGGCCGCTGCCCGGCAGGGGGTGCGCGATGCGGCGTGAAGGCTCACCCTGGCAGGGTCTCGGGCCGGTCATGCTCAAGGAGCTGGCCGACCACTTCTCGAGCGCGCGCATGCGCGTGCTCGAGCTGCTCATCGTGCTCACGGCCGGAGTCGCGGTTTTCATCGCCATTGGCCGCGTGCGCGAGCTGGTCGCCGAAGATCCCTTCGTGCTGCTCAAGCTGTTCACGGTGGATCGTGCCCCGTTGCCATCGTTCTTCGTCATCCTCGGGTTTCTCATCCCGCTGATGGCGATCGGGCTCGGCTTCGACGCGATCAACAGCGAGCACAATCGCCGCACCATGTCGCGGATCCTCGCCCAGCCGATCTACCGGGACGCATTGCTTGCCGGGAAGTTCCTTGCCGCGCTTTCGACGATCGGCGTCAGCCTGCTGTGCATGTGGCTGCTCATCGTCGGGCTCGGCATCTATCTGCTCGGTGTGCCGCCCAGCGGCGAGGAGATCGCGCGATCGCTCATCTTCCTGGTGATCACGCTGTTCTACGCCGGCGTGTGGCTCGCGCTGTCGATGCTGCTGTCGATCGTGTTCCGTTCGGCGGCGACCGCTGCCCTGGTCGCGCTCGGGCTCTGGCTGTTCCTGACCTTGCTGTGGCCGATGCTGGCCGGCGCGATCGCCGAGGTGATCGCGCCGCAGGACCCGCGCTACCAGATGCTCGGATTGCAGACGCCGGCCACTTACGAGTGGACGACCGCGCTGCTGCGGCTTTCGCCAGGTCAGCTGTTCACCGAGGCCGTCGTGGCGCTGCTGAACCCGCAGACGCGCGCGGTCGGGCCGATCTACCTGGAGCAATTGCAGGGCGCCGTGGTCGGCGCGCTGCCGCTGCGCGAGAGCCTGATGGTCGCCTGGCCGCAGGCGGTCGGCCTCATCGCCGGCACCATCGTGCTGTTCGTCGCCGGATACATCGTGTTCCAGCGGCAGGAGGTGAGGGCGTAACGCGCTCGCACCGTCGAGATCAAAAAGGGGACGGCGGCGGCCGTCCCCTTTCATTGTCGGTCGCCTGCCGCGATCAGTCTGGCAAGAGCGCGACGACCCGCAGGCTGCGTGGCTCGACGATGACGATCTCGTCGCCCACCACCAGGTACATGTGATCCCGCCAGGCGGGCTGAATTTGCACGATCGACTGCGGAAGCGGATGCAGCGTGGCAGTCTTCGGCACGATCGCGCCGACGCTCACCTGAATGTTGAGATTCTTGGCCGGCTCGACCTTCTGTGCCGCAATGGTCTCGTGAATCCTGGCGCGCTGCTCGACCGTCAGACCGGAACTCGCGCCGGAGTTGCTGCTCTGCGACCGTCCGGGAGCCTGACCGCTACTTGGCGAAGTCTGCGCGGAGGCAAGTCCGACGCTCGCCAGAAGGACGACGGTGGCGACTGAGACCAACATGGACCTTGTCATCATGGCCTCCTGTTGAGCTGTTCGCTGTACTCCCGGGCGATGGCGCAGGTGCGGCGCACGTGGGACGGAAATGCCATGACAGCCATTCGGTTCCATGGCCGCACATTCCGTCCTAAAGCTGCCATGGAGCTGAATGCACGTTCACAATGCGTGTGCGGCGCGTCATAGTTCCGCGTATGAGAATCGGGGGGAGGGCCGGGTGAAGATCGCGTCTGCCGTCGATCGCAGCAGTGCAGACTATCGCGCCAATGCCGAGGCGATGCGCGCGCTCGTCGAGGACCTGCAACAGCGCCGCGCCGAGGCGGCGCTCGGCGGACCGCCGCGTGCGCGCGAGCGGCACGTCGCGCGCGGCAAGCTCCTGCCGCGCGACCGGGTCATGACGCTGCTCGATACCGGCGCCCCGTTCCTCGAGCTGTCTCCGCTTGCGGCCGGCGGCATGTACGAGGACGCCATTCATGGCGCCGGCATCATCACCGGCATCGGCCGGGTCGAGGGCCGCGAGTGCCTGATCGTTGCCAATGATTCGACGATCAAGGGCGGCACCTACTATCCGATGACGGTGAAGAAGCACCTGCGCGCCCAGGAGATCGCGCGCGATAACCGGCTGCCCTGCATCTATCTGGTCGATTCCGGCGGCGCCAACCTGCCGCATCAGACCGAGGTGTTTCCCGACCGCGAGCACTTCGGCCGCATCTTTTACAACCAGGCCACGTTGTCATCGTTCGGCATTCCGCAGATCGCCTGCGTGATGGGATCGTGCACGGCGGGCGGCGCCTATGTGCCGGCGATGTCGGATGAGACCATCATCGTTCGCAATCAGGGCACGATCTTTCTCGGCGGGCCGCCGCTGGTGAAGGCGGCGACCGGCGAAGTGGTGTCGGCCGAGGATCTCGGCGGCGCCGACGTGCATACGCGCAAGTCGGGCGTCGCCGATCACATGGCGGTCGACGATCATCACGCGCTCGCGCTGGTGCGGCGGATCGTGGCCAATCTCAATACGCGCAAGCGCGTCGACATCGATCTGCGGACGTCGCGCGAGCCGGCCTACGAGGTCACGGAGCTGGACGGCATCGTGCCGGCGGACCTGCGCAAGCAATACGACGTCCGCGAGGTGATCGCGCGGCTGGTCGATGGCTCCGAGTTCGACGAGTTCAAGCAGCTCTATGGGACCACGCTGGTCACCGGCTTTGCGCACATCCACGGCATGCCGGTCGGCATCCTCGGCAACAACGGCATCCTGTTCTCCGAGAGCGCGCTCAAGGCCGCCCATTTCATCGAGCTCGCCTGCCAGCGGCGCATACCGCTGCTGTTCCTGCAGAACATCACCGGCTTCATGGTCGGGCGCGACGTCGAGGCGGGCGGCATCGCCAAGGACGGCGCCAAGATGGTGACCGCGGTCGCCTGCGCGCAGGTGCCGAAGATCACGGTGATCATCGGCGGCTCCTACGGCGCCGGGAACTACGGCATGTGCGGCCGGGCCTATTCGCCGCGCTTTCTGTTCATGTGGCCGAATGCGCGCATCTCCGTCATGGGCGGCGAGCAGGCGGCGAGCGTGCTCGCCACCGTGCGGCGCGACAATCTCGAGGCCGAAGGCAAGACCTGGAGCGCGGCGGACGAGGAGAAGTTCAAGACGCCGATCCGCAATCAATACGCGGAGGAGGGGCATCCGTATTACGCGACCGCGCGGCTATGGGACGACGGCATCATCGCGCCGGCGGAAACGCGCCGGGTGCTGGCGCTCGCGTTCTCCGCCGCGCTCAATGCGCCGGTGCCGGACACCCGTTTCGGGATTTTCCGGATGTGAGGCTCCGCCCCCGTACGGGCTCTCTCACGGCGTTGTGACCAGCGCCCATGCCGGGCAACAGCAGATCGTTTACCACCCGCGCCTAGCGTCAGTGCCGGAGCCGCGTATGAGTATCAGTGTCGTCAATGGCTATCTCTGCACGTCGTGCAACGACGTCGCCAAGGCCAAGAAGGGCGAGAATCCGCATCCGCCGCCGGGCTCGGACGACGGCCAAGAGGGGAAGAACGGCCCGGCCGGCGCCTCGCCTTTCGACGGGCCGGCGGTGATCTTCGGCGGTGCGTTGGGCACGCTGTTCGCGAGCGCGGTCGACCCGGTCGGGAGCGCGCAGGGGTCGAATGAGGTCAGTCCCAGGATGACCGGCGGCACCGTCGATCTGCTCGTCTAGCGACACGAGTGATCGAACCATGACGCCAAAAATAGATATGTAAAATCAATTAGATAGCGTTGATTGTCCAGTCGCCGTGATGCTCGCTGGCTGTTCACCATCCGCCCGATATTTGCCGAATCGGCCCCCGATTCGGGTGTTTCCGTGCTAGATAAGGGCATGTGTCCCCCCTCAGCGAAGCTGACCTGTTTGCCGCTGCGTGCGAGCACTCATGGCTCTTGGGGATCACGGAGGTTCGTTTGAGCAAGCCCAAGTTTCAGGTCGGTCAGTCGGTTCACTTCACGCCCGGCCCGTACCGCGCTGGTGGCGCCAGCGGCGTCTACAAGATCGTCCGTGTGTTGCCGCTCGAAGGCGACGATCAGCAATACCGCATTAAGAGCGCGAGTGAGCCGCACGAGCGGGTCGCCAAGGAAAGCCAGCTCGAGCACGCGGCCTGACGCGCGCCTGACCGCGCGACGAGACGAAGCGCAAGACGCATTTTGGGACGCATGGCGAAGTTCGACTACAAGGCCTCAGCCGAGTTGTTCGTGGCAAAGCGCCCGGGCGGCACGCGGCGTCCGCTCGACTACCGTCGCTTCCCAAACGCCGCGGAGGCCATCCGCTTCGCGATCGAGGAGCTCGCCGACATGCGCAAGCTCGCCGCCTATATCCAGGTCGGCGACCAACGGCTCGACAGCGACGACATCCGGCGTCTGTACGAGAGCAAGAGCTATCCATTGCGTCGACCGAAGCGCACCACCAATTGATCTCGACGAGGGCGAACTGCGACTCGTTTGACGCTGTGTTGAGCGTCCTGTATAGGGGCGGGCCGCAACCAGTTTTCGGCCTGCCTTGCTACGCTCCCGACTTTTGGGCAGCTCTCAAGTCTCTCCCAAAACTCGGAAAGCACCCCGCCGCGTGATGGTCGCGCGAGCGGATCAACGTGTGCAGCGTACGGCGCCAAGGAGGCCGTGATGCCCATCGGAACTGTCAAATTCTTCAATACCCAACGCGGCTTCGGCTTCATCCAGCCGAGCGACGGTGGCAAGGACGTGTTCGTTCACATCAGCGCGGTCGAGCGCGCCGGCATGGGCTCGCTGGTCGAAGGCCAGAAGGTCAGCTACGAGATCGTGACCGAGCGTGGCAAGCAGGCCGCCGGCAATCTCAAGCCGGCCTGATCAAGCGTTGTCCGATAGCGCCAACGAATAGCGTCAGGTCGGCGTCGGCAATACCAACGGCTCATCTTGTGCACTCAGTTGTGCAAGGTGAGGGCGAGCCCGTGGGTGACCCGGGCTCTTGCCGACGCCGCTTTCGTATTGCCCGTCAAGACCGCGGGCGCTCGCCGCTTATCCACTGCGTCAACAGAAGCCGGCGACTCGGCGGCAAGCCTGATATAGTGCCGCCATGCCCGGCGTGATGCGTCACGTTCTGTTGCTGTGCTCGGTCGTCGCCTTGCTGGCGTCGACCGCGAACGTGCACGGCCAGGACGGCCGCAAGCGCGAGCGCGAACGGGCGGCGCCGCCGGCCAAGCTCCAGCCGCCAGACAAGCGCGACAGTGTCGTCTCGCTCCCCGGCAGCGCCTTCAATGGGCGAGCCTATTGGCAGGCGCTGGCGCAATGCGGCGGCATCTATTTCAAGCTCGGCACGCTGCACAGCGACGTGGCGATCAGGGCCCGCGTCATCCAGCCGGACAAGAACGCGGACACTCTCAATACGAAGCAGTCCGGCGACGCGAGGAAGATGGCGGCGGCGTTTTTCGTCGCGGCGGAGCGCTTTCTCACCACCGACCGCGGCGTCACGACGGAAGAGGCGATCTTCACCTACGACGGACGGGCGAGCGAAGCGGGCGACCGGCTGAAGAAGATCGATGACGCGCGCGAGGCCGCCAAGCCGTGTCCCGCGCTGTACCAGGCGTGCCACCTTGCGAATGCCAAGGCGTGCAGCGATACCGCGCCGCTGACCAATTGAGCAGGCAGCTACGCCTTTCCGTCGTATCGTGCACGGAACCGTGTCATCGGCAGCAAGTTGATATCAGGATGGTATCACGCCCGAATGGGCCGAGGTCGCCATGGCATACCGCGTCTACAGTGGAGAGCGTGGCGCACGCGCGATTTCCCCGCGCGACAAGTCACGCAGGCCCTACACGGAGTTCGAGTCCGCCGATGATGCGCTCGCATGGGCACAGCGGCTGCGTGAGCATGGCCGCGTCGCGCTGCTCGTCATGGATGATGACGGAATGCAGCTAGGCAAGCAGGAGATCGCCGCGGCGATCGATCCAGCGACGGGCCGCAGGCAAACCCCTGCCGCATAGGCGCGCCGTGGACGGCTCAAAGCATAAGCCCGGCGCACGGCGCCGGGCTTACGTTATTTTCTGCTGCGCGGGTCTTCAGCCCGTCAGCCTGTTCCAGCCGTCCTGCACCCGCGCACCGAACTGACGCAACTCGTCGCGCAAGCCGCGCATGCGCATTCCCACCACGTCCCAGTTCACCATCTGTCGCGCTGCAGGCGTGCCCGCGACCGATGTCGCCGTCGTATTCATCGAGTCGATCATAAACACGGTGAGGATCGTCAACGCCGACCCGAGAATCATCCCGAGAAACACGCGCATGTTGCTTCTCCGTTGCAGTGAGCGCAGCAGATAACGCCACTGCAGCCGTGCGGTTCCCGACATTGCCGGCGGCTTACAGACGCGCCGGCGAGGCTGAGCCCTATTTCAAGACGTGGTACAGCCGCTCGTCATACAGGCTGCCGCTCATCGGCAGCGTGTCCGCGCGGAATTTCTTCGTGGCATCGGTGACCCAATGCGCCTCGATCGCCTTCTGGCTCGGCCAGATCTCGACGAAGGTGAGGTGGTTCGGCCGGCTGCTCTGTTGCAAGATCTCGAAGCGCACCGGCTTCTCACCCTTGCGCGTTGCATCCGCCAGTGTCTTTGACGCGGCAATGCCCTCGTCCTTCTTCGGCGGAATGAAATCGACATGCGTTACCGCGAACACCGCGGTCTTGCCGCCGTCGGCCTTGATGTCGCCGACCGACAGCCCGCCGTGCGGACGTTCGTCGTAGCCGCTGGAGAGGTGAGGGGCGAGCTTGTCGCGGAACTGCTTGGTGCTCGCCGCCGCCGCGTGTGCGTCGAACGCCTTCTGATCCTTCCAGGCTGCGAGGACCGCAAAGTGGCTCGGCCGATCGATGCGCTGCAGCAGCTCCAGCCGCAGGTTGCCATCCTGGCGCCGGCTGGCATCGGCGTACTCGCGCAGCAGGGTCGCCGTTTGGCGCGCGGTCGACGGCATGACCTCGATATAGGTGACGACGTAGAAGGCGTCAGTACCCTGTGCGCGCACATCGCTTGCCGGCGTGGTCGCGAGCATGGCCAAGCCCGTCAGAATCGCCTGAATGAAGCGCATGGTCTCCTCCCCGTTGTTTATTGTGCCAACGCTAGCGTCGACGCGCCGGCGCCGTCAATGCACCCGCGCCCGCAGTCGGATCGGTTCACGCCGTCAGGGCAGCGTGATCACCACGTTGCCGGCCACCTTGCCTTGCTCGACCGCTTCGTGCGCGGCGACGACGTCCTTGAGCGGCAGCGTCAACGCCACATTGTTGATCAACCGGTCGTCCTTGAGCAGCCGCATGATGCCGTTGATGGCGCGGTCGCGTTCGTCCTGCCCGATTTCGTAGACCAGCATGAACTGCAGGCGGATGTTGTTGATGAGACAGAATTGCGCCGGGATCGTCGCCTCGATCCCGCCGGTGCCGTAGACGACCACCGTGCCCTTCGGGCGCAACACGCTCGGGATCAGCTTTGCGTTCGCGACGAGATCGAGCTCGATCAGCGCGTCCGCGCCACGGTTGCCGGTGATCGCCATCACGCGTTCGCCCACGTTCTCGGTCTTGTAGTCGATCACGTGGTCGGCACCGGCGTCCCTCGCAAGCTTCGCCTTGGCCGCTGAGCTCACCGTCGTGATGACGGTGGCGCGGCGCTCTTTCGCGAACTGGATCGCATAGTGGGAGACGGCGCCGGCGCCGCCGGAAATGAGCACGGTCGCGCCGTGGCCGGCATGCGCGAGATGCACCGCGTGGATCGCGGTCATGGCGGGGATGCCGAGACAGGCGCCGGCCTCGAAGCTGATCTTGTCCGGCAACGGCACGGCCAGCGCCTGCGGCACCACGATGTATTCGGCAGCCGTGCCGAACGGGCGCTTCCACTGTCCGTTCCAGACCCACACGCGCTCGCCGATCCGGCCGGGCGGCACGCCCATGCCGACCAGGTCGATGACCCCGGCTCCGTCGCTATGCGGGATGACGAAGGGCGAGATGGGCTTGCGCGAGCCGCCGCGCGCCTTCACATCCGATGGATTGACGCCCGACGTCGCAAGCTTGATCCGGACCTCGCCGGCCTGCGGCCGCGGCGTGTCGATCTCGCCGACGGTCAGCACGTCGGCGGCCAGTCCGTTCCTGTCGTAGTACGCGGCGCGCATCGATCACCCCCCGGCAGCAGCCCAGTCCGAATACCGCGAGTCATAGCACCGCGAGCGGCACCACGGTACCGCCCGCGGAGGCTACGACGGACAGTCCTGGAACAATCCCCAGGTCTCGCGGCTTGACCAAAGGTTGGGCCGACGTAGGTCCACAAGGAGTTCGTCCCATGCGCTATCGTGTGTACAGCGGTCCTCGCGGCTCGGACCCGGTCCAGCCGCTCGACAAGGATCGTCAGTTGTTCAAGGAATTTACGTCGCTCGACGACGCCATGAGCTGGGCACGTCATGTCGCCGCGATCGGCCACGTACCGCTGCTGATCGAAGGCGATGACGGCACGCGCCTCGGCAGGGAACAGCTCGCGACGGAGCTTGGCGGGATCGACCGCGGCCGCCGTTCGAAGGCCGGCCGAGCGGCCTAGACTTGCGTCAGATATGGTCGGCTAGACGTACTCGGCTGTTCACGGGTGATCAATCCGCGACAGCGCTGCAGACTGCTGGCAATTCTCGGCGGCGTGCGGCAGCGCGCTACTTGGTCACGCGATTCCACTGCGCCTGCGCGTAGTCAACCGCAGTGCCGGTCACCTCGCGGACGACCTCCCAGTTCACCACGCGTTTCGTCGCAGCGGCTTCCGCGCCCGTCATGAACGTGTCGTGGTAATAGGCGGCGCCGACCGTGACGGCAATGCCGAGAAGAAAAGCGACAATCGTGCGCATGTTGTGAGTGTCCTCCAACGCCCGGATAGATAGGCCGTAGAATACGGCAAGAGCGCGTTGTGGTCTGCGACCGGGTTGAGGCTTTTTTCGGGCGTCTGGTCGGCAGGCCTTGCAGGCCACCATATAAGCCTGAGACATTAGCCCAATGTCGCCGCTGCCATATGAGACCGCATTGATCGTCGGGGCCGGATCGGGCCTCAGTGCCTCGCTTGCCCGCTTGCTCGCCAAGCGCGGAATGAAAGTCGCGCTCGCAGCGCGTTCACCCGACGACCTCGCCGCGCTCGCGAAGGAGACCGGTGCCGTGCCGTTCGCATGCGACGCGGCGCGGCAAGGCGACGTCGACAAGCTGTTTGCCGACGTCGAAGCCAGCATCGGCGCCCCCGACGTCGTCGTCTACAATGCGAGCTATCGCACGCGCGGTCCGCTGGTCGAGCTCGATCCGGCCGAGGTGGAGAAGTCGCTGCGTGTGTCGGCGTTCGCCGGCTTTCTCGTCGCGCAGGCGGCCGCGCGAAAGATGCTGCCACGGCGTCACGGCGCCATCCTGTTTACCGGCGCCTCGGCGAGCGTGAAGGGCTATGCCCAGTCCGCGCCGTTCGCGATGGGCAAGTTCGCGTTGCGTGGATTGGCGCAGAGCATGGCGCGCGAGCTCAGCCCGCTCGGCATACACGTCGCGCATGTCGTGATCGACGGCGGGATCCGCAGCGCGCGCAGGCCGGTGTCGCCCGACAATCCGGACAGCCTGCTCGATCCGGACGCCATCGCGGAGAACTATCTTCATGTGCTTACGCAGCCGAAGAGCGCGTGGAGCTGGGAAATCGAGCTGCGGCCATGGGTCGAGAAGTTCTGATCGACTACCATCAGGCTAACGGCCTGACAGCCGGCCCCGTCTATGGAGAGCACACATGCCGATCTACATCACGCAGGGACGCTATACGCGCGACGCCGTGAAAGGAATGATTGCGCGGCCCGAGGATCGCGCTGATGCGGTGGCGCGGCTGCTCTCGAAGGCCGGCGGTCGCCTGATCGGTCACTATCTCACGTTCGGCGAGTATGACTTCCTCACCATCGTGGAGGCGCCGAGCGAGACCCAGATGGCGGCGGCCGTCCTTGCCGCCGTCAGCGCAGGCGGCATCACCGACATGCGCACGACCGTGGCGCTCACCTCGCTGGAGGCCAAAGGCATCTACGCCGCGGCAAGTGATCTGGTGTCGTCGGTCCGTACGCCGGGCAACGCAGGCTGACGCGCGTTCGACATGGTTAAGAAACGGCGAAGCCCCGGCTGCTCTCGCAGCCGGGGCCCCGCTTCAGGTACAGGGACGTTCGCGCTTTAGTAGGCGCAGACGTTCACCCACTTCACGACCGGACCGTAGTCCGTATAGAACACGCGCTTCCGATAGCAGCTGTTGTAGCCGTAGCCACCGGTGTAGACGCGGAAGCCGTACCCATGGAAGCCATGGTAACCGTGCCAGCCGCCATGATAGCCGGCGGACGCGGAGGTCGGGGCGAGGGCAACGAGGCCAAGCGAAGCCGCCGCGGCCGCCGCCAGAAGGGTCTTGCGCAACATGGTAGTCTCTCCTGCTTTCGTGGATGTGCTGTCACATCCGAATGTGTATTGGTGGACCAGCCGGCCGCCGGGGTTCGTCCGGGGGGCGTGACGCTGGTCACACATTTGCGGGTTAATTGGCCGGGGTTTTGCTGCGATTAACGCCTGAACGGGCCTGCCGCAGCGTTCATCAGACGTTCATCGAGGCTTGCCGCTCGCAGGGGCGGCCGATATAAGCCGCCGCAAGACGACCCAGAGATTTCCCCACACCAAGGACGTTAACGATGGCGCTTGAGCGTACGTTTTCGATCATCAAACCCGACGCGACGGCGCGTAATCTGACCGGTGCGATCAACGCGATGATCGAGCAGGCCGGCCTGCGCATCGTCGCGCAAAAGCGCGTGCGCATCTCCCGCGATCAGGCCGAGACCTTCTATGCGGTTCATCGCGAGCGGCCGTTCTTTCGCGAGCTGGTCGACTTCATGATCTCCGGACCGGTCGTGGTTCAGGTGCTGGAAGGCGAGAACGCGATCGCCAAGTACCGCGACATCATGGGCGCGACCGACCCGGCAAAGGCGGCCGCCGGAACAATCCGCAAGGTGCATGCGAGGTCGATCGGCGAGAACTCCGTTCACGGCTCGGACGCGCCCGACACCGCCGTCAAGGAGATCAGCCAGTTCTTCGCGGGCAACGAGATCGTCGGCTGACGACACACTGTCGCGGTGGCGGCTGCTGGTCAGACGCGACCGGGGTTCTGTAGATTACGGCCAGCCGCGTGAGCCGCGATCAGGGGGGAGCCGCCGAGGAGCGGCGATAAACTAAGGGGTTGGCAGTGGACTTCCTGTTGCAAGACGTCATGCACGCGCCGTTCTGGCTCGCGGCTCTCAAGATCATCTTCGTCAACATCATTTTGTCCGGCGACAACGCCGTCGTCATCGCCATGGCCTGTCTGACCCTGCCGCCACGCCAGCGCGTGTGGGGCATGGTGCTCGGCGCCGGCGTCGCGGTGCTGCTGCGCGTGATCTTCACGCTGATCATCGCCGAGGCGATGACCTATCCGTATCTCAAGCTGATCGGCGGTGCGCTGCTCTTCTACGTGGCAATCAAGCTGGTGACCGAGGACGCCGACGGCGACGGCGACAACGTCGAGGGCGCGCACACATTGTGGCGCGCCGTGCGCATCGTCGCCATCGCCGACATCGTCATGAGCCTCGACAACGTGATCGCGATCGCGGCGGCCGCGGAGATCGCGGCGGCTCAGGTCGACATCGCGCACGCGAGCGCGATCAAGGCGACGCTGATCATCTTCGGCCTCGCCACCAGCGTGCCGCTCATCATCGCCGGGAGCGCGATCCTGATGGCGCTGCTGGAGCGCTATCGCGTGCTGGTGTGGGGTGGCGGTGCGCTGCTCGGTTGGGTCGCCGGCGAGGTGATGGCGACCGATCCCGCGCTGTCCGGTTGGTTCAGCGAGTCGGTCGTGCATCAGATCCACATCTGGGGCGGTCCGGTCGGCGGCCTGATCGTCATGGCGGCGGGCTACTTCATGGTCATGAAGCATCGCCGGCTGAAGCTCGACGAGGTCCTGGCCGGCGTCGGGCTTGTGCTCTGGATCATCGTCGACCGCATCAGCGACAGCATGTTCGGCGGACCGAACCCGGATATGGTGATAATCTGGAGCATCCGTGGCGGGCTGGTGGTGGTGATGACCGTCGCCTATGCCATTGCGCGGTCGCTGTGGCATATCGACAAGGACGACGTCTGATTGGGCACCGCCCCTCAGAGGCAACAGACAAAGCCCGGCATCCGCGCTATGATGCGTGGGCGCCATGAATCAGATCGCCCGCCCGCCGTTGCAACCCGTCCGGATCGCGGCTTCCGCCTGCCCGCATGATTGCCCGTCGACCTGCGCGCTCGAGGTCGAGGTGCTCGACGAGCGCACCATTGGCCGCATCCGCGGCGCCTCCGATCACGACTACACGCTCGGCGTCGTCTGCGCCAAGGTCGCGCGCTATGCCGAGCGCGTGCATCATCCCGGCAGATTGCTCCAGCCTTTGCGGCGCAAGGGCGCCAAAGGCTCGGGCGAATTCGAGCCGATCGGATGGGACGCGGCGCTCGACGAGATCGCCGAGGCCCTGCTGCGCGCCGAGCAGCGTGACGGCGCTGACAGCGTATGGCCCTATTACTACGCCGGCACCATGGGCCTCGTCATGCGGGACGGCATCAATCGGCTGCGCCACGTCAAGAGGTACTCCGGCTTCCATTCGACCATCTGCGTGACCACCGCCTATACCGGTTTCGCCGCCGGCACCGGGCGCGTCGCCGGTGTCGATCCGCGCGAGATGGCGAAGTCCGACGTGGTCGTGATCTGGGGCACCAATCCCGTCAACACCCAGGTCAACGTGATGACCCACGCGGTCCGCGCGCGCAAGGAACGCGGCGCCAAGATCGTCGCGGTCGACATCTACATGAACGGCACGATGGAGCAGGCGGACCTGCCGGTGCTGGTGCGTCCCGGAACCGACGGCGCGCTCGCCTGTGCGGTGATGCATTGCCTGTTCCGCGACGGCAAGGCGGACTGGGATTTTCTCGAGCGCTACACCGACGTGCCGCACGAGCTCGCCCAGCACGTCCGCACGAAGACTCCGGAATGGGCGTCGCGCATCACCGGCTGCGACGTCGCGACCATCGAGGAATTTGCGCGGCTCGTCGGCGCGACCAAGCGCGCGTTCTTCCGGCTTGGTTACGGCTTCGCCCGTTCGCGCAACGGCGTGGTGAACATGCATGCGGCTTGCTGCATTCCGACCGTCACCGGCGCATGGCGGCACGAAGGAGGGGGCGCGTTCCACAACAACGCCGACATCTTCCATTGGGACAAATCGATGATCGAGGGGCTCAGCGCCCGCGATCCGAATGTCCGCATGCTCGACCAGTCGCGCATCGGCGCGATCCTGTGCGGCGACGAAGACGCGCTCAAAGGCGGCCCTGCGGTCACCGCGCTGTTGATCCAGAACACCAATCCGCTCTCGGTCGCGCCTGACCAGAACCGGGTCAAGCGAGGTTTCGCGCGCGAGGACTTGTTCGTCGCGGTGCACGAGCAGTTCATGACCGAGACCGCGCGCGTGGCCGACATCGTGCTGCCGGCAACCATGTTCCTCGAGCACGACGACGTCTATCAGGGCGGCGGCCATCAATACATTCTGCTCGGGCCGAAACTGATCGAGCCGCCCGGCGACTGCCGTTCCAATCACGAGGTGATCAGCGCTCTGGCGGAGCGGCTTGGCGCGCAGCATCCGGGCTTCCGCATGACGCCGCGCGAGCTGATCGATTGGACGCTGCAGCGCTCGGGCTGGGGCACGCTCGCCGAGCTCGAACGCAAACGCTGGATCGATTGCCAGCCGGACTTTGCAACCTCGCACTACCTCAATGGCTTCGCCTGGCCTGACGGCAAGTTCCGCTTCAAGCCGGACTGGCCGAATGTCCCGTTCCGCAGTCGCGTGCTTTCCGGGCCGATCGAGGCGCTGCCGAAATTGCCCGATCACTGTCAGGTGATCGAGGACGCCGACGAGGCGCATCCGTTTCGGCTCGCGACCTCGCCTTCGCGCGGCTTTCTCAATTCCAGTTTCACCGAGACCCCATCGTCTCGGGCGAAGGAAGGGCGCCCGGAGGTGATGATCCATCCGGACGACGCCGCGGCGCTTGGCTTGGCTGACGGCGCCGATGTCCTGCTCGGGAACAGACGCGGTGAGGTGCGGATCAATCTGCGCTGCTTCGACGGTGTGCGCCGGGGCGTGCTCATCGCCGAATCAATCTGGCCAAACGCGGCCTATCCGGATGGCCGGGGCATCAATAGCTTGACCGGCGCCGATTCCGTCGCGCCCTATGGCGGCGCCGCATTTCACGACAACAAGGTTTGGATCAAGTCCGCCGGCTAGAGCGATGACGATGATTTCATTTTGAATTGATTTGCTCGCAATGAGCCCTCTCTCGCGTGCGAGTCGCTGCTCGAAATTCGTGCGTATGCGTCGGTCCGCTCGTGCGAAATCCGCCCTGCTGTCGTTCAGTTTGCAATGCGCGCCGCCGATCTTGCTACACAGTTGAGCGACATCAGAATCGGAACGCTCGCTTCGCATTCACGTCTTGCGATGCAACGTCCGCTGGTGACAACGACAAAGCCGACACACACCAGCCATCCTTCAGCCATTTTTTTTTCGTGTCTTGCGCGGGCAATCGGATTTGGCCCGCTCCGGCCTTGCGCGTCCTCTAATGGACTCTCACGTTTCGGACATCCCCAAATTCCAGGTTGTTGTGCGTGTCGCCGCTTGCGATCGCGTACATCACATCGTGCAGACCGACTTAGGAGACAGACGATGCAGAAGGGCACCGTCAAATGGTTCAATCCGACGAAAGGCTACGGGTTCATTCGCCCGTCGACTGGCGATAAGGACGTGTTCGTCCATATCTCGGCCGTCGAGCGCGCGGGCCTCACAACTCTCAACGAGGGGCAGAACATCGAGTTTGAGCTCGTTACCAACAGGGGCCGCACCTCCGCGGAAAACCTCAAGGTCGCGTAAGGCGACCGGGGGGTGACACCCGTAGCCCCCGGTCAATGGCCGGGGGTTTTGATTCCTGGGCTGCAACGCGATCCTTGAAGTCGCGTCCGTGGTTGTTCGCTTCCGATGGCAGATCGGTCAAGCCGCGGCCCGGCAACCGGCAATCTCCGAAAAATCCGGATAGAACCGCGCGGTCATGCGGCCGACATAGCGCCTGAGATTGTCGTGGCGCTCGGCAGCGCGGCGTGCCGCGCTCTCGAACAGTGGGCATAGCGTGCCGGCGACGAACGCGAACGCGGTCGCGTCGACTCCGGTCGGCTCGGCGCCCATGAAGAACGGCTTGTCGCCAAGCCATTGGGCGACCGCCTCGACCGAGCGCGCGCCGAGCGCTCCCATCTCGTCCGTGTTGTGACGGCCCATGCCCTGCGCCTTGGCGGCGCTGCGCACCTTGCGCCGGATCATCTTGGTGACGAGGCCACGGACCGGCGCCGGTATGGAGCGGAAGAAGCTGCGCGGCCCTTTTGCGAAGTTGTTGTCATCCGTCCAGCGATCGATCACCAACACCCAGTAAAGCTGGTCCTCCAGCATTTTCTCGAAGGCCCAGGCGGCGGCGCGCTGCTCCGCGGCGAGCCCGCGATCGAAATCGACGCCGTATTTCTTCTCGAGGTGCCAGCGAATGAAGGTCGAGTCGGCGATGATCTCGCCGTCGTCCTCGATATAGGGGAGCTTGCCCTTGGGCGCTTTGTTGAAGCCGCCCGTGTCCGTGCGGAAGGGCCGCGCGCTCATCTTCAGGAGCACCTCGGCCTTGGTCACGAACGGACTCGGGTCGGGAAGGCCGAAGCCCGGTCCGAAACTATACAGCGTGATCATGTTGGCGCCTCCGTGTCGACAAATGTGGTGATTGCACTACTGACGGCCTGCTGACAGCATGCTGTCAGCAGCTTGGCGGTAGCCTTGCTGCCGGAGAGTGATCATGCGTCGAGCCGACAGACTGCTGCAAATCATCCAGATCCTACGTCGCCACCGCCGGCCCGTGACGGCGCAGGTCGTCGCAGCCGAGCTCGAAGTATCGGTGCGCACCGTCTATCGCGACATCGCCGCGCTGCAGGCCGATCGCGTGCCGCTGCGCGGCGAGGCGGGCATCGGCTACGTGCTCGACGACGGTTTCGATCTGCCGCCGCTGATGTTCGACGCCAACGAGATCGAGGCGGTCATTCTCGGTCTGCGTTTCGTCGAACGGCACGGCGACGCCGGTCTGGCGCACGCCGCGCGTGACGTTGTCGCCAAGGTCGGCGCGGTCCTACCGGCCAGACTGAAGCCGTTGCTGTTCGAGGCGAGCCTGATCGTGCCGCCGCAGCAGCGGGCCGTGGTCGACCGGGTCGAGGTCGGTGACATCCGCGAGGCGATCCGGCTCGGACGCAAGCTGCGCATGGCTTATCGTGATGAAAGCGGTGCACCGACCGAGCGCACGATCTGGCCGCTGGCGCTTGCCTATTTTGACGCGGTCCGCGTCCTGGTCGGATGGTGCGAGCTGCGCGATGCATTCCGCCACTTCCGCACCGATCGCATCGCCAGCATGGACATTCTCGACACGCGCTATCCGGGACGGCGCGCGGCCTTGCTCAAGCAATGGCAAGGGGAGATGAGCTGCATTGCCAAGCCGGCAACCGAGCTGCTTGCCTGAGAGCCTCAGGCTTGAATGTCGGGCACGAGCAGTGGAGTTTCGATATTCCGTACGCCGGCGATGCGGCAGCGGTCTCCGTCCAGCTCGACCTTGCCGCGGGCGACGAGGGCGAGCGCGAGCGGATATATGCGGTGCTCGACGGCGAGCACCCGCTCGGCGAGACGCTCCGGCGTGTCGTCCTCGTGCACCGGAACCGCGGCCTGGGCGATGATCGGGCCGGAATCCATTTCCGGGACCACGAAGTGGACGGTCGCGCCGTGAATCTTCACGCCGGCTGCAAGGGCGCGCTCGTGGGTGTCGAGACCCTTGAAGGCCGGCAGCAGGGCCGGATGGATATTGAGCATGCGTCCCTGCCATCGCGACACGAGCCACGGCGTCAGCAAGCGCATGAAGCCGGCCAGGCACACGAGATCGATGCGGTGCTCGTCGAGCACGGCTTGCAGGGCACGCTCGAACGCTTCGCGGTCCTTGCCGAACCCGGTGTGATCGACGACGGCGGACGGAATATTCGCGGTCTTTGCGCGTTCGAGACCGGCGGCGTCCGGCCGGTTCGAGGCGACGAGTGCAATCTCGGCGGGGTAGGCCGGGTCCTTCGCGGCGGCGATCAGCGCGGCCATGTTGGAACCGCGGCCGGAGATCAGGATCGCGACGCGCTTCCTCACCATCTCGTCACCAGCGCCGGTCACCACGTGAGGTCGAGGCGTCCGCGATAGGCGACGCGCGGCGCTCCGTTGGCGGTGCGCGCAACTTCGCCGAGCCGGACCACTGTCTCGCCAGATCGCACCAGCGTCTCGGCGACGGCCTCCGCCTTGCCGGGCTCGGCGATCACCACCATGCCGATCCCGCAATTGAACGTCCGCAGCATTTCCGCTTCGGCGATGCCGCCGGTCGCGGCCATCCACTTGAACACCGGCAGCGCCGGAACCTGGGCGAGATCGAGCGTGACACCGAGATCGGCGGGCAGCGCGCGCGGGATGTTGTCGGGGAATCCGCCGCCGGTGATGTGAGCGAGCGCCTTGATCCCCTTGGTCTCGCGGATCGCCGCCAGGCACGAATTGACGTAGATGCGGGTCGGCTCGAGCAGGGCCTGCCCGAGCGGGCGGGCGCGGTCGAACGGCGCCGGAGCATCCCAGGCCAGGCCGCTCCGCTCGACGACCTTGCGGGCCAGCGAATAGCCGTTGGAATGCACGCCGGATGAGGCAATGCCCAGCACCGCGTCGCCCGCCGCGACATCGCGTGGCAGCAACTCGCCGCGTTCCGCCGCGCCGACCGCGAAGCCTGCGAGATCGTAATCTCCGGCTGCGTAAAGCCCGGGCATCTCCGCCGTCTCGCCGCCGATCAACGCACAATTGGCCTGCCGGCAGCCTGCCGCGACCCCCGACACGACGGCGGCGCCGGTTTCCGGATCGAGCTGTCCACAGGCGAAATAGTCGAGGAAGAACAGCGGCTCAGCGCCCTGCACGACGAGGTCGTTGACCGACATGGCGACCAGGTCGATGCCGATCGTGTCGTGGCGCCCCGTCTCGATCGCGATCTTCACCTTGGTGCCGACGCCGTCGGTCGAGGCGACCAGCACCGGATCGGTGAAACCCGCGCGTTTGAGGTCGAACAGCCCGCCGAAGCCGCCGATCTCAGCGTCGGCGCCACGCCGTGCCGTGGCCCGCACCAACGGCTTGATCAGCTCGACCATGCGGTTGCCGGCGTCGATATCGACGCCCGCCTTGGCGTAGGTCAGGCCGGAACGGCTGTCGTCGGACATCGCGGATCCTAGCTGCTTCAGCGCGGGTCCTACGGGGGAATCGGCCCCGAAGCAATGGCTTAGGGACGGCTTGGCAAGCGCATCGGGCCGGCTAATGTGGTACCGGGGACGGGCAGGCCTAGCCGGGGCAAGCGATTGAATCTTCCTAACCTCATTACGATTGCGCGTATTCTGCTGGTGCCGGTCGTGGTCTGGGCCATTGCGTCGGGCGAGATGCGTCTGGCGTTTCTGGTGTTCCTCGCCGCCGGCGTCAGCGACGCTGTCGACGGCTTTCTCGCCAAGCGCTTCGGCATGACGAGCGAGATCGGGGCCTATCTCGATCCGCTCGCGGACAAAGCCCTGCTCATGTCGATCTACGTGGCGCTCGGCATCGTCGACGCGATCCCGCGCTCGCTGGTGATCCTGGTCGTGTCGCGCGACATCATGATCATCGCCGGCGTGATGCTGTCCTGGCTGGTCGGCCATCCGGTCCAGATCAAGCCGCATCCGGTCTCCAAGCTCAACACGGTGTGTCAGATCCTGTTCGCCGGCCTGGTCCTGGCTTCGCTTGGCTTTCACTTCCAGATGGGGGTGGCGGGCACCGTGGCCCAGCTCGTGGTCGCAGCCTTGACCTTGCTGTCGGTCGGGTTCTACGTGCGCGAATGGGTGCGCCACTTCAACGGCGCACCAAACACCCATTGAGGCCGTTGGGGGGCCGAGTGGGGGTCGGGGAGAGGGGCGGGCGACATGGCCATTGGCCTGACACGGCAGGTGATATTTTGGGCCGCGGCACTCGCGGTGTTCATCATCCTGTTGTGGCTGCTGCACAGCGTCATGCTGCCCTTCGTCGCGGGCATGGTGCTCGCCTATCTGTTCGACCCGCTTGCCAATCGCATCGAGCAGCTTGGCGTGAACCGTCTGTTGGCGACGCTCGTCATCATCGGATTGTTCATCCTGATCTTCGTCCTGTTGATCATCCTCGTAGCGCCGATCCTGTTCGCGCAGCTTCTGGCGCTGGTCGACAACCTGCCGAATTACGTGGCCCGGGTGCAGCAGCTGATCGCCGACTCGAACCGGGAATGGTTGAACAAGCTGGTCGGCGACAGTCTGGGCGGCGCCGAGCTTGGCACCATGGTGAAGCAGGGCGCCGGCGGGGTGACCGATTTCCTGCGGTCGCTATGGACCGGCGGTCGTGCGCTGATCTCGATCTTTTCGCTGCTGGTGATCACGCCGGTGGTCGCGTTCTATCTGCTCAACGACTGGAACCGCGTCGTGAGTGCGATCGACAACTGGCTGCCGCGCGCGCACGCCGACACGATCCGCGCGCTGGCGCGCGAGATCGACACGGCGATCGCCGGCTTCGTGCGCGGGCAGTCCGGCGTCTGCCTCATTCTTGGCTCGTTCTACGCGGTGTCGTTCTCGGTCGTCGGCCTGAGCTTCGGGCTGGTGATCGGCCTGATCGCCGGCCTCATTAGCTTCATTCCCTATGTCGGCACTCTGACGGCGTTTGTCGTGTCGGTCGGCGTGGGCGTCGCCCAGTTCTGGCCGAACTGGACGCCACTCATTGCCATCGTCATCATCAATTTCGTCGGTCAGGCGCTCGAAGGCTATGTGCTGTCCCCTTATCTGGTGGGACCGAGCGTCGGCCTGCATCCGGTCTGGCTGATGTTCGCGCTGCTCGCCTTCGGCTACCTGTTCGGGTTCGTCGGCCTGTTGGTGGCGATCCCGCTTGCGGCCGCGGTCGGCGTGCTGGTGCGCTTCGCGCTGCGGCAATATCTGGCGAGCCCGTTCTACACCGGCGTGGAGCACCACTGAGTTCGGGCAACACGCGTGACGAGTGTAATGGTCACATCCACGGCTCCACGCCAGCTCGCGCTGGCGCTGGCCCATTCCGAAAGCTTCGCGCGCGAGGACTTCCTGGCCGGCGCGTCGAACCAGTCGGCGCTCGCTCTCATCGAGCAATGGCCGGACTGGCCCGCGCGCAGCGTCGCGCTGGTCGGCCCAACCGGATCCGGCAAGAGCCATCTTGCTGCGATCTGGGCCGAGGCAACCGGCGCGCGCGTGATCGCGGGTCGCGCGCTCGACGAGGCGGCGCTGCCGACCGCGCTCGCGACCGGCGCGCTGGTGGTCGAGGATCTGGCGTCCGGCGGTATCGATGAGCGCGCCTTGTTTCACCTGCTCAACCTCGCGCGGGCGCCGGATGTCTCGCTCCTGCTGACGGGCCGGACGGCCCCGGCGACGTGGACGATCGCGCTTCCCGACCTCGCGTCGCGGCTGCGTGCCTTGCCGGTCGTGGCGCTGGCGCCCCCGGATGACGCGTTGCTGCGCGCCGTGCTGGTCAAGCTGTTCGCCGACCGCCAGCTCGCCGTCGACGAAGGCCTGATTGGTTTCGTCGCCACCCGGATCGAACGCTCGTTCGCCGCCGCCCGCGCGGTCGTCGACGAGCTCGACCGCGAGGCCCTGCGGCAGCACCGCCCGGTCACGCGAACGTTGGCCGCCGAATTGCTCCGCCAGAGTTCTCCCGGCACGGAAACTTAATATTTTTCAATGTATTATCATTGGTCGAACGGGGCTTGACGGGCCCCTCGAGCCCGGCCAAGCATGCCGGAGTCGGCATTGCTCAACATTGAGAAACAACATGGCTGATCGCGCCCAAGCCGTTGTCCTGCCTCTTGATTCGCCACGAGATGCGATTCCGCCAGAGGCTCCGGCGCGGCCGGCCTTCGGGCCGGAACGATTTGTAAACCGTGAATTGTCGTGGCTGCACTTCAACCGGCGCGTCCTGGAAGAGGCGGAAAATCCCAACCATCCGCTGCTGGAGCGGGTTCGCTTCCTGTCGATCTGCGCCAACAACCTCGACGAGTTTTTCATGGTGCGCGTCGCGGGTCTCAAGGGGCAGGTTCGTGCCGGCATCACCTCGCGGAGCCCTGACGGGCTCACGCCGAGCGAGCAGCTGGCGCGCATCGCCGAGGGGGTGTCGTCGCTCGCCAGCGATCAGCAGGCCCGCTGGCGCGAACTGCGCAAGGATCTTGCCCAGGAGTCGATCATTTTCGTGGACGGCGACGGCCTCAAGAAGCCGGAACGCGCGTGGCTCGAGGATCACTTCCTTCACCACATCTTCCCGTTGTTGACGCCGCTCGCCGTCGATCCGGCGCATCCGTTCCCGTTCATCCCCAATCTCGGCTTCACCATCGCGCTGCAGCTTGCGCGCGCCAAGGACGGCAAGGCAATGAACGCGCTGATCCGTCTGCCGCAGCGCAGTCAGCGGTTCATCCGCTTGCCTGCGGAAGCCGCCGGCGACGGCGTTCGCCTCATCGCGCTCGAGCAGGCGATCGTCCTGTTCACGTCGCGGCTGTTCCCGGGCTACTCGGTCAAAGGGCAGGGCGCATTCCGGGTGATCCGCGACTCGGAGGTCGAAATCGAGGAAGAGGCCGAGGATCTGGTCCGCCTCTATGAACGCGTGCTCAAGCGCCGTCGCCGCGGATCGGCGATTCGCCTTGAGCTCGCCGCCGAGATGCCGGCGGAGTTGCGCCGCTTCGTGCAGCGCGCGCAGGGCGCGGCGGATGACGAAGTGTTTTTGGTCGAGGGGGTGCTGGCGCTGAACGAGCTCTCGGAGCTGACCGGCCTTGATCGCCCGGACCTGCAATTCGTTCCTTACAATCCGCGCTTCCCCGAGCGCATCCGTGATCACGCCGGCGACTGCTTCGCGGCCATTCGCCAGAAGGACCTGATCGTCCACCATCCTTACGAGTCGTTCGACGCGGTCGTGCAATTCCTGCAGCAGGCCGCGCGCGATCCCGACGTGGTGGCCATCAAGCAGACGCTGTACCGCACCTCCGCCGACAGTCCGATCGTGCGCACGCTGATCGAGGCGGCCGAGGCCGGCAAGTCCGTCACCGCCGTCGTCGAGCTCAAGGCTCGCTTTGACGAGGAGGCCAACATCCGCTGGGCGCGCGACCTCGAGCGCGCCGGCGCTCAGGTGGTGTACGGCTTCATCGAGCTGAAGACCCACGCCAAGCTGTCGCTGGTCGTGCGGCGCGAAGGTGGCTCGCCGCTGTCCTACGTTCACGTCGGGACCGGGAACTATCATTCGGTGACGGCGCGCATCTATACGGATCTGTCGTTCTTCACCGCCGATCCGGTCATCTCGCGCGACGTCGCCCGCATCTTCAATTTCATCACCGGCTATGCCGAGCCGGCCGAGCTCGAGCGCATGGCGGTCTCGCCGCTCAATCTGAAGACCCGCATCCTCGACCACATCGCCAAGGAGATCGCGCACGCGCGCGCTGGTCGGCCGGCCATGATCTGGATGAAGATGAACGCGCTGGTCGATCCGGTCGTGATCGATGCCCTCTACGACGCGTCACAGGCCGGCGTGCAGATCGACCTCGTCGTGCGCGGCATCTGCTGCCTGCGGCCGGGCGTTGCCGGCCTGTCGGACAACATCCGCGTCAAGTCGATCGTCGGCCGGTTCCTGGAGCACGGGCGCATCTATTGCTTCGGCGCCGGCCACGGGCTGCCGCATCCCAAGGCGGCGGTCTACATCTCATCGGCCGACCTGATGCCGCGGAACCTCGACCGCCGGGTCGAGGCGCTGTGTCCGATCACCAACCCTACGGTGCATGAGCAGGTGCTCGACCAGATCATGGTTGCCAACCTGAAAGACAATGAACAGAGCTGGAAACTCTTGCCCGACGGCAGCTCGAATCGGATAAAGGCGTCCGGGGGCGAGGAGCCGTTCAACGCCCACAAGTACTTCATGACCAATCCAAGCCTGTCGGGTCGTGGCAAATCGCTCAAGGAATCGTCGCCCCGCAGTCTCACGCGTGCGCGTGAGCGCGCCCAGGCGAGCGAGCAAAGGTGACGCGCAGGGGCGGCTCAACCATGGGCCGCCGGTCGGCGTCATTGACATCGGCTCCAACTCGGTCCGGCTCGTCGTCTACGAAGGCCTGACGCGCAGCCCGACGCCGATCTTCAACGAAAAGGTGCTGGCCGGCCTCGGCCGCGAGGTCCAGTCGACCGGGCTGCTCGCGCCCGATGCCGTCTCCAAGGCGTTGCGGGCGCTGGTGCGGTTCCGCGCCCTGTGCGACACGCTTCATGTCCGCAAGGTCTGGGCCGTCGCGACGGCCGCCTGCCGCGAGGCGAACAACGGCGCGAGCTTCATTGCCCAGGCCGAGCGTATCTGCCGTACCCGGATCGATATTCTCTCGGGCCGGCGCGAGGCCAAGCTGTCGGCGCTCGGCATCGTCTCCGGCATCTATCGGCCCGACGGCATCGTCGGCGATCTCGGCGGCGGCTCGCTCGAGCTGGTCGAGGTGCACGGGCATCGCGTCCGTGCCGGCGTCACCCTGCCGCTCGGCGGTCTGGCGCTGCAGGACATTTCGGAGAAGTCGGTCAAGAAGGCGGAGAAGGTCGTCCGCCGCGCGCTCGCCGACGTCCCCGACCTCGCCCATGGCCGCGGCCGCGTCCTCTACGCGGTCGGCGGCACGTGGCGCGCGCTGGCGCGGTTGCACATCTGGCAGACCGGCTATCCGCTCCACGTGATGCACAATTACGTCATCCCGGCACGCGAGGCGCTCGAGTTCTCGCGCCTCGTCCGCCGTGTCGATCCGGAGACGCTGTCGCGCATCGAGGTCGTCACCGATGCCCGCCGGCCGTTGCTCGCCTATGCCGCGCTGGTGCTCGAGCATCTCGTCCGCATCATCCGGCCGCGCGAGGTGGTGATCTCCGCGCTCGGCGTGCGCGAAGGGCTGCTCTACTCGCTGCTCAGCGACAGGGAGCGCAAGAAAGATCCGCTCATCGCTGCCGCCAGCGACCTCAACATCCTGCGCTCGCGCTCGCCGCGTCACGGCGAGGAGCTGTGCGAGTGGACCGACCGCTTCATGGCGACGTCCGGCATCGACGAGACCGCGGACGAGCGCAGGCTGCGTCACGCCGCCTGCCTGCTCGCCGACATCGGCTGGCGCGCGCATCCCGACTATCGCGGCGAGCAGTCGCTCAACATCATCGCCAACGCCACCGTCGTCGGTGTCGACCATCCCGGCCGCGCCTTCGTCGCCAGCGCGGTGTTCTTCCGGCATGTCGGACTGGTGGACGACGAATTGTCGCCGCATGTCCGCGAGCTGATGTCGTCGCGCCTGCTGGACCATGCGCGCATCCTCGGCGCCGCCATGCGGGTCGCCTATCTGGTCTCGGCCTCGATGCCGGGCGTGCTGCCCTCGACGCCGATGATCGTTGAGCGCGGCAAGCTCAAGCTGAAGCTGAAGGGACGATACGGCGCGCTCGGCGGCGAACGGCTGTTCAATCGGCTGCGTCAGCTCGCCCGCCTGGTCGGCCGCGAGCCGGTGATGGAACGCGGCTAAGCGGGCGCGTGCGACCTACTTCCGGTCGACCGTCACCACACGGCCTTTCTCCACCGCGAGGGCGAGGCGGCCGGCCTTGAGCGCCAGCGCCTGCTCGCCGAACATCTCGCGCCGCCAGCCCTTGAGCGCCGCAACGTCGGCATGGTCGTCGCCAGCAATCCGCTCGAGGTCGTCCACGGTCGCGATGACCTTGGCGGCGACGCCGTGGCGCTCGGAGGTCATGCGCAGCAGGACCTTGAGCAGCTCGACCGTCGCCGCGCCGTTGACGACCGGCTTGGCGCGGTCGAGCCGCGGCAGCGTCTTGGGATCGCGGGCGAGCCCCCGCTTGACCGCCTCGACGATCTCCTGGCCCCACTTCGACCGCTCGAAGCCGTTGGGCAGCGAGCGCAGCCCGCCGAGCCGCTCCGTCGTGGTCGGACAATGCGTGGCGATATCGCCGATCACGTCGTCCTTGAGTACGCGGCCACGCGGCACGTCGCGCGCCTGCGCCTCACGCTCGCGCCATGCCGCGACCTCGATCAGCACCGCGAGCTCTTTTGGCTTGCGCGCGCGCGTGCGCAGCCGCTCCCATGCGAAATCCGGGTCGGCGCGATAGGTGTCGGGCGAGGTGAGAACCTCCATCTCCTCGCCCACCCAGTCGGCGCGGCCGCGCCGCTCGAGGTCGGCCGAGAGCGCCAGGTAGACCTGGCGCAGGTGGGTGACATCGGACACTGCGTAGGCGATCTGCGCCGGCGACAGCGGCCGCCGCGACCAGTCGGTGAAGCGGTGCGACTTGTCGAGCGCGTCTCCGGTGATGCGCTGGACCAGCTGATCGTAGGAAATCGAGTCGCCGTAGCCGAGGACCATGGCAGCGACCTGGGTGTCGAACACCGGATGCGGCACCAGCTTGGCCTGGTGCCAGACGATTTCGATGTCCTGCCGTGCGGCGTGAAACACCTTGAGCACGCGCTCGTTCGCCATCAGCTCGAAGAACGGCGCAAGCTCGAGCCCGGGCGCCAGCGCATCGATCACCACCGACTCGTCGGGGCTCGCCATCTGCACGACGCAGAGCAGGGGATAATAGGTCGTCTCGCGCAGGAACTCGGTATCGACGGTCACGAACGGGTGGCGCGCCAGGCGGGCGCAGGCGGCCGCCAGCTCGTCGGTGGTCGTGATAGTCTCGATTCCCGGGGCAAGAGCGGCGTCGGATGCCGGTATCGCGCGGCGAGGGCCGCGATATGCTTCGCTGGGACCGATCGGCAAGGACTGTTCTCCGAACTCCGCTGACTTGTGACTTGCTTGGCCTATATCCGTTTCGGAAAACCAGCGTCCAGGGATATGCGCCAGGAAAGGGAATCATGCCACATTTGCTCGCGATTTGCCTGCTTTTCTTGCTATCGGCGCCGCTTTCTGCCCGCGAACTTGGGGATGCGACCGGGCGGACTGTGGTCGTGCCGGATCGGGTCGAGCGCGTCATGGCGGCGGGGCCGAATGCGGCGGTGCCGCTATACGTGCTGGCGCCGGCCAAGATGGTCGGCTGGCCGAGCGCGCCGCGCCCCAATGAGCGCGAATTCATCGTTCCGGCGGCCCGCGACCTCCCCGAGCTCGGCCGTCTGACCGGGCGGGGCGATACCGCCAATGTGGAGGTCGTGCTCAAGGCCAAGCCGGACGTCATCTTCGATTTCGGATCGGTCGCGCCGACCTATGCGTCGCTGGCCGAGCGGGTCGAGCAGCAGACCGGCATTCCTTACCTCCTGGTCGACGGCCGGCTCGACAAGACACCGGCGTCGATTCGCTTGCTGGGGACGGCGTTCGGCGTCTCGGAACGCGCCGAGGCGATTGCACGCTACGTCGAGGAGACCGAGCAGCTGCTAAACCAGCGCTTGAAGGATCTGCCCGAAGCGGCCCGTCGCCGCGTCTATCTGGCCCGTCAGCCGAACGGCCTCGAAACCGGGCTGCGTGGCTCGATCAACACCGAGATCATCGAGCGGGCCGGCGGCGTCAACGTCGCCGAGCGGGCGACCGGGCGCGGCGGCATCGCCAACGTGTCGATCGAGCAGGTGCTCGCCTGGATGCCCGATACGATCATCACCTGGGACGCCAATTTCTTCGCGAGCCATGCCACCGATCCGGTGTGGGCAGCCGTCCCCGCGGTCGTCAACAAGCGCGTGTTCCTCGCGCCGCGCCTGCCGTTCGGCTGGATCGATGCGCCGCCGTCGATCAACCGCGTGATTGGCCTGCGCTGGATCGCCGGGCTCCTTTATCCCGACCGTTTTCCGGAGGACATCCACCAGGTCGCGCGCGAGTTCATCAAGCTGTTCTATCAAACCGATGTCAGCGACGCGCAGCTCGACCGCATCCTCGCCGGCGCGCAGCCGGGCGAGCGGCGGCGCTGAGCCTATCCGAGCGCACATGCCAGAACGAAAGACACTCCGCACATCGGTGGTCGTACTGCTGGTCGCAGCCCTTGTGCTGACGCTCATCGTCGCGCTCGCGATCGGGCCGTATCCGCTCAACTGGGCCGACGTCTCGCGCGCTGCGATGCGCCTGTTCGGCGCGGGCGAGGGCACAGCATCGCCCGGTGAGGTGGTGTTCGTGCGCGTGCGGCTGCCGCGCGTCGCGGCTGCCGCATTGGTCGGCGCGGCGCTCGCCGGCGCCGGCACCGCGTACCAGACGCTGTTTCGCAATCCGCTCGTCTCGCCGGACATCCTCGGCGTCGCGACCGGCGCGGGCCTCGGCGCCGTGCTCGGCATTCTGCTGTCGCTGCCGGTGGCCGGCATCCAGGGCCTCGCGTTCCTGCTCGGGCTCGCGACCGTGGCGCTTGTCTATCTGATCTCCGCGGCGCTGCATGGCCACGACCGTACGCTGGTCCTCGTCCTCTCCGGCGTGGTGGTCGGCGCGCTCGCCGGTGCGTGCATCTCGCTGGTGAAGATTTTGGCCGATCCCTATGACCAGCTTCCCGCAATCACCTTCTGGCTCCTTGGCAGTCTGGCCGGCGTGAAGGTCGGCGACCTTGCGGTGGTCGCCCCGCTCGTATTCGCCGGCCTCATCCCGCTCGTCCTGCTGCGCTGGCGCATCGGCGTCCTCTCGCTCGGCGACGACGAGGCGAGGGCGCTCGGTGTCGACGTGTCGCGCCTGCGCGCGATCGTGATCGGTGCCGCGACGCTGATGACCGCGAGTGTGGTCGCCATCTCGGGCGTGATCGGATGGATCGGCCTGATGATCCCGCATATCGCCCGCATGATGGTCGGGCCGAACTTCGATCGCCTGCTGCCGGCATCGATGCTGCTCGGCGCGTCGTTCATGCTGCTGGTCGACACCCTGGCGCGCACGCTCGCCCGCATCGAGACGCCGCTCGGCATTCTCACCGCCGTGCTCGGCGCGCCGTTCTTCCTGTGGCTGCTCGCGCGCGGCCGCAAGACGTGGGGTTGACGATGCCGAGTGAAGTGCACATTCGCAGCCTGGAGACGATCGGCGATCGCGAGGTCCAGGCCTTGAGCGACGTGCTGATCGATTGCGTGGAAGGCGGCGCGTCCGTCAATTTCATGCTGCCGATGTCCCGCGCCAAGGCCGAGACGTTCTGGCGCTACGTCTCCGCGAGCGTCGGGCGCGGCGAGCGTCTGGTCTTCGTCGCCGAGGACCGGGCCGGAACGATCGTCGGCACAGTTCAGCTGGTCCTGCATCAGGTCGAAAACCAGCAGCATCGTGCGGACCTCGCGAAAATGCTCGTGCATCGACAGGCGCGCCGGCAGGGCATCGGTGCGCTGCTGCTCGCCGCGGCGGAGCGCGGTGCCATCAACGCCGGCAAGGCGCTGTTGGTGCTGGATACGGCGTCCGAAGAGGCAGAACGCCTGTATGCACGCCAAGGCTGGCAGCGCTGCGGAGAAATTCCGAACTATGCGCTATGGCCCGACGGCACGCCGTGCACCGCCACGTTTTTCTTCAAGTCGCTAGGCACCTGAGGCGGACGATGCGGCTCTCGGCGGATGACCTTTCGATCGGCTATCGCGGCCATCTGGTCGGCACTGGCATTTCGCTCGCGCTCGAGCCGGGCGAGGTGCTCTGCCTGCTCGGCCCGAACGGCGCCGGCAAGACCACGCTGTTCCGCACTTTGCTCGGCTTGCAGCGTCCGCTGGGCGGCGCGGTGCTGCTCGACGGCCAGCCGGTCGCGCGCATGCGACCGATCGAGATCGCGCGAAGCATGGCCTATGTGCCGCAGGCGCATGTCACCGAATTCTCCTACACGGTCCTCGACGTCGTGTTGATGGGACGCACTGCGCGGCTGAAGCCGTTCGCCAGCCCCGGGCCCGCCGATGAGAAGATCGCGCGCGAAAAACTCATGAGCCTCGGCATCGGCGAGCTGGCCGATCACGATTACACCCGCGTGTCCGGCGGCCAGCGTCAGCTCGCGCTGATCGCCCGTTCGCTCGCCCAGGAGGCCGCGATCCTGGTCATGGACGAGCCGACCGCCAGCCTCGATTTCGGCAATCAGACCCTGGTGCTGGGACGGATCCGTCAACTGGCACGTGAAGGCTACGGTATCGTGCTGTCGACGCATGATCCGGACCACGCGCTCCTGGTGGCCTCACGCGTCGCCATCATCGCCGATGGCGGGCTGCGCGCGGTCGGCGCGCCGCAGGACGTAGTGACGGCCGAGACGCTCTCGGCCATCTACCGCACCGAGGTGATCGTCGAGGACACGCCGTCCGGCCGCCGCGTCTGCGTGCCGGCATGGCGGAACTAGTGGAGCGCTGATGACCTTTGATGACCCGCCGGTGCCCCAATTGGCGCAAATCGATACCCGGACATTGCGTGAATTCACCACTTATTCGAGTGCTGATGACTTTCGATGACTTTGATGACCTCCCGGGCCAGCTGTGAGGTCATCATCGCGGCTCACGCGCCAAAGAACTCGAACGCCGCCCAGTAGAACGGGTGCTGGAACGGCTTGGTGCCGGGCTTCGCTTCGCCGAGCGCCGTGGTCAGCATGGCCTCCTCGCGCGCCGGGAGCCGGCCGCTCGCCTGCGCCTTCTTCACGTAGGCCTGGAGCTCCTCGCGCGTGCTGTCGCGCAGCCAGAGCTGCGCCTGCCGCAGCGCCGCGGCCGGCGCGACCTTCTCGCCGAGGTGCAGGTCGTAGAACCGGACCATCAGCAGTGCGGTCGAGACGTCGTCGACCGACCACAGCGAGCCGACCACGCCGGCGGCGCCGGCCTGGAGAAAGGCGCCGGGCAGGCCGATGAACTCGCTCGCAATGCGCTGGAAATCATAAAAGCCGGTCTCGCAGGCCGAGAGCACGACCAGGCGCGGACTGCCGAGGTTTTGCTCGTCGAGCAGGCGGCCGACGGTCAGGCGTTCGCCCTTGGCCAACAGCAGGGCGGACGACCGCGGCTTGAGCCAGTCGAAAATGCCGTGGGTGGCGAAATGCCAGTAGCCGGCCGTTCGCAGCGATTTCAGCACGCTCGCGGGATCGGCCGTGTCAGCGCCAAGCGTGCTGCGGGCGTTCGCGGCGAAGTAGCTCGCCACCGCGGCGCCCTCCGGCGCGGTGAAGGCGAGATCCCCGCTCGGGTTGACGATCGCCGCGAGTGACGCGGGCGGTGTCGCAGCGGCCCGGCGGCGGGCGATCTCAGCGGCGGCGAGGCTCGGGGAGGGGACGAGCACATAGCGATCGAGCAGCATCTCGCCCGAGGCCGGATCGGTGGCGAGCCGGATCGGCACCATGCCGAGCACGCCTTGCGGCAGCCACAGCACGGAGCTGGTGCGAGGTACGCGCTCGGTCTCGAGCGCCGTGGCGAGCGCGCCGCCGACCGTCTTCCACAGCTCCGGTCCGAGCTTGCCGATCTCGTCGAGCCAGATCTCCTGCTTCGAGCGCTTGTCGGATTTGGCCAGCCAGTTGACGCCATAGGCGTCGAGCCAGCGGTCGAGCCAGCCCGAGACCCGCAGCGCTACCTTGACGCCCGGCGAGTTGATCAGCGTCTGGTCGGCGAGGCCCGGCAGCTCGATCGCCTTGAGCGCAGGTCCATTCGCGCCCCGCGTTACTAGGAGGAGCCGCGCGCCCTGCGCGGTCACGACCGGCGCGGCGATCGCTGCGTGCTGCGCCAGCAGCGCCTGGGCCAACGACTGTCCGGTGAGGCGGCTCGCATCGTCCGGCGATTTCGCCTGCGCGGCGTCGATGATGCCCGTCACCGCCGCACGCAAGCGTTCGAGCTCCTTCAGCGCGGCCGCGCGGTCCGCGCCGCTCGCCGCCTCGAGCCGGGCTTCCGCGTTGCGGATGTCGAGCCGCAGCTTGTCGAGTCGCGTCCGGTCGGCCGGTGCGAGCGCCAGCGCATCGAGACCGAGCACCGTTCGCAGGCGCCGCGCCTTGCCGGCTTCGAGAATGTCGAGCGCGCGCGGCAGGTCCTTGCGCTCGATGGCGGCGAAGGCGGCGTTGGCGAACAGCTCGCCGGCCTCGGCGACGATGTTCTCTACGTCAGCCTGGTCGAGGCCGCCGCCGACGAGGTCGCGGTAGGCGGCCATGGCGCTGTCGAACTGCGCAAGCGCGCCCGGCCAGTCGCCGCGCGCGGCCGCCACTTTGCCGGCGGCGTGCGCCGCCTTCATGTGATCCCAAGGCACGGTGGCGCGGGTGTGCACCTCGAGCGCCGCCGCGAGCGCGGCGCCGGCGGCTTGCAGGTTCGCCTCGCGCGGGCCGGTCGGGCGTCGCAGCAGCGTCGTGCCCAGATTGTACTGGACGATCGCCCATTTGAAGGGTTCCGACTGGCGCGTGTAGACGGTGAGCGCCTTGCGGTAGGCGTCGATCGCCTGCTCGAGATTGCCCGCCGTATCGCCGACGCTTCGCTCGGCAAACGCATTGCCGAGGTTGAGCATGGTGCGCGCGAAGCGCTCCGGCGCACGCTCCGCGGTGTAGACCGTGAGCGCCTGCCGGTAGGCGGCGATCGCGGCCTCCTTGTTCTGCTCGGGACGGCCGACGGCGCGGTTGAGGTTGGCGTTGCCGATATTCATCTGCAGCTGCGCCCAGTCCGACGGGAACGCGTCGCGGGTGAACACCTCGCCGGCGCGCGCAAAGGCGGCCAGCGCCTTCTCCACATTGTCGCTGCGCTCGCCGCGCACGCGGTCGCCATAGGCCATGCCGAGATTGTCCTGCAGGCCGGCCCACAGCGCGGGCTGGCGCTCGCGCGATGCGGCGGCGAGGCCCTGCTCGTAGGCGGCGATGGCGGCCTCGACATTGTCGGCGCGGCTGCCGCGCACGCGCGCCCAGTAGGCTGCGCCGAGCGCCGACTGGGCGGCGATCCAGTCGGCCGGGTCTTTCTCGCGCGAGACGACCGCGAGCGCGTTGTTCGCCGCCGCGAGCGACGCCTCGAGATTGTCGGCGCGGCTGCCGGCGATGCGATGCCAGTGTGCCTTCGACAGACTCACCTGGAGCGATGCCCAGAAATCAGGAGCGGCTTCGCGGGTGAACACACTGGTCGCCTCGGTCAGCGCCGCGATGGCGCGCTCGACATTGTCGGCACGGCTGCCGCCGGTGCGCTCCAGATAAGCAAGGCCGATTCCGCGTTGAGCCCTTGCCCAATATTTCCGATCGTTTGTCGCCGCGAAATGCTTCAGCGCCTCGGTATAGGCGGCAATGGCGCGGTCGGGCGCATCGGCACGCTGGCCCGACCGCAGGCGCGAGTACTCGTTGCCGAGCTGACCCCACATCTGGCCCATCAGGTCGTCGCGACCGGGCTCGCGCAGTGGCCATGCGCTGAACCCTCTGGCGAGGCCGAGCGCTTTCTCGATCAGCGCGATGCGGGCTTCCGGAGTAGGCCCGCTCTTGGAGTTCTGCCACGCCGCGATCATCTCGAGCGCGCGCGACTTCACCGCATCCGGCATCGGTTGGCTGGCAGCCGTCAGACATGATGCCAGCACGGCAAAAGCGACCACGAAGCAGTGCAAGAGGCGTAGGCCCATGATGCGCTCCCGGATGCCGAATTCTGATCAGTCAGGCGAGTTGGTGGACGTGGATCGATGGTGGCCATTTCCGATGAAAACGGCCGATGTTGGACCGAGGCAATCAGTCCCATCACGAGATCGAGAGGTTGCACGATCGGACGCCGTAAATCGGCCGCACGGCTGGTCTCCCAAGGCGCCTTCGAACCGCGGAGGGTGTCATGCGTCTCTTCTCAGTCGGCCTTCTGCTGATCTCGCTCATCCTTGCCGGTCCGGCGGCAGCGAGGATCGTCCAGGCGCCCAACAGCCGGATCGCCATTGACCTGCCCGACGGCTACGAGCCGGCCGGCCAATTCTCCGGATTCGTCAACACGACAAATGGCGTGTCCATCGTCATCATCGAGATGCCCGGCGCGGCCTACGCGCAGATCGCCACGGCATTCACGCCCGAGGCTCTGGCCACCCGCGGCGTGGTCGGCGTCAAGCCCGGCAAGATCGCGCGCACCGACCAGCACGTCTACGTGACCGGCGAGCAGGACGCGCCGCAGGGCCGCTACAGCAAGTTCATTGTTGCGTTCCAGGACGGCGACGTGACCGCGCTCATCACCGTCAACGCGCCGAAATCCAATCTCGATGGCGGTCAGGTCAAGCCGGCGGAGATCGAAAGCGCGCTCGCAAGCGCGCGCGTCGCCGCCGCCGCAGCCCCGGTGAAGGAACTGTTCAAGCTCGGCTATCTCGGTCCGTTCAAGGAGAGCATGTCCATTCTTGGGACGACCAAGCTCTACTCGCTCGACGGCAAGGCGGAGCCGTCCAAGGAGAATGCCAACCGGGCCCTTGTCATTGTCGCTCCCTCCCTCGACAAGCGGCCCATCCCCGCGCTCGAGGAGTTCTCGGAGCGGGCATTCAAGGATGTTGCCAAGGCCGCCGATGTCGCGATCGACGAACGACGCAAGCTGACCGTCGCCGGGATCGACGCGTTCGAGATCGTCGGTTCGGCGCGCGACAAGGATACCGGCGCCGAGAAGGTCATCTATCAGGTCGTGGTACCGGGCAAGGACGGCGGCTACTTCCGCATCGTCGGACAGTCGCCGCGCGAGGAAGGCGCGCGTCTGATCCCTGAGTTCCGCAAGATGGCCGAGAGTTTTCGTCTGGCCGAATGACGTGGGCTGCTCGATGCAACATCCGGATGAGTTTGGATGATGCGAAATCTCATGCGCGTGGCGTGCTGCTGTCGCTCGTGTCCGATGAATGTCAGGCCGCAGAGGAACCCATGAAGCGCACGTGGACAATCATCGGCGTGGCTGACGTGCCCCGGAGCTGCACCTGGTACCAATCGCTGCTTGGTCTGCCCGAAGCGGCTCCTGCCCACGACGACTTCGGGCAAATCGTCGACGCGGATGGAACGGTCTTGCTCTGTCTCCACGAGTGGGGCGCCCACGGGCATCCACCGTTGACAAGTCCCCACCACGCCAAGCCCGGCAACGGCCTCCTCTTGTTCTTCCGCGTCGACAACTTTGACGTCGCTTTGCCGAGGGCGCGCGCGCTCGTCAGCCGGCTGGAAGAAGAGCCGCATGTGAATCCCAACACTGGAACGCCGGAGTTTTCGCTGCGAGATCCTGACGGATACTACGTCACCATCAGTGCGCTCGAAGCGTGAGCGCGAACGCCCCATGCATCCGCGCAACGATCGCCCTTCTCCTTGCTCCGCCGGCCGGGTGACGGCGCCGGCTCGTCCGGATTAGCGCAGCGAGACCGTGCCAGGGAAGCAGCACGACGATACCTTGCGCGTGTGTGAACACGCCTGTGGAACACCGGGGACCACCGTCAGAGCTCGGATCGGGCTGCCGTTGTTCTGACGGCGGTCTCAAGCAACTTTACGCCCGACGGCCATGACGTGGTTGCTGGCTCCAACAATGGATGGCTCCATCTCGATTTCCAATAGAAACTCGAGCAGGTCGTGGCGTTGATCCGGCTTTGCTGCAGCCTCTCGAAAATGCGCAGCGCCCCATGCAGGGCCCTCGACACTCAGCAGGTTAACGCTCGAAAACCCGCTCACTTGAATTTCATCAGCAAGCTCCTCCGGCCGATGAAAGTACCCGGTTGTGAAGTAGTCAGGCCGGTCAGTTGGGTTGCGATGTTCGCCGGATTTCAGGTCAGCGCGGACAATGCTGCGAAATTCCGGGTCGCCGAAGTATCCACTCGATAACCCATCAATGAATGACGCGAACCTACTGATTGCCGCAGCAAATAGCACGCCGCCTCTCTTCAGAACGCGATGAGCTTCAGAGAGTGCAGCGAGACGTTCCGACCTGTGAACCAAATGATACAATGGACCCAGAAGCAGCACTGCGTCTGCAAATTCTGCGACAAAGTCCAGTTGCCGAGCATCTCCCACGGCAACGGAGGCGAGCGGAATACCGGATTGAACCGAGTATGATCGGGCCTGGTCGATGTGCAAAGGAATTGGATCGGTTAGATGCACGCTGTGCCCATTCGCAGCGAGCCAAAACGAGTGAATTCCTGCGCCGCCTCCGATGTCACAGATCACGGCAGGTGCGGCTGGGAGGCGACGCTCAAGTATGCTTTGCGTTCGCAGTCTTTCGACCTCGCCTCTGCCACATAGGCGTTGCTGTTCCTGACCTAGGGAATAATACCGCTCGATTTTTTCGTCGATCATGATCATTTCAATGACTCCTACGAGCACCGAGGTTAGGCCTTGAATTGCCGCGGCCCTGACGGCGGTCTCAAGAAACGTCTGGATGGCGGGATAATGCGAAATTTTGTCATCGCGAGCGTGCCGGTTCCCGGGCATTGACGGCACGCATCAGGGCGACATATCTCCTCGGCACCGCGGCGCCACCGGACAGCGCCGTCGATTGATCGCCCGCCCTCGATGCCGTCGCGCCGTCCAGCGTATCTGGAACCTGTCATGCAGTCCCATCTCCCGGTCGGAGACAGCCGCGCCGTCGTGTTTGCGACCACCGCCGACGGCCTGCGATTGCCGGTCATCGACGTTACGCATCCGGCATTCGCGGTTCCGGACGATCCCGCGAGCCTCGCGGCGAGACGCGATGCGTTCCTGGCCTGGGATCGCCGCAACCGCCGCACCCCCACGATCGTCACGCGGCTGCTCATGCGGATGGGCGCGCGGCGCTCGCCGCTGCTCCGGAGGATCCTGAAGTCGGACAACGGATATCTCGACAGCATCACGACCTACATGGTCAAGCTCGGCGCAGACCATTTGCCGCCCGGCTTCGACGGTCCGGTGGACCGCAAGGTCGCGGCGGCTCCGCACATGACGCTGGTCCGGCTGCGCATGCAGCAGATCGCCAGACTGCTGGCGGAGGCGCTCGTCGCACCGCTCGGCGACGCACCGGACGCGCCGCTGCATCTCGTCAACATCGCGGGAGGGCCTGCGCTCGACAGCAGCAACGCGCTGATCATTCTCGCGCGCGAATACGCGACGCTCATCCACCGTCCGATCGCGATCCACGTCTTCGATGCGCAGCAGGACGGGCCGACCTTCGGTGCGCGCGCGCTGCTTGCGCTCGCCGCGCCCGGCGGGCCGCTCCATGGGCTCGAGGTGAAATTCCAGCACCATCCCTACGACTGGAACGACACCGCGCCGCTCGCGCACCTGCTTGCCGAGCTCGCCGCGCGTCGCGCCATCATCGCGGCCTCGTCGGAGGGCGGCCTGTTCGAGTACGGCACCGACGACGCGATCGTCGCCAATCTCACCGCGCTCGCGCGGGCCGGCGTACCGATCGTCGCCGGCTCGGTCACGAGCTCGAGCGAGGTGCGCAAGCGAATGCTCGCGCAGACGACATTCCGGCTGTTTCCGCGCGGCCTGGAAGGCTTCGCGCCACTCGCCGAGCAGAGCGGCTATGCGATCGCCGAGAGCCGCACCGCCGTCGTGAGCGAGCAGGTGCTGCTGCTGCCGCGGGCCAACGTGTCAACTTCGCAGTGACAGGGCTTTGTGCGGGCCGGGCCATCAAGCTGAAATCGATTCACCGCTCGTTCCCGTGCCGCAAGTCGCACGGCGTAGCTTCTTCACTCTCGTCGCTCAGTGGTTGCGCGACAGAAGTCATCTTGTCGTTCTGGCCACCTCCTGAGCCTTCTTGTAGCTTTCCGTGACCGCGGCGTAGTGGGGCGAGACCAGCGAATACAGCTCCGCGATCTGTGGCGCTTCCGGGCGATTCCATGTCCGGTGAACCTCGGACAGGACGGCATTTGTACTGGTGGGGATGATGCCGCCCTGCGCGAAGCGCGCGAGTGAAGTCCGGGACGCCATCTCGCTCGGATCGCCCGAAGCATCCATGACAGCGTAGACCTTGAAACCGGCGGCCTTCGCATCCAGGGCCGGGAACATCACGCATACCCCGGTCCAGACGCCCGCCATGACAAGCGTCTTCTTGCCGGTCGCACGGACCGTGCGGACGAAATCTTCGTTGTCCCATGCATTCACTTCGCCCTTGCGGGGCACGTAGACGGCATGCGGAGCGTATTGATGTATTTCGGGCATCAGCGGGCCGTTGGTGCCGTTTGGCTCCGATGCCGTCGTGATGACCGGAATGTTCATCAGCTTGGCGAGCTTCGCGAGCATCACCACGTTGTTGCGAAGTTCGGCGACGGGGATGTCTTTGACGGTTTGAAACAGGCCGGCCTGGTGGTCGAGCAGGAGAAACACGGTATCGGATGGATCGAGGAGCGCTTGGCCTCCGCCCGTCGGCAATACGCTCGAAGGCGGTGTGCTCGGAGCTTGCGCGAAGGCGGTTGGGCTGGACGACAGCACGCCGATCGCGAGGACCGTCGCAAGGGCGCGAAACGCATCTTTTGAGAGGACTGACATCCGCTTTCCTTTCATGATTGCGCCGTTGCAGCTCTGGCGATGCGGCGCTGCAGCGCTCCGGAGAGGGAAGAACCAGACCAAATCAGCTTATCAATTCTCCAAGTGCGGCTCCATTTCTCATTTCTTTTCCCGCGCCGCTCGCCGAACGGAACGGCTACGCGATCGCCGAGAGCCGCACCGCCGTCGTGGGCGAGCAGGTGCTGCTGCGGCCGCGGGCCAAGGTGTCACCCGCGCAATGGTAAGCCCTCGTTGCGGAATGCGGCGATCGCGCGCAACGCCGTCAGCATCGCGTTGCGCGTGTCGCCCTGTGGCGCCGCCGTCGTTCAATCCCGTGTCCGCGCGAAAGCCTCGGACAACGCCGTGCGCACCGCAGCGATACGGCGATCTTCCCGATCCACGGCGCGGCACACCAGCGCAATCCGCCGGGTCGGCGCGTTGCGACCGAGGCGCAGCTCGCGGACCGCATAGGCACCGATCAGCGGTTGCCGTGGCCGGGGCACCACCGTCACGCCGAGCCCCGCGGCAACCATCGCCACGATGGCATCGATCGACTTCAAGTCCATCGTGCAGCGCGCCCGCGGCGCCAGCTGGCGCACATGATGGGCGGCGATCCGCCCGCCGGTCAGCGTGGTGTCGTACCTGATCCAATCGAAGCGCTGAAGCAATTCGGCGGGCTTCTCGTCCGGCGCGCTCGCGGGCGCCAACATCACGAATGCCTGCCTCGTCAAGTCATGCCAAACCAGCCGGGATGAGCCGCCCGAGGGAGGTCGCACCAGCGCCGCTGCGTCGATCCTGCCGGCCTTGAGATCGGCAAGCAACTCATCGGAGTCGTTGAGAGTCATGACGACGTCGAGGGCGGGATGCCGGTCGCGTAGAATGCGTAATGCCCGCGGAAGCGCATCGGCTTGCACGCTGGCGATCGCGCCGAGGCGGAGGCGGCCGGAAACGGACGTGGTCGGCTTCGCGCGCAAGCCGTCCAGTCGTTGAACGAGTTCGCGCGCGGCAGCTGCCGCCTGTTCGCCGAACGGCGTCGGCTTGACCGCCCGGGATGAGCGATCGAACAGGGGCTGGCCGAAGTAGGCCTCCAACTGCTTGACCTGGAGGCTCACCGCGCTGGGCGTGCACCCAACCTGTTGCGCAGCTGCCGCCAAAGTGCCTCGGTCCACGATGGCGACGAGGGTGGCGAGCATGCCGATATTCATAAGTTTTCCTCACCTTACGACTAAGTATCTATCGCTTTTCTTGATTATAGCCCCCGGCCTAGGATCGCTGCCAGATGCTCTCAGGCAACGGCCAGGACGGTGACGGTATCGATGAGCTTTCACGATTTCCGCAGCGATACCGTCACCTTGCCGACGTCGCAGATGATGGCGGCCGTCGCCGCGGCGCGCCTCGGCGACTCCGCTCGCGGGGACGACCCGACCGTGTTGGAGCTCGAAGCCTTGGCATGCGAGTTGACGGGCAAGGACGACGCGCTGTTCGTCCCGTCGGGCACGATGGCCAACCTGGCGGCACTGATCGCCCACGACTGCCAAGGCGGTGAGGTCATCGTCGAGGCGACGGCCCACATCTATAATTCGGAAGGCGGCGGCCTCTCGCGGGTGGCCGGCGCGGTCGCGCGCCCCGTGCACGGGCGCGCCGGACAGCTCGATCCGTCCGACGTGGAGGCCGCCATCAGGGCCTCCGCCGATCTTGCGCTCGCGCCGACGAAGCTGATCTGCCTGGAGAACACGCACAATGCCTCCGGCGGCACCGTCACGTCCCCGGACGTGATGGCCGAGATCCGCTCCGTGGCGGCGGCTGCCAGTCTCCCCGTGCACCTGGACGGCGCGCGCCTGTTCAATGCCGCCGCGCATCTCGGCATCCCCATTCGACGCCTGTGTGATCAGGCCGACTCGGTCTGGTTCGCGCTGTGCAAGGGACTCGGCGCGCCGGTCGGCGCCATGCTCGCCGGCGAGCGGCCTTTCATGAGAAAGGCGCGACGCGCGGCCAAGATGCTCGGCGGCGGCATGCGCCAGGCGGGTCTCATTGCCGCACCGGCGATCGTCGGACTTCGCGATCCGTATCCGCAGCACAAGCGCGATCACGTCTTGGCGCAACGCCTGGCACGCGAGCTCGCGCGTCTCGATTCCTCGTTCGTCGACCCGCAGCGCGTGCAGACCAATATCGTCAACTGCATGGTCACCCGCGTTGCGAGCGACGCCGGCGGGATCAACAGCCAATTGTCTCGACGCGGCGTCCTGGCCAACAGCAAAGGGCCGAAGATCCGCTTCGTGACGCACGCGCAGGTGGACGAAACGGATGTCGATGCAGCGGTCCGCGCGTTCGCGGACGTGCTCGAGTCGAGTCCGGCGTGAGGTCAAAGCCCATGGAAGCCGCCCGCCAGGTCGCGCCCGTGTTCCAGCGCCAGCCGCCGATCTTCTACGCCGGCGACGAGCTTCACCGCATCAAGCAGGACAAGGTGCAGCGCGCCCTCGCGGCGTCCGAATTCGACGCCTTCATCTTTTTCAAGGCCGAGGCGGTTCGCTACATCACCGACTTTTACGTCAAAGGGTACCGGCCATTCATGGAGCCGGAATACTTCGTCCTGGTGCTCAAGGGCAGGCCGCCGGTGGTGGGCTACATCTCGGGAAGCGACGATCTGCGCGTCAAGATCAAGTCGGACATCCAGGATGCGCGCAAACTGCCTCCGGTCGCGCAGTGGGGCACGAGCATCAGTCAGATCCTGACGGACTACGGCCTGACGCGATGCCGTCTCGGCACCGACCTCATGCCCTACATGGTCTGCGATGCGCTGCGCGAGGGGATGCCTCACGTCACGATCGCGAACGCGGGCAACGTCTGGGCCGGGCTCACCGCCGTCAAGCACCCGATGGAAGTGGCGCTGATCCGTGATGCGATCCGCGTGGCCGACCTCGGCATCGACGCCGCCATCGCGGCCATCAGCCCCGGCGTCAGCGAGCACAGCGTGGCCGCCGAGGCGGTGAGCGCCATGCGGCGCAACGGATCGGAGTTCGAGCCTTTCATCCCGCTCGTCGCGTCCGGCTACAACACGTCGATGTTCGAGCGGGTCGCCACCGAGAAGCTCATCCAGTTGGGCGAAATGGTGATCCTGGACATCGGCTCAGTGGTCAAAGGCTACACAGGTGATCTCGGACGGACCGTGGTCTGTGGCGATCCAACTGCGGAACAGCGCGCCGTCTACCGCGCGACCCATCTCGCGCTGCAGGAAGCCAAGAAGCTCGTCAGGCCCGGCGTCAATGGCCGGCAGATCGACCAACGCGCGCGCGAGGTCATCATCGACAGCGGATGGGGCCGGTATCTCTACAGCGGCAATACCGGGCACCAGCTCGGCTACGGCCTGCACGGCGAGCCGATGGTGGACAAGGTGACCGAGTTCGAGCTCACCGAGAACATGGTGATCTGCCTGGAGCCCCGCATCGTGTTGAGCGACCGGCCCGATATCGGCGGCGCGCACCTGGAGGATGTCGTGGTGGTCACCGCCGATGGCCACGAGCAGTTGAACCGAACACCTTACGACGCCCGCTTGCTCGGCTGACGCAACGGATCTGCGAGGAGATGTTCCTGTGTCGCGCGCAATTCCATCGACGACGAGACGGCGAGTGCTTGCAGGCATGGCCCTGCTGCCGGCGCTCGCCGCCGGCGCCGCACGGTCGGCGCTCGCGCAGGGTGGCGGCACGTTCCAGATCATCGTGGGTTATCCGCCCGGGGGCGGCAGCGACGTGCTGGCCCGCGTGCTGGGCGAACCGCTCGCCAGATTGCTCGGCCGCTCCGTGGTGGTGAAGAACATACCCGGAGCCAGCGGCCAGATCGCCGCCACGACCTTGCTGCGGGACGGAAGCGACGGCCAGTCGATCCTCGCCATCAACCACCCCGACCTCTTCATGGCGGTGGAGCGCAGCGCTGGGGCACTGAAGGCGGAGGACTTCCAGGTCATCGTGGTGGACGTGCAGGACCCGCGGGTGCTCCTCGTCAAGGCAGACTCCCCGATCGACAGCTTCGCAACGTTCGTGGCGCGCGCCAAGGCGCAGCCCGGTCAACTCGCCGTGTCGGTGACGGCGGCGAGCGCGCAGGAGCTGTTCGCCAAGTGGCTTTTCAGCGCGCTCGGCCTGGACGTGACCATCGTGGGCTACAAGGGCGGAGCCGACGCCGCGAATGCGCTGCTGTCGGATGTCGTCGTCGGCAACCTCGGCGACGATTTCGGGCGTCTGAACCTTCGCTCGATGACGAAGGCGCTGTTCGTCGGCGCGCAGGAGAAGAGCACGCGCTGGCCCGAGGCGCCGACGCTGACCGCGGCGCTGGCTCCGTTCGGCATCACGCCGCCGACCGCGAACTTCCTGTCGCGTTACGGCGTTTACGTGGTCCCTTCGGAGCTGAAGGCCAAGGATTCCGCAGCGTACCTCAGGATGCAGCAGACCCTGCTGCAGGCGCGCGCGAGCGCGGAATTTCAAAACTACATCGCGAAAAGCAAGTTGCAGGACCTGTCGATCGGCAAGCCCGGCGAAGACTTCGAACGCGCCTTCGCGGCCGACATGGTCGAGATCCGCAGGATCAAGTGAGCTTGGGTGCGGGGCGTGAACGCGACCTGCTCGGCGCGTATGTGAACAAGCCTGTGGAACATCGAGCACCAGGCACCAAGGCAAAAACCCTGAGCGGGCTGCCGCTGCCCTGCTGAATCGTCAACGGCGCGGCGATGACCAGCGCGCCGGTCGGCGAAAGGAGATCGAGATTGGGATGGCTATGCGGCTGCCGGCGGCAGCCCTACCACGCGAGCGGTTTAGTCCAATAACCCGGAATGGACCTCGGTCCAAACGACCCTGCCACTTTTTTTATTGTCGCGGCCAGTCAACGCATGCGTTGAAGAGTTTCAAGATTTTTCGGGCTGCCGCTGAAGGACACAAGGGTGTGTACTTCGCATGTCTGCTCCGCGAGTGAGATGTCCGCTTTCCATGATGCGAGCAATGTTTTCCAGGACGATGGTCACGCATAGACGGGAATAGCCCCCGCAACGGCATCACTTGGGGAAACGCAATGAGACTTCCCCGGCGGACATTTCTGCATCTGGCCGCGGTCGCCGCCGTGCTACCGGCACTGTCGCAAATTGCACGCGCGCAAGCCTATCCGAACCGTTACGTGCGCTTTGTCGTGCCGTTTCCGCCGGGCGGCTCGACCGATCCCGTCGCGCGGGTGCTTGCCAATCGATTGTCCGAAGTCTGGGGCCAGCAGGTGATCATTGAAAACAGGGGCGGCGCGGGCGGCAACATTGGAGCGCAGGCAGCCGCGCAGTCCGCTCCCGACGGTTACACCCTCTTCATCGGCACGAGCTTCCTCGCAACGAACCCTTACCTCTTCACGTCCGTCGGCTATGATCCGATCACGGACTTTGCCCCCGTTACACGCCTGACTGCCTTCACAAACGTCATCGTGGTGCCGAATTCGTCGCCTGCAAGATCGGTCAAAGAATTCATTGACCACGCCAAGGCCAATCGCGGCAAGATCACGTTCGCATCGCCAGGCACTGGCACCATACAGCATTTGGCCGGCGAACTACTCAAGCGCGTCGCCGGAATAGAGCTGACGCATGTGCCGTATCGGGGCGGTGGTCCGGCGCTTAACGACGTGATCCCTGGCCGCGTCGATTCAATGCTTGCCACCTTGCCCTCTGTGCTGCCGCAGATTCGGAGCGGAATCGTCCATCCGATCGCCGTGACGTCCGCCACACGCGTTCCCTTTGCGCCGAACATTCCGACCGTCGCCGATTCGGGTTTGCCGGGATTCGACGTGTCGGATGGGCATGTGCTGTTCATGCCGGCGAGAACGCCCGCTGAATTCATAAGCAAGGTCAACGGCGACGTGATCGGCGCGCTCGCCTACCCACAAGTGAAACAAAGATTCGATGAACTTGCCGTCGTGGCCGTGACCTCCACGCCGGAGCAGCTCACCGCCCATCTCAAATCCGAGATGGAGAAGTGGGGCACGATCATCAAGGAGGCGAACATCAAAGCAGAATGAAGCTGGCCGCAGCGACGAGAGTCAATTCATTCACCGAGCAGCTGCCGAGCCTGCTGCAGAAAATCCTCGGCATGCTGCGAGTGAGTCCATTCGTGATCTTGGACCATCAAGCGGCGGGCACCAGCGCCAGAACCCGCAGCGGGCTGCCGCTGCCCTGCTGGATCTTCAACGGCGCGGCGATGAGCAGCGCGCCGGTCGGCGGCAGCAGATCGAGATTGGCCAGGCATTGCAGCCCATAGCGGCCGGCGCCGTGCATGTAGGAGTGGCACGGGTAGGGCGGCGTGAAATGCGCCGCCTGGCCGGCGTCGGTGCCGATCGTCTCGGTGCCGAAGCCGATCACGTTGCGCTCGTCGACCAGGAAGCGCACGCAAGCCGGATCGGGCCCGGGCGTGTGCTGGCCGGTCTCGTCGAGATTCTGGAACGCCACCGGATCGGTGCGTTTCGACCAGTCGGTGCGCATCAGCACCCAGGCGCCGGCCGGGATCGTGCCGTTTGCGGCCTCCCAGGCCTTGAGATGCGCAACGGTCAGCAGGAAATCGGCATCACGTTCGGCCTCCGCCGAGCAGTCGATCACGCAGGCCGGCGCGATGAAATGCGCCGGCGGCAGCGTGTCGGTCGCGTTGTTCGGCAGGTCGCGGCCGGAGATCCAGTGGATCGGCGCGTCGAAATGCGTGCCGGTGTGCTCGCCGAAACTGACATTGTTCCAGTACCAGGCCGGACCCCGCTCGTCGTAGCGCGAGGCTTCCTCGATCCGGAACGGCCGGCATTGTCCGACCTCCGGCGGCAGCACGATGGCCGGGAAATCCGGCGAGAGGGTGTGCGTGAGATCGATGATGCGCACGGCGCCGGTGCCGAGCGCCGTCACCAGGGCGGAGAGGATGTCGGTCATTGCGTCAACTCGCGCTCCAGCGCTTTCGGATTGTCGGTGAACCGCGCGAGCCATTCCTGCGCGACGTCGCCCGGGTACACATCCTCGGCGGATCCGGCGAGGGTGGAGACGATCGCCGCCGCCAGCGCCGCCGGCGTGATCTTCGGCGGCAGCAGCAGCTGGTTCCATTCGTCGTCGATCGGCCCCGGAAACACGTTGATGACGCGCACGCCGCCGCCCTTGAGCTCGGCGCGCAGCGCTTGCGACAGCGACAGCGCCGCGGCCTTGGATGCCGAATAGGTGCCGTGCGGCGGAAAGTTCGACAGCGCGTAGATCGAAAGGAGATTGACCCAGGCGACGGCGCTCGACTGTCCGTCGGCGCCGCGCGCCTTCATGACCGGGCCGAACTCCTGCGCGAGCCGCAGCAGGCCGAAATAGTTCACCTCCATCTCGCTGTGGGCGTCTTCCACGCCCTTGCGCGCGGCGATGCCGAACGTGCGGTGGTAGTCGGCCGTGTTGATCAGGATGTCGACCTTGAATCCGATCTCGGCCGCAAGCTCGCGCACCGAACGGCTATCGGTCAGGTCGAGCGTCATCACGGTCACCTGGCGAAGCTCGCGCAGCGCGTCGAAACCCGGCATCTTCTTCCACGGCTCGGCGGCGCCGACCCAGACGAGGTCAGCACCGGCCTCGACCACCGCGCGCACGACGGCCTGGCCGACGCTCGACTTGCCATCGGTGACCAGCACCTTGCGGAAGCGCACGTCGCAGGTCATGTCGCGCAGCTTCGGGTCGTCGGCGAGTTTCGGCGTGCCGGTCGCCGGAACCGCGACGAGGACGGCCTCGCCCGCGCGGTCGAGCGCGGCGGTGACGCGGACGCGGCACGGCGCGTCGCCCAAGTCTGCGGGCATCACGTCCGCATGCAGGTGCGTGACCACGGTCGGCCCGACGTCGAGCTGGACGAGGCCGAGCCGCCACGGCACGCGCTCGCGGAAGAACAGCTCCTGGGCGTGACGGAGCACGGTCGCCGACAGGAGCTGGCCATGGCCGTCCTGGTCGCGCCACGGCAGCCGGGTCGACAGGCATTGGCGGCAGGCCTCGCGCGGCGGGTACTGCACCGTGCCGCACTCGGCGCAGACCTGCAGCGCGAAGGCGCCGCGGGCGGCGGCCGCGGTGAGCCCGTGCGCCACGCGGCTGCGCGTGAGCGGCGGCAAGGTCGGCGCGCGCGAGCGCAGCACCGGGTTCTTTCGCTTGGGTCGCTTCAGAACGTCCGACATCGCTTGTTCGCTCCTAGCACTAGACCGCGTGTCGATCGTATTGACGCGGCGTTTGCCCCCTCTCAAGCGTCACCCGCGGGCTTGACCCGCGGGTCCATCCCTTCGCAAGAAGCACTTTACGAAGTTGATGGATTGCCGGGTCAAGCCCGGCAATGACGGGAGGAGAGGTATCGCGAGCCATTCACGGTCTATCCGATCGGGACATCTACTAAGTTCGCTTCCGGCCTGGTCACGCGGCCGCCGCCAGCACGGCGGCGCCGCTGCACAGGCCGCGATCGAAGTTGATCATGCCGAACCCGGACACCATGCCGTGACGCGCGTTCGGCACGGCGGCGCCGAGCGGGGCGCCGATCAGTTGGCGGATCGCTTCGACGAGGCCGAGATGTCCGCCGGCGGCTCCGGCCTGGCCGACCGACAATTGCCCGCCCGATGTGTTGAGCGGGAACGAGCCGTCACACTCGAAGCTGTTGGCGCGGATGAAGTCGGGACCGCCGCCCTTCTCGCAAAATCCCAGGTCTTCGATCTGCAGCACGTTGATGACCGGGTAATCGTCGTAGCACTGCAGGAAGTCGATGTCGGCCGGTCCGATGCCGGCCTGGGCATAGAGCTCGTCACGGTCGAGCACCCAGCCGCCGCGGAACTGGATCGGGTCGTCGGGGAACGCGTTGTGGCGCTCGATCGCGCCGAGGAGGCGCGCATAGGGCAGGCCGAGCTCCTGGGCAGTGGCGCGCCGCATGACGAGGAAGCCCTCGGCGCCGGCGCACGGCATGACACAGTCGAACAGGCGCAGCGGATCGGCGATCAGCCGCGCACTGAGATATTGCTCGAGCGTCAGCGGCTTCTTGAACAGCGCGATCGGATTGCGCAGCGCGTTGGTGCGTTGCGCGACGCACACCTTGCCGAAGTCCTCGGACTGCGCGCCGTAGGTGCGCGCGTAGTGCGCGGTCAGGAAGGCGAAGCTCGCGTTCGGGCCGCCGGATCCGTACGGGTAGACCGCGTCGCGCGCAAACTGGCTGAATGTCGCGGTGTTCTGCCGGAAGCTGTCGACGTGGTTGGTGTCGGCGCCGATGCAGGCGACGATGTCGGCGTCGCCGCATTGCACTGCGCGCGCCGCGCGGCGCAGCGACACGACGGCGCTGGCGCCGCCCATAGGAACGTGGTCGAGCCAGCGCGGCGTCAGGCCGAGATGCTGAGTGAGACCGACCGCGGTATCGGGCGCGAGCGTGAAGCTCGCGACGCACAGCCCGTCGATGCGTGATTTCGGCACGCCGGCCGTCTTGATCAGTTCGGCGAGCGCACGGCCGACGAACCAGTGCGCGCCGCGGATCGAGTAGCGCACATAGGGCACCGTGACCGGCGCCACGAGCACCACGTCGTCATAGCCGGATCGGCGGCCGGACTGGGCGCTCATGACATGACCTCGCGCCCGCCGAGATAGCTCGCGGTGACCGTCGGGTCATGGGCGAGCGTCTGGGTCGGGCCGTGCAGCACGACCGAGCCGGTCTCGAGCACGTAGCCGTAGCTCGCGGTCTCGAGCGCGGCCCGGGCGTTCTGCTCGACCAGCAGGATCGAGACGCCGAGCTCGCGCAGCGAGGCGACGATGTGGAAGATCTCACGCACGATCAGCGGCGCGAGCCCGAGGCTCGGCTCGTCGAGCAGCAGGAGCCGCGGCCGCGCCATCAGCGCGCGGCCGAGCGCCAGCATCTGCCGCTCGCCGCCGGACAGCGTGCTGGCGCGTTGCGCGCGGCGCTCGGCGAGGCGCGGGAAGCGCTCATAGACGGCGGCGAGATCACGCTTCGAGCCGACGCGGTCGCGCCGGTGCGGAAACGCGCCGAGCAGCAGGTTGTCGCCGACCGTCATGTCGCCGAACAGCTCGCGGCGCTCCGGCACCAGGCAGAAGCCGCGCTCGACGCGGTCCTCGACGCTCAGGTGGCTGACATCCTCGCCCTCGTAGATGATGGCGCCGCGCGAGGGCAGCAGGCCCATTGCGGCGCCGAGACAGGTGGTCTTGCCGGCGCCGTTCGGGCCGATGATGGTGATGATCTGTGCCGCATCCATGTGCAGCGACAGCGCGCGCACCGCTTCGACCTTGCCATAGGCGACGTAAAGATCCTTGATCTCGAAGAACGCGCTCATGCGACGCCGCCCAGATAGGCTTCCTGCACGCGCGCGTCGGCGCGCACCGCGGCCGGCAGGCCCTCGGTGAGCTTCGAGCCGAACACCATGACCACGATACGGTCGACCAGGCCCATCACGAAGTCCATGTCGTGCTCGACCAGCAGGATGGTCACGCCCTCGGCGCGCAGGCTGCGCAGCAGATCGGCGAGCGCGCGCTTCTCCTGCGACCGCAGGCCGGCGGCGGGCTCGTCGAGCACGATCAGGGCCGGGTCGGCGGCGAGCGCGCGGGCGATCTCAAGCACGCGCTGGCTGCCGAGCGGCAGGTTGCCGGCAACCTCGTGCGCCAGGTCGCCGAGCCCGACCCGCTTGAGCTGCGCCATCGCTTCGCTGCGCGCGCGGGCCTCCTCGGCGCGGTCGAGCCGCAGCGCGCCGGCGAGGAAGCCGGCACGCGTGCGCGGATAGGCCCCGAGCATCACGTTGTCGAGCGCGGTCATGCCGCGCCGCAATTTGACGTGCTGGAAGGTGCGGGCGATGCCGGCATAGGCGATACGCCGCTGCCCGGCATCGGTGATGTCGTTGCCGCAGAACACGACGCGGCCGGCGTCGGGACGGAGCGCGCCGGTGATGAGATTGAACATCGTGCTCTTGCCGGCGCCATTCGGGCCGATCAGGGCCAGGATCTCCCGCGCATTGAGAGAGAAGCTGACCTCGTTGACGGCGATGAGCCCGCCGAAGCGCTTGACCATGCCCTCGGCCGACAGGACCGGCGTTCCGGCCTCGGGATAGAGGCGGCGCGGCAGCGGCGGCGCGTCCGAGATCGGCTTGGCGGCCGGCCGCGGCAGCCAGCGCAGCACGAACGGCACGATGCCGGTGCGCGCATGTTGCAGGATGAGAATGAACAGGATCGCGAAGATGATCAGCTCGAACCGGCCGGTGTCCTGGGTGAACAGCGGCAGCAGGTCCTGCAGCCAGTTCTTGAGCAGCGTCACCAGCGCGGCGCCCACCACCGCGCCGGCGATGTGCCCCGCGCCGCCGGCCATGACCATGAACAGGTAGTCGATGCCCGCCTTCACGTCGAACGGCGCCGGGCTGACGAACCTGGTCATGTGCGCGTAGAACCAGCCGGACAGGGCGGCGAGCAGCGCGGCGATCACGAAGGCGATGATGCGGATGCGGAACGTGTTGACGCCGAGGCTCTCGATCATCAGCGCGCCGCCGCGCAGGCTGCGGATGGCGCGGCCCTCGCGCGAGTCGAGCAGGTTGGCGGCCAGGAGGCTGGCGCAGCCGAGCGTGAGCCAGATCAGGTAGTAGAGCGGCGCGCCGCCTTCGAGCGGGTAGGGGCCGAGCGTGATCGGCGGCACGCCGCCAAGCCCGCCATAACGGCCGAGCGCATCGGAATTGCCGAACAGGAAATAGATCGAGATGCCCCAGGCGATGGTGCTGAGCGGCAGGTAGTGGCCGCCGAGTCGCAGCGTCACGGCGCCGAGCGCGGCGGCGACAATGCCGGCGGAGGCGAGCGCGAGCGGGAGGCCGAGCCAGGGCGAGGCGCCATACGCCGTGCTCAGCCAGGCCGTAGCATAGGCGCCGATGCCGACAAAGGCGGCATGGCCGAACGAGGTGAGGCCGCCGATGCCGGTCAGCAGCACGAGCCCGAGCGCCGCCAGCGCGTAGATACCGATGTAGTTGAGCAGCGTGACCGTGAAGGTGCCGAGGACGAGCGGCGCAAGCGCCAGCGCGCCGACGACGAGAGCCGCGATGACGGAGCGGAGGCTCATGTCGCGACGTCCTCCTCTTCTTCCTCCTCCTCGGCGCCGCCCGTCATCAGCGAGCGCCACAGCAGGATCGGGATCAGCGAGCCGAACACCACGACCTCCTTGAGGGTGCTGGTCCAGAACGACGCGAAGCTCTCGAGCACGCCGACGAACAAGGCGCCGACGGCGGTCAGCGGATAGCTCGCCAGGCCGCCGATGATCGCGCCGACGAAGGCCTTGAGGCCGATCAGGAAGCCGGAGTCGTAGTAGAGCGTGGTCACCGGGCCGATCAGGACCCCCGACACCGCGCCGAGCAGCGAGGCGATCAGGAAGGCGAGGGCGCCGGTGCGGCCGGGCCGGATGCCGACCAGCCGCGCGCCAAGCCGGTTGACGGCGGTCGCGCGCAGCGCCTTGCCGGTGATGGTGTGCTCGAAGAACAGGAAGAGGAGCAGGCTGAACAGCAGCGCGGCGATGATCATCAGCACCACCTGCGCGCTCACCACCACGCCGCCGATGTCGAACAGCCGCGTGGCCAGCGGCTGCGTGCGAAACCCTTCGGCGCCGAAGATGAGCAGGCCGATGCCGGACAGCGCGAAGTGCACGGCGACCGCGACGATCAGCAGCAGCAGCACGGAGGCGTCGGCGAGCGGCCGGAACGCGATGCGGTCGAGCAACGGGGCCAGCGGCGCGACGAGAGCAATGGCGAGCGGGATGTTGACGGCGTCCGGCACCTCGCGCCCGGCAATCAGCCAGGCGACGAGCGCCGGCAGCACCGGGAGCAGGCCGTAGAACAGGAGAGCGCGCGGCAGCCGCGCGAGCTCGCCGCGACGGACGAGGTCGAAGGCTTCCATGGCGCAGGCGATCACGGCGAGCGCCGGGATCAGCATGATGGTGCCGGGCAGGCGGCCCAGTTGCAGCGCGGCGAGCGTCAGCGCCGAGAACGACACCACGTCCCCGAATGGCACGAACACCACGCGGGTCACGGAAAACACCAGCACCAGGCCGAGGCCGACCAGCACGTAGATGGTCCCGGTGGCGAGACCATCGATCGACAAAATCAGCGCGATCTCGCCCGTCATGCCCTTTTCCGTGCGGCAAAGCTGGGCTATGATAAAACAAAATTTTATATACAAAAGTCAACGGTTAAACGGAGAAAACTATGCACACTTTGAAGGCGGCGCCGGTCGCGACCGCCCCGACCGAGCCCGACGACGCCGCGGCGCGGCACGAGCGTGCGGTGACGGCATTCGAGTATGCCGCCTGGCATCTCGGCTCGGCCTTCGCGCGGTGGCGGCGCGATTGCCTGGCGTCAATCCCCGGCGCCGGTCTGAGCGGCGCGGAGGCGTCGATCCTCCACATCATCCATCTCAACGGCACGCCAAAAGGCCTCGCCGAGATCAGCCGGCTTCTCCACCGCGATGACCTCGCCAACCTGCAATACGGCATCAAGAAGCTGATGACGTTGGGATACATCGAGAAGGCCAACGCGAAGGCGCCGCGCAAGAGCATGACCTACCGCGCGTCGTCCAAGGGACAGGAACTGGTCGAAGCCTATCTGCAGCGGCGGCGCGACACGCTGCTGCGGCTCACCGCGAGCCTGCCGGGCACGTCCGACGCGATCGAGAACGCGACCATCATGCTGCACGTGATGATCGGGATCTATGACCAGGCGAGCAATATCGTGTCGGGCCACGGTGGTGCGCTCGGCCAGCTGCGGCCGTGAGAATGCGGCCATCCTTCGAGACGCGCCCTTCGGGCGCTTCTCAGGATGAGGTCGGAGCGTGTGGCGACCGCAGACTCTCGAAGGCCTCATGGTGAGGAGGGCGCCTGACGGGCTTCACCCCAGGAAGGCGCTACCGAGGCGCCCGTCTCGAACCATGGGGCCGGGCGCGTGACTAAAGCCCCTTCGGGTGGCTCAGAAACTCTTCGATAACCTCAGGCGGCGGCTTGATGAAATCGCCGACGCGGCTGACGCCGAGGCCGGTCAGCCGCTTCAGCTTGACCGCCAGCTCGGCGGTTTTCACCGTGATCGGAATGCCGTTGATCACCGGCGCGCCGTCGACCGCATGTCCGGTCAGGCTGCTGAACAGCAGCATCGGAATGCCGCCACCCGGGATCAGCACCTCGACGCCGGCGGCGACCAGGGGGCGCGCCTGGTCGGCGAACAGCTCGACCACCTGCTGCGCCAGCGCGTCGGACTCGTACGACTTGAGGATCTGTCCGGGCTCGAACGTCATGGCGTGCACGCCGGTGATGCGCCGCTCGAGCCCGTATTTGGTGATCTGGTGATGAAACCAGGGAATGTAGCGCGGGTTGATGGTTACGATGCCGATGCGCTGGCCGAGCTGGCACGCGTGCAGCATCGACGCCTCGCCGAGCGCGACGACCGGGATGTCGACTGCCGAGCGGGCCTCGTACAGTCCGGCGTCCTGGAAATGGCCGACGATGAAGGCGTCGTAGCCCTCGCGCTCGGCCCGGACCGCGTTGCAGATCACCTCGCGGGCGCAACGCATCTCGACCAGCGCATGGGCGTAGGAATCATGCGGCGTGATGCCCTTGATGTCGACCTGCGTGCCGGGATCGACGATCCGGGCGAGATGGGCTTTGAGCCGCGGCCAATAGGGTCCAGCATGCTCCTCGTCGACATAGCTCTGGTACCAGATGCGGATCGGCTCCACGGGGACCCCCTTTGGCGCCCGGACGGGCCGCCTGTTGTTTAAAAATTGTGTCTTAAGTCGGCAGTTTTATCACGAGATTTCTTGCATGAAAAATCCCTTTAAGCCTAAAATATCTCTGACGTTGGTGGATCGACCACTGGGAGGAACGGCAAATGCGAGCATACTGGAAATGCGCAGCAGCCAGCATCGGTCTGGCTTTGGCCGTGACGAGCGGCGCTCGGGCGGAGATCAAGATCGGCTTCGGCACGGCGTTGAGCGGATCCGGCGCGTCGATCGGAATTCCCTATGCCAAGGGCATGGCCGCCGCGGCGGCCTTCGCCAGCGCGATCGGTGACGAGAAGATCCGCATCATCCAGCTCGATGACGCGTCCGATCCGTCGACCGCGTCGCGCAACGCCGCGAAGCTGATCGAGGAGGAGAACGTCGACCTGATCATCGGCACGTCGAGCACGCCGTCGACCTCCGCCATGGCGGCGGTGGCGACCGCCAAGAAAGTGCCGATGATCGCCGTCTCGCCGCTGCCGCCGGTGCCGGCCGGCGAGGGCGGCCCGTGGGTCGTCTCGGTGCCGCAGCCGGCGCCGCTGATGGCCAACGCGGTGGTCGAGCGCATGAAGGCGACCGGCGTGAAGACGGTCGGCTATATCGGCTACAGCGATTCCTGGGGCGACCTCGTCTATGACGGCCTCACCAAGGCGGCGGAGCCGGCTGGCATCAAGGTCACCTCCAACGAGCGCTATGCGCGCGCCGACAGCACGGTCACCGCGCAGGCGCTGAAAATCATCGCGACGCGTCCCGACGTGATCATGACCGGCGGCTCGGGCACGCCGGGCGCGCTGCCGTTCATCGCCCTGAAAGAGCGCGGCTATGGCGGGCCGATCTACGGCATGCACGCGCTGATCAACCCGGACTTCATCCGCGTCGGCGGCGCGTCGGTCGAGGGCGTGATCTGCCCGACCGGACCGGTCGTCGTCGCCGAGCAGCTGCCGGAGTCCAATCCGGTCCGCGCGGTCGGCATGCAGTTCCGCGAGGCCTATCAGAAGGCGAACGGCACGCCGGCAGCGGATGCGTTCTCGGCCTATTCGTTCGACGGCTGGCTGATCTTTCTCGATGCCGCGAAGCGCGCGCTGGCGACCGCCAAGCCCGGCACGCCGGAGTTCCGTGCGGCGCTGCGCGGCGCCATCATGAGCACCAAGGAGGTCGTCGGCAGCCACGGCGTCTACAGCTTCACGCCGGCCAGCCCCTATGGCGTCGACGAGCGCGCCCGCGTGCTGGTCAAGCTGGTGAAAGGCAACTGGCAGCTCGTTCCCTGACGGCGATGTTTGCGCCGCATGAACGCACCCTGCCGGCGATGCTCGTCCGGCAGGCCGCGCGGTTCGGCAGCCGCAAGCTGTTCGTCGCGGGCGATGCGGCATGGAGCTACACGGACGCGCTGACGATTGCCGGCCGTGCCGCCGCCGCGTTGACGCGCGCCGACATCAAGCCCGGTGACGCCGTCGCGATCCTGTGCGGCAACCGTGCCGAATTCTTGCAGGCGTATCTCGGCTGTGCCTGGCTCGGCGCGATCGCGGTGCCGATCAACGTCGCGTCACGCGGCGCGCAGCTGCATCACATCCTGTCGAACAGCGGCGCGCGGCTCCTGGTGGTGGAGGCGCCGCTGCTCGACGTGATTGCGCCGCTGATCGGCAAACCTGGCGTTGCGCTCGAGCGCATCTGGCTGGTCGGCAGTGATGCGCCGGCGGGGTCGCCGGGCGTTGCGCTCGAGCCGTTCGTGCTCGGCGAGGACGCGCAGGATGCGAGGCCGATGCGCCCCGGCGATCCCGTCGCCATCCTCTACACGTCCGGCACGACCGGACTGTCCAAGGGCGTGCTGTGTCCGCAGGCGCAGTATTACTGGTGGGGCATCAACTCGGCGCGGCTGCTCGGCATCGTCGAGGGCGACGTGCAGATGACCTGCCTGCCGCTGTTCCATACCAATGCGCTCAATGCCTTCTATCAGGCGCTGCTCAGCGGCGCGACGCTGGCGGTCGAACCGCGCTTCTCGGCGTCGGGCTTCTGGCCGGCGCTGCGCCGTCACGAGGCGACGGTGACCTATCTGCTCGGCGCGATGGTGCCGATCCTGGTGTCGCGACCGGACAGCGCCGACGACCATGCGCATCGCTGCCGCATCGCGCTGGCGCCGGGCGTACCGGAGGGATTTCATGCGCCGTTCCGCGACCGGTTCGGCCTGCACCTGCTCGATGGCTACGGCTCGACCGAGACCAATTTCGTGATCGGCAGCCCGGAGGGCGAGCATCGGCCCGGCACCATGGGGCGGGTGTGGCAGGGCTTCTCGGCGCGCGTCGCCGACGAGGAGGACAACGAGGTGCCGGCCGGCACCGCGGGCGAGCTGATCCTGCGCGCCCGCGAGCCGTTTGCATTTGCGTCCGGCTATGTCGGCATGGCCGACAAGACCGTGGAAGCCTGGCGCAATCTGTGGTTCCACACCGGCGACCGTGTCATCCGCGACGCCGACGGCTACTTCCATTTCGTCGACCGCATGAAGGATGCGATCCGCCGCCGCGGCGAGAACATCTCGGCCTACGAGGTCGAGCAGGTCGTGCTGTCACATGCGGCGGTGGCGACAGCGGCGGTGTTTGCCGTGCCCTCGGAGCTGGCCGAGGATGAGGTGATGGTCGCCGCGGTGCTGCGGTCGGGCGCGGTGCTGAGCGCGGCGGAGCTGCTCGACCATTGCCAGCCGCGCCTGCCGTATTACGCGGTGCCGCGCTTCGTCGAGTTCCTCGACGAGCTGCCGGCGACGGAGAACGGCAAGATCCAGAAATTCAAGCTGCGCGAGCGCGGTGTCACGCCGGCGACCTGGGACCGCGACGCGCACGGCTACAAGGTGGCGCGTTAGCCGCGCACCTTCGGCCGGAAAATAAAATCCCACGGCGACGGCATCGGGCCGACCGGCACCTCGATCAAGGTCGGTCCGTCGCGCCGCGCAAAGCCGCGCTTGAGCGCAGCGCGCAGCTCGTCCGGCGTGCGGGCGCGTTCGGCCGCCGCGCCGAAGCTCTCGGCGAATTTCACGAAGTCCGGATTGGCGAGATCGCTGGCGATCACGCGGTTGCCGTAGCGCTCCTCCTGGATGCGGCGCACGTTGCCGTAGGCGCCGTCGGCGAACACGATCGAGACCAGCGGGATGCGGTGGCGCATCGCGGTCGCCATCTCGTTCGCGGTGAACAGGAAGCCGCCGTCGCCGTTGATCGACACGACCGGCACGTCGGGCCGCGCGTGCTGCACCCCGAGCGCCGTCGCGTAGCCCCAGCCGAGGGTGTCCTGGTAGCCGGGCGAGATGAAGGTGCGCGGCTTGTAGACCGGCAGGAGGAGCCGCGCGGCGAAGCCCACCTGCGTCACCTCGTCGACGAAAATCCCGTCCTCCGGCAGCTCGGCGCGGATCGCCTCGAGCCAGGCGATCTGCGGCGCGAGCTTGGCGAGCTGCTGGCGCGTCTTCGCCTGCCGCTCTTGCATCTCGGCCTTGCGCGAGGGGCGCTTGCCATTGTGCGACGGCAGCACCTCCAGCAGCCTCCGCACGACCGGCCTGGCGTCGCCGATGAGCGCGACCTGCGGCTTGCGCACGCGGCCCGGCTCGGTCGGATCGGCGTCGACGCGGATGATCTTCAGGTCGTCGTCGGCGCCCCACATCATCAGCGGGAACTGCAGCCGGGTGCCGATGCCGACGACGACGTCGCACTCCTTCCAGAGCTCGTGCCCGAGCGGAACGGTGACCGCGAACGGGCTGCGGCTGTCGAGCACGCCCTGGCCGCGGCGGAACCCGCAATAGACCGGCGCCTGCAGCATGGCGGAGAGCTCGGTCACCTCGGCCGAGGCGTCGAGCGCGCCGCCGCCGACCGCGATGAGCGGCCGCTTCGCCGCGCCGAGCAACTTGGCGGCGGCGACGACCGCGTCCTCGTCGATGGCGGGCGTTTCCGGCGGCGCGGACGGCGGTATTGCGGCGACCTCACCGGGCCTGCCCCAAACGTCGATCGCGCATTCGAGCGCGGCCGGTCCGGGCCGGCCGGTCCGCATGGCGCGCATCGCCTCGGCGACGAGGCGAGGGGCCTCGCCGGCGTTGCGGATGCGCGCGGAATGGTCGACCAGCCGCGCGATGATGCCGGCCTGGTCGCGGATCTCGTGCAGATGGCCGATGCCACGGCCGATGTCGGCGTCGGGAATCTGCCCGATCAGCGCCAGCACCGGCGCGTTGGTCGAGAACGCATTCAGCAAGGCGGCGCCGGCGTTGAGCAGGCCCGGCCCGGGCACCACGGCAAACACCTGCGGCTTTCCCGTCGCCATGGCGGCGCCGAGCGCCATGTAGGCCGCACCCTGCTCATGGCGGGTATGGACGACGCGCACGTGATCGGAGGCCTTGAACAGGGCGTCGAACAGATGGTCGTTCTGCACGCCGGGCAGGGCGTAGACCGTCTCGATTCCGTGCGCGATCAGCGAGGCGACGACCGCCTCCGCCGTGGTCATGGTCTGCATGCGGGGTACATCCGTTGCCGCCAACCCGGCGCAGTTGTGCAGATCGTTGGCGCTAAGTCGAGGGCGATCGATACGTGTGTATAGATTGCCGCTCGCCCGTTCTGGCGAGACCTTGAGGTGGATCAAGGCACCGGCAGGCCCGTCCGAGGATGCTCGGAATCGGGAGTGCACAGTCGCGAGGGCGGCATGGCAGAACAGGCTGGTCCGATTGGGGATGCCGCGCGCCGGCGGCGCATGGAGATCTTCGCATTTCTGTTTCTGACCGCCGTGCTCATTCCCGTGCTGGCGGTGGCGACGGTCGGCACATACGGCCTCAGCGTGTGGATCTACCAGATGATGACCGGGCCACCCGGCCCGCCGTCGAAGTGAGGCGTGATGGCCGGGACCCGCACGCCACATTCGCCGGAGATCAACCGTCGCGAGCTGATATCCGGCACGCGAGCGGGGATCCGGGCTGCCGGCACGGCCGACATCGCCAGTGTGCTGGTGCAGGCACGGCCGGAGCGCATCGGAGAGGTCGAGCAGGCGATCGTTGCGCTCGCCGGCTGCGAGATCCACGGCCGTGACCCCAGGGGCAAGCTCGTCGTCGTAATCGAGGCGCCGGATGCCGGCGCGGTCGGCGCGACCCTCAACGCCATCGCGCTGCTGCCGGATGTCCTCTCGGCAAATCTCGTGTTTCACGCCATCGACGCCGGTCAGGCCGGCGATCCGGAGACCTCATCATGACCACCGGACCATTCGACCGCCGCACCTTTCTCAAACTCGAAGCCGCAGCCATGGCCGCCGCGGCGGGCGGCCTGCCGGCGCCGCTCGCCGCCGCCAATCTGGACACGGAACGAACGGCGAGCGAGCTCAAGTGGGACAAGGCGCCGTGCCGGTTTTGCGGCACCGGCTGCAGCGTCATGGTCGCTACCCGCGACAATCGCGTGGTCGCAACCCATGGCGACATCAAGTCGGAAGTCAATCGCGGCCTCAACTGCGTGAAGGGCTATTTCCTCTCCAAGATCATGTACGGCCACGACCGGCTGACGCAGCCGCTGCTGCGCAAGACCAATGGCCAGTTCGACAAGAACGGCGAGTTCACGCCGGTCTCGTGGGACGAGGCGTTCACCGTCATGGCCGACAAGTTCAAGGCGGCGCTCAAGAAGCAGGGGCCGAGCGGCGTCGGCATGTTCGGCTCCGGCCAATGGACGGTGTGGGAGGGCTATGCCGCCTCGAAGCTGTTCAAGGCCGGCTTCCGCTCCAACAACATCGATCCCAATGCGCGCCACTGCATGGCGTCCGCGGTCGCGGGCTTCATGCGCACGTTCGGCATCGACGAGCCTATGGGCTGCTACGACGACATCGAGGCGACCGATGCGTTCGTGCTGTGGGGCTCCAACATGGCGGAGATGCATCCGCTGCTGTGGACCCGCGTCACCGACCGCCGGCTGTCGGCGCCGCATGTGCGGGTCGCGGTGCTGTCGACGTTCGAGCACCGCTGCTTCGATCTCGCCGACATCGGCCTCGTCTTCAAGCCGCAGACCGATCTCGTCATCCTCAATGCGATCGCCAACCACATCATCAAGACCGGACGCGTCAACAAGGACTTTGTCGGCAAGCACGTCAACTTCAAGCGCGGCCAGACTGACATCGGCTATGGGCTGCGGCCGGAGCATCCGTTGCAGAAGGCGGCGACCGGCGCGGCCAAGGCGAACGACGCGACCGACATGAGCTTCGACGAATACGCGAAATTCGTGTCCGACTACACGATCGCCAAGGCATCCGAGCTGTCGGGCGTGCCGGCGAACCGCATCGAGGCGCTGGCCGAGCTCTACGCCGACCCGAAGACCAAGGTCGTCAGCTTCTGGACCATGGGCTTCAACCAGCATACGCGCGGCGTCTGGTGCAACAACCTCGTCTACAACATCCACCTGCTGACCGGAAAAATCTCCGAGCCGGGCAACAGCCCGTTCTCGCTGACCGGACAGCCGTCCGCCTGCGGCACCGCGCGCGAGGTCGGCACCTTCTCGCATCGCCTGCCGGCCGACATGGTGGTGAACAACAAGGAGCACCGCGACAAGACCGAGAAGATCTGGCAGGTCCCCGAGGGCACCATCCCGGCGCAGCCCGGCTATCACGCCGTGCTGCAGAGCCGCATGCTCAAGGATGGCAAGCTCAACGCCTACTGGATCCAGGTCAACAACAACCTGCAGGCGGCCGCCAATGCCAACCAGGAGACCTATCCCGGCTATCGCAACCCGGACAACTTCATCGTCGTGTCGGACGCCTACCCGACGGTGACGGCGCTCGCCGCCGACCTGATCCTGCCGACCGCGATGTGGGTCGAGAAGGAAGGCGCCTACGGCAACGCCGAGCGTCGCACCCAGTTCTGGCACCAGCTGGTCGATGCGCCCGGCGAAAGCCGGTCCGATCTGTGGCAGCTGATGGAGTTCGCGAAGCGCTTCAAGATCGAGGAGGTGTGGCCGGAGGAGCTGATCGCCAAGAAGCCGGAGGTTCGCGGCAAGACGCTGTTCGATGTGCTCTACCGCAACGGCGTGGTCGACAAGTTCCCGGTCGCCGACGTCGAGGCGGGCTACGCCAATCACGAGACGAAGCATTTCGGCTTCTACGTGCAGAAGGGGTTGTTCGAGGAATACGCCTCGTTCGGCCGCGGCCACGGCCACGACCTTGCGCCGTTCGACAGCTATCACGAGGTGCGCGGTCTGCGCTGGCCGGTGGTCAACGGCCAGGAGACCCGGTGGCGGTTCCGCGAAGGCTCTGATCCGTACGTCAAGCAGGGCGCCGGCGTCGAGTTCTACGGCCATCCGGACGGCAAGGCGCGCATCTTCGCGCTGCCCTACGAGCCGCCGGCCGAGTCGCCCGACAGCGAATACCCGATCTGGCTGGTCACCGGCCGCGTGCTCGAGCACTGGCATTCGGGCTCGATGACGCGCCGCGTGCCGGAGCTCTACCGCTCGTTCCCGGACGCGGTCTGCTTCATGCATCCCGACGACGCGTTGGCAATGGGTCTGCGGCGCGGCGACGAGGTCAAGGTCGAGTCGCGGCGCGGCTACATGCGCACGCGGGTCGAGACGCGCGGGCGCAACAAGCCGCCGCGCGGGCTGGTGTTCGTGCCGTGGTTCGACGAGAGCCAGCTGATCAACAAGGTCACGCTCGACGCCACCGATCCGATCTCGCTGCAGACCGACTTCAAGAAATGCGCGGTCAGGATCGAGAAGGTCTGAGGGGCGCCGCCATGATGAAAAACATCCGCATTGTCGTGCTTGCGCTCCTGTTCGCCGCCGGCTCGACCGCCCTGATGGCGCAGACGTACTCGGCGCTGCGCGGCGCGACGCCGCTCGACCAGGAGGGCGAGGCGCCGCGCATGGCGCCGACCCGCAATACGTCCGAGCGCGAGATCCGTAACTATCCCGAGCAGCCACCGCTGATCCCGCACTCGATCGACGGTTACCAGGTCGATCTCAACGGCAACAAGTGCCTGTCGTGCCATGCGCGCGCGCGCACCGGCGAGTCGCAGGCGCCGATGCTGTCGATCACGCATTTCATGGACCGCGACGGCCAGTTCCTGGCGTCGGTCTCGCCGCGGCGCTTCTTCTGCACCCAGTGCCACGTGCCGCAGCAGGAGGTCAAAGCGCCGGTGACGAACGATTTCGTCGACATCGACACGCTACTGAGCCGCGCCCAGCCCGGAGGGCGGCGGCGATGACGGCCGCAGAAGAGACCCCGCTGCGCAAGCGTCGCGGCATCGTCGGATTTGCGCTCGATCTCTGGGACGTGCTGCGGCGGCCGAGCTCGGTGTTCGCGCTCGGCACCCTGGTGCTGGCGGGCTTCGTCGCCGGCGTGATGTTCTGGGGCGCGTTCAACACCGCGCTCGAGGTCACCAATACCGAGAAGTTCTGCACCTCGTGCCACGAGATGCACGACAACGTTTTCGCCGAGCTGAAGACCACGATTCATTTCAGCAACCGCTCGGGCGTGCGGGCGAGCTGCCCGGATTGCCACGTGCCGCACAACTGGACCGACAAGATCGCGCGCAAGATGCAGGCCTCGAAGGAGGTCTGGGGCCATCTGTTCGGCACCATCAACACGCGCGAGAAATTCCTCGATCACCGCCTCGAGCTCGCCATGCATGAATGGGCGCGCCTCAAGGCCAATGACTCGCTCGAATGCCGCAACTGCCACAGCGCCAATTCCATGGACGTGACGCGGCAGAGCCCGCGCGCGGCGGTCGCCCATCAGCGCTTCCTGTTCTCGGGCGAGAAGACCTGCATCGACTGCCACAAGGGCATCGCCCACAAGCTGCCCGACATGCGGAACGTGCCCGGCTGGCAGTGAGCCTGGGCCGGAATAGCGGACAATCAACGTCTATCTTGACAATCAACAATGGGCCGTGTGCTTGTGCGGCACAAATCACGCCGGGGCACCGATTCAACGCATCCCGGCCTTTCCGACGAGCCCGCAATGCACCGTTACCGCTCCCATACCTGTGGCGCGCTCCGCGCCAGCGACATCGGCAACATCGTCCGCCTGGCCGGCTGGTGCCATCGCATCCGCGATCACGGGGGCGTCAAGTTCATCGACCTGCGCGACCATTACGGCCTGACCCAGGTGGTGGTCGATCCGGACAGCCCGGCCTTCGGCCTGGCCGAGAAGCTGCACTCCGAGTGGGTGGTCCGTGTCGACGGCAAGGTGCGGCAGCGGCCGGCCGGGACCGAGAATGAAGATCTGCTGACCGGCAAGATCGAGGTCTACGTCTCCGAGATCGAGGTGCTGGGACCGGCCGCCGAGCTGCCGATGCCGGTGTTCGGCGACCAGGAATACCCTGAGGAGACGCGGCTCAAGTACCGCTTCCTCGACCTGCGGCGCGAAAAGCTCCACCGCAACATCATGAAGCGCGGGCAGATCATCGACTCGCTGCGCCGGCGGATGAAGGAGCAGGGCTTCTTCGAGTTCCAGACGCCGATCCTGACCGCGTCGAGCCCGGAGGGCGCGCGCGACTACCTGGTGCCGTCGCGCCTGCATCCGGGAAAATTCTACGCGCTGCCGCAGGCGCCGCAGCAGTTCAAGCAGCTCACCATGGTGGCGGGCTTCGACCGCTACTTCCAGATTGCACCGTGCTTCCGCGACGAGGATGCGCGCGCCGATCGCTCGCCGGGCGAATTCTACCAGCTCGATATCGAGATGAGCTTCGTCACCCAGGATGACGTGTTCGCGGCGGTCGAGCCGGTGCTGCGCGGCGTGTTCGAGGAATTTTCCGAGGACAAGCCGGTCACGCCGAAATTTCCCATGATCCCCTACGCCGAGGCGCTCAAGAGCTACGGCACCGACAAGCCGGACCTGCGCAACCCGATCAAGATGCAGGATGTCTCGGAGATCTTCCGCGGCTCGGGCTTCAAGGTGTTCGCGCGCATCCTCGAGACCAATCCCAAGGCGGCGGTGTGGGCGATTCCCGCGCCGGGCGGCGGCTCGCGCGCGTTCTGCGACCGCATGAACTCGTGGGCGCAGGGCGAAGGGCAGCCGGGCCTCGGCTACATCTTCTTCTCGGCGGAGAACGGCGTGGTCGGCGGCCGCGGTCCGGTCGCCAACAATGTCGGGGCGGAGAAGACCGAGGCGATCCGCAAGCAGCTCGGGCTGAAGGAAGGCGACGCGGTGTTCTTCGTCGCCGGAGACCCGGCGGTGTTCGTCAAGTTCGCCGGCCCGGCGCGCAACAAGATCGGCGACGACCTCGGCCTCGTGCAGAAGGACCGCTTCGAGCTGTGCTGGATCGTCGACTTCCCGATGTACGAGTGGAGCGAGGAGGAGAAGAAGATCGACTTCTCGCACAACCCGTTCTCGATGCCGAACCTGCCGGTCGATGAATTCGTGGCGCTCGATCCGACCGACAAGGACAGGATCCTCGCCATCAAGGCGATCCAGTACGACATCGTCTGCAACGGCATCGAACTGTCGTCCGGCGCGATCCGCAATCATCGCCCCGAGGTGATGAAGAAGGCGTTCGCCATTGCCGGCTATCCGGAGGAGACGCTCGAGCAGAAGTTCGGCGGCATGCTGCACGCGCTGTCGCTCGGGGCGCCGCCGCACGGCGGCATCGCGCCGGGCGTCGACCGTATCGTCATGCTGCTGTGCGGGGAGGAGAACCTGCGCGAGGTGGTGCTGTTCCCGATGAACCAGCGCGCCGAGGACCTGATGATGGGCGCGCCGTCGGAGGTCACGCCGAAGCAGCTGCGTGAGCTGCACATCCGGCTCAATCTGCCCGACAAGTGATTGCCGACGCGTTTCGTCGTTTAAGACGATGGGTTTCGGGGAAACCGCCCGTTATGGGGCTGGAACCATGCGAGCGATAAGAACTGATAGACTTAGGCTGGAGCCACTTGAACCGCAGCATGCGGATGATCTCTACGAGGGACTGCGCGATGCGCGCCTCTATACCTGGATTGATGAGAAGCCCCCCGAGTCCGTCGAATGGCTGCGTCGTAGATACGAACGATTGCAGGGACGCCGATCGCCGGACGGCTCGGAGGCTTGGTTGAACTGGGCGATATGGTCCATCGAAGAGGGACGGTTTATTGGTTACGTCCAGGCTACCCTTCGTGGGAGCACGGGATCTGTGGCCTACGTCTTGTTTGCCGATGCTCAGGGCAAGGGGTTCGCCCGCGAAGCCGTAGCGGCAATGATTCAAGAATTGGCTGCGAACTACAACGTGCCCGAGGTGTACGCCAGCGTTGATAGACGAAATCTGCGGTCGTGTGCGTTGCTTACTCAGCTCAAATTTGAACGGGTTACTAATGTCGAGCATGCCGCTGCCGGATTGGATGACAACGAACTTCTATTTAGAATCCGCGTGAGTTGAACTTTCAAGCTCATACAGCCCCGATGCCTTCCCGCAGACATGTGAAATTGGCAGCCGATCGCTGGCAGCTACGCACCGTCGCTCGGGGCGCCGCCGCACGGCGGCATCGGTGGTGCTGTTCCCGATGAACCAGCGCCAAGGACCTGATGATGGGCGCGCCGTCGGAGGTCACGCCGAAGCAGCTGTGCGAGCTGCACATCCGGCTCAATCCGCCCGACAAGGCGTGAACCGCGCGCGATCGGCGGGCGACCAAGGTGGATGGTCTCCGCCGGCCTGGTCAAGAACGCCCGCTGCCTCGCCGTCGCCGTGTCCGCCGCGTTGGCGCTGCTCGGCTCGCTTGCCGCAGCGTCCGCGCAGGGCAGGCCGCCGGTGGTCGTCGGCAGCTTCATCGATCCATCCTTCAGCGACGACGCGCTGTTCGCGGCGGACGGCAAGACCGTCGCGTTTCCCGAGATCGGGCTGCTGTGGGATGCGACCACGGGCCTGCCGCTGCGGCGACTGATCGATCCGATCTATGTGACCGCCAGCGCGTTCACGCCGGACGGCGCCGTGTTCGTATCCGGTCACAAGGACGGCGCCATCAAGCTGTGGAACGTGGCGACCGGCGACGTCATCGCGACCCTTGCCAAGCCGAACGACGACGTCCGCATCGAATCGCTCTGGATCGATGGCAAGGGCGAGCTTCTGGTGTCAGGCGACCATGTCGGCGTCGTGAAGATCTGGCGACTGACCGCGCGGCGGCCCGTGCTCGCCATCGAGCTGCGGCCGAACCTCAAGGGCGGGACCGACGCGCGGGTTGTCGCCGCCAGGCTGTCCGCGGACGGCGCCCGGCTGATCGTCCTGGCGCAGGCAAGTTTTCCGCGCCCCGGCACCACGTTCTACGACCCGCGCGACGTCTTCATCGAATACGACGCGCGCTCGGGCGCCGAACGTGCAGCTGTCGTGCTGCCGGCGAAGCACGCGTTTATCGAGCGTGGCCTGGTGGGCGATGGCGATGCGCTCATCCTGGTGACGACCGACTGCGAGCGCGGCGAGCTGAAGCAGTGGAGCTTCGCCGCGGGTGCCGTTGTGGCGGACATCCTCAGGCCGGCGACCTGCGACCAGCCCAAGGACGGCGCCGAGATCGATCCCGTCAAAGTGTTCTCCAGCCCACAGTCACTGCGGGTCGTGATCGCACCGGGCGATGCGCCCGAGCTGATGCTGTGGGACGCGGCAGGGCGAAAGCTCGAGCAGACCATTCGCTGGCCGGATCAGGCGGCAGCGCCGAAGCTGATCGGCGTCGCGGCGGACCTCGCGGCCGTGGCGGTGGCGGAGCGCGGCACCGTCCGCCTTCGCGCGCTCGAGAGCGGCGCGACCGTCAAGGAGTTGCGCAGCTTCGGGCCGCGTGCGCGCCATGTGATCGCGCGCGGCGGGCAGATCCTGCTGCAGCGGGACGGCGACGAGGGCGACAAGGCGGCCATGGATCTCGATCTGCGATCGGACCGTCTCGAGCCTGTCGCCTTGCACATCCCGCAGGGCGGCGATTTCACGCTGTACGATTTCGCGCCCGCCGCGAAGCTCGCGCTGGCGGCGAACGAGAAAGGCGAGCTGCTGCTCGTCTCGCTGGAGGCCGGGCAGGCCGCACGCCGGCTCTCGGTCGAGGGCCTGCGATCCGTGAGGCAAGCGGTATTGTCGCCCGACGGCCGGACGGCGCTGCTGGCGGGCGAGTTCGGCAAAGACGACGACTCGCGCCGGGGCGGCGTGCTGGTCGACACCGCGGACGGCAGGATCAGGCACACGTTCGACCCTGGCGACGACGAGAGCGACGTCACGGCCTATGCGTTCACGGCCGATGGTGCGACGTTCGCCGTCGGGCGCCGCAACGGCACGGGCGAGCTCTGGAATGCCCGCACGCTGAAACGGATCAGGGTCTTGCGGCGCGCCGTGGAGGATACGGATGTCCGCACGCTCGTGTTCTCGCCGGACGGCAAGGTGCTGGTCGGCAGCGGTGCGTTCGACGGCAGCGTCTACGCCTGGACCACGACAACCGGCAAAGCCCTGCGAAGCTTTGACCTCGGCCGGAGCTTCGCGGGCTACACTTACGCCAGCGCGCTTGCGATGTCGCGGGACGGCAAGACCGTCGTCGCCGGGCTTGCCCAGCGGCACATCTCCTCGGGCGATACCGGTCGCGAGAGCGGCAATGTCGTGGTCTTCGACGCCGCGACCGGTAAGCGCCGCTTCACCTTGCGCAGCCAGCGTGGCGCGATCTACGCGCTCGCGTTCTCGGCCGACGACCGCCTGATCGTGTCGGGAAGCCTCGACGGCACCATCCAGTACTGGGACCGCGCCAGCGGCCGGCTGATGGCGACGGCGATGAGCAGCGCGTCGGACGGCTGGCTGGTGCTGAGCGAGAGCGGCCTCTACGCCGGCTCGGAAGGCAGCGACAACGCGGTCGCCATCGTCAACGGCAACAAGGCGGTGGCCGCCGCGCAGGCCGGCACGGCTCTGCGCAATCCGGCGCTGATCGAGGACCTGCTCAAGGGCGATGGAAACCGCTACCGCGACGGTGCCCGCAAGCTCGACCTCCTGGCGCTACTGAAGTCCGCAGGCCGTTGAACCTCCACGCGAACGTGATCGCAGATCGGGCTCTCCGCCCTTAGAATTGCGATGCCGGTGAACCGGCCGGCGTCCAACTTCCGGGGGCTTTTCCATGCGATGCGTGAAGATCGTCGCGCTCGCGACTGTGCTGGCGGCGCTTGTGCCGTTCGCCGCGCGGGCGCAGGCGCAGCTGAAAATCTTCGACGCGCACCTGCATTACAATCAGGAGCCCGAGCCGTTCTACGCGCTCGACAAGGTGCTGGAGGTCTTCAAGCGCAACGGCGTCGCCGGCATCGTCTCGAACAGCCGGCCGAACAAGGGCACGCATCAGCTGGTCGACGCCAAGTCGCCCGGCCTCTGGGTGGTGCCATTCATCCGGCCCTACCGCACGCGCGACGACGTGCAGAACTGGTCGAACGATCCCGCGATCAACGACCTGATCGAGACCGAATACAAGCGCGGTTACTTCCGCGGCGTCGGCGAGTTCCACATCTACGGCAACGCGGCCGACAAGCCGGTGGTGCGCAAGGCGGTCGATTTCGCCGTCGCGCATGATCTCTACGTGCTCGCCCATTGCGACGAGCCGGCGCTGCTGATCCTGCTGCGCAACCATCCGCAGGCGAAGATCATCTGGGCGCATACCGGCTTCTCGACGCCGCCGCCGCGCGTCGCCGAGCTGCTCGACAAGCACCCTTCGCTGATGGGCGAGCTGTCGTATCGCTACGGCATTGCCGACGGCGGCAAGCTCTCCGACGGCTGGCGCGACCTGTTCGCGCGGCATTCCGACCGTTTCCTGCTCGGCTCCGACACCTGGATCAACGAGCGCTGGTTCGGCTACGACACCATCATGAAAGAGTATCGCGGCTGGCTCGCGCAGCTGCCGCCCGAACAGGCGAAGCGCATCGCCCACGGCAATGCGGAGCGGTTGTTCGGCGGGAAGGTGGAGTAGGGCACTGACTCTTGCCCCGGACAAGCGCGCGTCAGCGCGCGCCGATCCGGGGCCCAGCGCCAAACGTGCGAAGCGCCGTATTCCTTGGCCCTGGGTCCCGGGTTCGCGCTTCGCGCGCCCCGGGACACGAGGCAGTGCGCTTCAACTCCCCTTCACCCGCGGCAGCAGCCTCAACGCATTGCCCCGCTCGATCGCCGTGATGTCGGCCGCGCTGAAACCCCACTTGGCGATGCCCTCGTTCACCTCGGCACCGTCGCGGAATGGATAGTCGGTGCCGTACATCACCTGCGCGACCGGCACCATCTTGAGCAGCGCCGCGATCTGGCCCGGCGTGTTGCCCTGCGCCAGCTCGTAATTGAACTTGGCGAATTCCGGCAGCGGTCCGTTCGGCAGGTGCGGAAGTTTCTTCTCCTCGGCGAGGCGGATGAAGCGCCCGGTCAGGAACGGCAGGGTGCCGCCGCTGTGCGAGAAGATCCACTTGATGTCGGGAAACTTCGCCGCCGTGCCGCTGAACACCAGGTGGGCGATGGTGCGCGTCGAGTCGGTCGCGTATTCGATCGAGCCGGGCGGGATGCCGGGCACCAGGCCGCGGCAGCAATCGGGCGTGGTCGGGTGCACGTAGACCACCGCCTTGCGGCGGTTGAGCTCCGCATAGACCGGCGCGAACGACGGATCGCCGAGGTACTTGTCCTGGTAGCTGGTGAGGAGCCCGATGCCGTCGGCATGCAGCGTGTCGAAGGCGTACTCGATCTCCTTCAGGCTGCCCTCGGCGTCCGGCGGCGCGATCGCCGCAAACAGCCCGAACCGGCCGGCAAAATCCTTCACCATCCTGGCGCCGTACTCGTTGAGGTCGCGGGCGAGCTTGCGCGACTCCTCGACATTGTCGCCGTACCAGATGCCCGGTTGGGCAATCGACACGACCGACGTCGCGATGCCGCTCTTGTCCATCTCCTCGATCGACAGCTCGGGGGACCATTTGGGGGGCGCGCCGCCGGCCCGGCGGCCGGGCTTCTGCATGGCGTCGACGTGGAACTTCGGGATGAAATGGTGGTGGACGTCGATGCGGCTGCGCGCTGGCGATTGGACCTGGGCTTGAGCCTGTGCCGGCCGGGCGACGCTCGAAGCGCCAAGTCCAGTACCAAGTCCCAGCGCGGCGACGCCGCCTGCCAGGAAATTGCGCCGACTGAGATCGCCACCGGTCGCAACGGGAGCCGGCGTCGGGCAACATGCACATCCACGGAAGAATCCCGAGGGCCTCCTGATCATGACGTGTCCTCCTGCTTGCCCGCCTTTGCTCGGCATGGCTTGTTATTGCGGGACTCCGCCGGTTTTCGTGCGTAACGTCAAGCAGCGCGCGGCGTGTCCCGCCATGCTTTACTTGCAGGACCGGGCCGGGACTGAGAAGTTGCAGGAATAAGTCGTAGAGTTTTGGACTGCGCATGTCCTTTTCGGAAAACCGGTATCCACTTTTCCGGGACATGCGCTGGCGTAGCGGAAGAGGGGACCTTGGCGAACAATCTGACCGACGACCTGCGCGCGGGGGCGCTCGTCTATCATCGCGCTCCGAAGCCGGGAAAGCTCGAGATCCAGGCCACCAAGCCGCTCGGCAACCAGCGCGACCTCGCGCTCGCCTATACGCCCGGGGTCGCCGCGGCTTGCGAGGCCATTGCCGCCGATCCGCACCAGGCCGCCGAGCTGACCACCCGCGGCAACCTGGTGGCGGTGGTCACCAACGGCACCGCGGTGCTCGGTCTCGGCCATATCGGCCCGCTCGCCGGCAAGCCGGTGATGGAAGGCAAGGCGGTGCTGTTCAAGAAGTTCGCCGGCGTCGATGTGTTCGACATCGAGGTCGACGCGCTCGAGGTCGATCGGCTGGTCGACGTGGTGGCCGCTCTCGAGCCGACCTTCGGCGGCATCAATCTCGAGGACATCAAGGCGCCGGAATGCTTCGACGTCGAGGCGAAGCTCAAGGCGCGCATGAAGATCCCGGTGTTCCACGACGATCAGCACGGCACCGCGATCATCGTCGCCGCCGCCGTGCAGAACGCGCTGCAGCTCGCCGGCAAGAAGATCGACAAGGTGAAGATCGTCGCGTCGGGGGCGGGGGCGGCCGCGCTCGCCTGCCTCAATCTGCTCGTGTCGCTCGGCGCCAGGCGGGAGAACATCTGGGTCACCGACCTCGAAGGCCTGGTCTATGAAGGCCGCACCGCGCTGATGGACCGCTGGAAGGCGCCGTACGCGCAGAAGACCACGCTGCGCACGCTCGGCGAGGCGATCGACGGCGCCGACGTGTTCCTTGGCGTCTCGGCCGGCGGCGTGCTCAAGCCCGAGATGGTCAAGCGCATGGGCGAGCGTCCGCTGATCATGGCGCTCGCCAATCCGACCCCGGAGATCATGCCGGCGGAGGCGATCGCGGCGCGGCCGGACGCCATGATCTGCACCGGGCGCTCGGACTTCCCCAACCAGGTCAACAACGTCCTCTGCTTCCCGTACATCTTCCGTGGCGCGCTCGACGTCGGCGCCACCACCATCAACGAGGAGATGAAACGCGCCGCGGTCGAGGCGATCGCTTCGCTCGCGCGCGCGGCGCCGTCCGAGGTCGCGGCGCGCGCCTATGGCGGCGAGTTTCGCACCTTCGGTCCGGAATCGCTGATCCCCAATCCGTTCGATCCGCGCCTGATCCTCGAGATCGCGCCGGCGGTCGCCAGGGCGGCGATGGCGTCCGGCGTCGCCACGCGGCCGATCGTCGACTTCGACGCCTACGAGGCGCGGCTCAACGGCTTCGTGTTCCGCTCCGGCTTCATCATGAAGCCGGTGTTTGCGCAGGCGAAGACCACGATGCGACGCGTCGTCTACGCCGAAGGCGAGGACGAACGCATCCTGCGCGCGACCCAGGTGGTGGTCGAGGAGGGCCTCGCCAAGCCGATCCTGGTCGGCCGCCCGGCGGTGATCGCGCAACGCATCGCGCGGTTCGGCTTGTCGATCGCACCCGGCCGCGACTTCACGCTCGTCAATCCGGAGGACGATCCGCGCTACCGAGATTTTGTCGCGGGCTATGTCAAGATCGCCGGGCGCACTGGCGTCACCATGGACGCCGCGCGCACGCTGGTGCGCACCAATGCGACGGTGATCGCTGCGCTTATGGTCCGGCTCGGCGAGGCCGACGCCATGATCTGCGGGGTCGAAGGCCGCTACCTCAGCCACCTGCGGCACATCCGCGCCATCATCGGCTATTGTCCCGGCGCGCGCGACTTCGCGGCGCTGTCGCTGGTGATCACCGCGCGCGGCGCCTATTTCCTCGCCGACACGCAAGTACGGCCCGATCCGAGCGCCGACGAGATCGCCGAGATGGCGGTGCTGGCCGCGGCGCATGTGCGCCGTTTCGGCCTCACCCCGAAGATCGCGCTCCTGTCGCACTCGGACTTCGGCAGCTACGACACCGAGACGGCGCGCAAGATGCGCGCGGCGACCGAGTATCTTGCGAAACACCACCCCGAGCTGGAGGTCGACGGCGAGATGCACGGCGACACCGCGCTCAATCCGGAAACCCGCGCCCGCGTATTTCCGCACTCGCGGCTCACCGGCGCGGCGAACGTGCTGCTGATGCCCAATCTCGACGCCGCCAACATCGCCTATGAGATGACCAAGGTGCTCGCCGACGCCCTGCCGGTTGGACCGATCCTGATCGGCACCCGCCAGCCCGCGCATATCCTGACGCCGACGGTCACGGCACGCGGCGTGGTCAACATGACCGCGGTCGCGGCAGTCGAGTCGCAGGACTGCACCGCCGAGCCCGCTGCGTGAGTTCCTTTACACGTTGATTTTGTGTGGTTTTTCGGCGCACGCAGTGCGGCTTCGGGCATGCACTTAAGGCGCCATTAACGATGCCGCGCCAAGCTCGCGCCGAGCGCATGTCCCGGAAAAGTGGATACCGGTTTTCCGAAAAGGACATGCGCCATCAAAGAATCTGGAGCGCGTCCCGATTCCTCGTAATCGGGACGCGCTCTAGTCCATTCGAGGCTGATTTGCGCCGGTCGAGCAGGAAAATCCTCGTCGCGGTCGTGGCCGGCGTTTTGCTCGCCGGCGCGCCGACGCTGGCGTTCAATCTCTGGCTCGACGAGCTGATCGATCGCCACGGCCAGCAGGACGTGGAGACCTCCGCCAGGCGCGTCATCGTCCTCGCCGAGGCGAGGATCTCGCAGGTCATCGCGACGCTCGGTCGGCTCGCCGCACACAAGGTCGAGATCTGCAGCGCCGAGCACGTCGCGTTGATGCGCGAAGCAGCCTTCACGACGGCGCCCATCAAGGAGATCGCCGTCATCGGCGTGGACGGGCAGCCACGCTGCGTCGACCTCGCTTATCCGCTGGGATCGCATCAGGTGGTGGGGCCGCGCCGCCTCGGCCGGCCCGGCGAGAACCTGATCGAGGTCGTCCGCCTGGCCGACCGCAGCGAGCGCCTGTTGCGGGTGAGCCGGGTCGAGGCTGCGGGCTACGGGCTGACCGCGCTCATTCCCGCGGAGCTGTTCCTGCCGCAATCGGCCAGCAACGGCGATCCGTTCAAGGCCTTCGTGCGTCTGACCACCTCCGACCAGACACTGATCGTGCAGAGCGGCGCCGACCCGGGCGAGCACTTGCCCTCGAGCGATCTTTATACCGCGCAAGTGGCGTCCACGCGCCACGAGGTGACGGCAACCGTGGCCATGCCGAAATCGGAGCTGGTCCCGATCGCATATCTCAATCGCATCCGCCTGGTGGTGAGCGGCGTTGTTGCCGTCCTGCTGGTTGCCTTCGCCTGCATCGTGCCGCGCTGGCGCGACGACGGTCCGATCGCGGATATCGAGCGCGCTCTCAAGGCGCGCGAGCTCGTGCCGTATTATCATCCGGTCGTCGACATCAAGAGCGGCCGCATCGTCGGCGCCGAGGTGCTGGTGCGCTGGCGCAAGTCGGACGGCACCATCGTGTCGCCCGGCGCGTTCATCCCGATGATCGAGCAGCGCGGCCTGATCATGGAGATGACCAGCGCGCTGATGCGGCAGGTCTGTGCGGAGGCCGGGACGGCGCTCGGAAACCGGCCGCGGCTGAAGATCGGCTTCAATCTGGCGGCGCGGCACTTCGCCGACGATCGGATCGTCACCGAGGTGAGCGACATCTTCGCCAAGTCGCCGATCCGCATGTCGCAGGTCGTGCTGGAGGTCACCGAGCGCCAGCCGCTCGACAACCTGACCTCGACGCGACGCGTCATCGCCGCGCTGCAGGGGCTTGGATGCAAGGTGGCGCTCGACGACGTCGGCACCGGCCACAACGGGCTCTCGCATATCCTCAAGCTCGGCGTCGACATCATCAAGATCGACAAGATGTTCGTGGACGCCATCGGCACCGAGCGCAATTCCGCCACGATCATCGAGACGCTGGTCGATCTCGCGCGCAACATGCGCATGGAGATCATCGCCGAGGGCGTCGAGAATTTCGACCAGGTCGTGTATTTGCGCGATCACGGCATCCGCTCGGCGCAGGGCTTCGTGTTCTCGCCGCCGTTGCCGGGCTCGTCGTTCCTCACGTTGCTGGATTCGGTCGATCCGTTGCCGGTTCCGGCGGAGAAACCGACGACAACGCCGCACTACATCTCAGCGCGCAACCGAGCGGGCGCCGCGTGACGATGCCGGTTTTCCGACAAGGTTATGCGCCAACGTGTTGCGCGCCGCTGAGGTGAACAGCGGTTCATCCGCGTAGTTCTGCGTAGAATTGAAATTCAACAACCGTTGCCGTAACTTCTCGGCCGGTGGAGGTAACAAGGAGAATGCGCATGATTCGCACCATTTCGGCCGCGGGGCTGCTGACGCTTGCCGCGGTTATGCCGGCGCAGCAAGCGGCGGCGCAGGACGCGCTCGGAGGTGCTCTGCTGGGCGGCGCTGCTGGCGCCATCATCGGCGGCGCGGCGGGGGGCGGTCGTGGTGCCGCCATCGGCGCGGCGATCGGAGCCGGCACCGGCGCCATCATCGCCAGCGAGGCGGAGCGCCGTCGCGGCGGTTACTACTGGTGGCACGGCGACTGCTACTTCCGTGACGGCGGCGGCGCCTGGTATCGCGTGTCGCGTCGCTACTGCTACTGATCCCGATTTTCATCGGTCCAACAACGGCTCGCCACTCGCATGATGCGATGGCGAGCCGAAGTTTTTTTGTCGGCGCATCCGCTCCCATCAGATTCGTTTGGGCGGCCGTCGCGTCGGTCGCAATCGATGTGTATGATCGCGCCCGCGTGCTGACCGAAACAGGAGTGAGCGATGTCGCGGCTTGTTTTTGCGCTCGGCCGAATTCTCGTGCCGATCATCTTCATCGTTTCGGGCTGGGGTAAGTTGCTGGATATCAAGAGCATTGTCGCCCAGCTCCAGAGCAAGAATCTTCCGATACCGCCTGAGTTCGACACGACACCTTATCTCAGCGTGCCGACGCTGGAGGCGCTGGCCTATCTGGCCGCGATCGTCGAGCTGTTCGGCGGCGTGATGATTCTGATCGGCTATAAGGCGCGCTGGGCGGCGGTCGCGCTGCTCGTGTTCAGCGCGCTCACGACCTACTATTTCCATAACTTCTGGGTCATGGAGGGCACTGATCGGATGACGAACCAGATCGAGGCGCTGAAGAACCTCTCCATCATGGGTGCGCTGCTGATGATCGCGGCGGTCGGCTCGGGCGCGGTCGCGCTCGACCGCACCAGGCCGCCGGAGTGATGCTTGCCTCTGAATCGTAGGGTGGGTTAGGCGCCTTCACGCGCGACTCGCTGTCACCACGACGAGCATTGGCGCCGTAACCCACCGGCTGACTCAGATTGGTGGGTTACGGCGCCTGCGCCTTGCGCGTTGCGCGTCAGTGCGCGCGAGGCGCCTGACCGACCCTGCGATTCAGCAGTCGTGGAAAAGCTTCAGCCGTTCCCGGCGGCGGAATCGGCACCGGCCTTGCGCCGTGAATTGTAGAAGCTCAGCACGCGCCGTGCCGAATCCGGCTGCAGCTTGGTGAAGTTGTTCATCGCGCGGTCGAGGTCCTGCACGGAAATTCCGCGGTCGCCCGCCTGAATGAGCAGGATCGCCTTGGCGGTGGTCCATGACAGTCCGGCGACCTTGGCGAGGATGAGGACGATCTCGGTGCGGTCGTCGAGCAGCGCGCGCTCGACCGCGTCGATCGGCACGCCGGCCATCACCGACAGCGCCACCGCGGTTTCCTCGAACATGCGCGCGCGCGCAAAATTGTAGAGCTCCGCCTCGTCGAGACGGGCGTCGCGATGGATGGCGAGCACCTTGGCCTTGGCCGCCGCGTAATCGGGCGAGGCGTTGCGCACCTCGTCGGCCATGCCGCCGGTCACCTCGGCGACGATTTCCTTGACCGCCGCCGCCGCCTGCGGATTGGCGACCATGAGCTTCTCGCGCACCGCCACCGACGCCTTGTCGATCAGCTTGATCATGTGCGGGCGCGGCAGGTCGCGGCGCATGCCGACATGGGTCGCGAGCGCGTCGTCGCCGCTGGAACGGTTGATCAGGGTGCGGAATCCGGCATCGGAAAAGCGCGCGCCCTTGTTGCGCACGACCGAGTGCACGACCTCGCGGTCGCCGCGTTCGACCAGCACGTCGGTGACCGCCTCGCTCAGCAGGGCGCGCTCCGAGATGGCGAGCAGGTGGGATTGGCCCTTGGCGTGCGCGGTGGCGAGCAGGTCGGCGTCGTCGAGCCGCGGCGACTGGCTCAGCACCGGGCGCGCGACCGCGATGTCGTCGTGCATCGCCAGGGCCTTGATGCTGCGGACCGGCGCATTGGCGATCGGCGCCAGTCGCGTGGAGAGCCGCGCCAGCGCCTTGGCCTCGATGCGGGTTGCAATCTTCAGCAGCACATCGTCGAACAGCGCGATGTGATCGTCGGAATAGCTCGACGCGCCGGCCACGAACAGGTCGGTGATGCGCGAGAGCGTCTCGATGCGTTGCTGGTTGGTTCCCGTGGCAAGCGTACGTTCGAGGTCGTCGATCAGGGACGCCGTTGCAGTCATGGCAGTGCAGTGGACCTGTTGCCCGCCGCGGGGCTTGTGCCAAAGGGAACAGCGTCACCATGACCGGGCAATGTGAAGAAAGCATTGCGCGGTAGGCGTATCGTTAAGGAGATATGAACGCGGATATGGACTGGACGTCAGCGTGTTGCAGGCGCCGAACGCGCGGGAAATGCGCCCATCCGCGCTTGCACGTCCGCAGGAACCCGATAGTCGCGCATGACGGTCCGCGCATCGCGCAGCCCGCAGGCCTCACGCTGGACGATGAAGTGCCACAAGGCGCCGCCGGCCTCGGCGACCAGGGTCGCCCGCGTGGTGCGGTCCTCGGTCGACAGCGGGGAAGGGCGCGGATGCTGCTCGTCGAAATGCGCGAGCGCTGCCAAGGCCTGCTCGAGCGCGCGGCCGAGCCGGCCGAGCGCGGCGGCTTTCTCCTGGGCGATCTCGTAGTCGAGCACGCCGGCGGGCGAATCCCAGATGCGCACGGGCGACTTGCGAGGCGAGGGGGGGCGAACCGTCATCTCGCTCATATAACGCGCCGGCGCGGCTTTGTCGCGATGTCGCACGCTGGGCGTGGGGCTGGACGCATCTGCCGGGATGGGTTCTGATCGGTGCAAATATAGAAACGCGCAATCTGCCCGAGGGAGGACGTATGACGAGGAGAGGCTTTGCCCTGGCGGCACTGGCCATCGCTGCGCTGCTCGACTTGCGCGCGGCCGGCGCCGAGGACCTGCTCAAAGTCGCCGTGCCGCAGCGGGGCGCGTGGGATACCGGAGCGACCGAGCTCGGCAGCCGTGCCGGCATCTTCAAGAAGCACGGGCTGACGCTGGAGATCCTCTACACCCAGGCCGGGCCGGAATCGATCCAGTCGGTGATCTCCGGCAGCGTCGATATCGCGACCGCGAGCGGCGTCTCGGGCGCGCTCGGCACCTATGCCAAGGGCGCGCCGATCCGGATCATCGGCAGCGAGATGATCGGCTCGCCCGATCTCTACTGGTACGTGGTCCCGAGCTCGCCGATCAAATCCATCGCCGATCTCAACGGCAAGACGATCGGCTTCTCGCAGGCCGGCTCGTCGAGCCATACCGGCCTGCTTGAGCTCATCAAGCAGCACAAGCTCGACGTGAAGCCGGTCGCGCTTGGCGGCATGCAGGCGACCATGACCTCGACCATGACCGGACAGGTCGACGTCGGCTGGGGCGCGGCACCGTTCGGGCTCGACGCGGTGGCCGACGGCAAGATCCGCATCGTCGCGCGCGGCTCCGATGTGACCGTGCTCGGCGACCGCACGGCACGCGTCAACGTCACCAGCGTGATGGTGCTGGAGAAGCGCAAGGATGCGATCGACCGCTTCATGAAGGCGTATCGCGAGACCGTCGACTGGATGTACGACGATCCGGCCGCGCTCAAGCACTATATGGAGTTCTCCAAGCTGCCCGACAGCGTCGTGCAGCAGGTGCGCGGGTTCATCCCGAGGGAGAGCATGTCGCCCGACCGCATTGCCGGCATGGACTCGATCGTTGCCGAGGCGATCAAGAACAAGTTCATCGCGGCGCCGCTGACGCCCGAGCAGATCAAGGACATGGTGCAGATACCGCCGCGGTGAGGGGACATGACACGGACAGCGACAACGCTGGCGCTGGTTGGATGGCTCGCAACCGGGCCGACGCCCGCCGGCGCGGAGGAGGTGCTCAAGATCGCGGTGGCGCAGCGCGGGCAGTGGGACACGGCGGTCGCCGAGCTCGGCAGCCGCGCCGGCATCTACCAGAAGCGCGGGCTGAAGCTCGAGCTGCTCTATACGCAGGGCGGGCCGGAAGCCTATCAGGCGGTGATCTCCGGCAGCATGGACGTCGCCTGCGGCGGCGGCATCGAGGCCGCGGTCGGCGCGTTCGGCCGCGGCGCGCCGCTGCGCATCGTCGGCAGCGCCATGATCGGCTCGCCGGACACCTATTGGTTCGTGTTGAAGAATTCGCCGATCCGCTCGCTCCATGACGCTGCGGGCAAGACCATCAGCTATTCACAGAACGGCTCGTCGAGCCACGCGGCGCTCCTTTCGCTGCTCGAGCAATACAAGGTCGACGCCAAGCCGGTGGCGACCGGCGGCCATCCGGCGACGCTCACCATGACCATGACCGGACAGATCGACATCGGCCGCGGCGCGGCGCCGTTCGGGCTCGACCTGGTCGACAAAGGCGAGATCCGTATCATTGCGCGCGGCAGCGAGCTCAAGGAGCGCGCCGATCAGACGGTGCGCGTCTGTGCTGCCAATGCCGGCACGCTGGACAAGCGGTCCGATGCGGTCGCCGGCTTCATGCAGGGCTACCGCGACACGCTCGACTGGATGTACACGTCACCCGAGGCGCTGACGATCTACGAGGAGTTCTCGAAAGTGCCGGCGCGGCAGATGGCGACATGGCGGGACGAGTTCTTCCCCAAGGCCACCATGTGGCCGGACGAGATCCGGGGCCTCAAGCTCGTGCTCGAGGACACGCTGGCCAAGAAATTCCTGTCGAAGCCGCTGACCGACGCGCAGGTGGCCGAGCTGGTTCAGATTCCGAAGCCGTTGAAATAACGCTGCGGCAGCCACGCGCCGGCGGCGCCGCGGTGGAAATCAAGGGAAATCACGGTGCGTGCCGGCGACGCAAGGCCGCACGCTGCCGCCGCATCGGGCCGAGCCGCGTTGCAACCAAGGTCGCTGGTTCGGCGTTAAGTTCGGGTTGTGCCTGTGGTGTGCGGAGGTTTCCATGGCCATGCACGTGCGGTTTCGCGAGTTTTCCGAGCAGTGCGTCAGTCTGGCGGGCGAAGCCAGGACGGAAGGCCAGAAGGACACGCTGCTGCAGATGGCACGCGCCTGGCGGGAGCTCGCGGCCGAGGAGGAGCGGATCGAGAAGCTCATCCAGGAGGCAGACGAAGCCTTCGGCAGCGACCCCGAGGGATTTGGTGCGCGGCTGAAACATGGCGCCGACTTCGCCTCGCGACGCTCGCATTGACCGAAGCCCCAGCACCAGCCCGACCACTACCAGCTTGAAAGGGATGCATCATGTCCGGCGACGCCGGCGGATGGCTGTGGTTCGTTATCGACGTGGCATTCGTGGTCCTGCTCGCCGCGGTCATGGTCTACGCGATCATGATGTGGCGGCGGCGCCGGAAGGATGCCGGGACGGAAAGCCGGCGCGATGCCGCCACGCGTCGCGTCTATGACGCGGCTGACCGCGAAACTTCGTAGCCCCGAAGCGAAACTGGGTGACGTCAGCGCGGATCGACGATGCGGCCTTCGAACAGCACCGTTCCGGTCGAGCCGTCGACGATGAAGAACAGGAACGGCCGATCCACCGCGAACTTCTCCGGCTGCGTCGGCTGAAACGCTCCGCGAGCCATTTCCACCGCCGTGGCGGCTGCGGCTTCGGTCCCTTCTTCACCGACCTCGACCACCGCCTTGTGCTTGATCTGACCGATCGTCAGCAAACCTTCCGATTTCTGACGCCCGGTGATGCCGCCGAAGTCGGCCTTGTGAGGATCGAACGGCAAGGTCATGCCCATGGCCATGAAGGCCTCAATGAGATCGGCCTCATATGTGGCCTTGAAGCGGGGCATCGACAGCGCGACCTCCTGGCCATCGTCGGTCGCAAGTGACCCGGCAAGCCTCGATACGGCCGCGGCATCGAGCCTTTCGCTGACCGCATTGAGGTCGTCGATCACGGCCGGCACCGCGATGATCATGCCGAGCCGTCTGTCGGCATAGGGCAGGCGGATAGCCTTGAAGCCTTCGCCGGCGGCGAGGGCGTAGGAGCCGGTCTGCTGCATCATCGGCACCTTGATCTGGCGCCCGGCGGACAAGTTGAACGGGCCGTCCGTGGTCTGGTCCGTTTCGAACGGCGTCGCCCATGCGGCCTTGAAGTAGACCGCGTTGAGTAGCATCGCCGCTGTATCCGGCGACACGCGGTCGAGCAGCTTGTCGATCTTGCCGTCGGTCCTCGTCTGTACCCACCCATTGATCTCGGCGAGATCGACGCCCGAAAACACCTCGGCGGCAAACTTGTCGTGCACCAGCGCGATATAATCGCGCGAGACCAGGCCGTCCTTGCCGGCGACGAACAGCGCATTGGCGACGGCGAGCTTGATCGGCGAGTCCTTGCCTTCGGATATCGCCTTGCCAAGGCCGTCGAGCGTCGCGATCAGGCGCGCATTCGCCTCACGGATGTCAGCTGGCGGCATGGTCAGCCGCAGCACTTTGGCCATCTCTTGCCCGGTCGCGGCGTGCGCGCCCGACAGCACCATGGCCATGGCCGTGCCGATCGAGTAGGGCGACAGCACGACATTTCTGGCCGATGACTTGGCGAGCTCGCCCGCGAGCGCACGCCCGGCTGCGGCATAGGCCGCGGCGACTGCCGTCACCGTATCGTCAGCGCGCGCGGGCGTCATGACGGCCGCGAGTGATGCCGCGGCCGTGACGGCAATGAAAGCTGTGAACGGGCACGCAATACGGACCTCCGGGCGCACGGCGACAACGCTTTCGTCGCGCGGCAAAGGTCAGGAGGTCAAGCGTGATCAGCGCGGATCGACGATGCGGCCTTCGAACAGCACCGTTCCGGTCGAGTCGTCGACGATAAAGAACAGGAACGGTCGATCCACCGCGAACTCCTCCGGCCGCGCGCGCGCCGAGCGGGCCAGGATCTCCACCGAGGTGGATGCGGCGGCTTCGGTGCCTTCCTCGGCGACCTCGACCACCGCCTTGTGCTTGATCTGACTGATGGTCAGCACGCCTTCCGAATTCTGCTGCCCGGTGATTCCGGCGAAATCCGACTTGAGCGGATCGAACGGCAGACTCATGCCCATCTGCTTGAACGGCTGAATGAGATCGGCCTCATAGGTCGCCTTGAAGCGGGGCAACGACAATGTGATCTGACGGCCGGCGTCCTTCGCCAGCACGATGGCGAGCTTGGTCACCGCCGCGGCGTCGAGCCGCTCGCTGGCGGCAGCGAGACCGTCGATCGCGGTCGGCACCGCGACGATCATGCTGAGCGTCTGGTCGGCATAGGGCAGACGGATCGCGTTGAAGCCGTCACCGGCGACCGCCGCATAGGGACCGGTCCGCTGCATCATCGGCACCTTGATCTGGCGATCGGCCGACAGGTTGAACGTGTTGTCCTCGGTCTGGTCCTTGTTGAACGGCGTCGCCCAGGGCGCCTTGAAATAGACCGCGTTGAGCAGCATCGCGACCGCGTCCGGCGACACCTGATCGAGCAGCTTGTCGATCTTGCCTTCGGTCTTCTGCTTCACCCAGCCGTTGATGGCGGCGAGGTCGACGCCGGCGAACACCTCGGCGGCAAACTTGTCGTGCACCAGCGCGACGTAGTCGCGCGACACCAGGTTGTCCTTGCCGGCGACGAACAGCGCATTGGCGACGTCGAGCTTGATCGGCGCGGCATTGCCGCCGGATGCGGCCTTGCCGAGGCCGTTGAGCGCCGCGATCAGCTGGGCATTCGCCTCCCGCATCTCCGGTCCGGGCATCGTGAGCTTCAGCACTTTGGCCATATCCTGCTCGGTCGCGCCGCGCGCGCCGGACAGCGCCATGGCCATGGCGGTGCCGATCGAGTAGGGCGACAGCAGGATGTTCTTGTCGGAGGATTTCGCGAGCTCTGCGACGAGCGCGCGCCCGGTCGCGTCATAGGCCGCCGCGACCGCCTTCAGCGTTTCGTCCGCGGCCGCCGCCGGCGCTGTCGTCGCCGCCGCCATCAGGAACGACCCAGCGACCGTGCCGACAACGAGAGCAGTGAACGGGCGCGGCATGCTGTCCTCCGGGCGCAATTCGACACTGCTTAGTCGCACGCCGGGCCGGACAGGTTCAAATGTGATCGGTGCGGTTGGGAGCTGAACTACCCCGCCGGCCCGATTTCCTTGGCAATGGCGTCGATGACGCGCGCGTCCATCGGCTCGACGGCAGACGGGAAGCTCGCCGCGATGCGACCGTCGCGGCCGATCAGGTATTTGTGGAAATTCCAGCGCGGCTGATCGAACAGGCGCTCGGTCGCCGCCCATTTGTAGAACGGATGCGCGCTCGAGCCTTTGACGTCGACCTTGGCGGCGAGCGGGAAGGTCACTTGGTATGCGCCATTCGCCGTCTGCTCGATCTCGGTGGCGGAGCCGGGCTCCTGGCCGCCGAAATCGTTCGACGGCACGCCGATGATCATCAGGCCGCGCTCGTGGAAGCGGGTCCACAATTGCTGCAGCCCGGCATATTGCGGGGTGTAACCGCACTGCGAGGCGGTGTTGACCACCAGGATCGGCTTGCCGGCAAAATCGGCGAGCCGGATGTCGCCGCCCTTCAGTCCGTGGAACGAGAAGGCGTAAGCCGTCACGCGGGTCATTCCCCCTGTCTGGCCGAACGCCGGCGCGGCGATGCCGGCGGCGAGGACACCGCCGAACAACCCGAGCGTCTGTCTGCGCGTGGTAAGCATGGTGCACCTCGTACGGAACGACGTTGCAGGACGCTTCTCCTCATACGCGTATCAACGCGTGCAAGTTTCGGCGGCGGTCATCTCCTGTCAACGCACGAAAACGCGACGCAGCCTTTCGGCTGCGTCGCGCCGTTGTTGCCTGAGCTCAGCTCAGTAACCGTGGTGGCAGTTGTGGCCGTAGCCGGCATAGCGCGGCGAGTAGCCATAGTGGCGGTAGCCGTACTGAGGCTCGACGACCTTCTTGACGATGACCGGCGGCGCCACGACCTGCGGCTGGGCCGGCACGACCTCCACCTTCGGCGCGGGCGCGGCCTCCACCTTCGGCGCGGGGGCGTCGACCGGCACGACCTGAGCCTGAACCTGCGGCTGGGCCTCGACTTGGGCCGTTACCGCCGGGGCGGCTGCAACCGGGGCTGCCGGAGCGGTCGGCTCGAGCAGGATCTGCCGGGTGGCGATCCGGCTGCGAACCGGCGCCGGCTGCGCCGGGGCCGGCGTGACCTGCTGGGTCGGCGCAGGCGCCGCCTGTTGGGCCATCGCGCCGCTGATGCTTCCGGCGAGCGCCAGAGCGACGAGCGCGGTCTTGGTGAGCTTGGACATGTTCATTCTCCTCATGGGTGAAAATCGCTGCTTGACCAGTTGGTCGGGCAGGCCCCGAGGGAGGTTCGACCGGTGATTTCCGTCACAAAAGTCGGGGGATAAGGCGCGTGCCCCCGGGCCAGCCGTGCCGAATTGCGGCATATTGATGGCGGGCGGTTCGTGGGGTTGATTCCATGTCTGACGCGCAGCAGTACCGCGCTCAAGCGGTTGAATATTCTGAACTTGCGAGGAAAGAACAGTCGCCGCGCGTGCGTGACCGCCTGCGGCTGCAGGAGCGCACCTGTCTGTTGCTGGCGCGCAACGCCGAGTGGCTGGAATCCACCGACCAGTTCCTGCGCGACGTGCGGGGCTACTGACCGATTTTCCGAGCTTTCGTTTGTCAGGCGCGGCCGGGGATGCTTCCGCCGCCGCCCACACCTACATAGGGCGCTCGAACCTGACGGAGGGCCCCATGTCCGGGTGGCTGCAGCGTTGTGCAATTGCAACAGTGATGGTTGGGATCCTGGTCGGCGCGGTCCCGGCCGCCCGTGCCGCCGATGAGCCGGATCTCATCTTCCGGCGCTCGACCGTGTTTCACCTGATGTCGCCGAACGACAAGCTCGCCACCTACGGCCTCGACGATCCCGAGGTGGAGGGCGTCGCCTGCCATTTCACCGTGCCGGAAAAGGGCGGCTTCAAGGGCTGGGTCGGCCTCGCCGAGGAGGTGTCGGACATCTCGCTGGCCTGCCGGCAGGTCGCGCCGATCCGTTTCAAGTCCAAATTCTCGCAGGGCGACGACGTCTTCCGCAAACGGCGCTCGCTGTTCTTCAAGAAGATGCAGATCGTGCGCGGCTGCGACGTCAAGCGCAACGTGCTGGTCTACATGGTGTACTCGGACCACCTGATCGAAGGCTCGCCGAAGAATTCGACCTCGAGCGTGCCGATCATGCCGTGGGGCGGGAGCGATACCGTGCAGCGCTGCGCCGATTTCGTCGAGAAGTGAGCACAACGTCGCGGCAGCGCGCCGAATCCTCCGATCGCGCATGTCCACTTCGGAGAAGTGGTTGCCTGTTTGAGCGCGGATACGAATTTCACGTGCCGCGTTAGTGATTTTTCGCTGGATGAATTCAACCGTCGATAACCACCTCGACAGGTGTCATGTTTTTTCCGAACCACGGCCACGACGCGAGGCGTAAAAGCGCGTTGTCAGCGAACACGTGGAGGGCGTCATGCCGGTTCTCGAGCGTGCTCTGTTCGCCGTCGGGGGGATCCTGATTTTCGGCGGATTGGTGGCGGTTTACGCCTACGAGCGCAGCCTCGCTCTGGCTGCGCAGGAGCGTGAAGCAAAGGTGATGCTCATGAAGCTGTTCGTGGCGCGGCCGACCGAAGCGGCGGCGCCCGAGGCCTGCAAGCCGGAGGGGAGCCTGCTGTCGCCGGTACCGGTGTTTCACTGGCCGGTCGGCCATGAGGCCGTGACGTGCGCCAGGATCGCGCGCAATTAGAGCATGATCTCGAAAAGTGGATGCCGGTTTCCGGCAAAGATCATGCTCAAGACCAACGCTATTTGGTCTGAAATTCGATGCGCTTGTCGGGGCGCTCGAGATCGATATGCAGTGCCTCGCACAGCCGGTTCGAATAATTCCACATGCCGCAGAACACGGTCAGCTCGACGATCTCCTTCTCGGTGAAGTGCTGCTGCATGGCCGCGAAGGCCGCGTCGTCGTCACGCGCCGTCATCCGCGTCACCACGTCGGCCCAGCGCACCGCCGCCTTCTGGCGCGCGTCGAGGTGTGGACTTTGCATGTAGTCGTCGCCCTGCGCGGCCGTGATCTGCTCCTCGCTCAGGCCGATCTTCCGGCCGAGCGGCACGTTGTGCGACATGCAGTAGGCGCTGTTGTTGAGCGCCGACGTCTTGATGATGACGAGCTGCTGAATCTTCACGTAGTCGGGATCCGCCTCGACGTTGGCCAGACGGATGGCGTCGTTCGGCAGCATCCAGCCCCGCAGCGCGGCCGGCTGATGAGCGAGCACTTTCGAGAAATTGCTGATCCGACCCCATTGCCTGAGGACGCCGTCATAGGCCTCGCGGGCCTCGGCACCGGCCTCTTCCGGGGCGATCATCTTGACGCGCGCCATCGTTTCCTCCGTCGGTCTTTTGGCACCAAGACTTTCGTTGCGATTGTTCGTCGTCAAGCCACGCCCGGGCGGATGAGCCGAATGGCATCCATGCGGCGGGCGCCGCGACGGGCGATGGCGCCGCGGCATCCGAGACGGCTATAGTTCGCCGCCGGAACTCGAAACGGGAGGACACCATGCCGGAAGTCGTCGTTTACGCCCTTGGCGGCCGCACCCAGGACCAGAAGCGCGGACTGATGAAGGACATCACCGACGCGGTGACCAAGAATTTCGGGGTCAAGCCCGAGCAGGTCGTGGTCACGCTGGTGGAGTCGCAGAAGCAGGACAAGATGAAGGGCGGCGTGCTGTTCAGTGAGATGGCACCGCGGTAGGAACCGCGTGACCTTATCGCCACACTGCCTGTAGGTAACGTTCCCGCGAAACTCCGGAACGCATGCTTGCATGCGGCGTTACCGCCGCGAACGCTGGTGCGAGGAGGCTGAGGCCGACCACCTGGGTTCTCACAGGTGGATTATGGCACATTTTCTGAAGACCGTTTCCGCAACCTTTGCGGCTGGAATGGTGTGCGGCGCAGGCGCCCTGATCGCGCTGGCGCCGTCGCCGGTGCGCGATGTGCCGCAGGCCGACCAGTCCCAACCGGAGAAGTCAGCGATTCCGGTTGCAATCATCAACCAGACCTCGGTTCCCTGCAAGGAGCAGGTCTGGCCGAACATCGATCGCCGCTGCATGCGCTGGACGGCGGACCGCTGGACCGGGAAATCCGGCGGGAACAATGACGGCGCGGAACCGCAGCCGCCGGTGAATGCCGAGAGCGCGGGCGCCCCCGCGCCAGAGCCCCGGACCGCGGCCAAGTCGACGCCCAAGTCGACGTCAACCGCCACGTCCAACCCGGCGCCGCAGTCCGCACAGGCGCAACCGAAGTCACAGCCGGCGTCGCAGCCCGAGGCCCGCCGCACCGAAACCGCCAAAGCTGCCGCGCCTGCTCCCGCTCAGCCCGCGGCACAATCCGCTGCGCCGGCCGAGCCTGAGCAGCAGCAGGCGGCGAGCTCTGCCGCCGGCGATGGCAACACGGCCCGGCCGTCGCCACAGCCGCAGCAGATCAAGAAGTCGACCCATAGCAAGGTCCGCGTTGCGCGCAGCCGTGAACGTGACGGTGAGCGGCGTGATTTCCGCGAGAGCCGCGACTTCAACCGCGACTATCGAGACAACCGGGATTACCGCGACGGTCGCGACTACCGCGAAAGCCGCGATGGTCGTGACTACCGTGACGGTCGCGAGTCGCGTGACCGACGCCGGATGGCGCGCGCCTTGGGCGACGACAATGACTCGGATTTCTTCACGACGCGGCGCGTGATCATCCGCCAGGCGCCGCGGCAGGATTCTTTCTCGCTCTTCAACTTCGGCAATTGAGGGTCTCCGCGGCGCATGACGCCGCGGAGCGCTGCATGGATCGCGTAGTGAGCCCGGTCAGATCGCGAGCTTGAGCTGCTCTTCGCTCGCGGGCGGCGCCGGTGCGACGCTCGGGGCTTCCACCACGGGCATGTCCGACTGCGCCGGCTCGGCGGCCTGGGTCTGACGGCGAATGCGAACCTCGTGGAATTTCAGCACGCGTTTGGCGGTCTCCTCGCCCAGACGCTCGAAGCTGACGCAGGCTTTCTGAAGGTCGGCCTCGGACAAACGACGCTTCGCGGCATCCATCAGCAGCAGTGCCTTGGCGGTGAGCCACGAGCAGCCGGCGGCGCGCGCCAGGATCAGCACCAGGTCGGTCCCTTCGTCGAGCAGTGCGCGCTCGACCAGGTCGATCGGGAAGCGGCCGAGCATGGTCAGCGCGACGACGGTCTTCTCGAAGTCCTGTGATTGCGCCGGCCCGTGCACGTTGGATTCGGTGATGCGGTGCGCCTTGAAGCGGCGCTTGGCGTCGCGTGTCGCGACCGCGTGATGGCGCGACGCTTCGCGCACCTCGCGACGCATGTCGCCGGTGACGTCCTCGATCGCGCTGCGGATCGCCGCCGCCGCTTTCGGGTTGACGGCCTCGAGCTTCTCGCGCACCGACGCCGACGCGGTCTCCACCAGCTTGATGAAGACCTGGCGCGGAATGTCGGCGCGGCGGCCGATCGAGATGGTCAGGGTGCGGTCACGCTGGGCGTGAACGACGAGCTTCTCGTAGCCGGCGAGCGAGAAGCGCGCGCCCGCATTCTTCACCACCGAACGCACGACGCGGCGGTCGCCCCGCTCGACCAGCACATCGGTGACGGCTTCGCTGAGCTTGAGGCGCTTGGCGATCGCCAGCAGATGGTCCTGGCTCTTGGTGCTGGCGTTCTCGACCAGGTCGGCCTCGGTGAGCTGCGGCGAGCGCGACAGCACCGGGGCCGCCACCTCGATTTCGTCGTCGAAGGCGAGGCTGCGGATGAGCCGCGGCGGCGCGTGCTCGAGATCGGCGAGCTGTTGCGACAGCCTGGCGCGCGCCTTGGTCTCGATCTCGGCGGTGAGGCGGATCAGCACGTCATCGAACAATGCGATCTGCGGGGTCGAATAGCGGCTCGCGCCGGCGACGAACAGGTCGGTCACCCGTTGCAGCACCTTGAGGCGATGACGCGCATTGCCCGAGGCGAGGGCGCTTTCGAGTTCGTCGATGAGAGGGTGGAAGTCGGACATGGTGCTCTGTTTCGGCGGCAACGAATTGAACCGCGACTGCACTGGCAGCCGCATGTGGAGCAGACGCAGGGGAACTTACCTACGATATGTGAATAATCGCTGCTCGCGTCGCGAGCGAAACCACGTAAAATTTTAGAGATGGCTTAAGCGTGTATTGCCGCGTCGCCGATTGCGCGGCGATGCGGCAATACAACAAAACAAGAATCGCTTTGCTTAGGCGAGGATCGGCAGCTGAGCCGCGGTCGTCAGCATGACCATGAGCTGCTGGCGTTGCGCCGTGGTGGTCAAGCGCTCCTGCCGATCGACCAGCCATTGGGTGATCTTCCACGCCAGCCAGAACACCCCGAGGAACAGCGCGAAGAACACCAGGAGGCTGGTGGCCTTGGTCACATAGTTTTCGACCGCCAGGCTGATGAAAACGTTAAGCACCTGACCGATCACGGACAGCAGGATGAAACAGGCAAGTGGCAGCATTTGTCGCCTCCCTGCGGGATCGCTCGTCCCGATGATCCCGGTGACGCAACGCTAACGACGGGAGGCAGCCCGCACCCTGCGGCACGCGGTTGCGCCGACGAAATGTCGCGGCGTGACGCGCTTCCGGCGTGTGCCTCCTGCGCACGCCAACAGCCGGTGGCCGATGTCGCGATGGTGAATGAATCGTTTGCGGCATCGTTAAAATACGAGACGTTAAAATACGAGACGTTAGGCAGAGTCGCGGTTTCAGCTGCCGGCACGCGACGTTTCGCCCCTAAAATCAACACTCCCGCGTTATCTCGGCTCGTCGTGACGCACCGAGGAGACTCCTCGGGGCGCTGGGAGATCGTGTCATGTCGCCGTTTTCGCGTGCTGTCGCCTCCGTATTCGTCGCCGGGATGGTCGGCGGCGCGGGCCTGCTCATGTTGGTGCCCGCCGAGGCCGATCTGCAGGGCGCGACGATGCGCGTTCCCGATCCGCCGGCTGTCCCGTGCAAGCGTCAGACCTGGGCCAATGCCGATCGCGGCTGCCTGGCATGGACCGTGCCGCAGGGCGAGATTGCCATGCCGAAGGTCGAACCGAACATCGAGCCGACGGTTGTGGCCAAGGCCGCGCCGAAGCCCGAGCCGAACTTTGTATCGAATTCCGAGCCGGCGCCGCATCAGGTCGCGTCGCGGGCGCCTGCCGATCCGGTCTCGCCGCTGCCGGCGCGTACCGCCACTGCAGTGGCGGCTGTGCCCGCGCCCGCGGTCGAAGCGGCCGCGACGGCGCAGCCGCAGGCGCCGGCGGTGAAGTATCTCGCCGAGACCGCGGTGGAGGACGTGACGGCCCCGGTCGTCGCCCCCCTGGCCGTTGCGGTGGTCGCGCCCGTCGCCGTGGCGGCGCCGCCCGAGCGCGACGCGACACCGGTCGTGCGTGCACGCGCGGAACGGACGGAGCCGGCGGTTCGCCAAGCCGTACGCAATGTCGTCGCCCACGGCGTCGCGCGCACCGCAAAACCGATCGTCGCGACCGTGAGTGGCCGCGACGTGGTGATCCGCCCGACCTCGCAGCAGGACGTCTATTACTACGCGGCGCGCGCCAGGCTCGCGGCGGCGGGCGCGCCGATCCAGCGCTGACGGCGATGCCCGGTCAGAAGGTCAGAACGGAGAGAGATCTCAGCAACGAGATAATGCCGATGATGATGACCACGACGCGCGCAATCTGCTTGGCGCGCCCGTCGATCGGCAGCATATTGATCAGATAGAGAACGAGAATGACGACGAGAAAGGTGATGAGGACGCCGATCAATGCGGACATGAGTCATCCTTTCTCCGCCCGATGAGCGGGCGTGCCGCGGTTCTGCAACGGGGCCTGTGCCGTCGCGATCTCAAAACGAAGTCTACTTCAAAAAGTTCCCTGTCGGGAACCCAATGTGTGAAGCTGCGGCACCCGGTTGCGACCAACCGATCTATCTGCCGCGTGCGGTCTCCGATGTCCCCCAGCACCAAGCCTTCCGCCGCCACGCCGCGCTGGCCGATCCCGCCGCGGACCTTGCTGCGGCCGCCGGTCGTGGTCGAGCTCGTGCTTGGTCTCAGCCCGCTGCTCGGCGTCTTGTGGTGGCGTTGGGACATGTACCTGATGGTGATGCTGCATCTGCTGGCACTCGCCGTGTCCGGCGCGTGGCTAGTGCTGCGGACGCTCGTGTTGTCGTCTCGCGCGCTCTGCTATTTCAATCCGCCGTCGCGCAGCGAGCAGCAAGGCCCGTTTCCCGCGGCGCGTCTGATGTTGACCGGCTTCACCACCGTCGTCCTCGCGGTGCCGCTGGTCCTGCTCGCCGGCATGGTGACCGAGACGCTGGGCGGCTCCTGGCGGGCGGCCACTCACGGCATCGGCGACTTCTGGCGCGTTGTCGTCATTGATGCCGGCCTGTGGCTGCCGCTCGCTCTTGTATGCGCATGGGAGGCCGCGAGCTTCGCGGCCGACGTCGTGTTGCCCGCATTGCCGCTGACCCGCCGGTTCAGCGTTCCGACGCGTCCCATCGCGGCGGCGTACCGCGCATTGTCGCCCGAGCTGCAGGCGTTTCTTTACGCGCGGGCATTCGTCGTGCTGCGTATGATCGTGACGGTGCTGGCGCTCGGCGTCGGCATTTTCGTCGGCCCGCTGATCGGCATTGTCGGCCTCGGCGTGCTGCTCGTCGTGCTCAAGACGGCGGTCGCGGTCTTTCTCGAGGCGGGTGCGGTGATCGACGCCGACGCGGCGGCGCGCCGCTGAGCAGGCGCCGCCGCGGTGCGCGGATCGTGTATCGGCTATTTCTTCTTCAGGGCGGACCTTGCCCGGTTGACGAAGTCGACGCATTCGCCCCAGTCGTTCTCGACCACTTCCTCCTCGGCCTTGGCCAGCGCCTTGGCGGCCTCGTCGCGTGCGGCCTGCGGATGCTTCTGTTTCATCTGCGCCTTGACCGAGCGAATTCCCTGCATGCAGTCGGACTTGTTGTCGGCGAGGGCCGGGGAAGCCGCAAGCAGCAGTGCGGCGATGAGCGAGGCCGTCATGGATCTCATATGGCAGGCTCCTGGTGAGATGAGTGGCGGAGAATAGACCACGCGGCGAACCAATGTCCTACAGGAGAACACCGAGCAGATGTTTCACTGCATCGGCAGCCACGGCATGGCTTGGCGCGAAATGCATCTCTCGCATATGAAAGGCGGAACGCACTTGGCGCCGGCCGAGGTGCACGGCGATTGCGGGCTCGCGGGCCGGCCGGATCACGAGTAGGACTGGTAATCCTCGCAGAAACGCGGCTGAACCGGCCGGATCACGGGCGCGACAAAGGTCGTCGCCGCGACCCAGCAGGTGTCCAGCAGGTTTTCGAGATGTTCGCCTGTCGTTTCCACATTGTTGCTGTGTTGTTTGTGCTCGCCGGCGTTGCGCCGACGGTCGCCGAATCCAATCCCGGCGACTGCAACGGCGTCGACTTCGACGCAAAACAGCCGCTCAGGATCTCGAAGATCGTGGCCGCGCCGCGGGCGCAGTTCGTCAAGAGCCGCTGGGAGGACGCGTCATGCCCGGCGGACACGGCGACGTGCCGCGGCAAGGCCTATCTCGTGCCAGGCGATCTCGCGCTCACCGGCGCGACGCTCGGACCCTATACCTGCGTCGCCTATCAGTCGCCGCGTGACACGAAGCAGATCTGGACGTCTGGCTGGATCGCGACCTCGGCACTGGCGCCGGTCGAGCGCAGCCCGGCGCGCAGGCTCTCCGACTGGACCGGTACCTGGACGCATACCGGCGGCGAGATCACGATCTCCGCCGGCAAGAAAGGCGCGCTCGAGATCGACGGCGAGCAGGTCTATCCCGGCGCGCAGAACGTGCAGACCGGCGTGATCGGGGCGATTGCCAAGCCCGAGGGCGACATGCTCGCCTTTGCCGGGGACGGCAGCGTCCCCTTCGACAAGGCGGATGCCGGCGGTGACTGTCTGGTGCGCATGCAGCGGTTCGGCGAGCTGCTGCTGGTCGAGGACAACAGCCAGTGCGGGGGGGTCATGGTGACGTTCACCGGGCTCTATCGCCGCAAAAAGTAGTTATTAACCAAAAAATTGGGCCACCCTGCCACAATCGACGCACCACGGTTGCACAAAACAGCCCATGTTCAGGCGCATTCCGTACGCAAAAATGCTGGCTGCGCTGCGCACATCGTGCTGCCATTCTCGGAGGTGGTCATGGTCCGGCGATTCGTTTCTTCATGGCGATTGACGCGCACGATCGGCCTCATTGTGGCGGCCGTGGCGATGTCGGCTGCCGGCGTTGTGAGCGCGCTCACCAATATGGCGCCGCCCCGCGCGCTGGCGCCGGCGGGCGAGCCCTTGGTCGTCGTGACGGCGCGGCCGGCGCCGGTCGCGGCTACGCAAACCGCCGCTGTGACGCCCGCCACCGTGACGCCCGCCGCCGTGACGCCGGTACTGGCCCAGCCGGTCAGAGCCGCCGCCCCGGCGGAACCGCCGAAAAAGCCCGCCCCGGCAACGGTTGAGCCCGCAAAAGCCCCCCCGCCGAAGGTCGAAGCGACTGTGGCAGCGCCCGCCCGGGTCGAGCCGCCGAAGACCGAGCCGGCCAAGATCGAGCCCGCCAAGACCGAACCGGTTAAGACCGAATCCGTGAAGACCGAGCCGGTGAAAACCGATCCGCCGAAGCTCGAGACCGCGACCGCTGAGCCCGCTGCGGGCGAGCCGGTTGCGGAGGCCGAGCCGGCCCCGGCGCCGTCACGCCCGAAGCCGCGCGCGCACCGGGCTCCGCGGGTGGTCGTGGCCGAGCACGGGGTGGAAGGCCCGGCCGTGGTGGCGCGCACCCGACGTCCGGCGCCGTTCTCGATCCGGGACTTGCCTCGCCGCTAGGCTCAGCTCTTCCCGGACTTATGCTCAGGACGGCCATGCCGTAACGGCAGAGCGCCGCTCGCGATAGCGAAAAGACCTGATGGGAACCAATGGGTTAGCTTGAAGGATCTCAGGGAACACCCTGACGCGCAACGTAAAATTGTCTTGTTGCAATGCAACATACCGTGCTAGGCTGGCATTCCAGAAGACTTGCAGAAGACGGGGGCGATACGCCCCACATGGAAGGCAACATGAGCACGACCTGGAAGACCGAATACGGGCCCCGGCGGGTCCGTCACGACCCTCCGACCTTGGCCGAGGCCATCGTGGCCGCCCAAGGCCTGACCGACGACGTGCAGGGGCAGATCGAGATCGCCGCCGCGCTGATCGGACTCCCGGAGGATCAGGTGCGTCCCGAGGTCATGAAGGCCGCCGCCGTGGCGAAGAGCGCCAGCACGACCCGCACCAACACCATCGCTTTCACCGGTCGCAGCGGTGCTGCGCGCGCCGTGGTGGTCGAGCGCAAGACGACCCGGCGCACGATCAACGCTCCGCGCCGCTTCGTGGTCTGATTCCGATCATCCTTTCCTGATCATTCGACGCCGCTGGCACGAAAGTGCCGGCGTGCGTCGAGGCCCGCCAGGTAGACGAGCAGGGCGCGTGCGTCGGCCGTTGCGGCGGTGCGCGTCAGCATCGCCGCCTGATACGGCAGCACGATCTGGATCTCGTCGGGCACGGCGCCGGCGTAGGTGACGCCCCTGTCGCGCCACGCCAGAATCTCGGTGGCCGGGCCGAAGCCGAGCGTTGCCGGCGACGCGGTCTCAACAAGGTGCTTGTTGAGCAATGTCGCGGTCTCGAAACGCTTGAGCTTGCGGACGACGTCCGCCGCAATCCCGAGCCGCTCGATGACTTTCATGAGATGATCGCCGGTCGGCGCCAGCGTCAGCAGCACCGCGTCGGCCGAAACGAGCGCCTGGCGGAGCGCCGCCATGGACGCGACGTCGGGCCGCGGCGCGCCGGTGCGTATCGCCGCGCCGATGCGGACCGCGCCGATGTCGATGAGCGTCGTCTTGTCGGCACGTCCGGCGGCGACGATCTCGGCGGCCCATTCGGTCGGCACCACCACGACGTCGGCGTCGCTTGCCCCGTCGAGCACCGCCTTGCGGATATTGTGGCCGTGGTCGGTCTCGACGGTGACGCCGATGCCGGTTGCGCGGGCGAAATCGGCGGCGGCCGGTTTCAGTCCGTACAGCGTCGAGCCCGCGCTCAGCACCTTGATCTGTTTCAACGGCCTCATCCGCATTAAGTTAGTGGTCACAACATAGGTGAACGTCATGAGCACTGCGACCAAGACATACCCGGTGACCCGGACCGAGGCGGAATGGCGAAAGCTGCTCACGCCCGAGCAATACGAGATCATGCGCGAGCACGGCACCGAGGCGCCGGGCAGTTGCGCCCTCAATTACGAGAAGCGTGCCGGCGCGTTCAGCTGTGCCGGCTGCGATCAGCCGCTGTTCGTCTCCAAGATGAAATTCGAGAGCGGGACCGGCTGGCCGAGCTTCAACGATCCGGTGCCCGGCGCGGTCGAGACCACGGAGGATCGCAGCTACGGCATGGTCCGCACCGAGGTGCATTGCAGCCGCTGTGGCAGCCATCTCGGCCACGTGTTCGACGATGGGCCGCCGCCGACGTTCCTGCGCTACTGCATCAACGGCGTGGCGATGAACTTCAAGCCGGATCCGTGAGCTCGGCGGGACCGCAGGCAGTGAACCGCCGTGCTCGGCGTCGCGTTCGAGGATTAAAACCGCGTTTCAATCCGCCTTGATGTTCGCCGCCGTGATGATCTGCCGGTAATCGTCCGACATCTTGCGCAGGTGCGCCCCGAACGGCGCGCCGCACAGGCCGACCGGGAGCAGGCCCTGCTTGTCGAGCTTGGGCTGCATGTCGGAGGCCTTCAGCGCCGCCCCGAACCAGCCGGACAGCTTGCCGAGCATCTCGGGCGACGTCTTCGCCGGCGCGACGATGCCGTAGAAGATGTCGGCCTCGTAGTTGCCGATGCCGAGCTCCTTGAGCGTCGGCACGTCGGGCAGCACCGGAACGCGCTGCGCCGACGTGGTGACGAGCCCGCGCAGCGTGCCCGACTTGAGCTGCGACACCACGGTCGGATAGTCCGCCCACACCGCAGTGACGTGGCCGCCCATCAGCGCATTCACCGACGGCGCCGTGCCGGGATAGGGCACGTAGGTGATGTCGATATTGGCCGCGCGTTTGAGCACCTCGATGGCGACGTGCAGCGACGATGCGGGCCCGCCGCTCGAGAACACGATGCTGCCGGGCTTCGCGCGCGCCGCCGCGACCAGGTCGGCCACGGTCTTGTAGGGCGACTCGCCCTGCACGACGAGCACCATCGGCGTGCCGGCGAGATAGCAGACCGGATCGAAGCTGGTCGTGACGTCGTAGTTGCCCTTCTTCAGCACCGGATTGATGACGAACGAGTTCGCGACGAGCAGCACGGTGCTGCCGTCCGGCTCGGCGCGGGCGACCGTCTCGGTGCCGATCAGCGTGCCGCCGCCCGGGCGGTTCTCGACCACCACGGTCGGTCCGCCGTCGCGGCCGATCTGCTCGCCCATCAGGCGCGAGAGGATGTCCGGGCCGCTGCCGGGCGGGTAGGGCACGACGATCTTGATCGGCGCGTGCTGGGCCTGCGCGATTGGCGCGCCAGACACGAGTACGGCGGCCGCCAGACAGGCGGCGCCGAGCTTGGCAAGCATGCTCATTGAACGTTTCCCCGATGCTCTGTTTCTTTGCCAGCAGGGTGGGCCGTTTTCGGGCCGGCTTCAATGCGGCAAATCGAAATGCACTGAGGACAAAAGGGCAAAGGCGGCGCGTCGCCCGGCTAGGAAGCGACGCGCCGCCTCGCTTGGCGTGTGGTCGCCGGCTCCATGGCGAGGACCGGCGACCACGTTGCCGGAAAGAGCTATGCCTGCTTGCGCGACGCCGGCACGCGATAGGCCATGCGTGCGTGGCCGGCGCAGTAGGGAAGTCCCGAGACCGCGCCGTTGCCGCAGAACGAGAAGTCGTCCGCGCCCGGATCGCTGAGCGGCCAGCGGCATTTGCCGTGCGTGAGCTCGAACAGCGAGCAGCGCGCGGCGCTGGCGACCACGGCCTGCGTTTCGCCGGGCGAGGGCGCCTCGGCATAGACCGCGCGCAGGATCTGCCGCTGGGTGACGATGTTGACGCGGCGCGACCGCGCGGCGTCGCCGCGCTCCTGACGCGGCGCCGCCGGCGCCCGGCCGCGCGACAGGCCGAGCCGGTTGAGCTTGCCGATCACCGCGTTGCGCGAGACGCCGATCTCGCGCGCGATCTCGGCGCAGGTCATGCCCGCGCTGACGCACTGGCGGAGCTGCTCGACGCGCTCGGTCGTCCAGGTGCCTTTGGCGTTGCTGGACGTGAGATTGCTGTTGCCCGTGAAGGCTGCGCCGAACGGCGCATTGACGCTTTCGCTGACACTACTGCTGGGGATCATGTGTTTGGCCTCAACCTTGTGTGCGCGCCGACTGGGCACGCGACAGGGCGATGGGCCGCGCCCAAGCGCTCCAAGGCGTCACGCCGGGCTCGCAATCCTCGAGCGTGAAACGGTGTCCACGATGCACGCACGCGCGCGCTCGCGTTCACCGGCCGCATCCACGCTGTCGGAGTGCCAGCCCGCCGTCTGGTCGACGCCACATCCTCTGGGCGCATTCTGCGCGTGAGGACTTGATTGGTTCGTTTGAGCGAAATCCCTCGCCGGCGTTAACCGTTCCACGATTCGAGTCGCGTCGCAAGGATTATAATGCCATTATAACGCGGTTGTAACTACCTACGTCGTGGCGTTGAGAGGTAACGGGAGATGGCGCGACCTGAGAACCGGTCGGAGGCGCGGGCGCTCAGCCTGACCCTTCCGACCGAGACGTTCAACTATCTGGTGCTGCTGGCCACGCTCGGAAAACTCGGCCGCACCGAGAACGAGGTCGCGACTCACATCCTGGTGCGTGAAGCCTATGCCATGCACGAGCGCGGTTTCCACGAGGTGAAGATCCCCGCGCCGGACGACACGTGATCATTCGGGACGAGCAGGCGGCAGATCGCGCGGCGGTGCGGCGCGTGATCGTGGCGGCGTTTGCGCGCGCTATCGAGGCGGACCTGGTCGATCGACTCCGCGACGACGGCGATGTCGTGCTGTCACTCGTCGCCGTCGACGGCGATCAGGTGATCGGTCACGTCATGTTCTCGCGCATGGATGCGCCGTTTCGCGCGCTCGCGCTCGCGCCGGTCGCGGTCACACCTGAACGGCAGCGCGCCGGCGTCGGCAGCCGTCTCATTCGTGACGGGCTTGATCGCGCGCGAGTGACTGGATGGGACGGCGTGTTCGTGCTGGGCGACCCGCACTACTACCGCCGCTTCGGCTTCGATCCGGCGCTCGCGCGCGGCTTCGCGTCGGCCTATGCCGGGCCGCATCTGATGGCATGCGCGCTCGGTGGCGCGCTGCCCATCCGCGACGGGACGATCGCCTATGCTTCGGCTTTCACGGGCTTGACGTAAGCGGTGCGGCGCGACCTGCGCGGGCGCAGCATGCTTGTAAGAACCGATGCCAGCACCGATATCAGCATTGCCGGCCACAGGATCGACAGCGTAAGGCAATAGAGCCGGTCGCCGCGATTGATTTGAACGAGCGGCCGCGTCAGGAACGTCCACGTCCCCCACGCCATACTACCGTAAGCCGCCCCAACGAAGAACGCCGTTGTCATGGCCAACACACCCTACTCCCGGCCAACTGCGAGACGCGTGATAAGGACGGCGCAATGCGGCTTTCCTCGGGCGTGGATGGCGTTTTTTTGTAGTAACAAGAAGGTGTTGCATGCCTGCAACCGCTGCGGCGTCGCATGCGCCGCTCCTGCGTTGTAAGATCGATGCCACACGACCGGGGCGATGCCGCAGCGCAGGGTCGCACATGACCAACAAGACGATCGTCAAGCCGCGCACCAAGGTGAAGCCGAAGACGGAGCGGCCGAAGCTCTACAAGGTGATCCTGCTCAACGACGACTTCACGCCGCGGGAGTTCGTCGTTCTCGTGCTCAAGGCGGTGTTTCGCATGAATGCCGAGCACGCCTATCACGTCATGATGACGGCGCATCAGCGCGGCGCCTGCGTGATCGCGGTCTATACGCGCGACGTCGCCGAGACCAAGGCGAAGGAAGCGACCGAGCTCGGCAAGCAGAAGGGCTTTCCGCTGTTCTTCACAACCGAGCCGGAGGAATAACAGCGCATGTCCCGGAAAAGTGGACACCGGTTTCCCGAACAGGACATGCGCCAAATCAAAAACTGCGCCTGCGCAGCAACGACGTGAGATCCTCGATGCCATTTGTGAAATTTACCGGTCCCGACGGTCAGCCCCTCGTCATCAATACGGAGCGGATCGTCACCGCGTCACCACTGTCGCCCGACAGCAAACTGGGACAGGGCACGCGCATCACCTTCAGCAATGGCGGCCAGCAGGACGTCAAGGATCTGATCGCCGAGGTGATGCGCCGGCTGAACGTCAGCGGTTAGACTGGACTGACCGCGACATTGCGGCCGCATCGGGGGGAGGGGCGATCATGCCAACCAACATCAATCCGCGACTGATCGGCATCTGGTTCTGCGTCGGCTTCTTCACCGGCGCCGGCTGGGCCATCGCCGCGTGGCTGGTCGGGCGGGTGTTCAGTCATATCTGAGCGGTGGGCGCGCAAGGATCGCCTCGGCGCGGTGCATGGCGCCTCATCACGCTGCAACGGACGGCCGAGCGGCCGGAAACGCACCAGCCCTTGGTTGGTCGGCGAAAGGCCCGATCTGGTTCGAACCAGCGCACGGCCGGCCCCGACCCAGAAAGGACCCAAGCCATTCGATGGTGCCGTGATGTGCTCCGAGCTTGAGACCGAACGACTGATGCTGCGTGAGCTCAGCCCCGCCGACGAGCAGGCGCTGCACGCGTTGAAGAGTTGCCCGGCTCAATGGCGCCACCAGGCGGTCGAGCCGGCGGAGCTCAGCGACAGCGCGACGCGCATCGCCAACTATCTCAAGTACCGGGGCAGCGGCGCCGACCGCCGGCTGTTCGTCTATCTCGCGCGGCGGCGGGCCAATGGCGAGGTGGTCGGCACCGTCAGCCTCCAGCGTTCCGAGCGGGCGATCGCAAGCCTCGGCCTCGCCGTCGCGACGGCGCAGTGGGGTCGCGGATTTGGCACCGAGCTGGCGCGGCGGCTGCTCGCATTCGGCTTTGCCGAGCTCGCGCTCAATCGCATCGCCGCAGATGTGTCGGTCGACAATCACCCCTGCATGCGCGTGATGGAGAAAATCGGCATGCGGCGTGAGGGCGTGGCGCGCGAATGCATCTTCGCGCAGGGCCGCTGGTGGACCGAGGCGAAATACGCGGTGCTGCGGTCGGATTGGGTCCGGATGCTGCTGCCGCAGCTTGCGAGTCTCTGAAGCAAAGGTATCCCTACCGCTGCGCGGCCCAGGCGTTGCCGTCCGGCACGATCCGGTTCTCACTTGTCTTGTCGGCAAGGTTTGACAGGCGCTGCTGCCAGTCGCGATCGCCCGCCGTCGCCAGGAGCCGCGCCGTCCAGCTCCGCAGGTACTCCGCACGCGCGTCCGGATCGACCCGCGGCGCCGCATAGGCGACGAACGGCTCCACCACCTCGAGGCCGAGATATTCCAGCATGCAGCGCCGCACCGGATAGAGCACGTCGGCGATCGGCCCGTAGCTGCCGCCGTCAGAGAAGCGCTCGAGCGTGCCGCCGGTGGTGACGCCAAGCAGCGCGCGCCGCCCGACGAAATAGCCGTCGGCAAAACGCTTGCCGTCCGCATAGGCGACGCCGTAGGCGCACACGCGGTCGAACCAGCCTTTGACGATCGCCGGCACGCCGCCCCACCACAGCGGGAACACGAATACCAACAGGTCGGCGCGCATCAGGCGCTCCTGCTCGCGGAGAAGATCGGCAGCGAAGCCGTTGGTGCGGCTCGCATGGAGCTGCTCCGACTGGTAGTGGAAGCGCGCCGCATCGGCGGCGGCGATGAAGTCGTGCCGTCCCGCCACCGGATTGAATCCCTCGCCATAGAGGTCCGACACCTCGATGCGATGCCCGGCCGCCGTCACGGCGGCGATCGCGGCGTCCTTCATGGCCGCGGAGAACGAGGTCGGCTCCGGATGCGCGTAGACGATCAGGACGTTCATGGCGGCGCGCCGGCTCAGGCCGTGAGGAGCTGCTCGAAGCCGAGCACGCGGGCGGTGTTGGTCGACACCATCTTGTGGATGTCCGCGTCCGCATAGCCGAGCTCCATGCACAGCTCGACGCCGCGGCGGAACCCTTCGAGCGGGCTGAACACGCCGACCTGGCCGAGGTCGGAGCACAAAATCGTGTGGTCGACGCCGGCCGCATCGATCTGGCGCTTGAGATCCTCCGCGCTGCAGGTCTTGAACTTGGAGCCGTCGAGGAACATGCACAGCGAGTGCTCGACCATGGCGCCCATGGCGGCGATGCCGCGCACGTCGTTGAGGCTCGCCTGCACGATGTCCTCCGGATGGGTGAAGATCAGGCGCTTGACGCCGCGCCGCTGCGCCTCCTCGAACACGATCCAGGTCTCGCTCACGTGCAGGTGGCCGCTCGCCAGGATCATGTCGTTCCTGGCGATGATATCGAGCACGTCCTTGACCTCGTCGCGCACCTTCTTGTTGGCGTCGAGCACCGGGATCGGCGTAGCCGGGCGCATCTTCTGGGTCGAGGCCGGGTGGGTCCACTTGGAGGTCTTCTCCCACTCGAGGTGGTTCTCGGCGGCGAGCGTCGGCATCCAGACGATCTTGCCGCCCATCGCGGCGGTGTGCTCGACCGCGTAGGGGTTGATCCCGCCGACCACGTTGTTGAGGACGATCCCCGAGAACACCTTGGTGCGCAGCTCGGGGTGATGCTTGCGGATCAGCTCGGCGGTGGCGACGCCGGCATAGTCGTGGTCCTTGGTGACGGCGGCGACGAATCCCGCCGACGACAATTCACGCGCGAGCTCGAGATGATCGACGCCGCGCGCGGCGATGGACGGGCCGCTGTGGACGTGCGGATCGATCGCGCCCTTGAGGATCGCGTCGATGCGCGCTTTTCGATCGCGCGTATCGGTGCGGGTGAGGGTCTCGTTCATTCTTCCTCTCCTAACGCGGGGCGGCGGCGAAGTCGGACAGTACCTTCTGTGCCGCCTGGCGCAAAAAGGCCTGGTCCGAGCCGACGATGAAGGCGCTCGCGCCCATGGCGCGGAACGGTGCGGCCTCGGCGGCGCCGCCGACCATGACGCAGACCGGCTTGTCGGCCTTTCGGGCGGCGGCGGTGATGCGCTCGCAGGCGGAGCGCACCTCCGTTGCGCTCGCATCGGCCACGCCGAACGCGACGGTCAGGTCACCGCGGCCGATGAACACGCCGTCGAGCCCGTCGACGGCGACGATGGCATCGATCTCGTCCAGTGCCTCGGGGTCCTCGATCATGGCAATGCAGGTGACGGTGGCGTCGGCGGCCTTGACGTGGTCCCACATTCCGATCGTGCCGTAGCCGCCGGCGCGCGGCGAGTTGGAGAAGCCACGCCGGCCGCCACGATAGCGGCAAGCGGCGACGATGTCGCGTGCCTTGGCAAGCGAGGACACATGCGGCACCAGCACGCCGGTCGCGCCGTCGTCGAGCACGGCCAGCAGCTTAGCCGGCGTCGGCTCGGCGACGCGGACGATGCCGGCGGTGCCGGCCGCGCGCGCGGCGAGCAGGGCGGCGGCGGTCGCCACGCCATCCGATGGCGCCCGCTCC
>Ga0081540_1000064_pt1 | contig 119429 bp, 107 predicted proteins | sample TabmetS2T1R1_FD_71024 | JGI IMG/M metagenome (GOLD analysis project Ga0081540, IMG submission 71024) | Tabebuia heterophylla rhizosphere microbial communities from the University of Puerto Rico - S2T1R1 | ecosystem: Host-associated > Plants > Roots > Rhizosphere ... | reverse complement strand
TCCGGCTCTTCAACATGGACCTGAGCCTCGTCGCGGTGATCGGCTTGCTCATGCTGATCGGCATCGTCAAGAAGAATGCCATCATGATGATCGACGTCGCGCTCACCACGCAGCGCGAGGGCAAGCCTCCCGCCGACGCGATCCGCGAGGCCGCCGTGCTGCGTTTCCGGCCGATCATGATGACGACGCTGGCGGCGCTGCTCGGAGTGCTGCCAATCGCGATCGGTGCAGGGGCCGGTGCCGAGCTCAGGCAGCCGCTCGGCGTGGCCGTGGTTGGTGGTCTGCTCGTATCCCAGATCCTGACGCTCTATATGACGCCGGTGCTCTATATCTACTTTGAGCAGCTCGCGGCTGGCGTGCGTCAAGTGGCTCGCAAGATTCTGGGTCAGAAAAGTCACCAACCGTCCGAAGCCCCATCCCAGATGTGATTGAGGCGGCCAATAGGCGTACATCGAGCGGGTTCGCTTGCCGGGCCGATGCGTAATCGGGCCGCAATACTGAGCGGGAAACGAGGTCGGAGTCATGTTCGTCGGTCACTATGGCGTGTCCTACGCGGCGAAGGCGCAGGAGCCACGCGTGCCACTGTGGGTGTGGTTTATCGCTGTGCAGTGGCTCGACGTGGTGTGGTCGCTGCTGGTGATGCTCGGCATCGAAAAGATGCGCATCGTACCGGGCTTCACCGAGGCGAACCCCTATGACCTCTATTACATGCCCTACACGCACAGCCTGCCGGGCGCGCTCGTGCTCTCGCTCCTGCTCGGCGCGATCGTCGCCGCTGCGACTCCTGGCGCTCGCGGTAAAGTCGTCGCGTGGGTCGCAGCTGCCGCGTTCTCGCATTGGGTGCTCGACCTGGTCGTGCACACGCCCGACCTGCCGCTCTATGATGACAGCGCCAAGGTCGGCCTCGGGCTTTGGCGCCACGTGGCGTTGAGCTTCCCGCTCGAGTTGATCATCCTGATCGCAGGCGCCTGGTTCTATGCGCGTCATGTGACATTCGCCGGCGCGCGCGGCCGCGGCGCGCTGCTGAATGCGGGCGCGGGCCGCGGCTAGAAATTCCTCGGCCGAGGTTGCAAGCGAAACCTCCGCGGTTGCCGGCGGCGCCGCGATTTCCGGCGCCGGGCGCTGCTCCGCGCTCGCCGGCACGGTGGATTTGCCGGCGCCCGGTCCCCAGGACGGTCCGGCACCCTGTGGCGCGGGCTTGCCGCGTACCTGCGTATTGGCCCGCTGCAGGGCGCGAATTGCGCCTTCGAAGGTCAGTCCCAAGGCTTTGAGCAGGCCGGCCGCGGCGCTCTTGCCGTCACCGACGATGGCGGCCAGCACGATGGCGCCGTCGATCTGACGCCGTCGCGATTGCTGGGCGGCCGTCGTTGCAGCTTTGAGGACACGCATGAGATCGGCATCGGGGCGCAGCTCCGTTGCGGACTGTGCCCGCATATCCTCCAACAGCCCGCCGAGATAACCCGAAACATCGCCGCTAAGACGCCCGAGGTCGACGCTGGCCTGCTCCAGCATGGTGGCGGCCTCGGCATCCTCGGTGAGCGCAAGCAGCAGGTGCTCGAGCGTCACAAGCCGATGCGACTGCTCGCGCGCGAACCGGTATGCGCGCTCCAGGCTCTCGCCAAGTTGCGCCGAAATGGGAAAGGATTTGAACTCGTCCGCAAAGACTTGCGGCATCAGCCACTCCCCAACAGAGCGCAGGTCCCCCGATGAGACGCCGCCAGTCGTTCGCTCGCTGCCGGCGGAAGCATGCGGCCGGCGAAAACAGTCAAACGAGCCTAGCGGTTTTATCAAACACGGCCAGCTTTGTGCAGTCCCGGCAGGCGCTTGTGCGCAAATTCCATTGAGCCGTCGCCGCGACCGATATAAGTGCTTAGGCAAGTCGGCATCATTCGAGGCTGCCCGCAGATGGCGAAGTTCCAGCCAGACACGCAAGACAGCGCCGCGCTGCCGTCGGCGCCCACCCAGGCGCGCATCCTGGCCGAAGCCTTGCCACACATGCAGCGCTATGACCGCCAGACGGTGGTCGTCAAGTATGGCGGCCATGCAATGGGTGATGCGGCGCTGGCGGCGGCGTTTGCGCAGGACATCGTCTTGCTCAAACAGGCTGGCGTTAAACCCATTGTCGTGCACGGCGGCGGCCCGCAAATCGCCGGCATGCTGAAACGGCTGCAGCTGAAATCGGAGTTTGTGCAGGGCCTGCGCGTCACCGACAAACCGACGGTCGAAGTCGTCGAGATGGTGCTGGCCGGCCTCATCAACAAGGATATTGTCACCGCCATCAATCGGCAGGGGGGCAAGGCGGTCGGGATCTCCGGCAAGGATGCGAACTTGATGATCGCCCGGAAGATCACGCAGATGCCGGATCCGCAGTCGAACCTGATGCGCGCCGTCGATATCGGCTATGTTGGCGATCCGGCGGAAGTCAATCCGCACATTGTCGAGGTAATATCGGCCTCCGACCTCATTCCCGTCATCGCTCCCGTTGCGATCAGCAGCGAGGCCGAGACGCTCAATATCAACGCCGACACTTTCGCAAGCGCGCTCGCGGCGCGCATGAAGGCCAAGCGTCTGCTGTTGCTGACGGACGTGGCGGGGGTGCTGGACAAGGACAACCGGCTCATCACCGAGCTTTCGATCGAGGAGGCTCGCGCCCTTATTCGCGAAGGCACCATTAGCGGCGGCATGATCCCGAAAATCGAGGGCTGCATCGAGGTGGTGGAGGCGGGGGTCGAGGCCGTCGTGGTTTTGGATGGACGCGTGCCGCATTGCGTGCTGCTTGAGCTTTTCACCCAGCATGGCGTCGGCACGCTGGTGAGCCGCAAGCCGAAAAAGGCCGCTTGAAATGGTGCCATCAGCCTCTGCGCCGCGCAACTTCGAGCGCACTCAGGTGTGGATCTTCGATCTCGATAACACGCTCTATCCGATCGAGTGCAACCTGTTTGGTCAAGTCGACCGGCGCATGGGCGAATTCATCGCCCGCTTTCTCGGCGTTCCCCTCGAGTACGCGCGGCACCTGCAAAAGACTTACTATCGTCAGTTCGGCACCACCTTGAGTGGTTTGATGCAGGTGCATCGCATGGATCCCAAGCCGTTCCTCGACTACGTCCACGATCTTGACCTTTCCGGGCTTGCCGCGCATCCGGAATTGGCGGCGCGAATTGAGTGTCTGCCGGGACGCAAGCTGATCTTCACCAACGGGTCGCGCCAGCACGCCGAGCGCGTCGCGGGCAAGCTCGGCATCCTGCACCTGTTCGACGGCATCTTTGACATTTGCGACGCCGATTACGTGCCCAAGCCGACGCCGGCCTGCTATCAGCATTTTCTCAAGGTGCACGACGTCATGGCACCGCTGGCGGCGATGTTCGAGGACATACCGGGCAACCTGGAGGCCCCCCACGTCTTGGGCATGACGACGGTGCTGGTGCACGCCGCGAGCGACCACGACCATCCGGTTCAGCAGAAAATTCGCGGCTGGCTTGAGCCGCCCGAGCACATCCACTACATGACCCATGACCTTGCGGGTTTTCTGGCGGGCATCGCCACGAGCGTGACGGTATCGACCGGTGAGGCCGAGGTGCCCGCTGCTGGGTAGCGGCGCGGTACACTTTATGGGAGCAAGCTCATGAGCGAGACATTATCGCGATTGCGTCCATTGGCCGATCACCAGCCGCTACGGGCCATCGCCGGCGGCACCCGCATCGGCCATGTCCACCTCAAGGTGGCCGATCTCGAGCGGGCTCTGTCATTTTATTGTGGCGTGCTCGGGTTCGAGGTGACACAGCGGCGCGAGGGCGCAGCCTTCATCTCTGCCGGCGGCTATCATCACCATATCGCGCTCAATACCTGGGAGAGCCTCGGGGGGTCGCCGCCGGCTCCCGGCACCACCGGCCTCTATCACCTGGCCATTCTCTACCCGACGCGCCGGGACCTGGCCGATGCGCTACGCCGCCTGATGGCAGCGGACATCGAGCTTGACGGCGCCAGCGACCACGGCGTCAGCGAGGCCCTATATCTGCGCGACTATGATCAGAACGGAGTAGAGCTTTATTGGGACAAACCGCGCGAGCACTGGCCGGTGACGCCGACCGGTGAGCTCAGCATGATCCGGGCCCGGCTCGACCTGCGCAGCCTATTGGCCGAGCAGTAGGCTCACTCGGACCCGGCTCAGGCGTAACGCTTGCGGGCGAGGTCGGCTCCTTTCGCCAGGGCCTGCAACTTGGCATAGGCGAGCTCGCGGCGCATTGGGGCCATGCCGCAGTTGGTGCACAGCTGGATGCGCTCCTTGGGAACGTGCTTGGCGACCGCTTCGGCGACGGCGGCGACCTCTTCGGCGGTCTCCACGGTGTCGCTGGCGACATCGATGGCGCCCACCAGAATGTCCTTGCCGCTCAGGAGGCTGAGCAGGCTCACCGGCACCTTTGAGTTGCGGCATTCGACCGACACCTGTTGAATTCGACTTCTGGCCAGCGCCGGGAAGATGGCCTCGTACTGACGCCACTCCGCTCCCAGCGTCGCCTTCCAGTCGATGTTGGCCTTGATGCCGTAGCCGTAGCAAATGTGCACCGCGGTGGTGCAGGCGAGGCCGGCTGCCGCCCGCTCGAGCGCCGCGATGCCCCAACCGTTAACCTCGTCCATGAACACGTTGAAGGCTGGTTCATCGAATTGGATGACGTCGACGCCGTCCTGCTCGAGGGCACGCGCCTCCTCGTTCAAAAGCTCCGCGACGGCAAAAGCCATCTTTGCCTTGTTGCCGTAGTAGCGATCGGCGATGGTGTCGGCGATCGTCATCGGCCCGGGCAGGGTGAACTTGAGTTTGCGTCGCGTGTGGGCACGCGCGAGTCGCGCTTCCATGGCGTGCACGCGTCCCGTTAGCCGCAGCGGTGCCACCACCTGCGGCACCATCGCCTTATAACGATCGGCGCGTATGCCCATCTCGACCCTGTGGGCCGAATCGATGCCCTCGACGCGCTCAAGGAAGCCGTGCACGAAGTGCTGACGCGCCTGTTCGCCGTCGCTGACAATGTCGATGCCGGCGTCCTCCTGCGCCTTGATGGCGAGCAGGGTCGCGTCCCGTTTAGCGTCTTCGAGCGCCTCCCCCTCGAGCCGCCAGGGCGCCCACAGTTTGTTGGTTTCGGCCAGCCAACCTGGTTTTGGAAGGCTGCCGGCGATGGTGGTTTCAAACATCCTTCCTCCCGAACTGGCCTCCCGAACTGGACGGCGCCAGCTTCCGGCGGCAATCTGGCGGCCATTATAACGAGGAAATGGCGGTACTGAAGCCGTTCGGTCGCCCGGCCGCGGTGGGCCGCCACCCTAGCGAGGATGGATCAATGTTCGCCCCAGCCGAGGCCGTGCGCTTTCTCGACGACGCCCACCGCACCCGCGCCAACTATCAAAATCTCCCGGTGGCGATAGCTCCACAAACGGTGGCCGAAGCCTACGACGTGCAGGAGGCACTCTGCGTGCGCTGGGCCGAGCGGCTGGGTCCCGTGGCGGGGCTGAAAATCGCCACAACCACCAAGGTGATGCAGCAGCTGATGGGGATCGATCATCCTTGCGGTGGCATGATTTTTTCCTCCCGCGTACACCGCTCGCCGGCAAGCATTCGCAAGGCGGACTATGTCAATGTGCGCATCGAATGCGAGCTGGCCGTGAAGCTCGGCCGCGCGCTTTCGCCTGCGGCGCGGCCCTACACGCGCGACAGCGTGCGCTTCGCGGTGTCTGAGATCATGGCCGCCTTCGAGCTGATCGAGGATCGCCACGCCAACTACAAAACCTGCAACGCGCTGTCGCTGATTGCCGATAATGCCTGGAACGGCGGCATCGTCATCGCGGCGCCCAAGCCGCTACCGACCTCCCTCGAGCTCGACGGGATCGCCGGACGCCTGTTGCGCAATGGCAAGCTAGAGGCCTCCGGCCAGACCGATGATCCGCTGGGAGCGCTGGCGTGGCTTGCGAATTTGGCCATTGAGCGCGGCCGACCGATCGAACGCGGCATGCTGGTTATCACCGGCAGCGTGGTGACGACGGTGGATATTGCGCCGGGCGAGCGCCTCGATTTCGTGCTCGACGGGGTGGGTGAGGCCGCGCTCAGCGCAAGCTCATAGCCCGGCGGCCCGCGCGGCTGCGCCTTAGCCCAAATGCTAACCTTGGCGCGGGGGCGTGTTGGCCCCCTTCAGGTCGACTTTTAGGCTTTATCATCAACCTCTTATACCCCCAATATCTCGATCAAAGTCTAATAGACTTAGGGTGGAAGGCCAAAGCAGCTGCGCGTGTGTCAATTGGTGGCGACGCGGGGCTCATTCGGGCTCGCGTGGGACTTTTGGGAGACACAACGCTCATGGCAACGACTCACGACGCCGTCTATGCCGATCGGCGCGGCGGGGGGATGACCGCCGACGAAAGGCTGGTGATCTTCGCCTCTTCGCTCGGCACCGTCTTCGAGTGGTACGATTTTTATATCTACGGCACCCTCGGTGTTTTTCTGGCGAAGTACTTCTTTTCCAATGTGCCGGCCAACGTCGGCTTCATTTTCACGCTGCTCGCCTTCGCCGCGGGATTTGCGGTCCGCCCCTTGGGCGCCCTGATCTTCGGCCGCATCGGCGACATCGTCGGGCGCAAGTACACGTTTCTTGTCACCATGACGCTCATGGGCTTGGGCACCTTTTTTATCGGCGTGCTGCCTTCCTACGCGCAATGGGGGATCATGGCGCCGATCGTGTTGATCGCCCTGCGGCTGGTGCAGGGTCTGGCGTTGGGCGGTGAATATGGCGGCGCGGCCATTTACGTCGCCGAGCATGCCCCTGCCGACAAGCGAGGCTACTACACCTCCTGGATCCAAACGACGGCAACGCTGGGCCTGTTTATGGCGCTGTTGCTAATCCTCGCCATCCGCAATGTGATGGGAGAGGCGGCATTTGCCGACTGGGGCTGGCGAGTTCCTTTCCTACTCTCGATCGTGCTGCTGGTGATATCGATCTGGATCCGGTTGAAACTCAATGAATCGCCGATCTTCCAGCGCATGAAGGAGGAGGGTCGGACCTCCAAGCGGCCGTTGAAAGAGGCGTTTGGTCAATGGTCGAACGCAAAGATCGCCTTGCTGGCGCTGCTCGGCGCGACGGCCGGCGAAGCCGTCGTCTGGTACGGTGGCCAATTCTATGCCCTGTTCTTCCTGACCCAGACGCTCAAAGTCGATGCGACGACGGCGCAAGTCATGGTCGCCATCGCGCTCGCCCTCGGCACGCCGTTCTTTGTCATCTTTGGTTGGCTGTCAGACAAAGTGGGGCGCAAGCCAATCATGTTGCTCGGCTTCGCGCTGGCCGTGGTGACCTACGCGCCGGCATCGCCCGTCAACATCTTCAAGGCGATCACCCACTACGCCAATCCGGCGCTGGAAAGCGCGCTCGCAACCGCGCCGGTGACGGTCGTTGCCGACCCTTCGGAGTGCTCTTTCCAGTTCAAGATGACGGGAACGGAAAAGTTCACCACCTCCTGCGACACCGCCAAGGCGGCGCTGGTAGCCGCGTCCGTGAACTACAAGAACGAGGAGGCGCCGAAAGGCACGGCTGCGGTGGTCAAGGTGGGTGAGGAGTCCATTCCCACCAGTCGAGCCGACTTTGCGCAAGCGTTGACGGCGGCGATCGCGCGTCATGGTTATCCGAGCAAGGCCGATCCGGGCCAAATCAATCACCTCGTGGCGGTGCTGTTGCTGACGGTGCTCGTCATCTTCGTCACTATGGTGTACGGCCCAATCGCGGCCTGGCTGGTCGAGCTGTTTCCGACTCGCATACGCTATAGCGGGCTGTCGCTGCCCTACCACATCGGTAACGGCTGGTTCGGGGGCTTCTTGCCCGCGACGGTCTTTGCCATCGTCGCCGCCACCGGCGATATTTACTCGGGCCTGTGGTATCCGGTGGTTGTCGCCGCCATGAGCTTTGTTGTTGGGCTGCTGTTCCTGCCCGAAACCAAGGACGTCGACATCAATCGCTGATTGGCATCGTGCCATGCAACTGGCAGAGGCGCCTTTCTCGCCGCCTCTGCCTTTTTTTCGCCGGTCTGCCCCCGCCAGCCGCTTTTTCGCAACGCACGCCAGGTTGCAAGTTACGCCGACCTGGGGCAACAGCATGAGAGTGGTTGGTCCTGATCTTGAGCCTCGCAATGCATCGGCGACGCCTGCTAGGCAGAATGCTGGCAATCTCAGCGTTGGCAAAGCTGATCGGGCTGCCAACCAGCGATGGAACTGCCCAGGGCGCGCGCTTGCAAACGCGTTCGCGGCCAGGCGATCCGGGCTGGCCAGCCGAAGAGAGTTGGGAGGCGTTGAACCGAGCGGTCGGAGGGCGTCTCATCAAGGTTCAATCTCCGCTTGCGACCTGTTTGCGCGACGGCTCGAGCGCGGAGTGTGAACAGCTCTTCAAATCCCTGAAGAATCCCTATTTTCTCGGCGACGACGTGGCCCTGACGCAGTCCTTGGGCTGGGTTGATGCGTGGACGTCGAGTCCCAGCGTGTTTGCGGTCGCGGCGCGATCCGCCGCCGACGTGGTGGCCACCGTCAATTTCGCGCGCACGCACCGGCTGCGCCTGCTCGTCAAAGGCGGCGGGCACAGCTACCAGGGCACCTCCAATGCGCCCGACTCGCTGTTGATTTGGACGCGCGGGATGAACGCCATCACCCTGCACGATGCCTTTGTCGGCGCCGGCTGCGCTGGGCACAACGATCCTCAACCCGCCGTAAGCATTGAGCCCGGCGCCATTTGGGGGCAGGTGTACCAGGCCGTTACGACGCGGGCCGGGCGCTACGTGCAGGGCGGGGGGTGTTTGACCGTAGGTGTTGCCGGTCTGGTGCAGAGCGGCGGTTTTGGCAGCTTCTCCAAGGCCTACGGAACGGCGGCGGCAAGCTTGCTCGAGGCCGAGGTCGTCACCGCCGACGGCGGGCTCAGGACTGTCAACGCCTGCAGCAATCCAGATTTGTTCTGGGCGCTTAAGGGTGGTGGCGGTGGCAGCCTCGGCGTCGTCACTCGGCTGACGCTTCGCACCCATGCCCTGCCGCATTTTTTTGGCGCTACAGTTCTGAGCATCAAGGCAACTTCGGACGCGGCGTTTCGACGGCTGATCGGCCGCATTGTCGGTTTTTATGCGGAGGCATTGTTCAATCCGAATTGGGGTGAGCAGATCGGCTTCCGCCCGGATAACGTCCTCGTCGTTGCCATGGTGCATCAGGGACTGAGCCAACAACAGGCGGAGGCGATCTGGCGTCCGTTTCTCGACTGGGTCGCGGGAGCAACAGGTGATTATACCTTGCTGTCAGGTCCGTTGATGCTGTCGGTGCCGGCCGGAGATTTTTGGAATCCCGCGGTTCTCGGCAACCTGCCCGGCGTGGTCGTGACCGATCCGCGACAGGGCGCATCGCCCGCCAACATTTACTATGCGGCAAATGTTGGGGAAGCCGGGCAAGTGTTGCATGCCTACCGGTCGCTCTGGTTGCCGGCATCGCTGCTAAGGCACGAGCAGCAGGGCGGCTTCGCCGATGCGCTGTTTGCGGCGTCACGGCATTGGTCGGTGACATTGCATGTCAATAAGGGGTTGGCCGGGGCTGGAGCCGAGGCCATCGCCGCGGCGAAGGAAACGGCCACCAATCCGGTAATGCTCGAGGCCTTTGCCTTGTTGATCAGTGCGGCGCAGGGCGCCCCGGCCTATCCGGGCATTCGCGGTCACGAACCAAATTTGGCGAGCGCTCACCGTCAGGTTGGCGCGGTCCGCAGCGCGGTTGGCGAGATTGAGCGCTTGCTGTCCCAGCGCGGCTCCTACCTGGCAGAAAGCGATTTTTTCGAGACGGCCTGGCAACAGGCGTTTTGGGGATCCAACTATCCCCGTTTGCTTGCCGTGAAGGACAAATACGATCCCGATGGTCTCTTCATCGTCCATCACGGTGTCGGCAGCGAGCGATGGAGCGCCGATGGCTTCACGCGACTCGGCACCTAGCGCGCGCCGCTGCAACGCAGTCGGCAAAACGCTGGTCGCTCGAGATGTTCGTGCCCGTTCGATTGCCTGGCCGGACGTTCAGGCCGGAGCGAAAAAAGTTGGCGCGGCGCCCGTCTTCACCAAATAGCACGGCGCGTCACGTGTTCGTGAGGCCATTGGCGCCGATCGGCTGGAGGATTTGAGCTGACGCTGGCATCGGGTTCGCCGGTGCGCCAAGTCCATTGCGAGACCCAGCCACGCCGCTGAATAATTCAGTACTTATTTCGCGCGGATCTGCGGGTAGTGCTGGATCGACGCCTGCGCGGGAGATGGGGCTAGTTATGGCGCACGAAGCGTGCTCCTCCCAAACCAAACGATTTCCCACAGCACAGGAGTTCATCATGGCACGAAAACCTTGGTTGCCGGGTTCGGCCGCTGTCTTTGCCTTGACAGCCATGGCGGCGACGGCGCAAGCCGGACCGGTGGGGGGCAGCGCCAGAGAGCTTGCTGCGGCCGGCATGACCGGCTCCCCAATTGAGCAAATCGCGAGCCGCGTGTGCTGGCGCGAAAACGGGATACGGCGATGCAGGTCCCTCAATAACGCGCGGGTCTATGGCTATCAGAGTCCGCGCGCCCCCCGCTATCGCGCGCGGGCGGTGGGCTATGGTTATCAAGCGCCGGGCTTCTATGGTGTTGGTCCACCGATTGGCTATGGCGGTTTTGGGTACCGCGAACAGATCGAAATTGATCCCAACGCCTTTCCCGTAGGGACCGAGGGCTGGTGGAACTCGATGGATGCGCTGGATCGCGGCGGGCAGGGGAACGGCCAAGGCAGTCAATAGTAGATGGGCCTCGCATTGCGCCCGGCGCCCAACGGCCGGGCCGTAACTCGTGAGGCAGACCGACTGAGCGGGACTGTCCTCGCCTAACACATGGCACGCTTGCGCCGCCCGGCGGCGCAAGCGTGCGCGCTGATCGCAAGTCGAAGCCCCCCACGATTCGCCCAGGATGATGGTTCGGATAGCCGCGATGGCTCGCGCAGGCCGCCAACCTGCCATTGCCGCCAGCCGCGAGCCGGCACGTTCCGAGCGGGCCCGCGCCGGCGGTCTTTCTCCGTTGGCTCCTCGCGCTCACTAGCGCCCAGGCGGCGCGCGCCGGGCTTGCGACCCGCGCGCCTCGCGGGTCGCGCAGCGCTAGAGCCTCGCCACCCAACCAGCCGAGCGCCACGCGGAGCCGGGGAGGTGTACCCGGCAGAGCCGTGTGGTGTTCAAAAAATCGCCACGGCTGCCCGCTTCCGCCGCGCGCAAGGCGCTGCTGCCAGCACCTTGCGAAGCTTCAGGCGGCGACGACGCTGTCACGAAGGTGTGAGCTCTTATCCTTTGCGACGGCGGCGATTTTTGCGTGCGGCCAGGAGCACTCCGCTCGTGGGCCTGGCAAAAAAAACGTCGGGACCGGCATCCGGCGTCTCATTTCTGTTCGTGTTGCGGCCGAGGCCGATCGATTGCGGGCCCTCAAATGGGCCGGGTATTTGGCAGGATCGGCGCTTCAGCGCTTTGACCTTGTTGATGGATATTGAAGTGCCGGAAAGCCAAACCCACCTCTAGCGCGGTATCGGTTTCGGGGTTTCTTCATGGCTTTGTCGACCGTTGCTCCTATTGCCGCGTTGTCGCTATCGGGCGCCGCGTTGGGTCTGCTTGCCGTTGCTCCCCTCGGTGTCCGGTTCGAGTGGTGGCACTATGGCTTTGGCCTCTACCGCTTGATGCCCGTTTCCGGTCTTGTCGCCGCGGGCGCGGTGGGCCTCTCAGGGTTAACGCTTGCCCTGGCCCGGTCGCGGCTGCCGCGGCATAGCCTTATGATGCTCGTTGTTGCCCTTGTGCTGGGTGCCGGGCTCGCCTACGTGCCGGGGCAGTACGCTCTCCGTCGAAGTCTCCTTCCGGCCATTCACGACATAACAACGGACACCGACAATCCGCCGAAATTCAGGGCAGTTCTCGCGGCACGCGCCAGCGAGCATGCCTCGCGTGTCGACGATCGGCGCCCGCAACTTGGGCAGCAGCAAAAAGCCGCTTACCCCGGCCTGGTGCCGCTCTTTACCTCGGCAGACGCGCAGACGGCTTTCCGCGAGGCCCTGCTGGTCGCAAAATCGATGCCGGGTTGGATGTTGGCTGCCTCCGATTCCGATGCAGGCCGCATTGAGGCGAGTGAACGGAGCCGCTGGTTCGGGTTCACCGATGACATCGTCATCAGGGTGGTCGCGGAGAAAGTGGGTAGCCGTATCGATATGCGTTCTACCAGTCGGCAGGGGACGAGTGACTACGGCGTCAATGGCGCCCGCATCCGCGCCTATATGGACGCTCTCCGCAAGCGGCTCCCGTGAGACCCAGCAGCATCGGGCACCGCGCTTGGGCGAGGCCCAAAGGTGTCAGACCCGCGACGGTTGCGCTGCCGGCGGCAGGCTCCCTGCACCATCAACGCTGGCGCGCGAGCGGGTGCAAGCCAAGGGCCTCTAGCTGGTCGATTTCGGGTCTTTGCTTGAAGGCGTAGCAGCGGATCTCAAGATTGCCGCGCAAGACGACCTGGTGAGCGAAGGCACTTTCGCGGACAGCTAGTGCCAGGGACTTCGGGCTGAAACCCGTTTTGTGAGCGTAAAAATCTTGGCCGGAGCGCTCGATTTCCGGACCAAAGCCATAAAGGACGTCCCGCACGCGGACCGGGCCAGCGGGTGATTGGTAAATCACATCTAACAGATCAAGGTCTTTTTCCGCCACCGTGCGCATGAGCTGGGCAATGTCGGGCACGCGAATTTCGGCGAAGCCGTCGGGCTTGAGAACATGATGAAATCCGCGCAGTACCTTCGCCACTTCGTGCGCGAAATAGTGCTCCAGATTGTGCGAGCAATAGACCGCATCGTAGAGGTTGGGTGCGAGTGTCGTAAGCTTACGCGCATCACACAGAATGTCGGGCTTACCGCGCGGATCGATGTCGAGCAGATCGTGCGTCCAACCCTCGAAATGCTTAGGGATGGCGATGGCCTTGCTGTTGCCACCGACGTTGAGAACTTTCTTTGCCATGCTGCCGGGTCCTACCGTCATTGCAGCTGGTCGAGAACGCTAGCACAGCCGACACTCGCTTTCGCCATCCCCGTTGCTGGCCCAGTCGCAACAAGGCAGAATACCTCGGTTGCCATAAACCGCTGAAAAGCCTGCGTATTGCCTCCGCATGCGCTGGGCGCGGGATGACTGGCCACATCGCATTGTAGGCCCTGGGGTGCCGTGTCGGCCTGGTGAAAACATCCGAGCCGCCAGGGACCTTCGGGCCGCTGCGGGCTATGGCACCGACGCGGGACCCTCCGAATCGAGGAGGTCTAGATGAGTTCCGGATACAAGAGCACGTCTGTCACGCATAGGAGCCGCACCGCTCTGAATTTGACGCTAGAGGTCCGGCGGTACCCGTCCAAGCGCCAGGCGTACCGAAGGAGCGAGCAGGAAGCACGGGTCGGCCTACCTCGGTCACACCGATAGCTTGGACGAGGCCAGGCATCTTGCGTCGATCGATATGTACAATGCCCACCAGCAGGAAAACTAGCCGTTCAAGGCCCGTGATGTGGGTGACGCCAACCTAACGCGACTAGCACTGGCTGCTTGCGGCGTATTAAGCGCCCCCGCCAAAGACAAAACAGAAGATGATTCTGCCGAGATGACAGACATGGTTGTTCATGTCGGGTGCGTGATAGGGCCGGATCTTCTCGGGTGAGACCGGAACCCACTCGCCCTCGACATATACCTCAACGCCTTGGCTCCGGACACGCACGTTGCGATCATCGATTGGTTGGCAGTCTTTGGCATTGCAGCAGGAGATACCCTCCCGCGTCACCCATTTGGAGTAGAACTCGGCATGGTAGCTTTGGTGATCGTGGGCCGTGGCGGGAAGCGGCAGCAAGCTTAGCATAACGCTGGTCACGCTTGCGGCGATCAGCACGCAGAAGACCAACGGGCTGGAACGATCACGGCTACCGCGGTTGCGCATGAGGAGGAGCCCCCGGTTCCGACTAGCCTCGGCGCTCGTAGACATTTACCATCGAATAGAATTCCTAGAACACGCGCAAGCAGACGCTGGTGCGGTTCAAACCGAGGGATCGTAGCATCGCGTAGCGTTCCGGGGCCACGGCTGCCGGCCGAAGCTCGTCGATAGTTGTGCGTAAGCGTCCGAATGCTAGCTGACGGCGCGGGGTGCTTGAGCGCGCCACATCAAAGAAAGCGTGCATTGGGACCTCGATGATTGAAGCACGGCGACGCCAGGCGATGGGGCAGGACTCACCACTTACTGAGGTCGCGGGCGAGGACATCTCGGCTCAAGCTTCGATGCCGGAGCTCGACATCCGAAAGACGGGATAGGTCTTCGTAGGCCGCTGCCGCCGCATAGTTGTCGGCGCAGCCTTTTAACCACTGCACGAGCCTATTGCATCGCGATCGAAATCGAGAGCGCGCGGGCGCGGTCGGCATCGCCAGGACCACCGCCGTGACGGGGCTTGCCTCGGCACCTCGGCAGGACGCTTGCCGACAGCCTTCGTCGGCGTCAAGCTGCCAGTCAGGGCTTTGCCTGAGGCGGGAGTGCGCAACCTTGTAGTCATCTGCAAGAAGAGAGTGGGTCATAGCCGATTACCCGTTGCGGGGTCTACCGACTGTCAGACTACATATTGCCCCGCATGTCTTCCCACCAGGACAAACCCTGACAGCGATGGGGCACTACCGTGCATCTAGGACATCCGGTTAACGCCTCGGTGGCTCCCCAACGGGGGCGAGACGCTCTGTTCGCGGAGGCCAGGCCGACGGGCGTGATCTGGGTCGTGGGCGAGGAGGCTGCGCCGCCACGCTTGGAGATAGTCGTAGGTTTTGGAGCCCGCCCTAACAGCAACGCGTCAGCCGTCCCAGACCTTGTCGGGCATTGGCAGCCCAGTCCAGGTGGCGGGATCAATGGGCCGATCGGGCAAGATCTGAAGCTTATCCTCAAGGATCCACATCAGTTGACGTGCGTGCTGGCCCGCGTGCCAGGTGGTGCGCTCCAGAAATTCGTGTCGGCTGACGTCGCCGTAGTAGACGCTGGCACCGCTGTTCCAATCCGTCCTGGTCTCTGCGGATTGCCACCACGCGGCAAAACGTCGGCGAACATCGCCGCCGTACGCCAGAATTTGCTCGCCGGTCATACCGGCTGCGGGCACCCTATTGTAGGCCGTCGCTTGCAGCGGAATGCCCTGTTCATGCTCGAGGAAGGCATCGACAACGTTGAAAAGATGCCAGGCAAGCTGGGCGTAGGACCGTGGTCGACCCGGAAGCTGATCGCCAAGGTGGTCTGCGGGAATCTGAGCGAAAAAACGCAATGCCCCGTCCACAACGACATCAACGCGCCGCACCAGTTCGCCGGGTGGCAAGTGACGAATGACGCCCAAGTCGATGCCGAGCAGTCGAGCAATCTCCTTGAGCGATTGACCGTTCACCCAGTCCTTGCCGCGAGAGATGACCGGTAGCTGTCGCGTTCCAAGAGCCAGCAATTCTTCGAGCGCACCTTCATCCGTCAGGACGTTGCGCGAGAGGAATGGTATTTGGTGTTTGCCAAGGAACTCCTTAGTGCGCAAGCAGCTGGTTCAACCAGGCTGCCAGTACACCTTGATCGGCTCCCCCGATGGCACAGCTGAGCTCGTCATAATCGATACCGTCGTTGTTGATCGGACTCTAACATTACCGCTCGCAAGCAGGCAAGGTGTGCGCATCGCCTCTGCTCTTGGCCACGCCATCAAGCTCAAGCTGCCGGCGCCGCCCCGGTGCCGGGCTGGCACCGCCCCTTCAGGCGCGGCGGCGCTTTGGCACTGAGCTAGGGCGGCGGAGTTTCCTGCGCCAGGGCGCCGTTGAGGAGAGGCCAACCTTGCCAGGAGTAGCAACGACAGTTCCTGCGCCATCGGCGCCCCAGAATAGCCCGACGGCGCCCGCGCGATCGCCCGCCGAGCGTTTCCTCGCCCGCGGCATCGGGTACCGCCGGGACGAGGCCTCCGGCCGGTGCGGCCTCGCCAGGAGCGCCGGTCGGGCCCGACCCAAATTTGCCAGCCACAGCTTCGGGTGAGGCTAGCGGCTGGGCACAGCGGACTGGAAAGTACCCAATCGCCGAGCACTACGCCGTTTGCGCCAAACTTTGGGATAACAAAACACACATGCGAAGGCGGAGTGGGCCCGGACCTGTCGGCGTATAGAGAACCGACTGCAGAACTTTCGCGTCGAAAACATGGACGTCGACGTCTCGGGCCCCAAGCCGCCGCACCGGAAAATCGCCTGGGCGGTTAGTAGCGCAATGGCCTGCAAGCCAGCGTTCGCCGTTTTGGGCCGGCCGCCGCGCTGTCGGCCGATCGTCGCGGCGCCGATCTGGCGCAAGGCCAGGCGCGCAAAACGCCGAGAGTGGTGGTTGCGAAGCCGCCGTGGACGGCGCGGCGGCATCGCCGGGCCGCGAGATGAGGACTTCGGAGTTGGACCTTAAAAGGTCACAAGCGGCGTACAACCCAATGGAGTGAGTTCATGAATACGAATTTTAGCAACAGAACTGGCATGAGCACAGCGGCCGCGGCCGTTGTTGCCTTGATGGTCGTAGCATGGCCGGTGGCATCGCACGCACAGCGCGGTCACGGCCGTAGTGGCGGACATGGCATGTGCAGTGGATCCGGGGGGCATGCCATGGGCTAGGCAAGAAGTTATGGCGGCGATCGCGGATCGCGTGTGCGCACAGGCCATAGTTTTGGATTTGTGGCCAGTAACGGTCATCATCGCCACTTCCGGCACCGCCATGACGGCGTCGCGTTCGGCTTTTTCGGCGACGATTATGGCTATGGCTACTCGTCGAGCTGCGAGTACTATCGCCAGCGTGCCTACCGCGACTGCATCGAAGACTAACCAGCGCCTCTACCCTCCTGAGCGCTCGGCCGCCTAGGAGAATTGCCAGCCCCGATCGCGTTCCCGTCGCAGGCATGTCGCTTCGCCCCTAAAGCATGGGAGTTCCCTGGCGAGCGAGCCCGCCGCGCCTTTAAGGGCTTTGCCGCGGATCGGCCACCGGCGTCCCCCCTCGCGGGCGCAAGGCACGCGCGCTGGCGGCAAGCCGCTCCATGTAAACGTAAAGAACAGGGGTAATGTAGAGCGTTAAAAGCTGGGATACGAGCAGCCCGCCCACGACAGCCACGCCAAGGGGTTGGCGTAATTCGGCTCCGGCTCCGGCTCCGATGGCAATCGGCAGCACGCCCAGTAGCGCCGCCATTGTCGTCATCATGATCGGTCGGAAGCGCAGCAGCGCCGCATCATAAATCGCCTGCTGCGGAGGTCTGCCGTCGCGCTGTGTGGTCAGTGCCACGTCAATCATCATGATTGCGTTCTTCTTGACAATGCCGATCAGCATCAGGAGTCCAATGACGGCAATCAGGCTCAAGTCCATGCCGAACAATCGCAGCGCCGCCAGTGCACCAACCACGGCTGACGGTAGGCCGGTCAGGATCGTGAAGGGATGAATGTAGCTTTCATAGAGGATTCCCAGGACAATATAAATTGTCACCACCGCCGCAAGGAGCAGGATACCTTGGTTGGCAAGTGAATCTTGATAGGTCTTGGCGCTACCCGAATAGGTCGTGCTGATACTGCGCGGCAATCCCAGCTCGACCTTCAGCTGTTCGATGCGCGCCACGGCATCGCCGAGCGAGACATTGCGGGGTAAGTTGAACGAAATGGTGATGGCTGGCAGCTGGCCGAGCTGGTTGATGGTCAAGGAACCTGCCGTGCGCTCGACGCGGGCAAATGTGCCGATTGGGACCAGTTTGCCTTTATCGTTGCGGATACGGACGTCCGGTAGAATAGCGGGCGTCCAGTTGGCCTTATCGGAAAACTCCATGATGACGCTGAAGGTGTCGCCGGTCTTATAGATGGTCGAGACCTGCCGACTACCGAAGCCCGAATAAAGCGTCGAGCGCAGCTTTTCCGCGGAGATGCCAAGCGAGTTGGCCTTGTCCTTGTCGATCACCAACGTCGCCTCTGTGGCGTTGATTTGAAGATCGCTGTTGACGTCGGCAAAACGAGGATCACGCCCCATGGCGTCGGCCATTTTCTGCGACCATTCGTAGAGCTGGGCGCGATCGAGGTTCTGCATCACGAACTGAAATTCGGCACGGCTCGAGCGGCCGCCGATGCGAAGGTTCTGTACCGGTGTGGCATAGACGTTGATGCCGGGGATACGGGCGACCTCGCCGCGCAGATCCGAAAGCACGCGCTGAAGATCGGGGCGCTGGCCGCGCGGCTTTAGCTCGACAAACATGCGCCCGGTATTGAGACCCGAGCTCTGTCCCGACGAGCCAACAATCGAGGCGACGTTGGCAACGTGCGAAGAGCCGCGGATGACGTCGGCGACGCGTTGTTGCAGCGCCACCATGGCCTCGAACGCGATGTCTTGACGCGCTTCGGTTGAGACCGAAAGCTGGCCGATGTCTTCCTGGGGAAAGAACCCTTTCGGGGTGGTAAAGAGCAGCCATACACTGGCCGCGAGGCTAGCAAAAAATACCAGCAGCATGACGGGCTGATGCCGCAAGGTGAACTTCAACGTCCGATCATAACCACGCGTCATGGCAGCGAAGCTTCGTTCGAATGCCATGATTATGCGATTTTCGCGTTCAGCGCCGCGCGGGGGGCTCAGCATCTTGGCGGCCAGCATCGGGGTAAGTGTCAGCGAGATGAAGGCGGAGGCGGCGATCGCCATCGTCACGACGATGGCGAACTCATTGAAGATGCGGCCGATGATGCCACCCATCAGCAGCACGGGAATGAATACAGCAACCAGGGAAATCGTAATCGACATGATGGTGAAGCCAATTTCGCGACTCCCCCTCAGGGCCGCTTCAAATGCCCCCAGCCCTTGCTCCTCCATGTGTCGATAAATGTTCTCGAGCATGACGATCGCGTCGTCTACCACGAGGCCGACGGACAAGGTCAGTCCGAGCAGAGAGATGTTGTCGATGCTGAAGTTGAGCAAATACATGCCACCCAACGTTGCAATCAGCGAAATGGGTACGGCGAGAGCTGGAATGATGGTGGCGCTAACGCGGCGCAGGAACAAATAAATCACTAGGATGACGAGCACGACGGTAAGGCCGAGCGTGAACTGCACGTCGTGCACCGCATCCCGAATCGATACCGACCGGTCGTTGAGAACGTTGAGTGCGCTCCCGCGCGGCAGTTGGCTGTCGAAGTTCGGCAACAGCGACTTGACGCGATTGACCACATCGACCGTGTTGGCTTCCGGTTGACGATAGACGCCGAGGATGATGGCACGCGTGTTGTTGTACCAGCTGGCCGTCTGGTTGTTTTCGACCGAATCGGACACCGCACCAAGCTCACCAAGCCGTACTGGACGGGCGTTGCGCGTGGCAACGATGACGCTGCGAAACTGGTCTGCGTTGGATAGATCGGTAGTGGCTTGAATGGCCAAAGACTGCTCGGTATTACGCAGGGTCCCCACCGGTGTCACCGTATTCGCGGCCGCTACCGCGGCCTGTACTTCGTCGACACCGATACCGCGAGCCGCAAGGATGTCCGGGTCGAGCTGAACTCGGACGGCATATTTTTGGCTGCCGAATACCTGCACTTGGGCGACGCCCTCGACGGTCGACAGTGCCGGCGAGATCACCTGCTGGGCGAAAGCATCCATGTCCGGCAGTGGTGTCACGTCGCCACTCAAGGCCAGGATCATGATTGGCGCATCGGCCGGATTGACCTTGCGGTAACTCGGCGGTTCCGTCATTTCATCGGGCAGCTGGCGTTGAACCCGCGCTATGGCCGACTGAATGTCTGCCGCGGCGCTATCGATGTCGCGGTTGAGATTGAACTGCACCGCGATCGAGGTGGAGCCCTGCGAGCTTGTGGCGCTGATAGTGTCAATCCCGGAAATGGTTGAGAACTGTTTGATGAGCGGCGTTGCAACCGCATTGGCCATCGTATCGGGCGAGGCGCCAGGAAGGGAAGCCGACACGTTGATGACTGGGAACTCGACCCGTGGGAGGGCAGCGACCGGCAGGAACAGGTAGGCAAAGATGCCGCTAGCCACCAGGGCCACCGACATCAGCGTCGTCGCCACCGGGTGGCGAATGCAGAACTCGGATATGTTCATGGCTGGGATGTCGTCACGGCGGCTTGCGATCTGTTCTTGTCGCCCGCACCGGCCTGGCCAGCGCCAGGCACCGGCTCAGCCTCGTACCAGTGCCTGCCAGGGCTCAAGCGCAACTGCCCCTGCACGACGATGCGTTCACCGGAGTTCAGGCCGGAGCGGATCGCGGTACGCCCAGCTTCGGCGCCGGCAAGCTCGACATTGCGCATTTCCACGCTTTGGTCCGCCTTGGCGACGAAGACGTAGGGGCCGCGCTGCCCGCTTTGAATTGCGACCGTTGGCACGGTGGCGGTGTTCGGCACGATCGCGAGATCGATCTCGACGTCGACATATTGCCCGGGCCAGAGCTTGTAATGCTCGTTGGGAAATGTGGCCTTGGCGGCGATGGTGCCTGATGAGCTGTCAACGCTGCTGTCAACGAAATCGAGTGTGCCACTCGAAAGTGGCTCCGAATCGCCAGCCGTATAAACCCGCACCGTTGCAGCGGGCGTTCGCTGAGCTGCGGCGCGCAAAGCTGTCAAGTCCCGCTCGGGCAGCGTGAAGCTGACACGCAAGGGCTGCATCTGGGTAAGCGTCACCAGGCCCGCCGTATCATTGGCAGCGACCAGGTTGCCGGGCGCCACGCGGATGGCGCCAATGCGCCCGGTGATGGGAGCCCTGAGCTCGGCATAGCCTAGGCGCAGTTGATCGGCCTGCAGGACGGCCTGGTCCGCCTCGACCGTCTGTTGTGCGGCCTTGAATGCGGCCGTTGCCTGTTCGAGCTGCTGTTGGGGCGCAACGTTCTTGCTGATCAGCTCTTGGGTTCGGCGCAGGGCGGCATCGGCTTGCGTGAGGGCTGCCTGGTCCTTGGCAATGGTCGCCTCGTCACGCGCAATTGTGGCCTTAATTTCGCGGTCGTCCAACGTGAACAGCAGATCGTCCTTTTTCACGATATCACCGTCGGTCACGTGCTGTTCGAGCACCTGGCTATCAATTCGCGAGCGAATAATGACTGTTGCCGGCGATTCGAGAATGCCAATGGTTCGGCGGCGGATCGGAAAGTCCTCGACGGTGACCAACTGGGTGACCACGGGCACGGCGCCGCTGCGTTGCCCCGATTGTGAGGATTTTTTTGCTTGCGCCGGCGTTTGCTGTGTCGACGGCGAGGAAAACCAATAGAGCGCGCCCGCAGCAATGCCAACGGCCGACAGGCTCATGAGAATAGCAGGAAGGCGGGATCGCCTCATCAGATTGCCTCCCACCTTCGCCGCCGCCGGTTTGGCGCGGGCTCGATCACACGCATAAAGTCTGCCCCACCGACAAGGGTTCCGCACCGACGCTCGCGCAGAGGCGCGGCGGCAATGACGGTGGCGCTTTGCTGGTGCGCACACTTCGGCCGGAACAGGAGGCGGCTTTGACCGTTTTCAATCCTGCAGCGATCGACAAAGTCCCGCCGGTGGGCGGGAAGATAGTCATGCGAGCTTATAGTCATGAGCGCCCGAAGTAGTGTTTTGCTCACCTGCGCCACCCTGTTCGTTCTCGGCGTTGCCCATGCGGAAGATGGACCGTGCAATCAGGAAATCATGGACCTGACAAAAAAAATGGCCGCCAGTGATATCGCTTCTGGTTCAACCACCCTCTACGCTCCCCTTGCTGCGCCAACGCAGCTCCAACTCGAGGCCGCGCAGGATGTTGAACGGAGGTCTCGTGCCAGATCCGACGCCAGCCAAGCCCTCGAGCACGCCCATAGCCTCGATGTTCAAGGCAAGGAAGCCGAGTGCATGACCGAAGTCATGAATGCCAAGCAGCTGGCGGGCCTGTAATCTGCGCAATGGGATCCGCGCAATTTGAATGCAAGGTCATTGTGCCGCTCCCTGGCGTGCGACACTACGTGTGTATTACTGCGGCGCGGTCACGGCCGACAAAAGCCATGACCCGGTAGTGATGGACTTGCGCGGCGCCAGGGAAATGCTCAAGCGAGGAAAACACGGGTCGGTGGGCCCAACAGCTCAGGAACGTTGCATGGCGGCGGAGCCAATGACGAAGTCCGTGCTCGCCATTGGCATCGATCCGGCATCTGCGGAGGCCTCCAGGCTTGGTTCCTTATCTCCAGATCTCATTCGCTCCTACATTGCCGACCAGCTCGAGCAGCTGCGAAAGCGTGGCTATGATGTCGAAAGTTGTCTGCTCACACCGGGGCCAGCCGCCGAGCACGGGATTGGGAGCGCCCTTGCGGCGCGAAAATTCGACTGCATATTGATTGGAGCCGGATTGCGGGCAGACCCTTCCCAATTGCTGCTGTTCGAAAAGATTATCAACCTGGTGCACGCGCTCGCGCCGGGCGCAAGTATTTGTTTCAACAGCAAGCCAGGCGATAGCGTAGAAGCGGTTCTGCGCTGGGTCTGACGGGCCCTGAGCTTGGAAAAGATCCAGCAGCGCAACGGAGAGGATTTTGACATGTCCAGCCGAAATAGGCACCGGACCCTTGTGCCTCGCGGCACGGACGACCACTTGGCGAAGCCGGGCTTGGAGCCGCAAAGGGATAGGTTGTGATGCGAACGATCATCGCGGGTATTCTTTCCGTTGGTCTGCTCGGCAGTCTTGCTGCGGGCAACGACGCTGAGGGCCGCGCCGCGAAGAAGCCGCGTCGCCACGACGACAGCTACGCCCGAAAATACCCTTCCGCCACGCCGCGTCAGCTGCGCAACGCGAGGGCCTATGATCGTGGTGACTACTTTGAGCAGGATTCAAACGCTCACCCTGTCGGCAGTCGTGGTTGGTGGGAGTTGAAGGAGCGCGAGAGCGGTGATCGCTTCCGCTTCTGACGGGTATGGGACCGCGCCAGCAAAAAATCGGAGGGGGCCGTCCAGGGGTTGGGCGCCTTTGTGGGATCCAAGGAGGTGCGGGTCTTGAGCGCACAGCAGGCCTGCCGGAAGCAGCTTGCCAAAGAATTGAGGGGCTCACGAGACGGCCGCATGAGCCTGCGTCGAAATTTGAAAGCTGAGGAGCGGCGCACGACGGCTGCCCACCTCTCGTCCTAATCGGCGGTTCCCGCCACGCAGACGCCTACCTGCACGGCAACGGTAAAATCGAGCGCGTGTCATCAGACCAGCAGCGCCGTTCGGTATGAAAGCTGACAAAAGGCCGTCGGCGGAGGGTTTAGACCTAAGGCCAAGACCTTTGCGCCCTTGGTGCCTAGCGGGCGCAACTTTGCATTCCGATAATCCGATTGCCAGCGCTGGGTGGGTCGCACCCCAACTCGCCCGCCCTTATGGTTGGCCGTTTTCACCTCTGGCTCCCGAAGGCACTTGGGAGCCAGCTCTTTCTTTCAAGTCTTTGCCTGAACAATGCGCCCGATACCAACCCCGCGGCGCGGATTTCTCAAACTCAAGCTCCCTGAGCGTTGCCATAGGATGCCGCACATCGCTTTGGCGTCTTTCCAACTTTGTGGCGAGGCGAGGTGCTGATGGTTGCACACACGGCGTAGCTTTGAGGTGAACGGAGCCCCGCGGCTGTCAGAAACCAACCCGAGGTCGCTAGGCTGCGCGGCTTAAATCGTGGAGCAGGCGAGCACGCCTTGCTTTCGCAGCCACGAGCTTTTGCATCATCGTGTCCAGGTTGGCGCGGGCCACGATCGCTTCCGACGACCCACATCCGAGGTGTTGAATGTGAATGAGAAGCTGTTCGGCCCGCAACTCCAGAAGGGCGATTTCACTTTCGAGTTCGCGCATGGCACAGAACCTCCCCAGGTCGGCTGCGTCCTTCAACGTCGGAGCGAGCGTGCGGTTCCTGGCCAAAGTGTCGTCGCGGCATGACGCACTGCAACTCCTTCAAACCGGTGGGCAGCTGCAGGCATGCCCGCCAGTGAGCAAGCGCTGCCACTAGCAGCGAGCTGGGTCAATGACGTGGCAAAGATGGTGGGTTTAGCCACCGCTAGGTGACCAGCGTGAGGCATATAGCCACGCCTCAAATCAACCTATCTCGAACCGGGCTGCCGAGGATTGACGTTTGCGACCAATTCGCCGCGTCCCCGCTCGTGAAATGGCTTGAACCGAATGGCGCTGGCGGGTCCAAACTCGTGCTCAATATCGCACCACAACCGACGGCGATGTTCCAAGACGGGTAGGTGGCCCGTCCGGTCGCCCTTGAGCCCCACTTTGCAGGCGTCGGTACCTCGCTCGCGCCTCCTTGCTGCGTACCGTGGCGACCTGCGTGGATAAGGTCACGTCGGTTCAACTGCGACGTGGAAATCCACGGGCTTGCCGCTCGCCGTTCCTTGCGACGGTCCCGCTCAAACAAAGACCTCGATCTTGGCGCGCAGCCAGCGTCAATTGTGATGCGGTAACTTGCTTGGCGGCGATAGTGCAGGCGGCGGGCTGACCGTTGCGCTGCTCGATAGCGAGCCCCATTGTCTACTCGCGCGCGAGCTCCGACGGCTTGCTACGGGTCATACCAATAATGGCGTGGGGCCGTTGTCGACAAAATTGGAAGGTCGTACACTGTCAGTTCCGCAAAATACCTGGAGGGTGTCATGCACGCGGTCATCAGAATGTACTCGGGTGCCGGCGGCACGAAGTTGATCGACCTTTTGCAAGAGCGCAAGAATGAAGTCGAGGCGCTCATCCGTTCTGTGCAGGGTTTCGTGAGCTACTCACTTATTCGCACGGCCGATGGCGGCGCCTCGGTGACGGTCTGTCAGGATAAGGCTGGCACTGAGGAAAGCATGCGTATTGCCCGGGAGTGGATAGGCAAGAACGCTTCAAGCCTCGCCGCAAGCCCGCCGACGGTCGTCGAAGGTACGATCATTCTGCAGCTGAGCTAGGCTTTGGAAATTTGAAAGTCTTGCGTCGCGCGGCCCATTGAATGGCCGCGCGGACGCGAGCATCGAAGCGCATCATGCGAGCTCAGCGCGAGCCGCCACACCGATTGGGCGCTCCCGGGTCTCTTAAGGCGAACATGTGGGCTCGTCGCTGCCGCCAGCAACCGCGAAGCCAAGGCGGCCATTCTGATTGAACCTCGACGGTCCGGATGGGCAAAACGAGAGCGGCCAGGGGAAGCCGCTCTCGCTGTAAATATGCGGTTAGGGAAGACGACCGCACGACGTGCGCCGCCGGGGGCAACTGGGGACGCGGCGCAAGCTCAATGTGCGCCCACCACAGTGTTTTGCAAGGGCATTGTCAGGACGTTACCGTACGCTGAGGATCGAGGAAACTACGGCAGTTAGTAAGGCAGATGAGCTTCCTCGATTAGGACCTAGGGGGTGCGCCCGACGTGTCCTAACCGCGTGGGTCACTGCAACCACGCGCATTCGGCTTTGATCGCCCCCGCTCGGGCAGCCTGCGCACAGCCTCACCTATCGCACCTGCTTCGGTGCCGCCAGATCGTCGAAGCATGGCCATGCCATGTTTCCGGAAATCTCAACCTGAGGTGAGCGAGGATTTTTATTGGCGCTTACCGACCTTGCGAGTCTGCTCGACGTGATCCTCGAGTACCATCTCCACGTAATTGGCGAGGGGTCGCCGCGCGTTAGCCGCCAGCGATGCCAGGGCACTTTTGAGGCTTGGTCTGATGCGCAATCCGAGAGGCGCTGTGCGAAACTCCTCAACAACGACGATCTTCTTGGTCATGTTTGCTATTGTTAGTAAATGCTAGTTGTGCGCCTAAGATTATGCATTAGCAAGATATTGTCAACGCCGAATGATCTGCCATGCCGAGTGTAGCGGCGTTGGGTCAAGCCGAAAACGGTGGCTTCCCAGATCGTTACCGAGTTTGTGGAGTCCAAGGACAACCATTCAGATCTTGGGGGGCTCGGCCGTAATTGCCTCAACACGGTTTGGTTCTACCCAGTAGATGGGCATACCAACAACATGGCTTATCCGGAGTGAAGGGGACGGCCAATGTTGCTGCTGTCTAATTTTCGGGCCTGGAAACCACTTTGTAAGGGCAACGAGCGGCCCTAGATCGAACTCCTGGACACCCGAGCTACCAAACACGCCGAGCGCCGGTGGTAGGATCGTTCAAATCCTAACCCACCGATCAATCCGGTATGAGGCCGCCGTCTACGTTGAAGGACTGACCGGTGATATTGCGGGCTCCAGGCGAAGCCAGGAAAACCACCATGGCCGCGATGTCCTCGGGCTCATTGGCGCGTCGCAAGGGTACGCTCTCCAGGTAACGTCGTTCGATCTCGTCGGAACTCACACCCTCCTTTTGCGCAATGGTCGCCACCAAGTCGAGGTAGAGGCTGGTACGCACAATGCCGGGACACACGGCGTTGACGTTGATGTTGTGGGGACCCAACTGCTGCGCCGCCGTTTTGGTCAGGCTGATGACGGCCCCTTTGCTGGCGGCGTAGATGGCATTGGAGGTGCCGGGGAAACCCTTGCCGGCGATCGAAGCAATGTTGATAATCCGTCCACTGCGGTGCGGGATCATTTCTTGGGCCACCCGCTGCAGACAGAAGAACACGCCCTTTGCGTTCACGCGGTGGATACGATCCCAGTCGGCCTCAGTGAGGTCCATGATGTAGGCGCGGCGCGTAACACCTGCATTGTTGACGAGAATGTCGATCTTGCTAAAGACGGCAAGTGCCTCAGCCACCATGCGATCGATGTCCGACACGCTGCCCATGTCGGCCTCGATGCCGAGGCTTTTGCCCCCTTGCGCAGTGATGGCCGCCGCCGTCTCATTGACACTCTCTCGGTTAATGTCGGCGGCTACGATATGCGCACCCGCTGCGGCCAGAGCTAACGCCGACGCTTTGCCGATGCCTTGGCCGGCGCCTGTCACGAGCGCCACCTGTTTGGCTAATTGGATCACGTTGTTCTCCTCTAGGCCTGCGTAAATCTTATGCGTCGAATCGAGGTGCGACAGCCATTCCGGCGTGGCCGATCAATGGCCCGCGTCGGCCGCGAGTACCGAACGCTCAACCCGGCAGCTTTCGGCAACGAGCTTGGTGCCGTTGCGGCGTGCGAGGCTTTGGGCCGGTGGTCTTCCCTGCTTGCGTACGCGGGGAACCGCGCTGGTTTGTCGTCCCGCTAACCATGGCGGACGGTTTTTATGGGTGGTGTTCCCCTTGCGCGCCGATTTGGCTCTGCCTTTCCAATTCGCGAGAGCTCTCGTTCAGGGTCACTAGCAGGGCCTTCAGGTCCTCCGTTGATAACCGATGCTCCAACGCCTCAAGCTCCAGCAGGAGCTGTAGGGTGCGCATTCTGACGTAAAGATCCGCGTCGTCTCTGGTCATTATCAGCCCCCCCGAATTTTCAGGCAAACTCCCTCCCGTCAGGTGCGAATTTCACGGCACCTTCGCTCGGGCGCTCGGGCGCTGGGGCGCTGGGGGCGCAGCGAGCTCCTAGCCGGTAACGATCTAGGGGCTAGCGTCCCTGTTCCCTCTTTCTTCCTCGGCTAGTCTTTCGATGTCCTCGGTCAGCTTATTCAGATGTGCCCGCAGATCCTCGAGATCTCTCGGCCCATCAAGATCCATCTCGATCTCCAATGCGTCTATCTCCCTCATGATCCTCAGAGCTCGTTTCCTTAGGTCCCCATCTTCTTCCTCTGTGGTCATGCTCTGTCCCCTCGAATGTCTTTGAGACATTTTCATGGGGTAATTCGTGTCGAGAGGCATCCCCTGTCCACCACAACGCCGACCTGTTCCTGGTGGATAAACCGGGCGGCTCAGAAAGATGGATGCAGCCGAGGCAGGCCATGCGGCGCAGCGGTCATGGCCCAGCGCGACGGGAACGCAGCAAAGGGCACGGGAGCGCGGACTGCGACCAGGAGCAAAACCGCGCTTCCTAGTGCCCCGGTGATAGTTTGGCCGCTTTAGGGCCCCGAAGAAAGTAAGCTAAGTATTTGATTTAATTGGCGCACCGGGCAGGATTCGAACCCACGACCCCCAGATTCGTAGTCTGGTGCTCTATCCAGCTGAGCTACCGGTGCCTTGCCAGTCGCGGGCCAGTCGCGGGCAGCGCCATTGGCAAACCTGGAGGACCGAGGTCGATCCTCCCCGTGGGACAGACACCTAATGGCTCGGATCGCAGAAATCAAGCGCGTGTCCGTGGCTGGAACGTGCGAGAAACGCTGGCGAGACGCGGCAATCGCTCCAGTCAGCCGCGCAGGTCGGTAAGGGTCGTCAAAGCATAGGCGAGAATTGGCATGGCTAGGGGGCAGCGCGGGATCGCAACCCTGTGGAGCGAACGGCTGGAGGGCGCCGTGCTGGCGCCGATCCGCGCCATGCGCATGCGCTACCTACCGCTTTTGATGGTCTACTTCGCCTACGGCGCGCTTGGGCTGACGGGTATCGCCGAAGCCTTCTGGATCAAGCAAGCGCTCCTCATGACGCCCGCCGAGCTCGCCGCCCTTGGTGTTTGGCTCACCTTGCCCTGGACCGTGAAAATGGTTTTCGGTGAGCTCGTGGATACGATCCCGCTGCTTGGGTCGCAGCGCCGCGCCTATATCTTCGTGGGGGCGGGTTTGATTGCGGCGGGCTTTATCCTCCTCGCGGCGGCCGCCGGCGGTTGGATCTCGCAATTTCGCCTCGAGACCCTCTATGTGGTGGCCCAGCTGCTGAGCGTTACGGGGGTTGTAATCCAGGATGTGGTTGCGGACGCCATGAGCACCGAGGTCGTCCCACGCCTGCGCGAGGACGGCACTCCTCGAAGCAAGGCAGAAGTTGATCACGACCTTGGCATGGTCCAAGTACTAGGTCGGTTGGCGTTGTCCTTCGGCATATTCTCCGTGGCCGGCCTATCAGGCCTATTGGCCCAGTATGTATCCTATCAGATCGTGTTTCTGTTGGGCCTGATCGTGCCATTGATCTCGGTTTCGGGTGCCCTACTTGCGCACTCGGAAACAAGCGAACGCCGCCCCACCGATTGGCGCATCCTCGGAGGGGGCATCGTCTTCGGTGCGGTGGTTGTGGCGCTCGGCCTTTCCCCGATACCTTTCAACCAGGAGATCGTCTTTGCCGTATCGATGGCGGTGATCATCGCCATGCTGCACCGCGTCACGCGCGATGTGGACGAAGAAACGGCGAACCATATCTTCTTCGCCTCGCTGATCATCTTCGCCTTTCGTGCCACCCCGAGCGTTGGCGAAGGTTATCGTTGGTTTGCCATCGATGTGCTCGGCTTTGACGAGGTCTTTTACGGCGTACTGCAACAGACTGGCGCCGCCATCGCGGTGCTTGGCGCGTGGCTGCTGTCCGACGTGATCACGCGCTATCCGGTGCCGCGCGTGCTGCTGTGGCTCACGGTGCTGGGTGGTGTTCTGTCGCTGCCGACGCTGGCCTTGGTTTTCCAGCTACACCACACCACCGAGCGGCTGTTTGGCATTGGCGCCCGCAGCATTGCCTTGATCGATGAGGCCGCAACGTCTCCCCTGGCGCAACTCGGCCTCATTCCGCTCCTGACACTGATCGCAATCTATGCCCCGGCCGGCCATCGCGCGACCTGGTTTGCCTTGATGGCATCCCTGATGAACATGGCTCTGGTCGCCGGCAACCTCGGCACCAAGTACCTGAACCTGGTCTTCCCGATAGACCGGGGTGAGTATGCCAACCTACCCGCATTGGTGGTCGCGGCGATCGTGATCAGTTTGGCATTGCCGCTCGGCACCATCCTCCTGTTTGGCCGGCGCATCCGCTAATCCCGCGCGAACATGTCGCATCCGCGCCACAGACCGGCCTTACCCGTTCTTCATCAATCGATGGTGATGATTGCCTACCTTGACGTTGCCAAAATCCTGGAGGCAATGATCGATCCAGCGGGGGGGACCGCTTTCCGCGGCCGCAGGAGGGAGACCTGGAAATTGTCGTCAGCTTCAGCCAGAGGTACGGAAGGGGCAGGGAACGGTCAACGACCGGTCCCACAGGTTGCGACCCTCGGATGGGCGCTGCGGCGGGCCGCCTGGGGTCTGCTGGTGCTGGCCGTGACCGTCATGCTGGGGGCCTGGCTGCTGTACGCAAGCATCGATCCCGACGAGGCCGCCGCGGGCGGCGCCTCTGAGCCCATTGAGGCCGGAGCGGCAAAGAACTAGGCGGGTTCCGGACCCAAACGTTCGCCCTCGCGCGGCCATCTGGCACGCTTTGCTCCAGCGCCAGGTATGCTCTATCAGGGAGCAATGCAAATTCTTGCTGGCGGGACGCAAGGTGGGTGCGGGCGCGACAGATGAAGCTCGTGATGCTCGCGCGCAATCCGGGCCTTTACTCGCACCGGCGGATCATCGAGGCGGCGCGGCAGCGCGGTCACGAGATCGACGTTGTCAACACGCTGCACGTGCACATGAATGTGACCTCGAGCCGGCCTACGCTCATGTACGGTGGACGGGTGCTGCCCTGCTACGATGCCGTCATCCCGCGCATCGGCGCTTCGATCACGCACTATGGTCTGGCCGTCTTGCGCCAGTTCGAGATACAGGGCGTGTTTCCCCTGAACGAGAGCGTGGCCATTGGCCGCTCGCGCGACAAGCTGCGCGCCTTACAGCTGCTGGCGCGCGAAGGGATCGGCTTGCCGGTGACCGCCTTCGCACACGATCCACGCCGCGCCGAGGACGTGGTAAAGGAAGTCGGAGGCACACCGTGCGTCATCAAGCTGCTCGAGGGGACGCAGGGCCGCGGTGTCATCCTCGCCGAGACCGCAGCATCTGCCAAATCGATCATCGAGGCCTTCAGCGCCGCAAACATGAACATTCTGGTGCAGGAATATATCAAGGAAGCCGGCGGGACCGATATCCGTGCCCTCGTCGTCGGCCGCACCGTCGTGGCCAGCATGAAGCGTGCCGGCAAGACGGGTGATTTCCGCGCCAATTTGCACCGCGGCGGCCGTGCCGCGGCGGCCGTGCTGAGCGAGGAGGAGCGCAAAACCGCGCTGCGCTCGGCCGAGGCGCTGGGCCTTAACGTTTGCGGCGTCGACCTCTTGCGTTCCAACCGCGGGCCCTTAGTGCTCGAGGTTAATTCCTCGCCGGGCATCGAGGGAATGGAGGCCGCGAGCCGCGTCGACGTGGCAGGTGCCATCATCGAGTTCCTCGAGAAGACGGCCAAGCCGGGTGAGACCGGAACCAGAGGTGTCAAGGGGTAGGCAGGTCTATGGCTACGACGCGCAATACACTGATCGCCCCCTCCATCCTGTCGGCGGATTTCGCGCGCCTCGGCGAGGAGGTTCGCGCCATCGATCAGGCCGGCGGCGACTGGATCCACGTCGACGTCATGGACGGCCACTTCGTGCCCAACATCACCATTGGTCCTGGCGTGGTTAAGGCCATCCGGCCGCACACGCAAAAGCCACTGGACGTGCATCTGATGATCGCACCCGCCGATCCGTTTATTGCCGCCTTCGCCGACGCTGGCTCTGACAGCATTACCGTGCACGCGGAGGTGGGGCCTCATCTCGACCGCACGCTGCAGCTCATCCGCCACCTTGGAAAGAAGGCCGGCGTTTCGCTTACTCCCCAGACGTCCGAGGGCGCCCTTGCCTATGTCATGGATCGGCTTGATCTCATCTTGGTGATGACCGTCAATCCGGGCTTCGGCGGCCAGGCGTTCATTCCCGCCATGGTGGAGAAAATCGCACGCGTGCGAGCCATGATCGGTTCGCGGCCAATTCAGCTCGAAGTCGACGGCGGCGTGGCGCCGGATACCGCCGCGCTCTGCGCCAAGGCAGGAGCAAACGTGTTTGTCGCCGGCTCCGCCGTGTTCAAAGATGGCAAGTACGCGGCCAACATCGCGGCGATCCGCGCCGCCGCCACGCCGCCCCAATAGGCGGCATTGGGATAGCGCCTACGCTGGGCGCCGCCCTACGCGGCCTCGTCCTCAGGACCGTTGCCGGCGGTGCCGATGATGCGGTCAATCTCGAATGACAGGTCGCTCTTGGCCCTCTGTACGGCGCGGATCAGCTTGTTGCGCTGGTCCCAGACCCGTCGGTGAGCCTCCTGTTCTCTCGCATCGAGTTCCAACATTTTGCCGGCCTGCGCCTCCACTTGCTCGACCAATTGCTTGAACGGTTCAGAGGTAATAAAGGCATAAAGTTCCACGGTCTTGCTGCCGCGCTCCTCGTTGCTGACCCTCAACTCGTGCATGCGCACGAGCTGGTCGCGAAGGATTTCGACGAGCGCCAGTACACGCATGGGATTGGCGATGATCACGCCGTCTTGGCAGTGGATTTGACTCCTGTCTTTCGGAAACTTGTTGCTCGACAGAACGGCGTGGTCGGCCCCTTGCGCCAACTTGTCCGCCTTCAACTTGGTGGCAAAGGCGTTTTGCCAAGCGTCGCGGTTCTTGGCGTCAAAAATGATCTTACCGCAGACTTTGCCGTTGTGGACAACCTCCTGGATCACGTCGGCCCCGTTGACGCCCTTGGGCACGCGTTGAATGCGATCAAATTCGAAGGCTGCGCGCAGTTGTTCATAAAGGTCGATCTCGGATCCTTCACCAAGCTCATGCGCAGACTTGCCCTCAAGCTTGCGCTGCATGTCCTGAAGTTCCGTCTGCAGCTTCAACACCTTGGCCTTTTCGGCCAGCACGGCGCTTTCCTTTTCTCGTTGCAGATCCGCTTTGAGGCTTTCGAGCCCCTCGCGGATCTCCACGACGCGGGCGTCGACAACGGCCTGCTGCTCCGCCTTGAGCGTCGCCATCTGCGCCTCCAGGGCAAGGCGCACAGTCTGCTCCTGCCCCAGCTTCGCCTGAAACTCGGCCAGCCTTGCCCCGAGCGCGGCCGCAGCCTGTTGGGCTTCGCCACGCGCGGTCGCCAGGTCCTGTTGCACGGCCGCGGTTGCCTCGGCGCGGGCCCGCCGCAAGGCCGCCTCGTGCTGTTCGCGCTGCCGGAGTTGGATACGCCGGACAATGTCCTGGCCGATCGGCTGTTCGCAGACGGGGCAGCGGTGAGCGGCGGGGTGACCGTGCGCTGGCGGCGCCGTGTGGCTGGATGGCTGACGAAGACCCATCGATATCCCTTTGCAAGCTCGGTGTGGCGTCGGTTTCGGACTGTCGTGGTGTAAACTGAGTCGCGCCTAAGCTGACGGCGGCAGCCTAGCGTACACGCTCTGTTCACGCAATGTTCTAGCGCGTTGTATGCGCGCCCGAGTGGTAGGCGCGCACGCTCGTCCCGTCGCGCGGCGCCGGGGGTCAAAGGCCGGCCCCGGCAAGATTTTGTGCCGTTGTGCCGCAATGCGCGGGCAATACTGGCGTTTCCAAGCGATCGTCGGCCGTCAGCGACGAGCCGAGCGCCGCCTAGCTGCCGAAGGTCACGATGAGCGCGGATGTCGAAGTCATTGTCGTCGGCGCCGGTGTTGTGGGCCTCGCCGTAGCCCAGGCTCTGGCCAAGGCCGGCCGCGAGGTCATGGTCTTGGAGCAACACGAGCTGATCGGCTCGGAGACCTCATCGCGCAACAGCGAGGTGATCCACGCCGGCATCTACTATCCGCCGGGCAGCCTACGTGCGCGCTTGTGCGTGCGCGGCAAGCATTTGCTCTATCGGTTCTGTGCCGAGAGCCGCGTGCCGCACGCACGCTGCGGCAAACTGTTGGTCGCAACTCAGGACAGCCAGTTGCCAAAGCTGGCCGCCATCCGCGAGACCGCCACCAAGAACGGCGTGACCGACCTGGAATTCTTGTCGGCTAGCCAGGCTCGGTCGCTCGAACCCGAGCTTGCCTGCGTCGGGGCGCTGCTTTCTCCCTCGACAGGCATCATCGACAGCCACGCCTTCATGTTGGCGCTCGAAGGCCATATTGAGGCCAGCGGCGGTGCCGTCGTGCTGCGGTGTCCCGTCGAGCGCATCGCCCGAGACGGAACTGGGTTCCGACTCAGCACTGGCGGTGAGGCGCCGGGCCAGATTAGCTGCCGCAAGCTGGTGTTGGCCGCCGGCCTGCATGCCTCGCGATTGGCTCGTACGCTCGACTTTTCCGCTGACTATCGGCCGCCGGAGACCTACTACGCCAAGGGCCAGTATTACGCCCTGTCGGGGCGCTCGCCCTTCAAGCGGCACATCTATCCCCTGCCGGACGGCGCCTGGCTCGGGCTGCATGCTACCGTCGACATCGGCGGGCGCTGTAAGTTTGGACCCGACATCGAATGGACGACCGGTATCGACTACAGTTTCCGGCCGGAGAAGCTCCACCAGTTTCTCGATTTCATCCGCAGCTACTATCCCGGCCTCGAGGTCGATCGTCTGCATCCTGACTACACCGGGGTGCGACCGAAGCTCTACCGCGAGGGCGCGCCGGTCCCCGATTTTGCCATCCATGGGGCCGAGGTGCATGGCTGGGAAGGGTTGGTGTGCCTCTTCGGTATCGAGAGCCCCGGGCTCACGGCGGCGCTCGCCATCGCCGAGCACATCGCCGGCCAGCTGTCCCGGCGCTGAGCGCCGCAGACCTCGCGCGCCATCAGATCCTCGGGTCCTCCGCGTCGTGCGCATGCCTGATGGCCTCGCGCAGGCGCTTGTCGAGCCTTGCCGGGTCGAGGATGACCTTTTGTGCGTGCACCGCCGCGACGGCGCCCAGCGGCACGGTAAAATCGCCGGCATTCTCGACGTAGATGACCAATTCGCCGCCGCCATGCCGCGAAATCTGACGTACCGCGCCGAACGGCTTGTCGTGGTCGGAGACGAAGACTTCAAAGCCTTCCTGGATCGCGTCCATGCTGGCACTCCCGATCAATGGCCGAGCCTCAACCCTCCCGAAAACGAACGACGACCAATCCCGCTAGCGCCGGTCGCCTGCTGCCAATCGCCGCTCGATCATTTGCGAGTAGCGTGACATGCCGAAGCAGAAGATCCAGAAGATGAAGCCGGCAAAGACGTAGCCGGTCATGGCTGTGGTGGGCGAAAACCATTTGGAATCGGAGTTGTTGAGCTGCACGATCCCGAGCAGGTCGAACAGACCGATGATGAGCACCAGGCTCGTATCCTTGAACAAGCCGATGAAGGTATTGACGATGCCGGGAATGACGAGTTTCAGGGCCTGCGGCAGGATGATGAGCGCCATTTTCTTGCCGTACGAGAGGCCAAGCGCATCAGCGGCTTCGAATTGACCGCGCGGGATGGCCTGCAGCCCACCCCGAATGACCTCGGCGAGATAGGCGGCAGAAAACAAGGCCACGCCGATCAGCGCCCGCAGCAGCTTGTCAAACGTCACACCGGGCGGCAGGAACAGCGGCAGCATCACCGAGGCCATGAATAGCACCGTGATCAGCGGCACGCCGCGGACGAACTCGATGAAGCCCACCGATATCCAGCGCACGATCGGCATCTTCGAGCGTCGGCCCAGCGCCAGCAGAATGCCGAGCGGGAACGAGCCGGCGATGCCAACGGTGGCGACGACCAAGGTGACGAGCAGACCGCCCCACAGCGCGGTGTCGACATGCAGCAGCCCGAAAACGCCGCCAACCAACAGGAAAAAAGCGATGACCGGGAAGAGTACGAACACGTAAAGCGCGGTCCAAAACTTACCCGGGACACGGGGGATCATCAGAGGAACTAGCCCCGCCAGCGCCAGCAGGTAGACAAGGTTCACGCGCCAGCGCTCGGGCTCTGGGTAACGGCCATACATGAATTGGGCGAACTTGGCGGTGATGAAAGGCCAACAGGCGCCAGCCCCCTCGCGGGTGCAGACGCTGCCGTCGGCGCCCGTGAACGTTGCCGAGATCAATCCCCAATAGATCAGCGCGCTTAGGACCTGATAGGCGAGATAGAGGCCGATTACCGTCAGGAGTGCATTGGACCACGACGACAGCAGGTTGCTGCGGATCCAGGCGATCGGGCCCACCGTGTTGCGAGGCGGAGCTTCAATCTTAGCGGCAACGTCGGTGTCGGCAACCATGGCCAGCCCCCTATCGCTCGACCAGCGCCATGCGCCTGTTGAACCAATTCATGAAGGCCGAGGTAACGAGACTGATGGCGAGGAATACGCACATCGTCACCAAAATGACTTCGACCGCCTGTCCGGTCTGGTTCAGCACCGTTCCGGACCAGACCGAAACCAAATCGGGATAGCCGATGGCGACGGCGAGTGAGGAGTTCTTTGTTAGGTTGAGGAATTGGCTGGTCAGTGGCGGAATAATGATGCGCATGGCCTGTGGTATCACGACCAGCCGCAACGACTGGCCCTGCGTGAGGCCGATGGCGAGTGCGGCTTCCTTTTGGCCTTTGCTAACGCCCTGGATGCCGGCGCGCACGATCTCGGCGATAAAACTCGCCGTATAGATCGACAATCCCAGCAGCAGGGCCAAGAACTCCGGCTGCAGCACCATGCCACCCTGGAAGTTGAAACCCTTGAGCTCGGGATATTCGAACGTCATCGGACTGCCCAGCATGAGGTGGGTGAGCAACGGCATGCCCACGATCAGTCCCAGCGAGGTCCACAGCACGGGAAATTGCTGGCCCGTCAAGTTCTGGCGTCGCCGCGCCCAAGCGTAGACCGCCGCCGCGGCGACAATGCCGAGCAGTATGGTCGCGGCAACGATTTCGAAGCCGGGTTCAAATATCGGTGCCGGTACATAAAGGCCGCGCACGTTGAGCAAGCCGCCGCCCGGGAGGGTCAGACTTTGCCGCGGCGGTGGTAGCGCTTTCAGGACCGCGAAATACCAGAAGAATAGCTGAAGCAAGAGCGGCACGTTACGAATAACTTCAACGTAGACGGTGGCGAGCCGGGCGATCAACCAGTTGGTGGAAAGCCGCGCGATGCCGATGACGAAGCCAAGTACCGTCGCCACCACGATGCCGAGACCGGCGACCAAAAGCGTGTTGAGAAGCCCGACCAGGAAAGCGCGGCCGTAGGTCATCGAGCTGTTGAAGTCAATGAGGGACTGGGAGACGTCAAAGCCCGCCGTCCGGGCGACAAAGTCAAAGCCGGAGGCGATGTTCTGCTTGCGTAGGTTCGCGGCGGTGTTGTGCACGAGCGCGTAGAACAAGGCGAGCAGGAGCACCACGAGCACCACCTGATAGATGGCCTGGCGCACCTCGGGGCGATAGAGGAAGTTCGCCTGCGTGGCTGCGGCTTGCCGGCGCCCCCGGTCGCTCGTAACGACAGCCATCTCAGTCTCCGGTGTTGCGCTGACCCATAAATGGCAAGAGCGCCGGCGCGTTGTCGGCCGGCGCTCTTCCAGCTTCCACTATCGCAGGGGCGGGGCGTATTGAATGCCGCCCTTGCTCCAGAGTTTGTTCAGGCCGCGGTCGATCTTTAGGCGCGAGCCCGAGCCCACGTTGCGCTCAAACACCTCGCCGTAGTTGCCCACCGCCTTGACGATATTGACAACAAAGTCATTGCTGACGCCGATGCCTTTGCCAAGCTCACCGTCCTTGCCAAGCAGACGCTTGATGTCCGGGTTGGTCGAATTCTGCATCTCGGCCACATTGGCCTGAGTGACGCCGGCTTCCTCGGCATTGATCAGGGCGTAGTGAACCCACTTGACGATGGTGAGCCACTGGTCGTCACCCTGGCGGACGGACGGACCCAAGGGCTCCTTGGAGATGATTTCGGGCAGCACCAGGTGATCATCCGGCTTCGGCTGCTGCACACGGATCGAATAGAGGCCTGACTGGTCGGTGGTGTAGACATCGCAGCGCCCCGCCAAATAGGCCTGCACCGTCTCGTCAAGCTTTTCGAACACCACCGGCTTGTAGGTCATGTTGTTCGCCTTGAAGTAGTCGGCGAGATTGAGCTCAGTGGTGGTTCCAGTCTGTACGCACACGGTGGCGCCATTGAGCTCCTTGGCGGATTTCACGCCGATCGACTTTTTCACCATGAAGCCTTGGCCGTCGTAATAGTTGACGCCCGCGAAAATGAGACCCAGCGAGCTGTCACGCGCAATGGTCCACGTCGTGTTGCGGATCAGCACGTCGACCTCGCCCGATTGCAAGGCCGTGAAGCGCTCCTTGGCGGTGGTGGGCACATATTTGACCTTGCTTGGATCGCCAAATACCGCGGCCGCGATGGCCTTGCAGTAATCGACGTCGAGGCCGGTCCAGGCGCCCTTGTCGTCGGGCTGACTGAAGCCAGCGAGACCGGTGTTGACGCCGCAGCTCAAGCTGCCGCGTTGCTTCACCGTATCGAGTGTCTTGGTCTGCGCGCTGGCGCTGCCGCCGAGCGCAATGACGCCAACGGCGGCGGCGGCAACCAGCTTGCTTAGATAGGGCATGGTCTCAACTCTCCTCGCTACAGCTCTATTCCAATTTGGATAGTCGATTAGTGATTGAGGATTTGGGAAAGGAACAGCTTCGTGCGCTCCGATTTCGGATTGGCGAAGAATTCCTTTGGTGTTCCCTGCTCGACAATTTCTCCCCGGTCCATGAAAATGACCCGATCGGCGACCGATCGCGCAAAACCCATCTCGTGCGTGACGCACAACATGGTCATGCCGCCCCTCGCTAGTTCGATCATGGTATCGAGCACCTCCTTGACCATCTCCGGATCGAGGGCGGAGGTGGGTTCGTCGAACAGCATGATATGCGGGTTCATGCATAGCGCACGGGCGATCGCCACCCGCTGCTGCTGGCCTCCCGACAGCTGGCCGGGATACTTATTGGCCTGTTCGGGGATCTTGACGCGCTGCAAATATTTCATGGCGATCTGTTCGGCCTCGCGGCGCGGCAACTTCTTCACCCACACGGGTGCCAGGGCCAGGTTGTCGAGCACGGTCAGGTGTGGGAACAGGTTAAAGCTCTGGAACACCATGCCGACTTCGGAACGGATCTTGTCGATCTGACGCACATCGTTTGTGAGCTCGATGCCCTCGACGATGATTTGACCCTTCTGGTGTTCTTCCAGGCGGTTGATGCAGCGGATCAGGGTGGATTTGCCGGACCCGGAGGGGCCGCAGATCACGATCTTCTCGCCCTGGTGGATGGTCAGATCGATATTGCGCAGCACATGGAATTCGCCGAACCATTTGTTGACGCCGATCATCTGCACGGCGGGTAGTTCATTGGCTGTCGACGCAGCCTTCGCGGCCTGAGCCATAAGGTCTCCCAAACTCGACGACGCCGGGGGCCGCGAGACTGAGGATCCCGGCCTTAACCGCCCGACGAACGGACACGCTCGAGTATGCCCGAGGCCGATGGGTCGCGCAAATACGGTCTCCTGCGGCGCAATAAGGCAACTGGCGACTATCCGGGCCCGCACCACCCCCCAGGGCGGTCGGCGATGCCGGCTTTGCCTGTCGCCCCCGCTGGGCTAGCCTCTCGCCCCGGCCGGACCGGCAAGGCCCGCCTCCTGCGATCCCGCAACCACTGGAGAAAGCCAGCATGACCGCAAGCGAGCTCTATAGGAAAGGTGAAGCCGTGCGCCGGAGGCTCAGGGGCGAGGCGGATTTCGAGCGCAACAAGCGCGAATATGACCGCGACCCCGTGATGAAGAAGTTCATCGAGGTCGCGACCGAGACCGTATTTGGTGCGCTTTGGACCAGGCCCGGCTTGGACATCAAGACGCGTACCCTGATCTGCGTCATCTCCGATGCGGCGACGGGGCGACATCCTGAGCTCGACATCCACCTGCGTTTCGCCCTCAAGGAAGGCTGGACCGAGGACGAACTGACCGAAGCCCTCCTCCACCTTTCCGGCTACGTTGGTGTGCCGATCATCCGCGAGGCCATGCTGGTCGCCTCCAAGGTGTTCGCCGAAGTCAAGGCCGAGCGGTCGAGCGCTGGCTAGGCCAGCACAAGTGGAGGCCGCCCGCCCAGGCGTAGGAGGGAGGCACGGCGCATGAAAATTGGTTTGAGCACCCTAACGCGTGGCCTCTTGACCACGCGGGCGGCCTACCAGGCCGTTGCCAAGGCCGCCGAAGGCGCGGGCTTCGATTTCCTGTCCGTTAGCGACCACATCGTAGTCCCGGCCGATCTCAAGTCGGCCTACCCCTATGCGCCAGGCGGCGCATTCGGCGCCGCCGAGCACGGCCATTGCCTTGAGCAACTTGCAACCATAGCCTTCCTCGCCGGCATCACCGAACGCCTGCGCTTGCTGACCTCAGTGCTGGTCGTGCCGCATCGTCCACCGATGCTGGCCGCCAAGCTGCTCGCGACCATCGATGTGCTGTCGCATGGACGCTTGATCGTCGGCGCCGGCGCCGGCTGGATGCAAGAAGAGTTCGCTCTGCTCGAGGTTCCCTTTGAGGCGCGCGGCAGCTTGACCGACGAGTATCTCGAGGCCTTTCGTGAGCTTTGGATGCAGGACCGGCCTGCCTACCACGGCAAACATGTGCGCTTTGCCGAGGTCTTGTTCTATCCCAAGCCTCTACAGAAACCACATCCGCCCATTTGGATCGGGGGAGAAAGTCCAGCCGCGCTCGCTCGCGCCGTCAAGCTCGGCGATGCCTGGTATCCCGGCAACAACAACCAGCAACGCCCGCTCGATACCCCGTCGCGTCTCGCCGCCGCGATCGCGGCAGTGCGCGCTCGGTGCGAGCGGGCCGGGCGCGATCCCGCCCAGCTCGGCATTTCACTGCTGGTGCAAGATCCATTTGAATGGAGCGCGCACAAAACCCAGGACGGCAGGGCGCGACGGCTGTTCACCGGCGCTTCGGCCGACATGGCCGAGGACGCTCATCGGCTAGCGGTCCTCGGCGTCGGTCATGTTGCCGTGAGGCTCGGGGGACACTCGATCGAGGACGCGGTGGCCCGCATCGAGCGCTTCGGCGCTGAGGTAATCGCCACGTTGGCCTGAGGCGAACCTAGCCGCGGAAGGCGGCCAACAACCGCCCCAGAAAGCCGTCGACCGCGGCTTTGTTGATCCAGCGTAGGACGGTGACGAGATCATGCTCGGGATCAATCCAAATGATGTTTGATCCAGCCCCCAGCGCAAACACGCTGCTGGTCGGCGCGCTTGGGTAGCGTGCGGCGCCGCGATTTAGCCACCACAAATAGCCGTAACTCTCGTTACGGGGCGAGGGGGAGAGCATGGCCGTGACCCAGGCCGAGGGTATGATCTGGTGGCCATGCCACGCCCCGCCGCGGGCGACCAGCAGGCCGAAGCGGGCCTGATCGCGCGCCGAGATAAACATGCCGCCACCCCAGTGCGAGCCACCCGACACGGACTGCACACGCTGGCCTTCGATGTCGGTCCAGGACGTGCCGTAGCCGTGCCACTGCCAGCCCGACGACGCGCCGATCGGATCCATCACGCGATCGCGCAAGACCTCGGGGAGCGCCCGGCCAAAACGCTTGAGAAGGCAGAGCGCCAACAAGTTGACGCGCACGTCATTGTACTCATAGTAGCTGCCCGGCGCCTGCAGGTCGCGGCGCACGCCTTTGCGGCTATTGTCCGCGCCGGCGCCGATCTGGCGGTTGTGGTCGACCTGATCAGATTTTTCCCACAGCTCCCCTTGCCATTCGCTGCATTGCTGCAACAGGTGGCGCCAGCTAATCGACGCGTTGTGCGGGCTGGCGAAATAGGGGCCAGCAACAATGGCGCCCACGCGCTCATCGACGGCGCCAATTAAGCCGTCGGCGACGGCAAGGCCAGCGAGAACCGCGAGGTAGCTTTTGGCAACGCTAAACGTCATGTCCACCCGTGAGGTGTCGCCCCACTCGGCGACAAGGCGGCCCGCCTTGAGGATCAGGCCCGCCGGCCCCCCGCGCGCCGTCACCGGGCCGGCAACCTCACTCCATGGCCCCGTTTCGTTCCACTCGACGATGCCGACATAGCGCCCGTCGGGATAATACAGGCTGCGCGGCCATGGGCTGTCGTTGGCCATGGCGAAATTGATGGCGATTGTCAATTTCGCCGGATCGAAACCCGCCTCAGCCGGAGTGATGCGCTGCCATTCGCCGCCCTCGGCGGCGGGCCAATAGGGCGCATGGGTTGTCGCCAACGGCATCGCGCGTCTGCTCCCCCTGGTTTTTCTTGCCGCGCGGGGAATTATCACGCCTAGCCCTCGCCGGCAAAGCGCCTATGCTGGCAGGAAGGTGGCGAGCCGACCAAGCCGGGCGCCCCCGCCTGCTTGTGGTTCGAACACGGAACATGACAGCGCATGGCACGCCGAATTAATCGAGCCATTGAACTCCTGGGGCAGGATCAAGCCATCTACTACGTCGGCCACCACACAGGTCACGTGCTGAGCTGGGCGCAGGGCCGGGCGGATTCCCGGACCTGGGCCGACTACATCAATATCGGCATGGAGCACGGCGCCTTCGATATGGCTGGCCTTGCCGAGTATGTGCGCGGTCTCATCGACGGCGGTCCAACCAATTCCGGTCATCGCACGCCGGCCGTCATTGTCGAGGTGCCCGTGCGCGGCACCGACGTCGCCAGCGTCCACAGCAACAGCTGGCAATTCCGCCAAATTCTGGCCCGCGGTGTGCACGGCCTCTTGTTATGTCAGGCCGAAACGGCGGCGGCGGTGCGCGCCTTTTTGGCGGCTGCGCGCTACCCACATCACCTCGCAGGGGTCGACCCCAGCCTGCCGCCAGCGCTCGCGCGCATGCGCGGCGCCGGTGGCCTCTCGGCGAGCAACGATGCTCCGCCCTTACGCGCCTGCCTCGCCGTCGGCAGCCGTGGCCGCGGCTCGGAAGCGACCGCCGCCGCCGCTTGGGGCCTATCCGCGGCGGACTATATGGAGCGCTGCGATCCCTGGCCGCTCAACCCGAGGGGAGAATTGCTGCTGGGCGTCAAGATCGAGAGCCCGGAAGGGGTAGCCAATTGCGAGTCGATCCTGGAGGTGCCCGGCCTGGGTTTTGCCGAAATGGGACCAGGCGATCTCGGCCTAGCGCTCGGCTATCCCACCGTCCCGAGGCATCCCTATCCGCCCGAGATGCAAGAGGCCCGCAGACGGGTGTTTGCCGCTTGCAAGCGCAACGGCGTGGCCTTTCTCGAGGTCGGCTCGCCGGCCACCATCACAAGCCAATTGGACGAAGGCGTCCGGGTCATCGCAGGACAGGACGAGGAAACCGCCCGGATCGGCCGCGCGCACCAGCGTCGCGCCATGCCGGTCTAGCGCAACAGCCGTGCCTGCCTCAACACGGGATCGTCGCACCAGCCCCGCGGCTAGTTCGCCTGGAAATCGACGTCTCACCGAATCTGCCCTGCGGGAATTCAGCAGTGGTGCCCAGCCTAGCACAGAAAAGCGGCGCATCAGCCGCAGCCGGCCCTATGTGTTCACCTGCCAGTTTTTGCCGGCTGCGGCCTCAGCACAGGCAACGGAAGAGACACAGTAACAGCCTCACCGGCCCGATCGGGCTTGCTGCGCTAGCTCAATGCGGTGCCCACCCGAGGTGGTGGCTCGGGCCGCCGCGCACGTTCCGCGGCCGAGAGCCGCGCCGCCGCCACGCGCTCGCGCTGCGGTCCTCATTTCAGCGTAATGGCAAGTCCGCTCAAATCCACATTCGCGAGCAATCCGACCTGCCTACCGGTCAATTCCAGCACGGCGCCCTTCTGGTTGGTCAGCACGATACCACGGGCGCCGGTACCGACCGCGAGCCCGGCACCTGCCGCGCCATAAACGCCCGCGACATCGGACGGCCGGTAGATGTTACTCACCCTCCCGCGCAGCACCGTCTTGGAACCGCCGAAGACGAGCCCGTAGTCCAGGCCGCCGGTCGACAGTGCGTATTGCCTGCCGTGGAAGTTGAGGGTGCCGCTGCCACCCGAACCACCGATGATCCATCCGGCCTTGTAAATCGTGAGCGTGACAGTCCCGCTATCGGCAAGGGCGGGAGACAAGCCGACGACGGCAAAAAGTGTAAAAAGCGTCGCGCGAACGGCCGATGACATCCTCATGAGGCAATCCTCCCAGATGTTGTCAAAGCGGGTGAGGCGAATCAAACGAATCACAGCTGCCATCCTAACCGATCGATTAGGGAGGCAAGATGGTGATGGTGTCGGCACGGACAGCGCTTGGCTATCTAGGCGTGCAGTTTGCGGAAATTCGCATGGTCTGGGCGCCGTCCTAACCGCGCCGCGATCGCATGGAGCAGCGCCCCTTGCTTTCCCCAAACCATCAAAGATGCAGGGTATGGATGGCCAATCCGTGGCCACCGGAGCGAGCAAGCTCAGTCGCTTTATTCCTTCGGTGCGGCATAGCGCTTGCATGCGCGCCGTCGGTTCATCGAATGTGGCCAAAACTTCTGCCAGCGGCCGGCAGCGTCACAATGCCGGCGAGCCCTAGCCACGCGGGCGCTCGCCCAAACTCAGCCGTTGGCCAGTAAGCAAAGCCCACGACTACGCCGTCAGAATCCACCTTGGTCGCGTTTAATCGGTGGCCACACGGATCTTGGGCTATTGCGACTTAGGTCTGAACATTGCGGACCTAGGCCTGCGACCTCGATCTACCCCATGCACGTTACCCGAGCAGCGCCGAGCACAGATAACAATCATCCTTTAAATCGTGCAGCACGCTCAGGCGGGCTCCCTGCGCGTCTCGTCATGGACGCCACCGCTGCTTTGAGAGTGTTGCCCTCAGCAGCGTAGCTATCTGCAGTTAGGTAGCATTCGCAGGGATGGGCGAGATGGCGACGGTTCAATGGGGTTCTTCCGACACGAACCCGATTTCGATTACGAGTGCCCCAGGGCTGCAGTTTGCTCCCGCCATCGCCGACAATGGCGGTACGGAATTCGGCGTCGCCTGGGTCGCGGACGACACCATCACCGTCAAGTTTTTCGATGAACAAGGCCTTCCCAGCGCGGCTCTCCCGACGACAATTGTTACCGATGGTGTCTATGGATCAAGCTCCGTTGCTGCCACGGTGGCCGATGTGCACATGTCGGCAGGCGGCGTGGGCGGCTATGGGGTGGTATGGGAGGAGTCGGCCGCGGGGCAGCCATCGCTCATCCAATTCCGATACATTGCGGAAACCGGCCTGTTCGGACCCGAGGTTTCCGTTTCTGCGACGGCCTCCGGGGTCAATCAACATGATGCCGCGGTTGCTGGCTATTCAAAAGACGATCCCACTGGCCGGCCAAATGTCGAGGGCTTTGCCGTTGTCTGGGTCGAGTCCGCAGTCGGAAACCCCGATCAGGCAAATGGCCAGATTGTTTTTCAGAACATTGGAATCGCGCTCGACCGGCGCAAAGATCCAATCGCCAACCCTACAGCGGCGGGGTTGGATGGCCGTCCGCCGGCCGACCCAACGGGAGGCGGTAGCAACACCCAAACTGTGATTGGGTTTGGCCGCGACCCGTCGGTCGCCGTTGCCGATGATGGTTCAACGGCAATCACTTGGGTTGATGTCAGCAACAATATCCACCTGCGCACCTACGACGACACGGGTGTTCAGGTCACCGACATCACGGTCGCCGGGGCAGCGACAGCGCCGGCGGGCAAACAACATGTACTGGCGCTGGTGGGCGGCGAAATCGTCGTTGCCTGGGTGGCAGATGCAGATCCCGGCGCGGGTGTCAATGAAGTTGTCCGCTATGAGGTGCTTGCCCCGGGTGCTGCCGTGGGAGCTTTTGCGGCAGGCCCCATACAAACCGTCAGCACCGATTTCCCGGACACCGTCGCTGGCCATGATTTTGTCATGGCCGCTTTACCCGACGGCGGCGGCTTTGCCCTGACCTGGAATGCCCTCGATGCCGGCCATACCGCTATTTTCACCAGCAGTTTCACGGCCGGTGGCGTCGCCATGGACGCCGAGGTGGTCCACGGCGCCATCGATGCTTCTGGCGTCGCCACGGCAGGATTGGTGGGTGACCGAATCGTCGCTGTATACGAGGACAACAGTGCGCCAGGAGATGCCAGCAACATTTCCGCGCAAATCTTTGATACACGCACCCAGCCCAATGGCGCAGACATTCTGCCGCCAGGTCCCGGCGAGCCGCCGAATCCGGGGCTCGTGCTCATCGGCGACCTGCCGGGTGGTGGCGGTGGTGGTGGTGGCGGTGCCGCAGGTCCTCCTGACGTCCTGGTCGGTACGATCGGCAACGACGTCATTGACGGCAAGCTCGGCGCCGATACCCTCGACGGCGGCCTTGGCAACGATGTGATTGTTGCCGGCGCCGCAAGTGACATCATCGATGGTGGCGGCAACTCCTTCGTAACGGCCGCGGGTGGCACGCTCGCGGATGGAACCGCGCTCGCTACTGGCGGCGACACCGTCATCTTTAGCGGTGCCTTCAGCAACGACGGTGACGATACGAACGACGACTACAGCATCACCTACACCGGTCCAGTCGACGGCAGCGGCACCTTCATCGTGACCGACCTGCGCGCCGGCGCGCCGGACGGCATCGACACGATCCGACATGTGGAATTTTTTGAGTTCGTCACTGCTGAAGGTGTGCACGAAACCATCCGCACGTCCGACCTGGTCGGTCAGGCCGCAACCATTACGCCCGTGTCCGGGTGGGGCAATGATAACACCTTCGATTTTTTGGTCGTGCATGACACGCTCGGTCAGCAGAGCCTGCCTGCCGCAACCGGCAGCGCCGAGGGTGGGCCAACGCTTGCCTGGATCTCCAATAACGGCGTCGAGGCGCAGTTCTACACCAATCTAGGCGAACCCCAAGTCGCGGCTGCAGAGGTTGCGAGCCGCGTGGTCGTTAATCCCGATCCTACCGGCAAAAGCAACGTCCTCATCACAGATGGTATCGCCGGGCTGGCAGTCGCCTGGCAGCAGGACCTCGGCAGCGGTCTCAGCGCGCTCAAGATGCGGGGTCTCGGCGCCGAGGGCGGCGTGCCGTTCGGCGAGGAAATTACCATTGGCGACCCTGCATTCAGCAATCACAGCCTGCAAATTGCAGGCTACACATTCCCGGTTGGCGTCCAGGTTCCCAAGCCGCACGGTGATACCGCCGACACCATCGATGGCGTCGCCGATGGCGTCAATGCCGTTTGGGTATCATCCGTCCCCGGCGATACCTCGGGGTTCGGCCAAATTTTGCTGCAGCGCTATGAGATCATCACCGATGATCTCGGCACCGCGGTCGATATGTTGGCCGCTGGCAGCGACGGTCAGGCCGAAGGCCATGACTTACGCACCGACACTGACCGCGCCGCACTTCAGGCCGCGGGTACGCTCAACGATGATCCAATCGTGCTCGCGGCGCGAGGCCGCGATCCGCAGGTGACAGGCCTGCACACGGGCGAAACCGTGGTGACGTGGATTGATGAGGACGGGCACGTCCAGGCGCAGCTGTTTCCTCCACAAGGCATTTCCGTACCGTCGGACGTATTGACGGCCACCGACTATACCAACGTCAACGTCTTGCTCGATCAGATCGTGGCTAGCGTTGCCCCCGATCTCAATGGCCATCCCAATCTGCAGGTTGCCCAACTCGGCGCCGGCAACTTCGCCATCATGTGGCTGGAAAACGGTGCGGCCGGTCCCGAGCTGCACGGTATCTACTATACGTTGCCGCCCGACGCTGCAGCCTTGGAAGTCGTGCTCCCGGGCGGGGAGGGATGGACGGCGATTCCGATAGCACCTATTCCGCTCCACGCGGGGTTCACGGGAGAGTTCCACCTTGCCGGCCTGGGCGAAGACAATCCCGATATCGTTCTCACCTACACCGCCACCGATGTGGACGGCACGACGGGCGTCTATGCCCGTCATATCGATGGCCTCGCCAATGGTGCGCCCGAACAGGTGTTCGGATCGAGCCCAGACTTCCTCGTCAATACCACGACGGCAGGCAATCAAACGGGTGGTGCCGTCGCTGGCATGGTCGGCGATCGCGCTATTATCACCTACTTCGACGAGAATACGGGCGATACGCTCGCCCGCATTGTCGATATCCGCGAGCCCGGCCAGCTGCTGCAAGGCGACCGCATTCGCGACATCGACGGCGACGGTCTCAACGCCGGCGATCGCATCGATGGTCGGCCCGACATTCTGGTCGGCACGGTTGGTGACGACATCGTCATCGGCGATCTCGTCGATCCTGCTTTGGGCGGCATTGCCGGCGTCAGGTTCGACAATACGGATGGCCAAGACGACGACATCGCCGGAGGGCTGGGCAACGACGTGCTGTTCGGCGGCGGCGGTAGCGACACCATCGACGGCGGCAGAGATCTGCACACACCCGGAGATGTGCGGGATCCCACGGTTTCCGATGCATCGCCCACGCACTACGTCGATACCGCGGTTTTCCAAGGCAACCAGCTGGATTATGCCGTCACCATCAACGGCGACGGCTCCTACACCGTTATCGATGCGCGTTTCGATGATGGTCGCAACATCGTCGATACATTGGCCGACGGTACCGCCAATATCGATGGCCTCGACTTTGTGTCGAACATTGAGCAATTGCTGTTTCTCAACAACGATCCGAATGGTCAGGTGCTATTCGATCTCGCCTACAACGGCATCACGCCGTCGCTGACGAGCGGTGGTCATACCGTGCTCGACTCGAGCGCGCTCTATACCCTGCCCGACGAGGACCTTCGTGTGACAGGCAATGTCGATGCTGACGGCATTGGCGGAGCCGGTGGTATCGAAACCGTGGAGACCCCTGTTGGCTGGGGCCTGACGCAAGAAGTCGCAGACCATGGATTCGACATCGTGGGGACGGCCGGGGTCGATGACGGAATCGTCGAACGCAACCCCGTGCTGGCCACGACCGAGGGCGGCTTTGTCGCCTCTTGGCTAACCGACGCCGGCCCAGGCCTGGTAGCGATCCATGTCGTGGCCTTCGATCCCATCGGCGTACCGGTCCCCGTGGCCACAGGGGGTGGAGTCATCGACGTCACCAGCAACGCTCGAGCCGACGTACCGCCGGCGGTGGGTGGCATCGGCGCGGGTCCCGTCGCAACTTGGGTAGAGACCGATGCGAACGGTATCGACCACCTCAAGTTGCAGGTCTATGACGCCGCCGGCGCCCCCGTTGGCGATTCAGGTGGCATCGACGTAGCCATCGCCGGCGATAGCAGTCCCGGTCATTTCTCACAGCTAGCGATCGGTAATCCGCAGCTGCGTGATGTCATCGCTGACGGAACCGCGAACGACGCCGATCCTGTCGAACTCGACGATCAGGTCGCGGTCGCCTGGGTGCAGGATGCGGATCCCAGCAGTCACAACGGCGCAATCATGTTCCAGCGCTGGGCAGTGCCGACCAACAATGATCGCACCACGGGCGCCCCAATCGCCCTGGGCCTCGATGGCCAGTTTAATGACGGCAATAACGATCCCGTGCAGCTGAGCGTCACCGACGCCGACGGCAATTTGCACTTGGCCGTCGGTCACTCACCCGTCATCACCGGGGTAGAATCGGGCTGGACCATCGCCAGTTGGCTTGAGGATTCGCCGGTCGGCACGCACCTGCACGGTGTGATCCTTGACACCCTGACCGGCAATCAGCTGCTGGAAATTGCGCCCCCTGACGCGATCGCCGATGGGACGCATGCCTACCTGTTCGGCGCCGGTGACCCGTCCGATATCGTCGTCGGCTGGCTGACGCCAGCGGACGGTGGTGGCTTTGACCTCAAGGCGTCGATCTACAAGCAGGCGAGCGATTCGTTCATCTCCGAAACGTTCACCCTCAAGCACTTCGACACGGCTACGGTTCCAAAGGACGTCTCATTTGCCGTCGCCGGTGAAGGCAACCTGAGCCTGCTCGTGACCTGGCATGGTGATGATGGCACGGGCATCGATCCTACGGGCGTTCATGGCCAACGCTACAGTTTTGAAGATGGAACGCCAGTCGGTCACACCTTCGACGTCGTCAGCGGTCAAACGACGACCGATAGCTCTACCCTAGTCGGCCTGCTCGATGGTCGCTTCGGCGTCGCCTACACGCAACAGGATGTTGGCGGTGACGTCGACGTGCATGCCAGACTCTTCGATACCAACGACAGCATCGCCCCGATCATCGGCAGAGACGCCGGCGGAGCGGCAGACCAAAACCCTGGCACGGTCTTCGACGACATTATCGATCTGCGTGATCGTGCCGACGAAGGTCACGGCGGTCTCGGCAACGACGTGGTCATGGGCGGCTGGAACGACGATGTCCTATTCGGTGAGGCCGGCAACGACGTGCTCGTCGGCGGGACTGGCACCGACATCCTGATCGGCGATAGCGGTGATGACCTGCTGATGGGCAATCACGGCCGTGACTACGTAAGCGGTGGCGACGGTATTGACACCATCTCCTTCCAGGGCGAGCTGCGCGCGGTCACCATCGACCTTGCGCAAGGTGTCGTCACAAGCGATGCGGCCCATAACGCCGTGATTCTTCCCGCTGCCGGCGACATTGTCGGGCTCCCTGCCAATGCCGATACCGACGCCAGCATTGAGGACCTGATCGGTCTAGTTGTAACCGATCCGGTCACAGAGGTATCCACCTTCACCTCGACGCATGACGTAGAGAACGCCTACGGAGGTTTGGGCAATGACATCCTGATCGGCGATGGCAACGACAACGTCCTCACCGGTGGTGGTGGCAACGATACCTTTGATGGTGGCGGCGGCACCGATACCGTGGTCTTGGGCGGCAGTGTTACGGACTTCACGTTCGCCTTCGACGGAGCGACCTTCACCATTGCCGACCATTCGCACGGCACCACCCTGTCGGCCACCAACGTCGAGCTGTTCCAGTTTGCGGACGGCATCCGCACCGCGGCCGACCTGAGCGCCATCATCGCCGGGGGAACGGGCAACCTGGCTCCCGTGATCGGCGGCGGCGACGCCTTAGCGTTGACCGTACCCGAGAACACCACGGCCGCGACCACGGTCACCGCCACGGATCCGGAAAGTAGCGCGATCACCTTCAGTATCGCTGGCGGCTCGGATGCAGCCTCCTTCACGATCAACCCGACGACGGGAGCTCTCTCGTTCGTCGCGGCGCAGGATTTCGAGCATCCCGCCGACGTCGGCCACAACAATGTCTACGACGTGATCGTGGCGGCATCTGATGGATTCCTGTTCGATACGCAAGCCATCGCCGTAACGGTCAGCAATGTCGCTGAGGCAAACAATCCGCCCGTCATCACTTCCAACGGCGGCAATGCGACCGCGGCCGTATTGGTTGCGGAGAACACCGCCGTGGTTACTACCGTGACGGCGACGGACCCCGACGGCGACGTGCTGAGCTACAGCCTCACTGGTGGCCTCGATCAGTCGAAGTTCCAAATTAACGCCACGACCGGCGCCCTGTCGTTTATTGCGGCTCCCAACTTCGAGGTTCCGGCGGCCGCTGGCGGCGGCAATTTCTATGACGTGATTGTCTCGGTTTCCGACGGGACCACCAGCGACGCGCAGCAGATTGCGGTGACCGTGACCGACGTCAATGAGGCGCCGACCATCACCTCCAACGGCGCTGGTCCCACGGCCAGCGTAGCGGTCGCGGAGAACACCGCGGCCGTCACCACCGTTACTGCGACGGATGCAGATGCAGGGGCGAACATTGCCTACAGCCTCGCCGGCGGCGCCGATGCGGCGCTGTTCACGATCGACGCTGGCTCGGGTGCGCTGTCCTTCTTGGCAGCACCTGATTTTGAGGCCCCAGCCGATGCCAACCATGACAACGTCTACGACGTCGTGGTGCGCGCTTCCGACGGCACCCTGACCGATACGCAGGCGATTGCGGTGACGGTGACCGACATGCCGGATGGCGACATCGCACCGGCAATCGCTTCGCCGAACACCGCCTCGATTGCCGAGAACAGCACGTCCGTCCTCACCGTGACCGCGGCCGATCCCGATGGGTCCTCGCTCGGATTCAGCGTGGTGGGCGGCGCCGATGCGGCCCTGTTTGCAATCAATGCGGCCACGGGAGCGCTGTCCTTCCTGTCAGCGCCCGACTTCGAGGCACCTGCCGATGCCGATCACGACAATGCCTATGAGGTGATCGTGCGCGCATCCGACGGCACGCTGTTCGATGAGCAGGAGATCACGGTCAACGTGACCAACGTGGCGGGTCTCAGCCTGACCGGCACCGCGGCGGCCAATACACTGAGCGGAGGCGGAGAGGAGGATACGATCATCGGCCTTGGTGGCAACGACACCCTGTCGGGAGCTGGTGGCAATGACCTGATCGATGGCGGTGCCGGGGCGGATAACCTCAATGGCGGTGACGGCAACGATACCATCGTCGGGAGCGTTGGTGCCGACATCATCAATGGCGCGGGCGGTAATGACGTCATCCTCTACACCGTTGGTGATGGTGGCGATACGATCGTGGGCGATGCCGGTCTCGATACGCTCAACATCAGCGGCACCGCAGGCGACGACACCCTGAGCGTGGTGCTCGCCGGCGGCGTCGTGACCGGAGTCGGCGGTGGTTCGTTGAGCACCGTCGAGACGGTCAACGCCGACTTGGACGGCGGCAACGATTTGTTGAGCTATGGTGCCACCACTACCGACAATATCACGGTCGATTTGGCGGCTGGCACGGCCTCCGGCTTTGCCGCAATTAGCGGCGTTGAGAACGTGACGAGTGGGTCCGGCAATGACCTCTTGCTAGGCGATGCTGGACCCAACTCGCTCAATGGCGGGACGGGCAACGACACGCTCATGGGCGGTCTTGGTCTCGACACGCTGACGGGCGGCACGGGTATCGATACGGTATATTATGCCAATGAGACCGACGCCATGGTCGTCAACCTCACTTTGAACACGACTAGTCGCGCGGCGGACGCCGTTGTCGAGGACGTGCTCTCGGGGATCGAAAACGCCATCGGCGGGGCGGGTGGCGATACCATCACGGGCAGCACAGCCGGCAATCTCTTGGACGGCGGTGCCGGCAACGACAGTGTGGACGGTGGCGCCGGCAACGACACGGTCCTGGGTGGTGAGGGCCACGACACGCTGATCGGTGGCGCCGGCGTGGACTCCATCGACGGCGGCGCGGGTAACGATCTGATCATCGGCGGTGCCGGCAACGACCTTCTTTCCGGTGGTCTCGGTGACGACACGTTCACCTACCTCTTCGGCGACGGCGCGGATGTGTTCGACGGCGGCGACGGCAGTGACACGCTGAATATTCTGGGCACCGCGGGTGCCAACGCGCTGGCCGTGGCCTGGGATGGAATCTCGATCGTTTCCTTTACCGGCGGCACGCTGATAGGCATCGAGCACCTGACGGCCAATCTGGACGCCGGCGTGGATGTGCTCAGCTACGCCGGGGCCACGGCTAATGTCACTGTGAGCCTGCTAGCCGGCACGGCCTCTGGGTTCGACTCCATTGTGGGAATCGAAAACGTCACCGGCGGTTCCGGCAATGATACGCTGATCGGCGACGATGGCGCCAACGTGCTCGCGGGAGGTGCTGGCGACGACACCTACTTTGTGGGTGCCGGCGACACCGTCACGGAAGGCTCCGCCGCCGGTATCGACACCGTAAACAGCACGGTCAACTTCACGCTCGGCGCCAACGTCGAGAACTTGCAGCTGGTCGAGGGCAGCGGCGATATCAGCGGCACCGGCAACACACTTGCCAACGTCATCATCGGCAATTCCGGTAACAACACTATCGATGGCGGTGCCGGCAACGACAGCATAACCGGCGGTGCCGGCGACGACATTATGACGGGTGGTACCGGTAACGATCTGTTCGTATTCGCCGCGGGCTTCGGCAACGACGTTGTCAACGGCTTTGATGCCAACCCGACCGGCGGACAAGACCTGCTCGACGTGACCGCCTACCACCTCAATGCCGCCAATTTTGCGGCGAACGTGTCGATCGAGCTGTCGGGTGCCGATACGATCGTCCACATCGGCGTCGACACCATCACGCTGACGGGCGTCAACGGTGTCGGCGCCAACGCGGTCACCATCGACGACTTCAAACTGGTTTGACGGACTTGAAGAGCGGCCTCCGAGCGAGGCCGCTTTCGGTGACTGGCATGACGGCAAACATCAGATCTTTTTCGAGTGCCGGCCCACGTTTGCATCGGTGCTGCTGTTCCCATGGGACCCTGCGTCGGTCGCGTCGCCTTCTACTAAAGACGAGTGACCGGGGCCAAGGTATCGGAAAGTGCATTTTACTTAAGTCCAGTCGCGGCGAAGACCTTTGGTCCTAGAACAGCTCGGGACTGGCCGAAAGGAGCTAGCCGCATGGGCGTAAATTTCGACACCGACCGTTGGCTGTTGCGCGACACCCAGCGTCAAGGCGAGGTTTGGCAACGGTGAGAGCCGCCATAGCTGGCCCAATCCGAATTGCCATTGTCGACCCCCATCCGATGTTTCGGACCGGGGTCGTGCAAACCGTCGCCGCCTCAGGCCTTTTTCAGATCGTGGCCGAGGGCGAAACGGCGGCGGACGCGCGTCGCGTGGTGCGCGAGCTGGCTCCCGATATTTTGCTTCTCGACATCTGTCTGACCGAGAATGGCTTTGATGCGGTTCGCGATATTTCGAAGATCTTTCCGCCCTGCAGAATTGTCGTGCTTACCGCCATCGACGATGCACTGAGTGTGTCCAACGCCTTGGCATTGGGGGTGAAGGGCTACATCCTAAAGGGTGTTAGCGGTTCGGAACTCATCAATGGCTTGCAAACGATTCATAACGGCCTACCGTTTCTTACGCCGGATCTGGCGTCACGATTGTTGATCGATACACGTGGCGGGCCTCTGTTTAGGCCGCTCGAAGCCAAGCCACTTGCGAGGCTCACCTATCGGGAAAAGCAGGTTCTCGATCGGCTATCAAAAGGAATGACCAACGACGAAATCGCAAAGAATCTTGGGCTCAACATCAAAACCATAAAATCTTACATCACTCAGGTCTTTCGAAAACTAAATGTCAATAACCGCGTACAGGCATTGAAGATTGCTCAGAACGTCAATGCCGACTAGCGCGCAGCGCCAGCGGCGAGGCAGGGTTCGGCGCAACCGCTCGAATTTGGCGCCGCACCAGCACTGACCGCACACTAACAAAAATAACAGCGGCCCCGGCGCCCTTGGACCCAGCAGCGCCGGCGGCGAAGTCGCATCCCGATCGATCTGGGTGGGGCCGCGTCGACCGGCTCAAGGCTTGGAGAGGATCAGGGGGGTCGTGCAGTCGTCTTCGACAGTCCTCATAAAGGAGCGCTTGCGTCGCGCCCCCCGTAAAAATCCTCCGTCAGCGGGACGCTAGCGACGACCTTCCACACGTCGCGGTCACTGACCGGCTGGTCCCTCGTCCAGCGCGCCAGCAACCCGCTCGCCTGCCGCTTGTGCCCGGTCGATCTCGACGCTGATCCTGGTTGCTTTTTTAGGCAAAAAGCCCTCCCGTGGCCTTTCTGGCCGGAGGGGGAATTTCGGCCGGTGCGGTCGAGCGCACCGTCGTCGCCGAAAAAAGGGTAAATCCGTAGGGAACCAACCTTCCGCCTCGGCGTTTACCCGCTGTCGAGACTGGACGCTAAGAACGCGCCTGTGGTGCCGCCCTGGTATCCGCCTCGACCCATCTGCCGTGATGGACGCTAAGAACGCGCCCCTGCCAAGAGGCGCCGCCCTGGTATCCCGGCAGGAAGTTTGGAAGGCAGGGCACCCACCCGCACCGGGCGTCCTGCCTTTCTCATTTCAGTTTCGTTCCTGTTTTGTCCTGGATCGGGCAATGGCGTGGGGTGGCCTTTGCGCCATTTCCAGGCCCGCCTGCGGCGCATTTCCGCGGGCGCTTCGCCGATGGGCCAACCACCGCGCGTGCGACCTCGCCGCACGCAGGAGCGTCTGTGCGTTCCAATCTCCGTGCAGGCGAGGAGCTCGGAAGATCCCAGGGAGCGTGCCAATCGCGTGGTCTCTTTCGGCAAACGTGAGCGCCAGCCTTATCGACCGGTTCGAGGCACGGTGGCCACTTTGTTGCCGACGAATAGGGGATGAGGAGGCTGAAGACGGCCTACGTCCTATTCCCCCGAAAACCTTGGGAACGACCGGCAAGGGGGAGGCAGGCGTTTCGCATGAGCGTCGCAAAATGGATCTCGATGCCGATCGCGGTACTTATCGGCAACTAGCCCACTCTATTCGCCGCGGCGAAGTCCGCACGGCGTAGTCAGGTGCCATCGACCGAGTTGACGGGGGAGGTTTCGAGAACGCTGCGGGACGCGTTGAGGGTTGCTGATCGGGGCTCGCGCGGCGCGTGCCGCAGCAGGCTATGGGCCGCGCGTTGTGATCGTGCCCGTCATGAGCGCCAGCATCGCGGCCTGGGGATAGCTGGCTTGGAAGGCGAGCCTGATCTTGCCCTTGAGCTCCTCGACGCGCACGGCAATCTTCACGAACGTGCGCCTAATGGTCTCGAGCGTAGCGCCGCGCCAGCGTGAGCGCTTGGGCGCCGCGCGGCGCAACGCGTGCAGCAGCCAGTAGGCGCCCATGTGCAGGAAAAGGCGGAACTGGTTGGCCTCCCAGCGCGAGCAAGCGGTCTTGTGCGAGCGCATCGTGCGCTTCATGTCCTTGATCAGGTTCTCTGCCGAGCCGCGCTGGCAGTAGACCTTCTCGTAGAGCGTCTTGCCGCGTCCTTTAAGGTTGGTGACGATGAAGCGCGCATCTGAGCCGATCTCGGTGGCCTCGATACGCGCGATCACCTTCTCGTTTCGGCTCCAGCTTCGTGCGGCGTAGGAGAACTCGTGGAAGCGGCGTACTTTGCGCTGGAGGAAGGAGCGGCGCGCCTCGCACTGGGCGAGCCACGGCGCGGCGATCTCCTTCAGCTTCTCGTTGATGGCGAGGCCAAGGATGTAATCGCAGCCCGCCTCGTACAGAAAGTCCAATGTTTCCGGGCTCAAGTAGTGGCTGTCGCCGCGCACCAGAATGCTGACCTTGGGCCAGTGCTTGCGGATGCGGCGGATCACATGGGCTAGGATGCGCGCCGTCACTTCACCCGAGGGGCGCTTGCCGGGGCGCAGGAGGGACAGAATCGGCTTGCCCGACGTTGCTTCGAAGATGTGGATCGGCTGGAAGCAAGTGCAGTCGAAATGTGCGTTGAAAAGCGCCAGCTCCTGCTGGCCGTGCGTGGGATCATCGGTGTCATCGATGTCCAGCGTGATGGGCCTGCGGTGGCCGTGTCCAGCTGCGGCACGCGACGTCGATCAGGTTGAGTCCGACGCGGGTGAGTGCGCGCCAGTCAGGCTGATTCTCCAGCCGCGACAGGGTTTGGCTGGCTCATCAGGTTGGCGCCGCTGTCGGGCGCTCGGCCGATGGCGATCTTGAAGGCTGGATCGGAGCGTAAGACATCGATTTCGTCACAATCCTCGTAGCCCGCCGCGATCATCACCATGCGCGAGAGCACCATGTCGGCGTAGCTGTGCTGCACCCGCGCCGGATCGCGTACGCCCTTGAGCGGTGCCGAGATCGCCTCGGCAAGGCCGAGCCGCAGCGCCGCCTCGCGCAGCACCACAACGCCGCCGTCCGATGAGAGCCGGCCGGCATCGAACGTTGCTGTGAGAAGCTTGCCTGCAACCGGTGACAAACCAGGTAGAAACGGCGTAGCGTCAATCATGAGGGCGGCGATCGCGTTGTTGGTGCACGAGGCTTCGTCTCGACAGCGAAACCTTACGTGATTCCAATGCGCTGATCTCCGCTCCTCGCTTCATCTCCCACGGCGCAGTGAATAGTTCAGGCTCTTATGTCCGCTCGTGTCAACGCCTGGACGCGCGTCTTCATCCGCTTGCGCGGCATTCATGCTGATCGATGCCCAAGGCAGACGACAGGAGGAATGGACGACGGTTGATCCGGCTCTTATCCGCGGGTTGGGTACCGCATGACCAGGGTTCGTCGCGGGGCTTCCTAGCGAACGAGCGTGAGTTGTCGCGTCAGCAACGATTGCAGACGCGATACCTGCTTCAAACCTGCGAATGCGAGGGCTCCCCACCCCTCCACATCCTGTCGTCCGCGTTGGACACCGATATCTCGCTTTCTCCAGTGTCTCCTCTTCTCGTTGAAAAGTTATCGGTTGCCGTCAGGCCACCTTGGGCTCGACCAGTCGTGCGATGGCCCAGATGAATCCCACCAGCTCACGAGCCACCGCGACGATCGCCTTCGGCGCCGACTTGCCGCCCGCCGTGAGCTTGCGGTAGCGCCCCGCCAGTCTCACCTGCGCCTTCCAGGCAATGGCCCGGATCGGCTCTGGAAGACCTTTCATTCGTTCACGGATTATTTGCGTCACTCGCGCCGGATGTCGGTAGGTCCAAGCCGCCTCTACCAGACAGGTGCGTGCCAAGCTGTTACCGGTTTTTGTGATGGGGCCTCGTTTGATCGTCGCGCCACTCGAATGTTCAGAGGGGTTGAGCCCTAAATACGCCATCAGCTGACGCGGGTTCTGAAACCGGCTGAAATTGCCGACCTCGGCCACGACAGTGGCAGCCACCAGGATCGACACGCCGCGCAAGGCTTGCACTGCTGCGACTACCGGAGCCAGCGTCCACCGCGGCACCAAATCGACAATGGCTTGCTTTAAGCGATCGCACAGCTCCTCAGCCCGTTCAATACGGGCCAAAAGCTCCTCGAGCACGAGATGCTGCGCCGGTTGAGCGAACGTCTGCTCGCCAAGCCAGCGACGGTGCGCCTTGGTCCAGTGCTTGCCGGGAAAGCTCCGTCCGTGCCGCAACAGGAAGCTATGCAGCTGTTGGCGCGCCTTGCGCTGGTCCTTCATGGCCAGCGCACGCATGCGAACCAGATCCCGCATCGCCTCGTGGGCTTCGTCAGGGACCCATACTTCCGTCAGCTGACCGGCACGCAGCGTTTGCGCCAGTGTCATCGCATCACGCCGATCGGTCTTGACCTTGTCTCCGACCCTGCGCGGGATCAGAGAGGGGGCGACCACGTCGCACCGGTGTCCCAGACCCGTTGACAGCCGATACAGAGTGTAGCCCATCGGTCCGGCCTCATAGGCCAGGTGCAGCCTTTGTCCACCCTTGCGGAGCTTCTTCAGGAGCGACTGGATTGCCACTGGCGTGTTCGCAATGGTTCCGTAGAAACGCACGTCCGCAGAAGCTCGCGCCTCTACCGTCGCCACCGCAATCGTTTTCTTGTGGACGTCCAGTCCCACAAACATCGTCGGCATGCTAGCTTCGTTCATGATCCGCTCCCCGTGTCTGGGGATAGGCTCCGCTCTGCGGAGTAACCCCCGTTGCGCTCACGCGCCTTAGTCGACACGTCGGGGCGGGTCACTCACTTCTTGACCCGAATCCCCAGCGGACATGATGGTCTAGGCGATCAAGTTGTCGAGTATGACTTGGTTTCGAGAAGACTCACGCCTTGTCCGCATTCGAAGACGAGAAATCACCCGGATTGCGAGCATCAATATGATCGAACCGGATAGAGTTGTTACCTGAAAGAAGTTCGCCCAGGTGCAGCAAAGGTTGGGGGTTAATGCCCAAGCCTGCGATAGCGCATCCTTCTATTGCGGCATGGGATCAGTAACATGCAGCGCGATCTCTCGCGCCGAGGTTGTTCATGGACAGTTGAAAACGCCGCCGCAGCGTTCTGCCAATGGCATCGACCCCAAGCGTGGCGAGCACTGTGACGGCGATCAGCACCAGCGCCCGGTCGATGCGAATTTCAACGATGGCGCTGTCAACATAGTAGCCGAGCGTACGCACGCCAAGAATGCCGACGATGGCAGACTCGCGCAAGATGATCTCCCAGCGATAGAAAGTGTAGGCCAAGAAGTTCCCGTAGACTCGCGGTACGTATTCGTAGCTGTAGAGATTGAGCCCGCTGGGTGCGTCTGGTCGCAGTGTCGGCGTCAGTGCGTCGGCCTGCCGACCGATGAGGTGGGCGATGATCGCGCCGTTGTGCAACCCTAGCGCAATGACGGCTGGCAGCATCGAGGGTCCCAGCATCTGCAGAAAGATGTAGACCAGCATGTATTCCGGCGTCGAGCGTCCGACCACTAGCAACAGGTGCCCACCGAGACTACCGGCCCTGCCCAGAAGACGCGGCACGATCATCGGGAAGCCCACGAGCGCGACCAGCATGGTCACGGCGAGGGCCATCTGCGCGACGATAACCGTATTCCATAGACCGGGCAGCGCTTGCGTCGAGAACAACGCCGAGAGCCAGCGTGCGAAATCGCCCCAGGTCGACGCCCGGAGCAAATCACCGTTGCGCAGCGGCGCCGGGACAATCTCATGCGTCAGAAATCGAATTAGGTTCTCGACGTGGAACGGCGGGCCCTGCAGGCTGAAGAGCAGCGCGAAGGCGCCCACCACATAGACCGGGACCAGCACCGACCGCAGCCAGACCCGGATCGAGGCAATGAGCAGATAGTAGACGAGTAGGATGCCGGCGACCGTTTGGTACTGACCGATTTTGAAGAACGCGTCGAGCTCAAAGCCCAGCGTCGGCAAGCCGACGAAGCCCAGCACCGCGCTCGAGCGCAAGCCGCACTCGAGGCGGTAGAGAGTATAAATGCGGAACGGCGCCAATGCCATCGGCAGCCGAGCATAGATGAAGCGCGAGACCGTGTCGGTGCGCGGTGGCAGTACCTCGTCGGGGCGGCGGTCGGCCTCCTCCAGCATCTCCGCATAGACCTTAGCGAACACGCCGGCGTAGGGGAGCGCGATCGCCAGCGCGCCGGTGATGGCGGCGGGTCCGAACACCTGGAGGAACAGCAGCGCCCAGAACAGCTCGTGTACCGCTCGCAGCGTCGCCGCCAGGCCGCGCGCGAACCGCCAGTGATGGATTGTCGCCAGCAACAGGCCGGACAGCGCGCCGATAAACACGCCGGCAACTCCAAACGCAACCGTGTAGGCCACCGCCCAGGCGAGCGAGCTGATGCCGCCGAGGTCGGGCGACAGGAAGCCGGCGAGAAGCTTGAGCACATGCGCCCAGGGGTCGCGCGTGGTTACGGCCAAGTCGGAAAACGGTAGCATCGCCAGCGCCACCAGCAGCACCCCGATGCCGATTTCGCGGCGGCCAATTGCCTCCTTTAGGTCAGTCCGCATACAAGGCCTCGACGCTGCGGCGCTCCACCGCGCGTGAAGGAGAGTCGAGCACGATGCGGCCACCCTGCAGTCCGACGATGCGGTCGCAAAAGGCGAGCGCCAAATCGACGTCGTGCAAGGCGAGGAGCATCGTGGAAAAGCGGGAGCGGAGGGCCTCGAGCACCAAGGCAGTCTGCTTCTCGTCAATGGCCGACACGGGCTCGTCTGCGAGGATGATGCTGCCGCCGCGGAACAGCGCGCGCGCAATCGCCGTGCGCTGCTTCTGCCCACCTGAGAGGCGCTCCACGGCGCGATACATCTCCTCTTCCAGCGCGATTTCGGCCAGGATCGGCCGGATGGCGTCGACCTCGCGCCGCTTAGGGTGGATGAGATTGGCGAGATTGTAGAACGTGGAGCGTTTGTCCAGCTGCCCCATGTACACGTTGTGGAACACGCTGAGCGGTAACACCAGTGCGTGATCCTGCGGGATCAGCGCCACCTCCCGGCCATTGTCGATGAGGCGCCGGTAAAGATAGTTGATCAGGGTTGACTTGCCTGCACCGCTGCGGCCAAGGATGGCGATGCGCTCACCTTCCTCCACCGACAGCTCTACGTCGACAAGGACGTCACGGTCCTTCCAGCCGATTGTCTCGTGCTTGAGTTTGATCAATGTCATCCATCGATCAAGTTCAGCAAGCGCGCCGTGTCCTCGACCGCCTGATAGTCCTTGTTGGTCGCCGGGATGAATCTCTTGCGCGGGAACGTGGAGAGAAGCTCCGGGTCGCTCATCTTTAGCAGCGCAGCTTGAACCCTATTTGTGAAGCCGGCGCCAAAAGTCTTGTCGGCATCACCGCGAATGGACCAGTTATAGTCAGGGAAGGGCGGAGTCTTCCAGATGATGCTGACCTTGCTGGTGTCGACCTTGCCGGCCTTCAGGGCAGCCTCGTAGACCGTGAAGTCGACCGCACCGATCTCGTAGGCGCCCGAGGAGACCAGCTCTATGGTCTTGGTGTGGTCGCCGGAAAAGCCGACGCGGGAGAAGATCTTCTCCGGATCAGTCTTGAAGATCTGGCGCAGGTGGTATTCGGGCATCAGTCTGCCAGAGGTCGAACCTTTCGAGCCGAACGTGAAGGTCTTGCCTTTCACCTCGTCCCCCAAGGTCGTCTTTTCCTTGAGGCCCGTGCTGGAGTGGGCGATGAAATAGGTGACAAATGCCGTGTCCTCCTCGCCCTGCGCGATGGCAATTGAGCCCGGCACCGCCAGCCGCGCCTGCACACCGGTCAGCCCGCCGAACCAGGCAAGTTGCACGTTGCTGTTCTTGAAAGCGGTCACGGCTGCCGGATAGGTCTTCACCGGCACGTATTTCACGGGCACGCCAAGCTCCTTCTGCAGATACGCCGCGACCTTGTTGAACCGCTCCAGCAGATAGGTTTCATCCTGGTTCGGAATCGCCGAAAAGCTGAGTGTCTGCTGCGCGCGACCCGCGTGCGGGGCCGCCAGCAGCCCTAGCACTACGATCGACGCGAGCGCCAACGCCTGCATTGGCGACCGGATATAGGCACGCAGCATCATTGTTCGGGCCCTCCTGCAGCCCAGCAAAAAACGCCGAGTTGCCGCGTGAGCCAGTGCGCGACGACTTTGGCCCCCTGCGGCAGCGGTCGAGCGGCTGGTTCGCGGCCAAGCGTTGGTGGCTTTGGGACGGGAACAGAACAGAATAACCAGCAGGCGTGCCGCCGGCCAGTTCCTGCCCGTCTGAGTATGTGGCAACCACGCATTTAAAGCACATGAGATAGCAACAATTGCGGGATCGTCAATCGACCAAACTAGGCACCAGGCCTCTGGAGGTCGCGGGCCTGGTCAAGACCCGGTCAGGGTCGCGCGCCCGCAATTTCCGCCTTCCGCATCGGCACGGCGAAAGTCCCTTAGAAACCGGACAGGATCGCACCAACGCCGAATGCATCCCGACCCTGGCATTGCGGCCGGCTATGTCGCTCGCAAGGCCGGCGCCATCCGAGCAAAATTAGGCTCCGTTGGGCACGCGCCTCAGGCTCTGCGGGCGTCGGCCGGCGGTGATGCAAGCCTCTCCGCCGCAATCATCGCAGGTCGTGGACCCGGAGCTGTGGCGGCACGGACGGGTAGGATTGGTGTGACCGGGAGAGAGATGGTCGGGTGGGGTTTGTTGGCCGGCACCGAGGTGTCTGCGGTGTCGCGGCGGTCGTAAAGGCGGTACACTGTGACCGCGCGAGCGCATCACTTGCGAGCGCTGCGGCCATTTGGGGGGCGCCAACAAGAACGAAACGATGACGGCCCGAGCGCACTGCAGGCACGGGCCGACAATCGTTGGAACTCGTTACTTGGGACGCCTACGCCACAACCTTCGACGCCACTCACTTGCTCAACCAACGTGCAACAGCCTATAGGCGCTTCGCGGTCAAAATTTGACCGTGCCGTGTCTGTGGATAACTCGTGGTTTTCGATTTGCTATGATGGCCGAGGGCGCAAGGCGTGGGCTCACAAGGTTGCGCAACCAAGGTCAATTATCCCTGCCTTTGTCCTTGGCTTCAGAAAGGTGCATCGCCAGCCGATGATCCTCGCCGGCTTGTTGCAAGCTGTGGGTATCTCGCTGACCATCGGCTTGGCCGGGCGAGGGTGACAGTACCGGGGACAGCGTGTTTCGTATCAAAACTCAAGGCCAGGGCTGAAGCCTGGCCGAACCGGTGCCAGCGCGGCGAGGGCTATAGCCCACGTGCCAAGCACCACGGGTGTCGGGAACCGCGGGCGCAGATATGATGCGCCGCGCGCGTGCGCCGAGTTAAAACAAGGCGCGTTGTGCCCGGGCCCGCCTGCAGCAAATGATTACTGGGGACATACTGCGAACTGCGGGCGAGCCTCACATCCTTCGCCGAGGCGAGTGAGCTTTGGATAGCGCCCGCTGCCAACGGCGTCGGGTTCCACGCGCTTGACATAGGCAATCGTGCAACCGACCGTGATTTCGATCTGTCGCAGCTGCTGACCTCCGCCAAATTCCAAGCCCAACGCTTCAAGCTCGCTGAGGGCCGCGTTCAATTGGCACTGGCATCTGCCAATCCAATCGCCAGAGATCATTTCGGGAGCTCGTCGCCGTTCGTAGTTGATCGCGATTGCCTTGTCGCATGCCGCGGTTGCCGAAGCGAGTATTCTCAAGGACTTTCTGCGTTCTGACCCCGCCTGCGGGATCAATGCCCGCTCCGGACCCACAATCTCATCGAGGTGGTCGAGTATCGAGGCACTTTCGATCAGCGTCTCACCATCATCGAGTATCAGGGCGGGCATCCTGCCGATGGCGGAATATTTTCTAAACTCAACGGCCTGAGAGAACGGGGAGAGCGGGACATGCTCATATGGCAAGGACAGTACGTGGAGGGATACGCCTACCCGGCGCACATACGGAGAATCATATCGGCCGACTAATTTCATGCGCCGACGCCCACCAATGTGGTGTTGTGAGTGGCTAAAAGCCCCGCTCACGCAAGCGACGCAGTAGCTCTTCGGTCTCGTAAGCCGCGCGCCAGGAACGGCGAACCTGAAGGTCTACCCGCTCGATACTTCGTCGCATTTGGACGATTTGCACCAAACTCTTGTGCAGCATGGCGAACGCATCTGGAGGCAGGCTCCGGACGGTGGGGCATCGAATGCTATCGATGGAATTCTGGGTGCGGTCCAGAACGTTCATGGCGCCAACTCTCACTCCTGCACGGGACAGAGACTAGCGCCTCCTTCAACCATCACGCAAATCCATGTTGCCGCGTCAGCGAGGCCTGCCGGCATGGCGCACCTTCCCCGCCTGGCGCCCCTGCGTATTGTTGTGCAGTAATTCCGGATAGTTACTACATTTGCCGAATTTCGAATCTCCGACCCAATGGTGACCAACGCCCAGAGTTGCGCCAGTTGCCAAGGTCAGGGGCCAGCCGTCTGCGCGGCCGACATGCCGGTGCTGCGGTCCGACAAACTCGCCCCAGGCCCCCACCCCTTTTACGACCCGTCCCTTCCGGCGTTGCGGCAGCGCCATTCGATGGCGCTCATTAAGGCGCCGACTGCGAGAACAACAAGGAATACGTAAGTCGCGACGCCGGCCATCTCAGGCCAGGCATAAGCGGTCAGCAGCAGGCAGACGAACGACACCATATAAAGGCCGGTGACGATCCTCGAAATTATGCGAAGCGCCCGCATCGTTTTCGCGCCGGTTTCCTGACCGCTGCTTGGTGCCGGCGCTCGGCAGTCTGCTCCATCGCCGGCCACATCCTTGCACGGGCGGAGCCGCCCGGGAACGGTGCGCCCTTGCAACCGCCCAGACGGCAAATCCCCGTCTTGGATAAGATCCCTTATTGGCTATCCGCACCGGCCGTATGGCTTGGTATCCGCCGAGGCGCCGCCTCGTGAGGCATCTCTGTCGGCAGATGCCTTAGTTTGTTCATTGCCCGGCGGGGTCGATTTGGACTAGCCCGCCGCACCAACCGGTGCTTCATCATCAGCACCCGCTCGCAGCCTTGTTGCACCGGACCCCAACCATTGTCGCACCGGTTGCCTCCAACGAAGGCGAACATTTGGCTAACTGTCGGGTGCAAATCTGCCCGGGCTTCCCGCGACGCAGTGTCGGGTTCAGGGCGGGAGCACTGAGGCAACGTTCCCGCCGTGTTCATCCTTGGGGGCGCACTTGCGCCCCGCCAATGCACCATGTAAGTCGTGGCGGAACAGCATTTTGATGTTGGGGCGTAGCCAAGCGGTAAGGCAGCGGATTTTGGTTCCGCCATGCGGAGGTTCGAATCCTCCCGCCCCAGCCATGTCGTCAGGACGCGCGCGGATTGAGCCGGGCCGCCTCAGCCATAGTCTCGACGGCCTCGAGGCTTTTCGTCCGCACGGTCAAGCCCGTGAGACCGGAGTCCTCCCAGGCGCGGTAACGCTGTTTGATGCGCGCCTTGGGACCAACGAGGGACTTGGCGTCGACCCACTCGTCGGGTACCGCCGCCGCGGCTTCGTCCTTGCGCTGCGCCAGATAGAGCTCCTGGATCCGGTCCGCTGCCTCTTTGAAGCCGCGACGAACCATAATGTCCTTGTGGAAGTTTTTGTCGCGATGACCCATGCCGCCGACGTAAAGCGCCACCTCGGGTTTGAGTTTGGCCAAGGCAACCTCGACGTCGTCGTTGATTTCAACGTGGACCGAGCCCTGGATTTCGAAGGTTTCAAAGCTGTGCTTGCCATTGCTGCGGCGAAACCCCTCCTCGAGCCAGCCCCGGTACTCCGGCATCGACCCCGGCACGAAACCCAGCGGCAGCCAACCGTCGGCGATTTCGGCGGTGAGCTTTACCGTTGCCTCGTTTCCGGTGCCCAAGTAGATGGGGATATCGGGGCGCATGTGCAGGATAGATTTTAGCGGCTTGCCGATCCCCATCGCTCCAGGTCCTTGATAGGGAAGGCTGATCTCGTTTCCCGCGTGGCTGACCGGATCCTCGCGCTCGAAGATCTTACGCATAATGGCCACGTAATCCTTGATGCGCCAGTAGGGCCGGCCCCAGGGCTGGCCATACCAGCCCTCGACAATTTGCGGACCCGACACCCCGATGCCGGCAATGAACCGGCCACCACCGGCCAGGGCGTCAACGGTGGCCGCCGACATCGCCGCATTGGCCGGGGTGCGTCCGGCCAATTGCATAATGGCGGTGCCGAGCTTGATGCGCTGCGTTTTGCCGGCCAGAAAGGCGAGCGGGGTTACGGCGTCCGATCCGTAGGCTTCCGCCGTCCACACCGAATCGTAGCCCAAGGCCTCGGCGCGTTGCACCATTTCGACCGGGACCTTGAGCTCGGCGCCCGAATAGCCGATCGATAATCCGAGCTTCATGGCTCCTCCCACAGGCTTGGGTTGCAAACGGCGGGTTTGGCATGGCTTGCTTTTGCAGACGTCAGGCGGCCTCTTCGCTGCCAATGACTCGCTCGTGCCTCAGCGCCGTAATGGCCTCCTCGGCAAGTCCCAGTTCCCGCAGAATTTCCCCGCCGTGCTCGCCGAGGCGTGGCGCCCCGCGACGAACGAGCATGGGCGTTTCGAACCGCGCCGCGGCACGGGTCTGGCGCAGCCGCCCTGCCGTTGGATGCTCGCTTTCAACGAGGATGCCGCTGGCAACGACCTGGGGATGTTGGATCACTTGCTCGCGGGTTAGAACGGGAGCACAGGGAACACCCGCCGCCTCCAGCCGCTCCAGCCATTGCTCCGTGGTGCGCGTCTTGAGTACATCTTGCGTCATCTCAAGCCGGGCATCGATATTCTGGTCGCGCAGCGCCGGCGTCTGAAAGCGCGCATCCTCGAGCCATTGCGGGCGCTCAAGGCCCCGCGTTAGGGCGGCCCATTCCTTGTTGGTCATTACCGCCACGGTCATAAAGCCGTCGGCGGTCTCGTAGATGAGGTCGATAAAGCTCGCGGCCGTGCGTTGTGAGACCCGTTCACCGACATAGGTTTGAGCACCCATGTCGGAGGCCCACAGGAACGCCAGCACGGCATCCAGCATGGCCAAGCGCACGTGCTGCCCCTTGCCCGTGCGCAGGCGGCCGACGAGGGCCGCCGCAATCGCTTGCGCCGCCGTCACCGCCGTAAGCTTGTCGGGCAAAACGGTGCGGATCAGCCGCGGGCGGCGGTCGTCCGCGCCGGCCTGCACCGTGGTCAAGCCAGAAAAGGCCTGCACGATCGGATCGTAGACCGGCTTGTGCGCATAGGGCCCCTTCTCGCCGAAGCCGTTGATCGACACGTATACAATGTCGGGTGCTACCGTGCGGACCGCCGCCTCGTGGATGCCCAGGCGCTCGACCACGCCGGGGCGAAAATTCTGCACCAGCACGTCGGCCGTTGCGCACAATCGCATCAGCAGGTCGACGCCCCTGGGCGTTTTCAAATCGATGGCAATGGAGCGCTTGTTGCGATTGAGGTTGAGAAAGGAGGCGGAGAAGCCATTGCGGCGGTTGCCATAGGCGCGTGTGTGGTCACCCAGGCGCGGCTCCTCAACCTTGATGACGTCGGCACCCTGGTCGGCCAGAATCATGGTCGCCCATGGTCCCGATAGCATGGACGTCAAGTCGACGACGCGAATGCCCTCGAGCGGTCCGCTGGGCTGTGTCATGTCCAACCTCGTTTACGCCGTTTGCCGGCCGAGTATTCCGCTCGCCATTAGAGCTTGGATCTCGGCCGGCGAAAAGCCCGCCTCGCATAAAACGTCTGCAGCATGCTCGCCGATCCGTGGCGGCTGCCGAGACAGTTCCGGCCGTTCGCGTCGATCGCCGAACTCAAGGGGCAGAGCCGGCAAGCCGACGAGCGGTCCGCCGCCGAGGGCGGACAGCGCCGTGGCGAGCAAGGCGCCGCCGGCGAGCAAATGGGGATCGGTCGACAGATCATCGGGACGGTTGATGCGCGCGCACGGCACCTGCGCGGCCTCGCAATCCTCGAGGATGCGGCGCAAGCATAAGCTTGCCAACCTCCTGGCAAGCTCCGGAATGAGCCATTCGCGCTCGGCGGAGCGCGCCGCGTTCGTCGCCAGGCGCTCCCGGCTGCCCAGGTCACCGAAGGCGAACTTTTCGCAGAACCGCTGCCAATGACCATCGGACGTCACGGCGATGAAGACCTGCTGCTGGTCCGCGGTGTTGAAGACATCATAGACGCCCCACGCGCCCTTGCGGGCGGGCATCGGCGGCATTGGCCGGCCCGTCACGGCACTGCCCGCTATATGCGTGCCAACCAAGAAGGCGGCGCTCTCGAACAAGGCGCTGCCGACACGTTGGCCGCGGCCCGTTCGCTCGCGCTCGCGCAGCGCGGCAAGAACCGCCACGATGCCAAACACCGCGCCCAGGATGTCGATGATGGGCGCGCCCATGCGCAGCGGTTTGCCGGGCGGCCCAGTCATGTAGGCGAGCCCGGTTTGCATCTGCACGACCTCGTCGAGGGCGCCGCGATTTTCGTAGGGTCCCGCGAGATAGCCTTTCAACGATAGATAGATCAGACGCGGATTGACCTTCTCCAGGTCCGCCCAGCCGCATCCCAGTCGGTCGATGGTGCCCGGCGCGAAGTTTTCAACAAGGACATCCGCCGTCGTCGCGAGGCGCTGCAGGACGGCCTGGCCATCGGGACGCTTCAAGTCGATGGCAATGCTGCGTTTGTTGCGATTGTAAGCGGCAAAGAAACCGGCGGCGAACCCGGGCAGTCGGCGCGTGGCGTCGCCGTCTTTGGGTTCGACCTTGATGACATCAGCGCCGAGGTCGGCGAGCAGCAGCCCGGCGCACGGGCCCATGATCGTGTGTCCGAAGTCCAGGACCTTCAGTCCGAACAGCGGCCTTGGCGCCGCCCCGGTCATGCAGCTTTCCTCCGCATGGCCGCCAGCGTTCCCGAACGCAACGCGGTGCTGGGCAAGGGATGGCCTACAATGCGTTCCGCCATTCGTCCGGCTTCGATCAGCGCTTCCAGATCAACGCCGGTGGCGACGCCCATCTCCTCGCACAGCAAGACCAATTCTTCGGTTGCTATGTTGCCCGGCGCTCCCGGTTGGCCGGCAAACGGACATCCGCCAAGGCCGCCCACGGTCGAATCGAACCGGCTTACGCCCAGCCGCATGCCCTCAAAGGCATTGGCGATGCCGAGGCCGCGGGTGTCGTGCAGGTGGAGTGACAGCTCCAAATGTGGCCAGCGGTTACGTACCGCGCCCACCAGCCGGCCTACCCTGACGGGCGTCGCCCAGCCCATGGTATCGGCGAGAGACAAGCGGGTGACGCCAATATTGGCTTCACCGGCGATGGCGAGGCCGTCCTCGATGCAGGACATCACCTGCCCCGGCGAGATATCGCCACCATAGTTGCAGCCGAATGCGGCCATGATGCCGATGCGGGTCACCGGGACGTTCGCCAGCACATGCTCCGCGGTTTGTCGGCGCATGGCCTCGATCTGGCCGGCGCGGTCGCGGTTTAGGTTTTTGCGCGAAAACGCCTCCGAGGCGCTGAGCGTGATCGACCCCGTCAACACCAGCCGGTCGCGGAAGGCGAGTGCGCGTTTAAGGCCCGCGGCATTGAACCAGAGTGCCGTATAGGCGATCCCCTGCGCCGGCTTAAAGCCCGCAAAGACCGCCTCGGCGTCGGCCCAACCCGGCACCAGCTTGGGGCTGACGAACGACCCTACCTGAATCTGCTTGAGGCCGGTGGCCGACAAGGCATCGACCAGGGCGATCTTGTCTGCGGTGCCGATCGGCCCCTTTTCGATTTGGAAGCCTTCACGTGGCCCTTCCTCGCCGATCTCGATGCTTTGCGGCAGATCGCCCATGGGTGCTTTCTCCTCCGGTTCGCAAGCGACCTATCGAACGAGGTCGCATCATGATATCCGAGCCTGCCGTTGACAATCGGCGCGATCGGAAGAGAGGCACGCGTGCACCGCAAGACCGGGCGGGGCAAAGCCCGCCAGATGACGGGCGGTATGGCGATCGTCGAGGCGCTGATCGCCAACGGCGTCGATACCCTCTTCGGGCTACCCGGCGCCCAGCTCTACGCGCTGTTTGATGCCCTCCAGCAGTGGCGCCAGGCAATCCGAACCGTCGGCGCGCGCCATGAGCAGGCCTGCGCCTATATGGCTTTTGGCTATGCCCGCTCGACAGGCCGCCCGGGTGTCTACGCCGTGGTGCCCGGTCCGGGCATGCTTAATACCACGGCGGCGCTCGCGACCGCGCTAGCCTGCAATGTCCCGGTTTTCTGCATCACCGGGCAGGTGCCAGCGGCCTTCATCGACCGCGGTCGCGGCCATCTGCACGAGCTTCCCAATCAGCTCGCGACGCTGCGATCGTTGGTCAAATGGGCAGCCAGGATCGAGCACCCAGCCGAAGCGCCGCGCATCATCAACGAAGCCTTTCGCCAGATGCTGAGCGGCCGACCAGGCCCGGTGGCCGTGGAAATGGCCTGGGACAGCATGGCCTCTACGGCCCTTGTCACAGCGCTGCCCGGCGCCGCCGGCACCCCCGCCCCTGCGCCCGCGGCGGCCGAGGTCGAGGCCGCGGCCAAGCTGCTTGGGGTCGCACAGCGGCCAATGATCATGACCGGGAGCGGCGCCCAGCACGCGAGTGCGGCCGTCTTGGCCCTTGCCGAAGAGCTGGCGGCACCCGTGGCAGCGTTTCGCGGTGGTCGCGGTGTCCTGGCCGAGGATCACGAGCTTGCCATCTCCTCCTACGCAGCATTCAAGCTTTGGCCGGAAGTCGATGCGCTAATCGGCATCGGCACGCGTCTGGAAATGCCCTACATGCGCTGGAGCGGCATGATGACGCTGCTCGATCGGCCGTCGCCGCCGCCGCAATTGATTCGCATCGATATCGATCCTGCAGAAATGCACCGATTGCGGCCGCACGCGGGTATCGTCGCCGACGCCGAGGTCGGCACGCGCGCGCTGCTGGCGGCGATCAAAAGCCTGCAACGGCCTGCCGCCGGCGCCGCCTGGCGAGCACGCGTCGCCCGTGCCAATGTCGACGCCCGTGCCGAAATCGAGAAGGTGCAGCCGCAGCTCGCCTATCTCGATGTCATTCGCGAGCTGCTGCCGCGCGACGGCTTTTTTGTCGCGGAGCTATCGCAGGTCGGTTTCACCTCTTATTTCGGCTTCCCCGTCCTGGCGCCGCGCAGCTATGTTTCCGAGGGTTACCAGGGGACGCTTGGCTTCGGTTTTCCCGCCGCCCTTGGCGTGAAGATCGCGCACCCTGACCGGGCGGTGATCTCCGTTACCGGCGACGGCGGTTTCATGTTCGCCGTACAGGAGTTGGCAACGGCCGTACAAGAGCGTATCGGGCTCGTCACCTTGTTGTTCAATAATGCCTCCTACGGTAATGTCCTGCGCGACCAGCGCACAAACTTTGCCAACCGCATCAATGGCGCGCTGCTTGACAATCCAAATTTCATGGTGCTGGCCGAGGCCTTTGGCGTGCGAGCGCAGCGCGTTACCTCGCCCGCCGACCTGCGGCCGGTCTTGCAGGCTGCGCTCGGCAGCAAAGGCAAAGTCCCGGTGCTGATCGAAGTCGCCATAGCGCCGGGCAGCGAAGCCTCGCCCTGGGAGTTCATTCACCCGAAGCGATAAGCTGCGGGAACAGGCGCTGGCGCGCCTCGGCAGCGGCCTCGGCCATGGTCATGAACACGGCGCCGGCCTCGATCAGCTTGCCGATCAAGTCTTCGAAAGCGAGCATGCGGTAGCCACGGCCAATGACATAGGGATGCATGGTGTACGTCAAAATCCCCCAGTCGACGGTTTTGGCCATGTACAGGAATTCGTCGTGCCAATTCTGCATAACCGCCCGTGCCGACTGCAATCCAGGCAAAATTGTCTCCCGTGTGCGGATGAATTCGAAATGGGGGTGATCGTCAAGCGACCAACTGATCGGCATCTCGATCAGCTGGGTCGTTTCGCCGAAGTGGTAGGGCTGGCCAAGTCTCGCCTGATCACCACGGCGGGCAAGATAAGGTGTGTAGTCGCCCCCCATCATGCTGCTGTCGTAGCAAAAGCCATGCGCCAGCAACAGGTCGATGGTGGCGCTGCTCAGATCCCAGGCCGGCGAACGGTAGCCCAGCGGCTTGTTGCCCGTCAGGCGCACGATCGCCTCGCTGGCCCGCACCAGATCGGCCTCCTCCTCCTCGCGGCTCATCCCGGTATTGGGAATGTGCGCCCAGCTGTGGTGGCCGATCTCGTGGCCGCCGGCGAGGACGGCTTCGCATTCTCGCGGATAGCTTTCGATGGTGAACCCCGGCACGAACCAGGTGCTGCGGATGCCCGCGCCCTGCAGGAAGTGCAGGATCCGCTGCGCGGCCAGCGCGCCGAATTCACCGCGCGACAAGGGCGTGGGCGTGGTCATGCCTCGCGCGATGAAACCCGATTGCGTGTCGAAGTCGTAGCTGAGGCAGACGATGTGGCGCGGCATGCTCGTGCTCCGGGGCGCTGAGCCTAAGATCTGTTGGCCGAGGGAGACCGACGCTTAAGGCGGCGGTCCGCGGCGATCGTGCCCGCGCCGACCCGGCGCATGGGCGAACGCGACATTGCCGCGGCAACTGCGGCTTGAGGTGATCGCATCGACGCTGCCTCAAACGCAGACGGGGACATTGCTCGCGGCGGCCGGCGGGGCTCGGGCCAGCCCGGCACCGGGTGGCGGGCCGCAACTGTCGGGTACAACCTTGGCCTATTGTCCCCTCCTTCAAGCCGGGGCTGGCAAGGCCAGCTTGAACCGCACCCGGCAGCGCGCCGGATCGAGGTCGCGCTTGAAGGCTGGCGGTTCGCTCGGCTTAACGCGCAGCAAGACAAAGGCCGTGCCGTTGCCCTCGCGCAGCAAACGCGCGCCGCTTGCGAGGTCTGCCGTCTTCTCCACGGTCGCGGTGCGCTTGATGCCCGCTCCGGCGGCGATCTTCTCGAGATCAACGCCCAGGCTGGTGTGGCTTTTCTGATAACCGGTCTCGCCGTAGTGACCGTTGTCGACCACCAGGATCGACAGGTTGGCCGGATTGAGAACGGCAATCGTCGCCAGGGCGCCAAGGTTCATTAACAGTTCGCCGTCGCCGGTCAGCACCATCACCCGCCGATCGCGCCGCGCAAGCGCAAGTCCGAGCCCCATCATTGCCGCCCCACCCATCGCGCCCGCCATGCTGTAGACGTGGGCGGCATCATTGGTCAGCGCCGCGATGTCCCGCGACGTGCCGGCAAGCCCGGCCACGAACAAGAAGTCCTCGTGCCGCCCGATCAGGGCGGGCACGGCCTCGCGGCGGTCCAGCACGAAGGAGGGGGCAATGGCATGGGCGAGGATTGGCGAGGTCGCGCTAGAGGAAGTTGGCATGTGTTCGGCCTCAGAATTTCTTGGCGCCAAGCAGCTTTTGCGTGAACAGAACGGCAACCGCGTGGCCCGCCTGGTAAGCCATGGTGAGCGCCGCGCCCACCGCGCCCACCGCCTCGTCGGGGTCATCGGCCCTCAGACAGATGACGCCCATCGCTTCCAGCACTGGCTGGGTCGCCCGCCCCATCGGATATTGCCAGGGATTTCCCTCGCCGAAGTCACCGCGCATGCTAACGAGCGCCAGCAGCGGAAACCGCCCGCCGCTTGTGAGCGACAGCATATTGATGCAGTTCCCGACCCCGCTGCTTTGCAGCAGGAGGACGCCGCGCGCGCCGCCGAGATCGGCCCCGGCCAGCAACGCCACGCCTTCCTCCTCCGTCGTCAAGGCCACGGAATGAACGTGCGGATCCGCCAAGGAACGGTCGATCAGAAGGCGATGCCCGGCGTCGGGCACGTAGGCAAATTGCGTGACCTGATTGCGGCGCAGCAGATCGTAGACCTGGTCCTGCCAGCGCGCAGCCTCCGTTTCGGCCTTGCTCTCGACGTTCATGGCGGCTCCTAGCCTTTTGCGCGACCCGCAAGCTTAGCCCGGAAAAGCGAAGTGTCGAGGCGGCTCAGGCGGTTGCGACATAGCCGTCCCGCCGCGGATCGCAAGCCCCCGTCATTAGGCCCGTGGCGGCATCGATGGCAATGGCCTGCATGCCGCCAACGCGCATGGTCCATGCGCCGCCCGTCTCGATCTTGTGGCCACGCTTGGCCAGGGCCGCAAGCACGCTTGCCTCGAGGCGCGCCTCCGGCTCGACCAGGCATCCGTCCCACAGCCGCGCGCGCGGCGCCTCAATGGCATCCTGCAGGGCTAGGCCGTAGTCGAGATACTGGACCATGGCCTGCGCCTGGGTCTGCAGGATGCCGTAGCTGCCGGGCGTGCCAAGCGCCAACACCGGTTTGCCGTTGTGCAGCGAAACCGACGGCGCCATGCACACGGGCAGCGGATCACCCGGGCGGGTGCGGTTTGGGCTCAGCGGGTTGACGTCGGTCCAGTACAGGAAGTTGTTGAGGCACAGTCCGGTTCCCGGCACAACCACGCCGGAGCCGAACGGGCTGCCGAGGCTCTGGGTGATGCACACGAGGTTGCCCTCACGATCGCCGATCGAAAACGACGTGGTATGGTGCTCGCCGGCGGCGGTAGCCGGCAGCCATTGCTCGGTCGGTCCGATAAGGGCTGTGCCATCCTTGACCCGAGCCCGCAGCCGGGCGGCGTTTCGCTCCGACAAGATCTGGGCGAGCCGATCGGGTGCAGGATTGTTGTTGGCGATACGCTCGCCGGCCGCCAGCCGGATCGCCCGCCACAGCGTGTCCAAATGCTCGATGCCGTTGCGCTCAAGGCTAGAAAAATCGAATCCATCTAGGATGCGCAGCGTCAGCAAGAACTGGAAGGCCTCCGAGGGAGGCGGGAGCGTGTTGATGCTGAGGTCGCGGTAGCGCGCCGCCAGCGGTTCCTTCCAGACGGGCCTTACGGCCTTGATATCGTCGAGCGTGAGACAGCCGCCGAGCCGTCGCAGGTGGGCGACAATGGCCTCACCCAAATTGCCGCCATAAAGGTGACGCCACCCGTCGGCCGCGATCGCCTCGAGCGTCGTGGCTAGCTCGGGTTGGCGCACGATGTGGCCCAGGGCCACGCTTGCGGCGCCGCCGGTATAGGTGTTTGCCCAATCCTCATAGAGGGCCGTCCAGCGCCGCAGCAGTGGGATCTGTTCGTTGAACTCCGCCACGCCGAATTCGGCGAGGGCGAAGCCGTCGCGGGCCAAAGCAATTGCCGGTGCCAGGGCGGCGCCGAGCGGCTTTTTGCCATAGGCCCGCACCAGTTCCGCCCATCCCGCCAGGTTTCCCGGTGTGCCAACCGAGAGAGCGCCACGCTGCAAGTCCTCGCGCCTGCGGAAGCGCTCGACGGGCAGGCGCGCGGGCACCGGGGGCACAAAATCGAGCACGCGAACCCGCTGCTCGGCCGCGATGTAGCAGGTGGCGTAGCCGAGGCCGGCAAGTCCGGACATGAACGGTTCGACCACGTTGAGCGCGGCCGCCGTGGCGGCCGCCGCGTCGAAGGCATTGCCGCCGGAACTCAATAGCTTGGCACCGGCCTGGGCGGCCAGCGGGTGGGCGGCCGCGACCAGGCCGTGCAACGAGGTGATGGTTGGTCGTTTGCCATGCATGGTGCTGCGAGCCATCCTCAACGAGCGCTAGGGAGCGGCGGGTGGGTAACGATCGATTTCAGGGCCGGCCTGGGCGTGCCCCGTAGTTTTGCGAAATCCGGCCGTGGCCGGCGCAGCGCGCCGATGCCGGCGAAGGCCGTTTCCATGGCCTCGGCCGCGTTCACAAGCTCAACGTCGCCGCGGAATCTGCCGATCACTTGCACGCCGAATGGCAGGCCATGCTCGTCAAGGCCGCAAGGCAACGAAATCGCGGGATTGGTTACGAGGCTGATGCAGTAGGTAAGGGCCAGCCAGTGATAGTAGTTCCTGAGTGGCCGGCCCTCGAGCTCGGCAAGGTAAAGCGAGCGCCAGGGAAAGGGTGACACGGGTGTGGTCGGCGACAACAAGAGATCGTAGTCACGAAAGTGCGCCTGGAAGCGATGGAAAATGCGCGTCTGTTCGGCGTGCGCCCAGGCCGTATCGGCCAGCGTCATGTTGGCGCCGAGCTCGTAGTTGGCGCGTACGTTGGGTCCAAGCGAGGCAGGGTCGCTTTCGTAGACTTCCTGATGCCGCGCGATGAAGCTCTGGGCACGGACGATGTCGAAGCAGCGGTCGGCGTCACCAAAATCGAACTCAACCTCGTCGCAGGCGCGGAACAAATGGCGCATGGCTGCAACGCGTGCGCGCATCACGCGCCTGATCTCGGCCGACACGGGGCACTGCCCGAAATCCTCGGTCCAGGCGACGCGCAGCCGGCCAAGGTCGGTGGGCCGCGCGCGGCCCACCTCGTCAGGATCGAGGGCAAACGCCAAGGGTTCGCGCGCATCGACGCCGATTTGCGCGGCGAAGAGCAGGCGCAGGTCCGCAACCGTTCGACCCATCGGACCCAGCACAGCCAGGGGCGTCCAACCGAGCGGGCGCGCGTCGTAGGGGACCAGGCCGGGAGAAGGCCGCATGCCGACGACACCGCACTTGGCCGCCGGAATCCTCAGCGAACCACCCATGTCCGAGCCTGTGCAGAGCGCTAGCATGTCGCAGGCCAGCGCCGCCGCCGAGCCACCCGAGGAGCCCCCTGCGTTGAGCTCGGGATCGAAGGGATTGCCGGTCGCGCCCCAAACGGCATTGCGCGTATTGGCGCCGGCGCCGAACTCGGGTGTGTTGGTCTTGGCAACGATGATGGCACCAGCCTTGCGCAGGAGGGCGACCATCGCCGCGTCGGTTTTCGGCACGTGGTCCCGGTAACGCGGCGAGCCGTGGCTGGTCAGCAGACCCTCCGTGTCGCTCAAGTCCTTGATACCGGTCGGCAGGCCATGCAGCGCGCCGAGGTCCTCGCCGCGCAGGACCGCCCGCTCCGCCGCCTGTGCTTGTTGGCGCGCGCGGGTGTAATCGGTAGCGGCAATGGCGTTGACGGCCGGATCGATGGCGCCGATGCGGTCGATCGACGCTTCCAGGACCTCCACCGGAGAGATCTGCTTGGCCCCGATGCGCCGCCGCAGCTCGACGGCACTCAAGGTGGCAAGATCGCCCTGCCCTTCCATGCTTATCCTCTCGATTGGGTGGCGGCCACCCAGCTTAGCTTGAAAGTGTCACCGCGCCGCTGCCAAAACGCAATTCTCTTGTGCCCGGCACGGCCGCCGCACCGAAATGCCCGCCCGGCGCCAGGCGGGGGCGCGCGGCTTGGTGAGGCGCGGGGCCAACGCACGCCTGTCCGCGAGCCCCTCCAGTGCTCGGACGAAAGCTGCGCCTAAAGCCCAGCGCAGCGGTACGGAACAAGTTCGCTGCGGCACCGTTCCTTTGCCACGCCACACCAGGCCGAGGTTGTGCCATGACCAGCTCTCTTCGCAGGCTTGCCCTTTGCTGCGGCGGACTATTGCTTGCGACCGGTGTCGCGATCGCTCAACAGGCGAGTGTCGACATCAATCGGCTCTCCGAGAGTGGCGTGGGCGAGAAGGTTGGCACCGTTGTCGTCAAGGAAGGCAAGGGTGGGGTCGCCTTCAAGGTTTCGGTCAAGGGCATACCCAAGGGACCGCACGGCTTCCATGTGCATGACAAAGGCGATTGTGGCGCCGCCAGCAAGGATGGGAAAATGATGGCCGGCTTTGCGGCGGGGTCGCACTACGATCCGGCCGGCACAAAATCCCACAAGGGACCCAAGGGCAGCGGACACAAGGGCGATCTGCCGGTGCTGAATGCCGGCGAGAAGGGCATCAACCAGACGGTAACGGCGCCGCAACTGAAGCTCGCCGACGTGCGCGGTCGGGCGCTGATGATCCACGAAGGCGGCGACAACTATACCGACACGCCCGAGAACGGCGGCGGCGCCGGCCGCATTGCCTGCGGCGTGGTCCCCAAGGGCTAAGGCATCCAAAGCGGGGCCAAGCCTTTAAGCCCGCAAGGCAGCGCTTTTGCCGGCCGGTCCCGTCAGCCCCCCGCGATTTGCGGCAAGATGTGCACATCACTGTCCGGGCCGATCTCCTGGAACAGGGCGTCCTGGTAGATTTGTCCGTCGATGGCGACCGCCGAGCCGGTCTGCAGGTGCGGCAACAAGGCGGGATATTTTTCACCTAGCCGCGCGAACAGCTGATGCACGTTCCGGGCCGCGATCTCGATCTCCGTTACACCGCCCGTGAATTGGCGCAGATTTCCAATGAGGGTGACGTGGGCCATAGGGGTTGCCGTGTCCTGACAAGGCGGGCTTGCCCCCAGCGGCAATCCCGATGCCGGCGGGGCAGCCCGCGCGCGTGGCGCGCGGGCCCCGCGCCCCAAAGGTTGGATCAGAGCTTCGCTGTGCCCTTCGCCCGCGCTTCGTCCAAGGCCTTCAGCACCCTTGGCGGGGACATCGGCAGGTCGGTGAAGCGCACGCCGGTGGCATCGGCCACCGCGTTGGCGATGGCCGCCATCGGCGGCACGATCGGCGTTTCGCCGACACCGCGCACGCCATAGGGATGGCGCGGGTTCGGCACCTCGACGATCACGGTGTCGATCATTGGCAGATCGGAGGCCACGGGCACGCGATAGTCGAGGAAGCCGGGGTTCTGCAGCTTGCCATCGTCGCCGTAGATGTACTCTTCGTTGAGGGCCCAGCCGATCCCTTGCGCGACACCGCCCTGGTATTGGCCCTCGACATAGCTTGGATGGATTGCCCTGCCGGCATCCTGAATTGCCGTATAACGGATCACCGAGACCTTGCCGGTTTCCGGATCGACCTCGACATCGGCGATGTGCGTGGCCAGGCTCGGTGCCGCGCCCGCGGCGTTGATGCGAGCATAGCCGACGATGGGACCGCCCGTCTTGCCGGCGATGCCGGCGATTTCCTTGAGCGTCATCGGCGCATGCTTGCCGGCATTAGGGCCGGCGGGACGTACGCCGCCGTTGCTGTATTCGACGGCATCCTCGGGCAATTCCCACAGCTTCGACGCCCGCTTACAGGCTTCCTTCATGACGTCGCGTGCCGCCTCCACGGTGGCCATGCCGCTGGAGAAGGTCGAGCGGCTGCCACCTGTCAGGAAGTTGTAGCCAAGCTGACCGGTGTCGCCGATCTGGACGCGAATCTTGTCCAACGGCACGCCCAGCTCTTCCGCCGCCATCATGCACAAGGATGCACGCAGCCCGCCGATGTCCGGCGTCCCCGCGGTGAGCGATAAGGTGCCGTCCTCGTTGAGGGAAAGGGAGACCGAGGTTTCGCCGCCGATGTTGAACCAAAAACCACTGGCCACGCCCCGTCCCTGGTGCTTGCCGAGCGGCGTGCGCCAATGGGCGTGCGCCTTGGCCGCCTCCAGCGTTTCCACCATGCCGATCGGCCCAAATTTGGGGCCGTAGGCCGCCTTGGTTCCCTGCTTGGCCGCATTCTTGAGCCGCAGCTCGATCGGATCCATGCCGATCCTGCCGGCGATTTCGTCGATCACGCTTTCGACAGCGAACTCGGAAATCGGCCCGCCGGGCGCACGGTAGGCGGCCACTTTCGGGCGATTGGTGACCACGTCGTAGCCCACGACCTTCACGTTTTCGATGTCGTAGGGGGCATAAGCGCACATGGCGCCCGGTTGCACCGGCGATCCGGCGAAGGCGCCGGCCTGATATTTGAGCTCGGCCTCGGCGGCGACAATGCGTCCGTCCTGTCTGGCGCCGATTTTGACGCGCACGTGTGCTCCCGAGGTCGGCCCAGAGGCCTTGAAGACTTCCTCCCGCGTCATCACCATCTTGACGGGGCGGCGCGCCTTCTTGGAGAGCGCCAGCGCGATTGGCTCCAGGTAAACGACGGTCTTGCCGCCGAACCCACCGCCGATTTCCGCTGCCGTCACGCGCACCTTACCGATGTCCCAACCGAGCAGCCGCGCGCAGTGGGCGCGCACGACCCAGTGTCCCTGGGTCGACACCCACACGTCGGCCTGGCCGTCCTCCGACACGCTGGCGATGCAGGCGTGCGGCTCAATGTATCCTTGGTGCACGGGTTTGGTGGTGAACGCGCGCTCAACCACGACGTCCGCTTGCTTGAAGCCCGCCGCCATATCGCCGTGCCCGATTTCCAAGCGCTTGGCGACGTTAGAGGGCGCTTTTGGGGCTGGCTCGACGCCGGCCGTGAACATATCCTCGTGCAGCAAGGGGGCGCCGGGCCGCATCGCCTCGACGACGTCGATGACGTGCGGCAACACTTCGTAGTCGACCTTGATGAGGTTGAGCGCCTCTTTGGCGATGACCGCACTGGTGGCCGCCACCGCCGCCACGGCGTGCCCTTCGTAAAGGGCTTTCTCGCGGGCCATGACGTTACGCACGACATCGCGATAATTGATCATCATCTCGCCGGCCGGGATGAATTCGGAGGACTGTTCGAGGAAATCATCGCGGCAGACCACGGCCTTTACTCCGGGCAGCTTGAGCGCGGCGGAGGCGTCGATCGACTTGATGCGCGCGTGTGGATGCGGGCTTCGCAGCACCTTGCCGACCAGCTGCCCCGGCAGGCTGAAGTCCGCTCCGAACTTGGCGCGACCCGTCACCTTGTCGGCACCGTCCGGGCGCACCGGCCGAGTGCCAACCACTTGAAACTCGGAACTTGGCCCGTCCTTGACCTTCTCTTGCATAGCTCAGGCTCCTCTCAGTTCCGCGGCGGCGTCGAGTACGGCGCGCACGATCTTGTCGTAGCCCGTGCAGCGACACAGGTTGCCGGCCAACCAGTAGCGCACTTCGGTTTCTGTTGGATCGGGCTTTTTGTCGAGCAGGGCCTTGGCAGCCACCAGGAAGCCAGGTGTGCAAATGCCGCACTGCAGGGCAGCATGCTCCAAAAACTTTTGCTGCAGCGGGTGCAGCTCATCTCCCTGAGCCATGCCTTCGATGGTGCTAATCGACTTGCCGTCGGCCTCCACGCCCAGCATTAGGCATGAGCAGACCAGCCGATCATCGACGGTGACGCTGCAGGCGCCGCAATCGCCCGTCGAGCAGCCCTCCTTGGTCCCGGTGAGATGCAGCTGGTCGCGCAGGGCGTCGAGCAAGGTTTCCTGTGGCTCGCACAGGAACTCGACGGGATCTCCGTTGACGGTTGCGGTGATGTGGTGCTTCGCCATCAGGCCTTCCTCGCGCGTTCATAAGCAATTGCTGCGGCTCGGCGGGCGAGTACGCCCGCAACTTTGATGCGGTACTCCTTGGTGCCGCGCTTATCGTCGATCGGCTTGCAGGCCGCCCCGGCCGCCGCATCGAGCTTGTTGAGCGCGGCATCCTCGAGCTTGCTGCCGAGCAAGGCACGGGCGGCCTCCTCGACCAGGAGTGGACGGGCCGCCACGGCACCGAGCGCGACGCGCGCGCGGGACACGGCACCATTGGCATCGACGGTCAAAGCGATCCCGCAGCCCACCACGGCGATGTCCATCTCGGTGCGTGGGATAAAGCGCAGGTAGGCGTCTGCGCTGCCCTTGACCTTCGCGGGCAGAAGAAAGGAAGCGATGATCTCACCCTTCGCCAGCGCCAGTTTGCGCGGAGCAAGCATCACGTCTTCGACGGCAATCTCGCGCCGGCCGTGGGACCCCACCACCGAGGCCTTGGCGCCGGCCGCGATCAGGGCCGGGACGCTGTCGGCGGCCGGTGAGCCATTGCACAGGTTGCCGCCCATCGTGGCCCGCCCCTGGATCTGGGTCGATCCGATCAGGTTGGCGGCCTCGACGATGCCGGGCCAAACGGACTTCAGCCGCGGATGCTCCTTCAGCTCGGCACCCGTCACGGCCGCGCCGATGCGAAAGCCGCCTGCTTCCTCCTTGACCTCTCGCAACTCGGGAATGTGCTTGATGTCGACCACCAGCTCAGGGTTCAGAATATCGGTTCGCATCTGGACCAGCAGATCGGTACCACCAGCCAGAACTCGTGCATCGCCCGTTGCCGCCGCCAACAGGCCGACGGCCTGCTCCAGCGATGAGGGCGCCTCGTATCGCATCGCATTCCTCTCGGTTCGATTATCGCCCGCCAAACATGGCATACTGCATTGCCTCCCGCCAACCTATTCAACGGACGGCAGGGGCAAAGATTGCTGCAATGCTGCCCCGACGCGGTCGAATACTGGCGCCGGCTGCGGGGCGCCAGAAGGGATGGGGCACACGGTCGCGCGCGAGCCGGCTCGGTTGCTGAACTTTATCTTTGGTCAATCGTCGCCATGGAGGAGAAAATGCTCAAGAAGGGCTATTGGATTGCCCACGTCAACATTACCAATCCCGAGCGCTACCAAGACTATATCGCCGCCAATGCCATCGCCTTTAACAAATACAACGCCCGCTTCCTCGTGCGCGCCGGGCAGTGCATTGTGGCAACGGGCGATCTCGAGGGCCGCAGGCACGTCGTGATCGAGTTCGAAAGCTATGCCGTGGCCAAGGCCTGCTACGAGTCGCCGGAATATCAGGCCGCCGCCAAGATCCGCGACGAGGCGAGCGAGGCGCAGCTCCTCATCATTGAGGGCTGTGCGCCCTGAACACGAGGCCGGCCCCGAAGCGGCCGCGCCGCCCAGCGGACGGCAGGAGCCCAAGTTTGCGGCCTGAACGCCGGGAAGGGATGCGCCACAAACCGCGGGCGTGCGGTTGGGCGCCCCGGATCGGCATGGTGTCTCGCCGGCCGTGACGGCGATGGCATCCTCCCTGGCCTCGCGGGGCTTGCAGTCCTCAGCGCTTAAGGTTCAGCACCTCGCGCTGCCTGCAAGGTGTTTTGCAGCAGGCAGGCGACCGTCATCGGCCCCACGCCACCGGGAACCGGGGTAATTGCGCCGGCCACCGCGGCCACTTCGCTAAAGGCCACGTCGCCGACGAGGCGCGTCTGGTTGCCGTTCCTCACGCGTTGGATGCCGACGTCGATCACGATGGCGCCGGGTTTGATCCAACTGGCCCTGATGAGCTCGGCCCGGCCCACGGCCGCCACGACCAGGTCGGCGCGCCGGACAACGGCAGGCAAGTCGCGGGTGTGGGAGTGCGCCAGCGTCGGGGTACAGTTTTCGTTGAGCAGAAGTTGTGCCATCGGTTTGCCGACAATGTTGGAGCGCCCGACCACCACCGCCTCCAAGCCGGTGAGCTTAGAGCCCACGGACTTTGCCAGAATTAAACACCCCGTCGGCGTGCAAGGCGCAAACGCCTTGGCGCCCGTGGCGAGCCGCCCCACGTTGATCGGGTGGAAACCGTCGACGTCCTTGGCCGGATCGATGGCTTCGATCACGCGTGTCGGCGCGATGTGCTTGGGCAGCGGGAGTTGGACAAGGATGCCGTGCACATCCTGGCGTTGGTTGAGGTCGGCGATCAGGCCCAAGAGCCTGTCCTGTGACGTGTCGGCCGGCAGCCGATGCTCGATTGACAGCATACCCGCCTCGCGGGTCTGCTTGGTTTTGGTTGCGACGTAAACCTGGCTCGCGGGATCATCGCCCACCAAAACGACGGCAAGCCCCGGCCTCACCCCGCGCTTTTGGCGCAACGCTGCTACCTCGAGGGCGACCTGTCGGCGCAGCTCCTGGGCGATCGCCCGGCCGTCGATGATCGTGGCCGTCATCTCACCTCGCGTCGCGTTGTGCGGCGTCCGCCAGCCGGGCCGATGCACGCTTGGCGAGCTCGAGCCCGTCGCCTGCGACCATCAGCGTTTTGCCTCGCGCCTTCGCGCCTCCGATTACGGCGACCGAGGCCTGCGGTACGCCCAACCACCCCGCCAGGACTTTGGTCAGCGCCACGTTAGCCGACCCGTTCTCCGGCAGCGCCCGCACGCGCACTTTCAAGACGGCGCCCTCGGGGGCTGTCATCAGCCCCTCCACCCGGTTCTGCCCGCCTTTTGGGGTCAATCGCACCTTGATCCTCAGGCCGCCGGCGACCCTGACCCAGGGCAACGCCGCGCCCAGTGCCCGCAATGTCAACTGAACAGCGGCATCAGCCAGCCGCGAATAATGACGACGCGAATGAACACCAAGATCAAAATGAGCACGACGGGAGAAACGTCGATGCCCCCCATGTCGGGGAGCATGCGGCGGATCGGGCGCAAGAACGGTTCGGTAATGCGATTGAAGAGATCCCAGAGGGACCGCACAAACTGATTGTAGGGATTGACGACATTGAAGGCGATGAGCCAGCTCAGAATAGCGCTGCCGATAATGACCCAGATAAAAAGATCGATCAGGTACTGGTCGATGAAGTATAGGATGGGCAGCATCCCTTGGCCTCTCTCGTCTGCGATTCGAATGGAGGTGTAGACGAGAGCCCGGTAGGGCGGCAAGGGAGCGGTGGCATCCCCGCTGCGTCCAACCCGCGCGACCCCACGGATAGGGGACCTGCCAAGCCTGGCCCGCCCGACACTGGCTCGCCCAAGCCTGGTCCGGCCGACCCTGGCCCTCCCCTGGCCCTCCCCTGGCCCTCCCCTGGCCCTCCCCTGGCACGGCTCCTGCCTGGCCCTCCCTGAGAGTGCTGGCCTGCCGGGCATTGGCCGTCCTTGACATCGGCAAGGCCCGCCACGTAAATGGCCCGGCCTTGCGGGGCCGTAGCTCAGATGGGAGAGCGCTGCAATCGCACTGCAGAGGTCAGGGGTTCGATTCCCCTCGGCTCCACCAATCGGCAATCCCGCTCGCCGAATATCCTTTTTGTAATCAATAGCTTATCTCAAGTCACGGGCAGCGCGCGTCAGCCTTCCGCACCCGGGGGGTGGCCGAGCGCTTCCAGCAGGCCTGCCTCGGGCAAAGCGCGGGACAGGGCAGGCCGCGCGCACCAACACGCCATCCTGCCCCAACAGCACCGCGCGCGGCCCGCGCCGAGTTGACGTGGCGAGCGCATCCCTCGGCCCACGAGCCCGGCCCTGAAAAGGGGGACAAAGGCCCATTGGCGCCGCCTCCGGGCATCGGTTCGGTCACCTAAGCTGCGACGAGCTCGTGCACGCTGAACAACATCTCGTCATCGGTCCAAACGCGGCGCGGCCGCCAGTCGGCCGCTCGCGCCAGCGCACGGAACTGATCGATCGCGTACTTGTAGGAGTTCTCCGTGTGGATGGTTTCGCCCGGCCGGAACGAAAAACGCTGACCTTGGATCGTTACGGTCTGCTGCGTCCGACTGACCAAGTGCATTTCGATGCGCCCGTACCGGGGATTGTAGATCGCCTCGTGGCGGAAGCCGGCAAGATCAAAATCGCCGCCCAGTTCGCGATTGATCCGCGCCAGGAGGTTGAGATTGAAGGCCGCCGTCACCCCGGCCGCATCGTTGTAGGCGAGCACGAGGCGGCGCGCGTCCTTCTTCAGGTCGGCGCCAATGATGAGGCAGCCCCCGGGTGCCAGGGCGGCGCGAAAGACGCGCAACAGACGCACGGCCTCGGCGGGCGTCAGGTTGCCGATGGTTGAGCCGGGAAAGAACCCCATTTTGGCGCGCGCCCGCAAGTCCTCCGGCAGCGCCACGGGAAAGGAGAAATCAGCGACGATCGCGCGCACGTCGAGGGTCGGGAGGTGCTGGGCCAGCCGTTCCTTAGCACCCAGGAGGGCCGTCCGCGACACGTCGATCATCACGTAGGCGGCAAGCCGGCGCAGCCGGCGCAGTAAAATCTCTGTCTTGACGCTCGATCCGGAGCCGAATTCGATCAACACGCCGCCATCCGGCAAGCCTTCGATCATTTGCCCGACATTTGCCTGCAAGATCGCCGTCTCGGTGCGCGTTGGGTAATACTCGGGCAAACGCGTGATTTCCTCGAACAGCTCGCTGCCGCGCGCATCATAAAAAAAGCGGCACGGCAGGGTTTTCTGCGGCCGCGACAATCCGCCGATTACGGCGCTTGCAAATTCATCGTCGAGTGCAAAGCGCTCCGACAACAGCTCACGCATATTGGGATGCAACATCAGACGATCTCCGAGGCAAGACGCAGGCCCATGAATTGCCAGCGTTGGTGGGGGTAGAAGAAGTTGCGGTAGCTCGCGCGCGTGTGTCCGGCGGGCGTTGCGCATGAGCCACCGCGCAGCACCTGTTGGCTCACCATGAATTTGCCGTTGTACTCGCCGAGTGCGCCGGCAAGTGGGCGGTAGCCGGGGTAAGGCAAATAGGCGCTCTGCGTCCATTCCCAGGCGTCACCGAACATCTGGCACGGCTTGCCGTCGCCGGGCGAGCCGTCGGCGGCTAGCGGCCGCAACGCCTTGGTTGCCAGCGTGTTGCCGGCAATGGGTAGTCCCTGCGCCGCCAGCTCCCACTCGAATTCGGTGGGGAGGCGCTTGCCGGCCCAGCGGGCAAAGGCATCGGCCTCGTAGTAACTGACGTGAGCGACGGGGGCGGCGGGCTCGATGGCGTTGAGGCCATTGAGCGACATGGCGAGCCAGGTGCCATCGTGCTCGTGCCAATAGAGCGGGGCCTGCCAACCTTCGCGGTTCAACAGCCCCCATCCGTCGGCCAGCCATAGGGAGGCGGTGCGATAGCCGCCGTCGGCCATGAATTCCAGCCACTCGGCGTTTGTGACGAGCCGGTCGGCCAATCGGAAAGGCTGAACGAGGGCGTCGTGGCGCGGCATCTCGTTGTCCCAGGCATAACCCTTGCCGTCGTGTCCGATCTTGGCAATGCCACCGGCGAATTCAAGCCAGCGTATCGCCTCGGGGGTCGCCGAGTTGGCATCGCCTTGGCGCGGCCGATAGGCGGGACGCAATGGGTTGGCCGCGAATAGCGCCAAGATGTCGGTGAGCAGCAGCTCCTGATGCTGCTGCTCGTGGTTGGTCCCCACCTCGACCAGCCGCGCGATCTGGGAGGTTGCCGAAATGCCTTTCGCGAACAGCTTCGTCAGGGCCTCGTCGACGTGGGCGCGGTAGGCGCGCACGCGTTCGCTCGATGGCCGCGTCAGCACGCCGCGCCTGGGGCGCGGCTGCCGTGGCCCTTGGCTCTCGTAATACGAGTTGAAGCAATAGTTAAAGCTGTCATCGAACGTCTGGTAACCGGGCAGGTGCTTGGTGAGGATGAAGGTCTCGAAGAACCAGGTGACGTGCGCCAAGTGCCATTTGGTCGGGCTGGCGTCGTCCATGGCCTGGACCGTCATGTCCTCCGCACTCAGAGGTTCAGCGAGCTCGAGGGAGAGACGCCGTGTCTCAAACAAGCGGCTTTCAATCGAACCGGCGACCTGGATGTCGCCGGCGATAATCTGAGGCGTCATGTCCACCCTCTTTGCTGTCTTCTAGGCCTTGGCATTATCCACGCCTTCACCGTCTTGGCGCCAACGGCAGCGATGGCTGCCGAAAGCGCCCCCAGGCGACGCCGGCGGAGACCGGGCGGCGGCGCCAGCGTAGGCGAAATTGCCAGCCAGGAAATGGTTCTCGAATCTAGATCCAGCATGCCTACCTTGCCCCAAGGCAATCGAGCGTGAATTCGTGGACCTCGGTCTTTGTTCCGGTGCCCGCCGCACTTTGTCTTTGACCGCCCGTCGCCGACCCCCGTCTTGAGCCGCCCGTCGTGGCCCGCCCGCCCGGGACCGGCGCGTCGCAGACCGCAGCATCCGCTCGGCATGGGCCCGCTCATCTCGGCTCCTTACCTCGAACCAGGCGCAGGTGGTGGAAATGACGCACAAGGGTGAGGCGGCCGCCTCCATAAAGGCATGGGCGCGGCCACCGCTGCTTAAGTCTAGCTGCAGTTTGGGTAACGCTCGCTCACAAGCCGGGGAGCAGGGCAACAATGCTGACGACTGCTGACGCGGTTAGCCTCGTCCGGCAACGCGACCCGTCTCCCAGCCGATCAGGGCCCGCTTGCGGGTGAGGCCCCAATGGTAGCCGCCGAGGCTACCATCGCCGCGCAGCACGCGATGGCAGGGTACCACGAACGAAATCGGGTTGCGTCCGACCGCTGAGCCAACGGCCCGGGAAGCCGTCGGCTGACCCAGGTGCCGGGCAATGTCGGAATAGGTGACCGCCCGACCCATCGGGATCTTCAGCAGCGCCTGCCAGACCCTAACCTCAAAATCCGTTCCGATCATGACCAACCGGACCGGCCGCTCGGCGGACCATCGTGAGGTCTGGAAAATCTGTTCGGCGTGCGGCGCGGTGCGTTCCGGGGCGGCGATGAACTTTGCCTTTGGCCAGCGTTGCATCATGTCCACCAACGCATCCGCCTGCGATTGTCCCTTGTCCTCATTGACGAAGGCGAGGCCTGCAACGCCACGGTCGGTGGCAAGCACGAGGGCTTCGCCGAATGGCGAAGTGTGGAAGCCATAGGCCATCTCGAGGCCATCGCCGCGGCGCTTGTAGTCGCCGGGCGTCATGGCTTCGTGGGACACGAACAGATCGTGCAGACGTCCGGCGCCCGATAGTCCAACCTCGTAGGCCGTCTCCAGGAGGCTCGCCGATCCCTGCAAAAGACTGCGCGCCCGATCGATGGTAATGGCCTGCACAAACTCTTTCGGGCTAAGGCCGCACCAGCGTTTAAACAGCTTCTGGCAGTGCGCGGGGCTGAGACCGAGGTGCTGTGCCAAGCGTTCCAACGACGGCTGTTCGGTCCAGGTCTCGGACAGGAAGGCTACGGCACGACGGATCTGATGGTAGTCGGGTGCCTGGCTGGCCTCGGCCAAGCTCTTGGCGTCGCTTACGGCGGGTGTGTGCAGCATGGTCATTCTCGCGGTTACGAGCGGCGATGCTTGGCAACTTAGGTCCGAGCGCCGCGGCAATCGACCCGATTCCTGTCACCGCCTCAGATTCGCACGCCGCCGCGTGCCTCCAGCAGCTCGTCCTTCAGCACTCTGGCGAAATCGCGTCGCTCCGCCTCGCTCAGAAAGCGGCCCATGGCCTCTTCCTTGCCCTGGGATATCACGCGCAGGTCCGTGCGACCGTCGGCGGCTTCATGCAAATTCACGCGCGCCCAATAGGGATTACAATGAAATTGCTCGCGCCGACCCGACGGGTAGACGCGCGTCAGGCTGAACTTTGCCGGCGTCAGTTCCACGATCTCGCACAACCGGCCCGCGCGATAGCTGAGCTTGAAAGCCGCGTACACAAGCAGCACGTCGAGACCGAAAAAGCCCGTAACCGGCCATGCCCCCATGGTCAAAAACACGACACCCGACACAAAGCTGATGCCGCTCAGCGCCGACATCAAAATCAAAAACCCGGTCGGCGAGAGCGAGCGGTGCGGGGTCAGAATCGCGCGGAATTGCGGCTCCGTTGCCGTTTGATTGCAGTTTTCGTCCATGCCTGCGATCCTAGCAGTTCCACAGTTCATCGCGAAATGCCATGTCCCCCAAGCTCGCAGCATTGCCGAAAAAACGCGCACGCGGCCGCCTCGCGACCCTTAACAGGCGCTCGGAAACCGCGCGCATCAGCGAGATCTTCCGGCGGTTTTCGCATGCCAACCCTGAGCCCAGGGGCGAGCTCGAACATGTAAATGCCTATACCCTGCTGGTGGCGGTGGTGCTTTCGGCCCAGGCCACCGACGCTGGCGTCAACAAGGCCACGCGCGACTTGTTTAAGGTGGTCGCCACCCCCCAGGACATGCTGGCGCTCGGGTCCGCTGAGCTCGAGCAGCGCATCAAGACGATCGGTCTTTACCGGAACAAGGCCAAGAACGTCTTGGCGCTCTCCCGCCAGCTCATTGCCGAGCACGGCGGCGCCGTGCCGCGCGAGCGTGCGGCGCTCGAGGCCCTGCCCGGGGTTGGCCGCAAGACGGCCAACGTCGTGCTTAACATCGCCTTCGGCGAAAGCACGCTCGCCGTCGATACGCATGTGTTCCGCGTGGCGCACCGGCTCAAGCTCGCCAAAGGCAAGACCCCGCTCGAGGTCGAGCTCGGCCTGTTGCGCGTGATCCCCGATCAGTACCTGCGGCATGCGCATCACTGGCTCATTTTGCACGGCCGCTATATTTGTCAGGCGCGCAAGCCCAGGTGCGATGCCTGCATCGTTTGTGATCTATGTACTTCGCCAGACAAGTGGTTCGACTGCGGCCGGCCCGCCAATATAGCCAAAGGGAAAACTCAGACATGAGCGTCAGTCAAGGCCGAGAATTCCTGAGCATTCCCGGGCCGACCAACGTCCCCGACCAGGTGCTAGCTGCCATGCACCGTCCGGCCATCGACATCTATTCCGGTGAGATGATCGGTATCACCGACAGCTGCCTTGCCGATCTTGCCAGCATTTTCCGCACCAAGGGTCGCACCTACATCTACGCCGCCAATGGTCACGGTGGTTGGGAGGCAGCGCTCAGCAACGTGCTGAGCCGGGGCGATCTCGTGCTGGCGCTCGAGAGCGGGCGCTTTGCTACCGGCTGGGGTGAGATGGCGTCCATGCTGGGCGTCGAAGTGGAAGTTCTCAGGGGCGATTGGCGCCGGGCGGTCGATCCTGGCGCGCTCGAGGAACGGCTGCGCAAGGATAAGGCGCATCTGATCAAGGCGATCCTGGTCGTGCAAATCGACACCGCCTCGGGCGTGGTCAACGACATCCCAGCCATGCGCAAGGCCTTGGACGCGGCCAAACACCCGGCCTTGCTCATGGTCGATGCCGTCGCCTCGCTCGGCTGCATGCCCTTCGATATGGACGGCTGGGGGGTGGACGTGACGATGGCCGGTTCGCAGAAGGGGCTCATGACGCCGCCGGGGCTCGCCTTCGTGGCCGCCAATGACCGGGCGCGCGCGGCACATAGCACGGCCGGTCTGCGCACCCTTTATTGGGATTGGACCTTTCGTGAAGGGGAAATCCATTATCAAAAGTACTGCGGCACGCCGCCGGAGCATTTGCTGTTCGCCCTGCGCAAAGCCCTCGACATGCTGCTGGCCGAAGGCCTGGAAGCCGCCTTTCGACGGCATGCGTTGCTGGCGCAGGCAACGCGCGCGGCGGTCGAACGCTGGGCCGAGGGCCAGGTGCTGGCCTTCAACATCACCAATCCGGCCGAGCGCTCGAATTCCATCACCAACGTCCTGATGCAGGGCCGCGATCCAGGACCGCTGCTTGCCTATTGCCGCGACAAATGCGGCGTCATTCTTGGCGTCGGGCTCGGTGCCTTGGAAGGCAAGGCATTTCGCATTGCCCACATGGGCCATAGCAACGCACCGATGCTGTTGGGCACGCTGGGGGCCGTCGAGATGGGCCTCAAGGCGCTGGGCATCCCGCATGGGGCTGGTGGCGTCGGGGCCGCCATCGACTACTTGGGCGCCGCCGTGCCCGCCTGACGGGCTTGGGCCAGGCGGCGGCCGCCTGGGCGGCCGCCCGTCCCGGGTCGCAACGGGTCAGCCGAGGTGACTTACGAACTTGGACTGTAGGTAGACCTGCAGGCCCTCGCTGCCGCCCTCATGGCCGAAGCCGGAATCCTTGACGCCGCCAAACGGCGTCTCGGGAAGCGCGATGCCAAAATGGTTGATCGTTACCATCCCGCTCTCGAGTGCATCGGCGACCTTGGTTGCCACCTTGGCGTCCTTGGTGAAGGCATAGCTGGCGAGCCCAAATGGCAGCTTGTTGGCCCGGTCCAAAACGTCGTCCGTCTCCTTGAACCGCAGCATGACCGCAATCGGCCCGAACGGCTCCTCGGTCATGATGCGGGCGGTTTCCGGCACGTCGGTGAGCACGGTCGGTTCGTAGAAATTGCCCTGGTTGCCAATGCGCTTGCCGCCCGCCTCAACCTTGGCACCCTTGTCCTGCGCGTCGGCGACGAATGCCTCGATGGCATTGACCCGGCGTGGGTTGGCGAGCGGACCCATGCGGGTATCGGCAGCCAAGCCATCGCCAACCTTGGTGTTCTTGGCGATGTCGATGAACTTGCCGACGAAACTGTCGTAGACCTTGTCGTGCACGAAAAAGCGGGTCGGTGATACACACACCTGCCCCGCGTTGCGGTACTTGAAAGCACCCATCAGCTTGGCGGCGCCCTCGACATCGGCGTCGTCGAACACGAGTACGGGCGCGTGACCGCCGAGTTCCATGGTCGCACGCTTCATGTGGGAGGCGGCGAGCTGATTGAGGTGCTTGCCGACCGGCACCGAGCCCGTGAAGGATATTTTGCGGATGATCGGGTGCGGGATCAGGTATTCGGAAATCTCTGCCGGTACGCCGTAGACCAGGTTCAGCACGCCCGGGGGTACACCCGCGTCATGCAAGGCCTTGACGAGCCCGATCGGCGAACCCGGCGTCTCTTCCGGACACTTGATGATGATCGAGCAACCGGCGGCCAGCGCGGCGGCTATTTTGCGGACCGCCTGCGTGACCGGAAAATTCCACGGTGTGAACGCCGCGACCGGTCCGATTGGCTCCATGATGACCAGGTTGCGCACGCCATCGGCGCGTGCGGGAATGACGCGGCCGTAGGCGCGCTGACCTTCGCCGGCATACCAGTCGAGGATATCGCCGGCGCTCTGCACCTCGAGCTTGGCCTCCATGAAGACCTTACCCTGCTCCTGGGTCAGCACCTTGGCGATCTCATCGGCGCGGGCGCGTAGCAGATCCGCGGCCTTGTGCAAGATCTTGCCGCGCTCATAGGCGGAGACCTTGCGCCAGGTCTTGAAGCCCTTGTCGGCGGCGGCCAGCGCCTTGTCGAGATCGCCCTTGGAGGCGTGCGCCAGCTCGCCGATCGGCTTGCTGGTCGCCGGGTTGATAACCTCCTGGGCCTTGGCGCCGGAGGCCTTGACCCAGTTGCCGTCGATGTAATGCTCAAGGGACGTGTACATTGTGCGTTACCTCTGCGCTTCGAGATTGGAGGAGTTGGCGGAATAACGACAAATCGGGAGCCTTGCGCAAGCGGATTCGCGGGCTCGCCTTGGCGACTGCGCCCCGCCCAGGCAACGCTGGGCGGCAATGCCATCCCTCGCCGTCCTGGGAGCAATCGGTGCGGCCGTGCGGTGGCGCGGCAAAAGGCCCGGTAAGGGATCGGCCTCAGCTCGCTCTGCCTTGGCCCGATCCGCATCGGCCCCATCCTTCGATTTTGGTGCCCGTCGGTCTTTCCCCCTGCCTACGCGGCGAACCGTGGCGAGGTGATGCCAGCTGCCCTCCGCCTGCTGTCGGGCCGCGTCGCCGGCGCCGGGGCGAGCCACTTCGGCAACCCATGGCCGCCGGCGGCGCCAGAATTTGCCTCCGTTGTGGACAGAGCCAGCGGTCGCGGCTAAAAGCACGCGCCAAATCAGCGAATCTTCGTTTTCACATGAACGGGCAAGCCATGGGTTATAACGTCGCCGTCGTCGGTGCCACAGGCAACGTGGGCCGTGAAATGCTTGCAATCCTGAGCGAGCGCCAGTTTCCGGTGAACGAGGTGCACGCTTTGGCCTCGCGCCGCTCCCTCGGCGTGGAGGTCTCCTTCGGCGAGGCGACGCTCAAGTGCAAAGACCTTGCGAGTTTCGACTTCTCCGGCATCGATTTTTGCCTGATGTCGGCCGGTGGCAGCGTCTCCAAGGAATGGTCGCCCAAGATCGCCGCCAAGGGCTCAATCGTCATCGATAATTCGTCGGCCTGGCGCTATGACCAGGACGTGCCCCTGATTGTGCCCGAGGTCAACGCCGACGCCGTGGCGGGCTATATCAAAAAGAACATCATTGCCAATCCCAACTGCTCCACCGCGCAGCTGGTGGTGGCCTTGCGGCCGCTGCACGAGCGCGCCACGATCAAGCGGGTGGTGGTGGCGACCTATCAATCCGTCTCCGGTGCCGGCAAGGACGCGATGGACGAACTGTGGAGCCAAACCAAGGGCAAGTACGTGCCTGGTCAGGAATATGAGCCCAAGAAATTCCCCAAGGAGATTGCCTTCAACTGCATCCCGCACGTCGATGTCTTCATGGAAGACGGCTACACGCGCGAGGAATGGAAGATGGTGGCGGAGACCAAAAAGATCCTCGACCCGAAGATCAAGGTGACGGCCACCTGCGTGCGCGTGCCGGTGTTCGTCGGTCACAGTGAGGCCGTCAATATCGAATTCGAGAAGCCGATCACAGCGGAAGAGGCCCGCGCGATTCTGCGCGAGGCTCCCGGCTGTCTCGTCATCGATAAGCACGAGCCCGGCGGCTATGTTACGCCGATGGAGGCAGCCGGCGAGGACGCCACCTATATCAGTCGTATTCGCGAAGACGCGACCGTTGAGAACGGGCTGGCGCTCTGGGTCGTCACCGACAATCTCCGCAAGGGTGCCGCGCTCAATGCCGTGCAAATCGCCGAGCTGATCGTCAACCGCAAGTTGCTGAAAAAAGCGGCATAGAAACCGGCGGCGTCGGCTTGCCCGACGCCGTCAAGGCTTGCGCTTTAGCGCAAGCCACACCGCTTGGCGATCAGCGTCCGGGTGCAAGTCGCTGCAGCGTGTCGACGATGGACTGCAGCTCATTCATAAATTGTTCGCGTTGCTTGCCGCTGAGCGCCTCGAGAATACGCTGGTCGACGCGTTTGGCGGCCGGATCCGCCGCGCGCAAGACGCGCCGACCTTCCTCCGTCAGCTTCACCGCATAGGCGCGCGCGTCCTCCTTGGTGCGCCGGCGCTGCAGCAGGCCCTTCCTTTGCATCCGCCGCACGATGTCGGCCAGCGTCGAGCGGTCGATACCCGTACGCTCGACCAGACCGGTTTGGCTCAACCCCTCGTTGTTGGCCACCGTGTAGAGCACGGCGAACTGGCGCGGGGTGAGCTCGCCGTGCATCATCTCGGCGTGAAAGATGTCTCCTGCACATTGACCGGCGCGGTGCAGAAGATGAATGGGTGACCGTTGCAGTCGGTCGGACGTGGAGTCTCGTTTCATCGTACCTTCTGATGGCTGTGCTCACGCGCCAGACGCGATCCACTGCGCGCCCGCACCCTGGCGCTCGCAGTGCCTCCCTGACGCCAAGCGATTGGTGTAAAGGAACGGCTAGGCGGGCACCGTAACCTCAGCCTGCGCCCGCTTCTTCGGGCAAATTGTCGCGTTTTCCTGCCGACCAGCGGCCGCTTTACGATCCGGGCTCGTAGCGTTTGATGAGGGGGATCTGCGCCATGGCGAAGAGGATCGTAAGCGGCACAATGCCAAACACTTTGAAATTGACCCAGGCGCTCTCGGAGAAATTGCGCCAGACGATCTCATTGAGAATTGCCAGCGCGAAAAAGAACAAAGCCCAGCGCACCGTCAGCTTACGCCAGCCCTGTTCGCTGAGCTGGAAGGCCTCCCCAAGCAAAAGTTTGAGCAAGGGCCGACCCGTCGCAAGGCCAACGACCAGGGCGCCGGCAAAAAGCAGGTTGATGATGGTCGGTTTCAGTTTGATGAAGCTCGGGTCATCCAAATAGAAGGTGAGCCCGCCGAACACGACCACCAGAACAGCCGTCACCATGGGCACCGCCGTGACGCGGCCGAGCAACCTCCAGGAGGCGATCAGGGCGGCGACGGTGGCCAGCATGAGCACCCCGGTCGCCCAGTAGATGCCGGCGCGGCCATAGGCGAGAAAAAAGGCAATCAGCGGCCCAAGATCGATCAGGAGCTTGACGAGCGGGGAGGCTGCCTTCGCACTTTGCTCTGGAATGGCTGGTTCTTCCATGACCGTTTTAAACGCTCGGGTCGGACGCTAACGAGAGACACTTGGGCCAGATACGCGCGGCCAGATCGCGCGGTCCAGCAACGCGGCACGAGAACTGGCAAGCCCCAAAGGGATCAGGCCAACTGATCGCTTCGAACCGCCAGTCTGGCGACCGGTGCAGGCAGGCGATAGCGCTGCAGCACCCGCACCTGCCACCAGAAGAAGACGGCCGTGAGCGGCATCACCACGAAGATCTTGAACAGGATCCAGATGTCGACGCCGGTAAACACATGATTGAGCGCGATGATGTGCGCATCGGCAAAGCCCAGTCGCACGGCCTCGTTGATGACGGCGGTCAACAAGAAAAACAGCGCCACATTGCGCGTGAGCTTGTACCAACCCTCTTCGGTGTAGTGGAAGGTGCTGCCGAAGACAAAGCGAAAGAAGCTCTTGCCCGTGCGTAGACCCCACCATAGCAGAACGGCCACCAGCGCATTGAACAGCGTAACCTTGATCTGCACCCATACGGCATCGCCGGTGACAAACGTCAGCGTGGCGAACACAATGCTCACCGTCCCGGCGATGAAGGGCATGATCGGCGGGCGCCCAAGTACGGCAAGGCAGGCAACGAGCGCGGCGATGGTGCAAACGATCAAGGCCCCGGCGCCAGCCGTAATGCCATAAAGACCGTTCACGACAAACATCGCGAACAGCGGTCCTACCTCGCCTAGGATATTGACGGTTTGCGCCGCATTGAACGGAAAATGCCGCCCCCGCCAGTTCACTGTCTCCACTGCCACTGTCTAGTTCTCAGGCGGCTCTCTCCGAGATCCAGCCCCTCCCTGGTGCTTTTCTAGCTCAGAGCGATTGCCCGCGCAAATTCTGCAGCGTCGAAGGGGGCAAGGTCATCGACCGCTTCGCCAACGCCGATGGCGTGCACCGGAAGCGCGAACTTGGCCGAAATTGCAACCAAAATGCCCCCCCGCGCCGTGCCGTCGAGCTTGGTCATCACCAGGCCCGTAACCCCCGCTTTATCTCTGAAAACTTCCACCTGGCTCAGCGCATTCTGCCCCGTGGTTGCATCGAGCACCAGTAGTACCTGATGCGGCGCCATCGGATCAATCTTGCGCAATGCGCGTATGATTTTTTCCAACTCGTCCATCAGCGCCCGCTTGTTTTGCAAGCGCCCCGCCGTGTCGATCAGCAGTACGTCGCTGCCGGTCGCGCGCGCCTTGCTGAGGGCATCAAAGGCGAGCCCGGCGGCATCCGCGCCCACCCGGTGTGCCACGATCTCGGCATTGACCCGGTCGGCCCAGATCTTGAGCTGATCAATGGCCGCTGCCCTAAAGGTATCGCCGGCCGCCAATGTCACGCTGTGTCCCTGCTGCGCCAGCTGGCTGGCAAGCTTGCCGATGGTGGTGGTCTTGCCAGTGCCATTGACGCCCACAACCAGAATGACATGGGGATGATGCTCACCCTTGAGCGACAGCGGTTTTGCCACAGGGGCGAGCGTGCGCTCGACCTCGGCGGCCAATACGGAGCGCACTTCCTCGGGCGATATTTCCTTATTGAAGCGGCCATGCGCGAGGGCCTCGGTGATGCGCATCGCGGTCTCAACCCCAAGATCCGCTTGAATCAGCGTGTCCTCCAGTTCCTCGAGAGTAGCAGCGTCGAGCTTCCGCTTGGTGAAGATGCCGGTGATATTTTGGGAAAGCCGGCTCGAGCTCTTGGCTAAGCCCGCCTTAAGCCGTTGAAACCAGTTCCCGGGGCGCGCCGCAGGGGGGCCCGGATCGGTGCTGGGCGTCGTCTCGGCCGGGGCGGGCTCGGGCGTCGGTTGGCCGGCTTCGACAGCAACCGGTTTGACCGGCTCCGTGCCGCGGCGGAACAGGCCAAACAGGCCTTGTTTCTTGGGAGTATCGCTCACGGCGCATACGTGTGCGCGATGGCCTCGCCATGCAACCGCTTGCCGTCGGACGCAATGACGCGGGCCCGGAGGAGGGCGCCGGTCGGGGCCGCGGCTTTGAGCTGCAGTTGGGCAAAGCCGGGCGTGCGTCCGAGCCCCGGACGCTCGATCACGACCTCGCACTCGCGACCCTGCTGCGCCGCCAGATAGTCCGCCAGCGCGACCGCGCCCCGTTGCCTGAGCTTGGCGGCGCGTTCCTTCACCAAGCGCGGCGCAACTTGCGGCATACGCGCGGCCGGCGTGCCAGGTCGCAGCGAGAAGGGAAACACGTGCAGGTAGGTGAGGCCGCAGCTATCGATCAGATCGAGGGAATTGGCAAACATGGCCGGTGTCTCGGTGGGAAAACCGGCAATCAGGTCCGCGCCGAAGGCGACATCGGGTCGCAATCGCCGCACCAAGGCGCAGAAGCGGATGGCATCATCGCGGAGGTGTCGACGCTTCATGCGTTTCAAAATCAGGTCATCGCCCGCCTGCAGCGAAAGGTGCAGATGCGGCATCAGACGCGGCTCGCCGGCGATGACGTCGAGCAGATGCGTGTCGGCCTCGACCTGATCGATCGAGGAAAGGCGCAAGCGTCGCAGTTCTGGCACGTGGCGCAAGATGTGCCGCACCAGGCGGCCCAAGGACATCGGGCCCGGGAGATCGGCGCCGTAGGCCGTAATGTCGACACCGGTCAGCACCACCTCCGCATAACCGGCTTCGGCCAGGCGCCGGCATTGCGCCACCACGTCCCCGGCTGGGACCGAGCGTGAGGGGCCACGCCCATAGGGAATGACGCAGAACGTGCAGCGATGATTGCAGCCATTCTGGACCTGCACGTAGGCTCGCGCCTTGCCGCCGAAGCCGTCGATCACGGCGTGTGCCGTTTCGCGCACCGACATGATGTCGTTGACTTGCACCCGCTCGCTGTCACGTCCCCTCAAGGCCCGAAAGGTGTCAGGCCGCAGCTTCTCGGCGTTGCCGATGACAGCATCGACCTCACGCATGGCGCCAAACCGACCCGGATTGATTTGCGCGGCGCAACCCGTGACAATGATGCGCATGGAGGGGTTCTCGCGGCGCAATTTGCGGATGGTTTGCGCCGCCTGCCGCACCGCTTCGCCAGTGACGGCACAGGTGTTGACGATCGCCGCATGCGCCAGTCCGGCGGCACTGGCGTGCTGCCGCATCACCTCTGACTCGTAGGCGTTGAGCCGGCACCCGAGGGTGACGATGCGCACGGCGGCCGGGGGAGAGGCGTCGTGCTCCGGTACTGTCGCGGCCGCGGTGCGCTCAGCGATAGGCGCGCCTGCGGCGACCCCAGGATCATTGTTCGACGCTTCAAGACGGGCCCGGTGTGCCATCGGTCATAGGGTCTCGAGGGCGTCGAGCGTGCCATGGTAGGCGAACTCGACGGATCCCGTCATGCGAATGCGATCATCCTCACCCCACTCGATGTCGATCGGTCCGCCCGGGAGGGTGACCACGACGTGGCGCCCCGTCAGCCCTTTGCGGGCGGCGCACACGGTTGCAGCGCAAGCGGCGCTGCCGCAGGCGCGGGTGAGGCCGGCGCCTCGCTCCCAAGTCCGCACGGTCATGGCAGCAAAGTTCGTGACCTTTGCCAGGGAAATGTTGGCGCGCTGCGGGAACAGCGGATGGTGTTCGAGCGTCGGCCCGATACGGCTAAGATCATAGCCCGCGACGTCTTCCACCCAAAAGATGGCATGCGGATTGCCAACATTGGCCACGGAGGGTGAATGCAGAATCGGCTTGCCAATGGGCCCAACCTGCAACTCGATGGCGCGCGTGTCGGCGAAGGCCTCGGCAAGCGGAATATCGCGCCAGCCGAATTTTGGCGCGCCCATATCGACCCGGATGTGCTCACGGCCGGCCACATCGACCTCAAGGCGGCCGGCCCTGGTCTCGAACGCAAAGGCGCGGCGGCCCGTTTGTTCGGCTTCGAGCCAGCCGATGCAGCGCATGCCGTTGCCACAGGCCTCCGCCTCCGAGCCGTCGGCGTTATAAATGCGCACATAGGCTTGTGTACCCAAACTGCGCGGTTCGCTGAGCACCATCAGCTGATCGAAGTGCGATCGCGGCTGCTCGGCGATCCCGCGCACGGCAGAGGGGCTAAATTCGAATGCCCTGCCGCCACGCAAATCGACGACCAGGATCTCGTTACCGAGACCGCTCATCTTGCGGAATGGGAGACCGGCTGACATGCGCCCTTATAGGGGGAGAGGGCGGGCAAGACAACAAAGGTGGCGTTGCGGCGAGGTCGAAGGCGTGATCAAGACAGAGGCGCGCCGCCTGGCGTTGCCTGCTGCGGCCATTTGCGGACAAATTCGCAGCAAAGGAGTTGCGGCGATGCACAGCATTTCTCTCCTGGCGGCTTTGGGGCTGGCGCTCAGCGCAGTGGCGGCCGCGGCTGAAATCACCAAGGCGCCGGCGCGGGAGAGCCCGCGGCCGGTCAAAGTCGAGACCTTCGCCAAGGGACTTGTGCATCCCTGGGGCCTAGCCTTCCTGCCCGACGGGCGCCTGCTGGTCACCGAGCGGCCGGGTCGACTGCGCCTCATCAGCAAGCAGGGGGAGCTAGCGCCAGCCGTCAGCGGCGTCCCGGAGGTCTACGCCAGCGGTCAGGGCGGGTTGCTCGATGTCGCCTTAGCGCCCGATTTTGCCAACTCGCAGCTGATCTATCTGTCTTATGCGGAGCCGCGCGGCGGCGGCAAGAACGGCACCAGCGTTGCACGCGCCAGGTTGGTTGCAACCGATGGCGGTGGACGGCTTGAGGATGTGCAGGTGATTTTCCGCCAGGAGCCGGCCTACGCCTCGAGCCACCACTTTGGCTCGCGTCTCGTGTTCATGCCGGACGGGTCGCTTTTTATCACCGCTGGCGAACGGTTCTCGCAGCGCGACGAGGCGCAGAACCCAGGTAACCACATCGGCAAGCTCATGCGTTTGTCGCCGGACGGGGCCGCCTATGCCGGCAACCTCAAGCGCCCGGGTTGGCGCCCGGAGGTATGGTCGATTGGTCACCGCAACGTGCAAGCCGCGGCGCTCAACCCCGCGAGCGGCAAGCTCTGGACCATCGAGCATGGCGCCCGCGGCGGTGATGAAGTCAACATTCCCGAGGCGGGCAAAAACTACGGCTGGCCGGTTATCAGCTACGGACGCAACTACGACGGCAGCAAGATCGGTGTCGGCACGCATAAGGCCGGCATGGAGCAACCGGTCTACTACTGGGATCCCTCCATCGCCCCATCGGGTGCCGTTTTTTATACCGGCGCGCTGTTTCCGGACTGGCACGGCAACCTATTCGTCGGCGCCCTGGCCGGACAGGCGCTGCATCGCCTGGTGCTGGACGGCGACAAGGTGGTGGGTGAGGAGACCCTGCTCGCAGACCTCGGCGCGCGCATTCGCGACGTGCGTCAAGGTGGCGATGGTGCTCTTTGGCTTCTAACCGATGAAAGCCAAGGACGCGTGCTCCGAGTGGTGCCAGGCTAGCGGTGGCCGATCGCTGGGCCCGTTCGTGCGAGGCCGCCGTGGTGGCCTGGCAGGCGGTCGGCGCTTGGGCGCAATAGGCCAGCGAGCGGGCCCGAGCGTGGGCTGTTCTTGTCGCCTAGCCGGTGTTGGCCGCGCTTGACGGCTGTGCACCCAATCCGCCGAACAGACCCGCGCGCAAGTCGCAGGCAATGGTGCGACACGCCTCGGCGCTGGTGGCGAGGTAGGCATGCACTTCGTTGGCGCCAAGGGTGGCGCCGCGCTGGCGGATGCGAGCCAGATTGAGGGAGGGAGCATGGCTCAGCGCCGGGGCGATGTAGAGCACGTTCCGGGCGCCATTTTCTTGCCGACGCACCAGCAAATAGACCGCCTGCGGCAGCGGCGGACACTCGAGCAAGCCGTAGACGCTGTGCTGATAGCGTTGACCGGAGGCGCCGCCCCAGACATGCACGTGTCCCGCCGCCGACGGCGCCTGCTCGACGGCCGTTGCCTGGGCAGAGGTGTGGCCCCGAACTGGGGCGAGCCGGACAATACGCGAGGCCATTTCCAAAAGATCGCCGGTTGCTCGTGTCGATGGCGGCAGCTCGTAGCTGCGATTCACAGCCGAAATATGGCTCCGGCCGTGTTATTTCAAGGCATTGCGACATCCGGCGCGCATCTCTCCTCGTCATGCGGCCGTTAACCACCTTCGCCGACCGCCGCTAGCCGCATTTGGAGTAGCTGCAATTGTCGCACACCCAGCAGCCTTCCCGGTGATGTAAAGCCGGATGATTGCAGCGCGGGCAGATCCTGCCGCGCGGGACCACCGCCGCCGCAAGGGCGCCATCCCCAGGGCCGCCGGCGGCCTTCTCCTGGCCGGGTGCCAGGGCATGAGGTTCGACCACGGCGGCCTCCGCAGGGCTCGCTCTCGGGGTTAAAAAGCCGATGCGCAGCATATGGCTCTCGACGACGCCACCAATGGCCGCCAGCAGGCTGGGGACGTAGCGTCCGTTGATCCATTGGCCCCCTTGCGGATCGAATACGGCCTTGAGCTCCTCGACCACGAAGGTGACGTCGCCGCCGCGCCGAAAGATGGCGCTGATCATACGGGTCAGGGCCACCGTCCAGGCATAGTGCTCAAGATTTTTCGAATTGATGAAGATCTCAAACGGGCGTCGCCGGCCACCCTGGTTAATGTCGTTGATCGTGATGTAGATGGCATGGTCGCTGCTCGGCCATCTGAGCTTGTAGGTGAGGCCCTCCAGCACCGGTTCGCGTTGCAGCGGTTGGGCCATATAGACGATTTCGCCGGCGCGCTCGCGGGCCGCCGCCGGCGCGGCGCGCGTCTCTTGCCCGGGCTGGGCGACGGGGCCCGGTCCATGGTCTGGGCCAGGCGGTGAGATGGCGGGCGAGGCCGCCGCCGTCCGGCTCAAGACGGCGCCGGTAACCGCGTTTGGTCGGTAGGTCGTACAGCCCTTCAGTCCCAAGTCATAGGCCTCCAGATAGACATCCTTGAAGGCTTCGAAGCCAATATCCGGCGGGCAGTTGATGGTCTTGGATATCGAGCTGTCGATATGGCGTTGGAGTGCCGCTTGCATCTCGAGGTGGGCGCGCGGCGTTAGCTCTTCGGCCGTCACAAAGGCATCGGTGAGCGGGGCGGCGGCTCCGAACTTGGCGCGAAAGAGAGCGTGCGCATAGTCTTCCACGATCTCGGTGCGGCTGGAGCCATCGCGCTGCAGCACGCGTCGCTCGTGCCGGAAGTCGAACACGGGTTCGATCCCGCTCGAAACGTTGCCGGCCAGCAGCGAGATCGTCCCCGTCGGGGCAATTGACGTCAATAGTCCATTGCGCGCCCCGTGTTGGGCGAGTTTGGTGCGCACGCTTTGAGGGAGCTTCTGGACATTGGGCGCGGCCAGAAAGCGCTGAGGATCGTAGAGCGGAAAGGAGCCCTTTTCGTGCGCAAGTTCGGCCGTTGCCTCGTAAGCGCCCACCTTGAGCGCTGCCATCCACTGCTCGGCGAGGGCAATGGCCGGCGGCGTTCCATAGCGGACACCGCACATGATGAGCGCGTCTGCCAGCCCGGTGACGCCCAGACCAATCCGGCGCTTGGCCATGGCCTGCTTCTTTTGTGGTGGCAGCGGATAGTTGGAAATGTCGATGACGTTGTCGAGGAAGCGCACCCCCACGCGCACGAGGGCTTCAAGCCTCGCCATGTCCAGTTGGGCCCCTGGCGTGAACGGCTTGTCCACCAGACGCGCAAGATTGACCGAGCCCAACAGGCAAGCGCCGTAGGGCGGCAAGGGCTGCTCGCCACAAGGATTGGTTGCCGAAATTTCCTCGCAATAGGCAAGGTTGTTCTCCGCATTGATGCGATCGATGAATACCACACCGGGTTCGGCATAGGCGTAGGTCGCATGCATCATCCGGTCCCACAGCGCGCGGGCTGGCAGCGTGCGGTAGACCCTGCCGTCGAAGATCAGCTCCCAGGCAGCATCCTCCCGAACGGCCTTGACAAAGGCATCGGTGACCAGAACGGACAGATTGAAATTGCGCAGCCGGGCCGGATCGGACTTGGCGTCGATAAAGGCTTCGATGTCGGGATGATCACAGCGCAGGGTTGCCATCATGGCGCCGCGGCGGGCACCGGCCGACATAATCGTTCGGCACATGGCATCCCACACTTCCATGAAGCTGACGGGGCCCGATGCATCCGCACCGATGCTCTTTACCTGTGCGCCGCGCGGCCGCAGGGTGGAAAAGTCGTGCCCGATGCCGCCGCCCTGCTGCATCGTCAGCGCCGCCTCCTTGACGTTCTCGAAGATGGCACTGAGGTCATCCTCGATCCGACCCAGTACAAAGCAGTTGAATAGCGTGACGCTGCGCCGCGTGCCGGCGCCGGCAAGAATGCGGCCGGCGGGAAGGAAAGCGAAATCCGCCATCGCCTGCGCGAAGCGCTCGGCCCACAGCCCTCGCGTTGCCTTTGGCTCGGCGCCGGCCGCAGCGCGCGCCACGCGCGCCCAAGTGTCGGCCTGCGTGCGCTCGCGCGGCGTGCCATCTGCCGCCTTCAGGCGGTACTTCATATCCCAGATCTGCTGGGAAATAGGGGGCTCGATGGGGGCGACATCCTTGGTCTCGTTCATGATATGTTCTAACAGATTTTCATAGTTGATGCAACAATGCTAAAAGGCACCTTGCGGTTTGCGACGGCTGCCGGAGGCTTGGCTCGTGCAAGCATCGGCCGGGGGAAACCGCACACAAAGTGGCGCGCGGGGACCAATGCTGGGCCTTACGCGTGGGGGACAGGGCTCGGGATGCACTTTGCCAATCTAGTTGCTCGCGTGCTCGCGGTTGCGATCGCAATGGCGGGGCTCGGATTTGCCGGCATGCGCATGGCCTCAAGCCATCAGAACGAAGCCGGGCTCATTTCGTCGGATCTATTGTCGGCCTCCGAGGCGTCCAGCACCCGCGATCGCCGGTTGGCCGACAAGGGCCTAACGGCCGGCAGCCCAATTTTGATCCGCATCTTCAAGGCGGAGTTCGAGCTCGAGCTGTGGATGCGCAAAGGTGATCGCTTCGAGCTGTTTGCCACCTATCCCATCTGCAACTGGTCGGGAACGCTGGGACCCAAGCTGCACGAGGGCGACAAGCAGGCTCCCGAGGGCTTTTACGCCGTCGGCCTCAATCAAATTCATCGCCGCGGTCGTTGGCCGCGCTCTCTCAACATCGGTTATCCGAACGCGCTAGACCGCGCCCATGCGCGCACCGGCTCTCTCATCTTGGTCCACGGCGGCTGTACATCCACCGGCTGCTTTGCCATGACCAATCCGCTGATGTCGGAGATTTACGCCCTGGCCGAGCAGGCCTTGCAGCAGGGGCAGGACCGAATCCCCATCCACGTCTTTCCCTTCCGCATGACGGAGGCCAACTTCGCCACTCGTAGCTTGCCGCACGCCGAATGGCGCGCCTTCTGGCTCAATTTGAAGGTGGGCTACGATCTGTTCGAGCGTACGCGGGTGCCGCCAAAAGTGGGCATCTGCAACAAACAATACGCCGTGAGCGCGGGGGACCTCTCGGGGGATTCGGGCCCACCTGGGGAGGTTGGAGCGCCGTGTGCTGAGAGCGATGGTGGCGGTGCCCTGCCGCTGATGACGGCGGAAACGGAGGCGGCGGCCGAGGAAGCAAACGGGGCAGCCAAGCCGCGTAAGGTGGCCTCCAAGGCGCGCCACCGCGCCGCTGCCCGCCACGCGCGCAGGGCCTATGGGTCCCGCCGGGCGCGGGCGGCGGCCCCAATCGAGACCTCGTCCATTTCGGGATCGATTTCAGGAAACGAGCCGGTGCACTGAGGGGGCGTGTGCGCCAGGCCCGGGGTTAGCCCACACGCCGGTCGGACCGTGGTCTTCTGTAGGTGAACGCCGCGGCGGGGCGGCCCGCTTCGGACCGCGCGACGTCGGTGAAGGCGGCGTGGAAGCCGGACTTGTCGCAGGCGGGATCGGCATTGGTCGCCGAGCCGGTGAAGGCGAAGGCCTGACAGCGGCAGCCGCCCCAATCGAGCCCGCGAAATTCACAGGAACGGCAAGGCTCGCGCATCCAGGTCGTGCCCCGGAAGGCCTGAAAGGCTGCCGACTTCGACCAGATCTCGCGCAAGCTGCGGTCGCGGACGTTGTCGAACTCGAGCCCATCGATCGTTTGGGCTGCATGGCAGGGGAGCACCCGACCAGAAGGCGTAACGGTGATGATGCCGCGGCCCCAACCACCCATGCATGGCTTGGGCCGCCGAGCGTAGTAGTCCGGCACCACGAAATCGATGACCAGCACACCCCTCAATTTCGTTCGAGCCTCGGCGATGAGCTCCGCGCTCGCCAGCACTTGCTCACGCGTCGGCATCAGGGCCTGCCGGTTCTTGAGCGCCCAGCCGTAGTATTGCACGTGCGCGACCTCGAGGCGCTGGGCGCCGAGTTCGACAGCAAGCGCGATGATGGCGGGCAGATTGGCAATGTTCTGCCGGTGGATCGGCGCGTTGAGCGTCAGGGGGAGATCGAGCGCCTTGGTCCAGCGCGCGACCTCCAACTTTTTGCGGTGTCCGCCGGCATAGTGGGCGATGCGATCGGCGTTGGCGGCGTCGCTGTCCTGCACGGAAATCTGCACGTGATCGAGGCCGCAGGCGGCGAGCTCCTCCAATCGCTCCCGTGTCAGCAGAACCCCGGCGGTGATCAAGTTCGAGTAAAGGCCAAGGCTCGCCGCCCGCGCAATGATCTGTGTAAGATCGCGCCGCACGGTCGGCTCGCCGCCTGATAAATGCAGCTGCAGTACGCCGAGCTCGGCGGCTTGCGCCAATACCTCACACCACACTTCGGTCGACAATTCGTCATGGGCGCGCTCGAGATTGAGCGGGTTTGAGCAGTAAGGGCACTGCAAGGGGCAGCGATGGGTGAGTTCTGCGAGCAGCCCGAGTGGCGCCCCGAGAGCCGTTGCGGGTTGCGTGTCAAGCTCGGCTGCGACGCTCACGCCGTAATCACCCCTTTGTCCGCCAGGTCTTGTAGCAGGTTCGTCACGTCCCTCAGAATGCGCTCTTCGGGTGCCGCATACTGGCCGGCGAGCGCCGCAGCGATGGCAGCAACGCTGCGCTGCCCATCGCATAGCTGGAGAATGTCAAGCGCGATGGGATCGGGCATCAATACCCGTTCCGGGGCGAGGATCATCCAGCGATTGCGCGTCGGATCGTGGCGCAATTTGATGTGGCGGGGCAGCGCGGGCAGCGAGTCCACCCCGATTAGCAAACGTTCCGGTTCGCTGCCTTTGTTCATGCGACGTCCGGACGGAAGGCCCCGGGGGGGATCCAGCCGGGGACCACATAGGCGTGGTGTAGGGCATCGAGTTGCGCCCACAGCACGTTGCATTTGAAACGCACCGCCTCGATACACGCGGCCTGCTGCGCCAGGGTCTTGGCATGGCGTTTGACGTAATCGAGGGCAAAGTCAGCGTCCCGGTTCGCCTGATCTAGGCGGCGCCGGAAATACTGCATCGCTCGTTCGCCGATGAAGTCGTAGTTTTCCAACATGCCGGCAATGCGCTCTTGGTGGATCTGCGGCGCGAACAGTTCCGTCAAGGATGAGGCAACCGCGTCGACGACCGGTTCTTGTAGCACAAAACGCACATATGCCTCGGTGGCAAAACGGGTCGCCGGCAGCGCGCCTTGCATCGACGTAACGTAGCCGCGGTCAAGGCCTAGCGCATCCGTCAGGACCAGCCAGCGCTCGATGCCGCCCTCCTCGCCAGCATACCCGTCGTGGTCGAGCAGCCGGTGCACCCACTCGCGGCGCAGCTCGCGGTCGATGACGCGGCTCATGAGGGCCGCGTCCTTGCGCGGTACGGCCGCCTGATAGCAGTAGCGGTTGAGCGCCCAGGCCTGCACTTGGCCCTTATTCAATTTGCCGCCGTGCAGGAGATGGTGAAAGGGGTGCTTGTTGTGGTAGCGCTCGGCGCCGACCTCGCGGATTGCCGCCTCAAGCTCCGCGGCTGTCATCGGCGCGTTCATAGCTCAATCTCCATGCCGTCCCAGGCGATCTCCCAGCCCGCGCCTTCCACCTCGGCCCGCTCCGGACTGTCCTCGCGTAGCGCGGGGTTCGAGTTGTTCATGTGCACGAAGACGCGCCGCTTGACCTGCAGCGCGGCGAACGCCGCGATCGATCCTTGCGGCCCAGCCATGGCGATGTGGCCCATACGCTGGCCGGTTTTGGCGGAGAGGCCTTGCACGATCATTTCCTCGTCAGTGTAGAGCGTGCCATCGAAGAGAACCAGGGCTGAGCCGCGCAGGCGCGCCGCCAATGCTGCGTCGATGGCCGCGCACCCGGGAATGAAATGAAAGGCGCTGGCGTTGGCCGGATCGCTGATCCGCAGCCCGACGGTGTCACCCGTCCTGGTGCCAAAACCGGGCGCGGAGCTCTCAAGGTAGAGGGCCACTTTGCCCGGCACCGGGAAGGCCTCGACCGTGAGCCCGCCGCCGATGCGGGCCGACCGCTCGAGTGACAGCGGGACCCGAGCGACATGGGAGGGGTCGAGCACGGCGTATATCGGATTGGCGGCCAAGGCCGCCAGCACGGTCTCCGATGCATAAAGCGTAAATGGCACCCCCTCACGCAGGCTGAGGAGGCCGGCAACGTGGTCGACATCAGCGTTGGTCAGGATGACGGAGGTGACCGGGCAGGCGCGCAGGCCACTATCGGGCGGCGGCCAGAGCTGCGGGGTGGCTTGGAATTGCTGGCGCAGATCCGGGGAGGCGTTGAGTAGTGTCCAGCGTTGGCCGTCGCCGCTCACCGCCACACACGACTGCGTGCGTTTGCGCACCGCCGGACTGTCGCGGCGCGCATCAGCGCAGTTACGGCAGCTGCAATTGAGCTGCGGTAAGCCGCCGCCCGCGGAGGAGCCTAGGACCTTGATGAACATGAAGGCACTTCCAGAACCGATCGCCGACGCGACCGCAGCGCGTCCAAAATGCAAACGGCGGCCGAAGCCGCCGTCTCAACGCCACCGTGGTGGTCGGCCTTTCAGGTCTTATCTAGCTCAGCCGGCAGATAGCTGGTGACTTCCATGCCGACGTCCTCTTCAGCCACTTCGGGCTTGTGCCATTCCTTCATGCAATCCTCCACTTGGTTCATGCGCATAAAACACTAACCGGCAGTCCAGCCCTTGTGTTCCAGGCCAAGCGACGGTCCCGCCGAGCGGTGGCCAAGCTTAAAACGCCCGGAGCCAAGACGGCCGAAATCAATGCTAAATCTGCCGCAGCCGGTCGTTTGCGTCAAGGGAGCACACCCTATGGAGCATCGACGGGAGTGGGGGAAATAGCGTAGGACATGGGCGCTTTGCATCGCCAAAGTTCGACGCGAGGGATCGCCTGCTGCGGCGCAGCAACCGGGGTTCGACGCTATGGTTTCGCCGGCCGTTGGACGGGCGCCTGGAGACCAGGACGGTGCGATCTTCGCACCCCCGCAGATCGAGCATATGCGCCGTGGCGATGGCTCGCACGTCCTGCGCTCGGCGCGGCGCCTTGCGGCCGTGCCGCGGGCCGTCGGCGTTTGGCTGGAAAAGTGGGCGGCGAAGGATCCCGGGCGGACCTTTCTTGCCGCGCGCGATGAAACGGGCAGCTGGCGCAAATTGAGCTATGGCGAAGCCCTAAAGGGTGCCCACGCGATTGGCCAGTCCTTGCTTGAGCGCGGTTTGGTCCGCCCCTCCGGTCGACCGATTTTGATCCTGGCGGACAATGGTCTCGAGCATGCTTTGCTCGTGTTGGGGGCCATGCACGTTGGCGTGCCGATAGCGCCCGTGTCGGTCGCCTATGCGCGCCTCAGCCGAGATTTTGCGAAGCTCCGATACATTTTCGACCTGGTCGACCCCGAGCTCATCTATGTCGATGACGTGGAGCGCTTGCAAGCAGCCCTCACGGCGATTGGGGCCGCCCGCAGCGAAATCGTGGCCGGTCGCGGCTCGCTTGCCGGTGCGTCGCTCACGCCGTTCCGAAGTCTTTGCGGCGCGACGCCAACCAGCGCCGTGGCAGAGGCCTTTGCCCGCGTGGGCCCTGACACGGTTGCGAAAATCTTGTTCACCTCCGGTTCGACCGGACAGCCCAAGGGCGTCATCAACACGCAGCGTATGATGTGTGTAAACCAGGAGAGCGCCGCTGCCACCTGGCCGTTTCTGGAATGGCATCCGCCCGTCATCGTCGACTGGCTGCCGTGGAACCACACCTTCGGTGCCAATCACAACTTCAACATGATGCTGCGCAATGGCGGCACACTCTATATCGACGAGGGCAAGCCGGTGCCCGCCCTGATTGGGCAGACCGTGGCCAACCTGCGTGAGATCTCTCCCACCGTGGTTTTCAATGTGCCCCGCGGCTATGCGGCACTCCTCGATCACCTCGAAGCCGATGCGGTGCTGCGCCAGTCCTTTTTCGGCCGTCTCGATATGTTGCTCTACGCCGCCGCGGCCCTGCCGCAAAGTTTGTGGGATCGCTTGCAAAACCTGGGTCGCGAGGTCCGCGGCCGAAAGGTTCCCTTCGTTTCGTCTTGGGGTCTGACGGAGACCGCGCCGATCGCCACTTCGGTGCATTGGCCGCTCGACGGCCCGGGCAACATCGGCGTGCCGGTGCCGGGGGTCGAGGTGCGCTTGGTACCGGTCGGGGAAAAGCTCGAGGTCCGCGTCAGAGGGGACAACGTCACCCCGGGCTATTTCAAGAACCCCGAGCAATCCCGCCAGGCCTTGGACGAGGAGGGCTGGTTCAAGACCGGCGATGCGGTGCGGCTTGCCGATCCCGCCAACCCAGCCGCGGGATTGCTGTTTGACGGCCGCACGGCGGAGAATTTCAAGCTTTCATCGGGCACTTGGGTCAACGTCGGCACCCTGCGCACGGCTGTCATTGCCGCGGCAGCCCCGGTGATCGAGGACGCGGTGATCACCGGACACGATCGCGACGAGATCGGCCTGCTCGTCTTTCCCAGTCTCGCCGGCATCATGGCTCTGACACCCCACCTCGGCGGCAAGGTGACCATGGCCGATCGGCTTGCCGATCCGTGCGTGCGTCAGGTGGTTGTTGCGGGCCTGGCGCGCCATAACGCGCTGACGCAGGGCAGTTCCATGCGGGTCGGGCGCTGCCTCATGCTTAGTGACCCGCCCAGCATCGATGCCAGTGAGATTACCGACAAGGGTTACCTCAATCAGGGCGCGGTGCTGGCGCAGCGCGCTGAGCTCGTTGAGCGGCTTTATGCCGATCCGCCCGACCCCGAGGTCGTCGTGATCTCCCCTAGAGGACGCTAACATCGACAGCCGCCGCGATGGCTGAGCAAGCCTCACGGCGGGTCGCGGTCGGCTTTTTTTGCGAGAAACGCAGATGTTGAGCAACCTTCGGACCGTTCGAGTGCAGTGGGGTGACTGCGACCCCGCCGGAATCGTCTTCTATCCTCGCTATTTCGAATGGTTCGACGCCTCCACGATCCTATTGTTCGAAAAGGCGACGGGCCTGAAAAAGATTGAGATGCTGGAGAAGCATGGCGGCGCGGGGCTCGCTCTCTTGGAGGCGCGGGCGGTGTTCAAGCGGGCTTCGCACTACGGTGAAGATCTTGAGATCGAAACCCGGGTAACGGAATTCCGCCGATCCAGTTTTTTTGTGCAGCATAAGGTTGCAAAGGGCGGCATTTTGGCGCTTGAGGGGTTCGAAACCCGGCTGTGGACCGTACGCGACCCGGCGGACAAAACGCGCCTGCAATCGGCGCCGCTGCCGGCGGCCATTGTGGCGGGCTTCCATACCGTTTGAGACACACGGGCGCAGATAGTTGGAAAGCCCATCGATTGCGTGCAATATGCGGCCAGGATGACCGCAGCGGCAAAATCCGGAATTGACCGCATGATTTGCGCGCCAGAAACCGGATCGGCATCGAAGGAGGAGGCCCATGCTTAGACGATCCATTCTGAAGGGAGTTGCCGCGCTGGCCCTTTTGACGGCGCCCGCGGCGAGTTGGGCGCAGGACAGCGTCAAGATCGGCCTCATTCTGCCGATGACGGGCCAGCAAGCCTCGACCGGGAAACAGATCAGCGCGGCCGTCCGGCTCTATCAGCAGGAGCACGGCACCTCGGTCGCGGGCAAGAAGGTGGAGGTGATCATCAAGGATGACGGCGCCGTCCCCGACAATACCAAGCGTCTGGCCCAAGAGCTGATCGTCAACGACAAAGTCAGCGTTATTGCCGGTTTCGGCGTGACCCCGGCGGCCTTGGCGGCGGCACCCCTGGCAACGGAAGCCAAGGTGGTCGAGGTCGTGATGGCGGCCGGCACATCGATCATCACGGAACGCTCGCCGTATATCGCCCGCACGAGTTTCACGCTGCCGCAGTCGTCGGTCATCATTGCCGATTGGGCGGCAAAGAACGGCATCAAGAAAGTGGTCTCGATCGTCTCCGACTATGCCCCTGGCGCCGATGCCGAGAAATCGTTCAGCGAACGCTTCAAGGCGGCGGGAGGTGAGGTCGTGGAGGCGCTCAAGGTGCCCCTGGCCAATCCGGATTTCGCGCCCTTCCTACAGCGCGCCGCCGACGCCAAGCCGGATGCCATCTTCGTGTTCGTGCCCTCCGGCCAGGGCGGAACCTTCATGAAGCAATACGCCGAGCGTGGGCTCGACAAGGCCGGGATCAAACTGATCGGCCCGGGCGATGTCACCGACGACGACCTGCTTCCGGGTATGGGTGACGCCGTGATCGGCGCGGTGACCGCGCACCTCTACTCGGCCGATCACGACTCGGCCAAGAACAAGGCCTACGTGGAGGCTTTCAAGAAAGCCAACAATTTCCGGCCCAATTTCATGTCGGTCGGCGGCTATGATGGTATGCATCTCATCTACGAAGCCCTCAAAAAGACCGGCGGTAAGGCCGATGGGGATTCGCTGATTGCCGCCATGAAGGGGATGGCGTGGGAGAGCCCGCGCGGACCCATTTCGATCGACCCCGAAACGCGCGACATTGTGCAAAACATCTATATTCGCAAGGTCGAGAAGAAAAATGGCGAGCTCTACAACATCGAGTTCGCCACCTTCGAGGCGGTCAAAGACCCCGGCAAATCGAAGAAATAGCCATCACGATCGGCGCGGCGAAGCCATTGCCGCGCCCTGCGAAACCCCTTACGCGACATGCTGACCATCCTGTTTGACGGTATCGCGTACGGCATGTTGCTGTTCGTATTGGCGTGTGGGCTCGCCGTCACGCTCGGCTTGATGAACTTCATCAACCTGGCGCACGGCGCTTTCGCCATGGCGGGAGGCTATGCAACCGTCATTCTGGTCAACCGCTGGGGTGTGCCGTTCTTTGCGGCGCTGCCGCTGGCATTCCTCGTCAGCGCTCTGCTCGGACTAATTCTGGAGCGCACGCTTTATGTCCATGTCTACCGCAAAAGTCACCTCGATCAGGTGCTGTTCACGATCGGGCTGGTCTTCATGTCGGTGGCCGCGGTCGACTACGTCATGGGCTCGGGCCAAATGTTCGTTCGCCTCCCCGACTGGCTGCAGGGGCAGTTCAATGTGTTTGGTATCGGAGTGGGACGATACCGTCTGCTGATTATCGCCGTTTGCGGTTTCCTGACGCTCGCCCTGCAGCTGATCCTGTCGCGAACGCGCTTTGGCAGCCGCCTGCGCGCAGCGGTTGATGATACCAGGGTAGCGCGCGGGCTCGGCATAAGGGTGGATGCCGTCTTTGCCGTCACCTTTGCCGTCGGCTCGGGCCTTGCTGGTCTCGGCGGCGCGCTTGGCACGGAGATCGTCGGATTGGATCCAACCTTTCCGCTGAAGTTCATGATCTACTTCTTGATCGTGGTGACGGTGGGTGGCACCACCAGCATCACCGGCCCGTTTCTGGCCTCGCTGCTGCTCGGTATCGGCGACGTTGCCGGTAAATACTACGTGCCCACGCTCGGTGCCTTCGTGATCTACACGATCATGATCATCGTGCTGATCGTACGTCCCCAAGGCCTGTTTTCGCGCGGTAGCGTTCGATGAAGCCAGCGGCGCCGGTTCCGTTCACAGGTGGCCTGGCGACGCGGGCGCGTTGGCATCCGCTCGAGGTGCTGTTTTGGCTTGCGGCCTTTGCATCCTACTATTTCCTTCCCAGCAAGCACCTGATCCTGACCGAGATCGCCATTCTGGCGCTGTTCGCCTTATCGCTTGACCTGATCCTCGGCTATGCCGGCATCGTGTCGCTCGGGCACGCAGCGTTTTTCGGTTTCGGCGCCTACGTTGCCGGCCTACTTGCCAAACACCAGCTCGTGACCGAACCACTGCTTGCCCTGTTGCTGGCAGGCTTGGCGGCGATGCTGCTCGGGTTCGTCACTAGCTTCCTGGTCCTACGCGGCTCGGATCTGACGCGCATCATGGTGACGCTGGGCGTGGCCCTGGTGTTGCGCGAGATCGCCAATCGCTATGCCTGGCTCACGGGTGGCGCCGATGGCCTGCAGGGCATCAGCATGGACCCCCTCTTGGGCCTATTTCGCTTTGATATGTTCGGGCGCACGGCGCATGCCTACACGCTAATTGTATTGTTTGTGTTGTTCCTGTTGGCACGGCGGATCGTCAATTCGCCGTTTGGTTTGGCGCTGCAGGCGATCAAGGGCAATGCACTGCGCGCCGCAGCCGTCGGCGTCGCCGTCAATGCCCGACTGGTCGCCGTCTACAGCATGGCCGCATTCTACGCCGGCATCGCCGGCGCCCTGCTTACCCAGACGACAGCCTTTGCCTCGCTCGATGTCTTCTCCTTCGAGCGCTCTGCCGATCTCCTACTCGTGCTTATCATCGGCGGCACGGGTTACCTCTATGGCGGACTGATCGGTGCCATCATCTTCAAGTTGATGCAGGACTATCTGTCGGCTCTCACCCCCCAATATTGGCCGTTCTGGATCGGCCTCGTGTTGGTGGTGATCGTTCTCGTCGGCCGGGAGCGGTTCAGCAGCTGGACGCTGCCGTTACGCAGGCTGGCGGCGGGCTCGCATTGGCGCGCGGAACGGGCTCGGCGCATTGTTGGCGAGGGACACTGACCATGGTGCCGGCCTTGCAGACGTTTGGCCTCGATAAGCGCTTCGGCGGCATCGTCGCGGCAAATGACGTGTCATTGCAGGTGCAAAAAGGTGCTCGCCACGCGTTGATCGGCCCAAACGGAGCCGGCAAGACGACGTTGGTCAATCTGCTCACAGGTCTGCTGCAACCGACCTCCGGACGCATTCTTCTCGACGGCAAAGACATCACGCGGTTGCGGCCCCACAAGCGCGTAAAGCTCGGCCTGACCCGCACCTTCCAGATCAACCAGCTATTTTTTGAACTTACGCCGCTCGAGACCGTTGCACTGGCCGTGTGTGAGCGACAGGAATTGGGTGGAGACTGGTGGCGCCTGCTTGCCAGCCGCCAGGCGCTGATGGCTGAAGTCGTCAGCATTCTCGAGCGTTTCGGCCTTGCCGATGTTATGGAGGAACGCACGGTCACCTTGCCCTACGGTAAACAGCGGCTTCTCGAAATCGCCCTTGCCATCGCCTGCCAACCGTCGGTCCTGCTGTTGGACGAGCCTGCGGCCGGAGTTCCCGAGGATGAGCGCCAAGCCATTCTCGCCATCGTTGCGGCCCTGCCCAGTGATGTGACGGTGCTGCTGATCGAACACGACATGGATCTGGTGTTCAAGTTCGCGACCTTCATATCCGTGCTGGTCAACGGCGCCCTGTTCGTGCAAGGCACACCTGAGGAGATAGCCCGCGATCGTCGGGTTCGCGAGGTCTATCTCGGCGAGGCGGCCCATGCCTGATCTTCTCCAGGTAGAGGGGCTATCGGCCGGCTACGGCGACGCCGTCGTTCTGTCCGAGGTTAGCTTTGGCATTGCCGATGGCCAGGCGCTGGCGTTGTTGGGGCGCAACGGCACGGGAAAGACCACGCTTATCAATACCTTGATCGGCCTAACCACGCTACATGCGGGCAGCATCAAATTGGATGGGCGCGATATCACGAGCGTGCGACCGGAGGCGCGTGTGCGTGCCGGCCTTGGCTGGTCGCCGCAAGAGCGCAACATTTTCAAATCGCTGACGGTTGAGGAGAACCTGACGGCGATTGCGCGGCCGGGCGCATGGACGCTTGCGCGCGTGTTCGATATGTTTCCCCGGCTCGCGGAGCGCCGGGCGAACCTCGGCAGCCAGCTGTCCGGCGGCGAGCAGCAGATGCTGGCCATCGGACGCGCCCTCATCCTCAATCCGCGCATCATTCTGCTCGATGAGCCGTTGGAAGGGTTGGCACCCATCATCGTCGATGAACTGCTGGCCATCCTGCGCAAGGTCATTCGCAGCGAACGGCTGTCTGCGATTGTGGTGGAGCAAAAGGCGCGCAAGATCCTCGGCTTCACGGATCGTGCGCTAATTCTCGAGCGTGGCCGCGTGGTGTTCGCAGGCGACAGCGCCGAGCTCGCGGCCAGCCCAGACAAGCTCGCGGTGCATCTCGGGGTGGCAGAGCAAAAGGCTAGCAGCACTCGCAAGATGCAGTAATGCTTGGCGGTAGACGAGAGAAGGAGCAGCGCCCATGTCCAACAGCCATCCTCCCTTCCGTGCCGACGCCGTCGGCAGCCTGCTGCGCTCCATCCCCCTCAAGGAAGCGCGCGCCAAGCGGGCTCAAGATGCGATCTCCGATGATCAGCTAAAGGCGATCGAAGACGAAGAAATCAAAAAAATCATCCGCAAGCAGGAAGATGTCGGCCTCGAGCTCGCCACCGACGGTGAGTTTCGGCGCTCCTGGTGGCACTTCGACTTTCTCTGGAAACTCGACGGCTGCGAACGCATCGTCCTCGATCACGGTATCCAATTTCACGGCACCGAGACCAAGCCGGAGAGCATTCGCGTCACGGGAAAAATCGATTTTCCGAGCGACCATCCGATGCTGGCGCATTTCAAATTCTTAAAGGCCCACACCAAGGTCACGCCGAAGATGACCATTCCCTCGCCGTCGGTGCTGCATTTCCGCGGCGGGCGTGATGCGATTAGCAAGTCCGCCTATCCAGATCTGGACGGCTACTTCGAGGACCTCGGCAAGGCCTGGGGCAAGGCCGTCAGGGCATTTTACGCCGCCGGGTGTCGTTATCTTCAATTTGACGACACGGTATGGGCCTATCTGTGCTCCAAAGAACAGATCGAGATGGTGCGCCGGCGTGGCGAGGATCCGAGCCGGTTGCCGGAGATCTACGCCCGCACCATCAATGCGGCACTCAAGGAGAAGCCGGCCGACATGGCAATCACCACCCATGTTTGCCGGGGCAATTTTCGCTCCACCTGGATCTCCGAAGGCGGCTACGAGCCGGTGGCCGAGCTGCTTCTCGGTGGCGTTGCTTACGATGGCTACTTTCTGGAATATGACACGGAACGCGCCGGCGGATTGGAACCGCTGCGCTTTTTGCCTAAGGGCAACAAGCGTGTGGTGGTGGGCCTTATCACCTCCAAAAGCGGCAACCTGGAGAAAAAGGACGACATCAAGCGTCGTCTCGACGAAGCGGCGAGATTTGCGCCCATCGAGCAACTCTGCCTCAGCCCGCAGTGCGGTTTTGCGAGCACCGAGGAAGGCAACATCCTCGCTGAGCATCAGCAGTGGGCGAAGCTTCGCATGATCGTCGATGTCGCCCGTGAGGTCTGGCGCTAGGATTTTCCCTGGTGCTCGTCGCACCCCGTTTGGGCTGCGCAAATGCAAGCGCCCGGTCGCAACCGGGCGCGCGGGGCAAGGGCCGAAGCGTGAACGTCAATGCACGCTGGCGATTTCCAACTCGTCGCCGAGGGCATGACCCACAGCGGCCTGATGGCTATCGGTGAGTGCGAGCGGCGTGCCATCTGCCGCGTGCAGAGCGTAGAGGTTGATTCCGGCCGGCAAACCCTCGATTGCGGGAAACATCTCCTTGGCCTCGTCCGAGGTCATCACCTTAATGTAAGCAACTTTCCCACCGCCCAGTTTGGCCAGTTCACTCATGCTCATGATTGGCAACATCGAAAGCCGTTCGCCGCTGCGTTTCGCCGATTTGTTGCTCTTTGTTTCCACGACGCTCACTCCTTCCCTGTCCGGAGACCCCTTCGTGATCCCCATGGCTTGGGCTGGTTGTCTTTGAACCCGCGCCAAGTCGCTCTGTTCCCTATCTTCCCGCGATTCGCGAATGGGGACTGTTGCCCGGAAGACTCAGGAAGATGCCTGCCCGATAGCAATCTTGCGCACGCGCCGGTCCGGCTCGCGCCGCACAAGGTCGATACTGAGAAGACCGTCCCGCAAATCGGCCGATTTTACTTCAATGCCATCGGCCAACACGAACGTGCGACTAAATTGCCGCGCCGCAATCCCGCGATGGATGAAGTCTCGCGACTTATCCTCCTCCTGGCGACCGCGGATCACCAGTTGGTTGTCCTCAAGCGTGACCTCAAGCTGCTCGCGCCGGAAGCCCGCGAGGGCCAGCGTAATGCGCAGGGCTTCCCCCCCTGCTGCACCGCCGTTTACGCTATTTTCCGCGACCCGTTCGATGTTGTAAGGGGGATAGCCATCGCTGCCCTTGCCAACCCGATCGATCAGCCGTTCCATGTCCTCAAAACCCAGCAATAGCGGGCTCGACAGCAGGGAAACGCGCGACATGGGCCCTCCTTAAAAAGCGGCCAAATTTTTTTAAGCACCTGCCGCGAACGGTTTCGTCCCGCGACGCAGGCCCCGGATTGGGCGCCCTTGGTGCTCGCTCGGGAATATGGTGGTCGAGGCGCCAGAATCAAGGAACGGGGCGGGAACAGTTGGCGGGCTGCCACCCCTGCCGAGCTATGGCTCAGCCCACCAGGACGCCCTCCGGGGCACAGAGCTCACGCAAGGCGCGGGTCGACCGAGTGGGTCGCCTTTCCCGGCAATTTCAGAGGGAGGTCAGGACCTTGACCGTGGCGGCGCACGCCTCTGCACTGCGTTTGCACTCTACATGATGGAATTCGTGTTTGCGGCATTCGGCCTCGCAATCCCAGCACACGTCGGCGCAAACCTTGGCCAGGTCCATGAGGCGTTTGGCATCCTGGGCGGCGAGCCGGTTCATGCCCACGCAGACCGGTAGCTTGGCCAAGACGGAACCCATGCAGTCCGCCAACGACTGGTCCCCCAAGCGCGTCAGGCGCTGGCAGTGCCTCAGGCAGGCATTGCCAACCGATTCACACCGCTTGGTCACCTCGACAACGGCTTGATGCGGCGCCTTATTTGCCGATGTCTTCGGCACAATCGTTTGCGCGCCGGCGGCGCGCGCTAGGTCCTCCACCGGCCACCAGCGCCCCGGCTCCCCCAGCAGGGAGCGTCGCGTCACCGGGCGGGAATTGGATCGTGCGATTTCGGTGCTGCGCGCTCGCTGCTTGGGCATCCGATTGCCCCTTTTACCATGCCAACCGAACCCGTGCGGCTGGCCAGGAACACCAGAACAAACACCCCGAATCGCGTCATTGCCGAAGGCTTTTGGCGCGAGCGCACCCCGGCCCAATTCGGAGGTGGCACGGCGATCAACACGGCATGCGCCGCCAAAGCCGGCGCCGGCGGGCACAACTCCGCCTCAGGCCAACGTGCGCACGTCCACAAAATGCCCGGCAATTGCGGCTGCTGCCGCCATCTGCGGCGACACCAGGTGGGTCCGTCCGCGATAACCCTGTCGACCTTCGAAGTTGCGGTTGGAGGTCGAGGCGCAGCGCTGGCCGGGCTTGAGTTGATCGGGGTTCATGCCGAGACACATCGAACAGCCCGCCTCCCGCCACTCAAAACCAGCCTCCAAAAAGATGCGGTGGAGGCC